>JGI2924J29684_1077732_pt1 | contig 21515 bp, 18 predicted proteins | sample BenlonsequencITS_FD_29684 | JGI IMG/M metagenome (IMG submission 29684)
ACTGGCGTGGGAGACCCGCTGGGACCCCCGATTCGCCGCCTCCACTCATATTCAGCCTCACACAGCACCTGCTGTGTGGGGCTTTTTGCATTTCGGGCTCGCTGCTGGCGGGCCCTGGTTCGCTCGGGGTGAGTGGTCATGCTGCCCCCGCTCGATGAGCTCGTTCCCGACGAGGTGGTTCGGTCGGGTAGATCGACGCGGACCAGAACCCATAAATCGATGCCCGACAGAGGTACTGATGCGCCAAGGTGGCAGAGTCCGGCCGAACGCAGCGGCCTGCAGAGCCGCCCATCGCCGGTTCAAATCCGGCCCTTGGCTTCTTGCGACGAACGGACGTGAGGAGTAGATGCAAAACGAGGTTTTGAACCACATCAGTCGCGCGCAACGAAGCGAGCACGTCTGATCTCGGTTCAAATCCGGCCCTTGGCTTTCTGTGACGAACGGACGTGAGGAGCGAACGCCACACGGACGGTTTGGACCCTGGAAGTCGCAACCGCGAGCGGAGCGAGCGGTCCGTCTTCCTCCGGTTCAAATCCGGCCCGTGGCTTCTTGCGCCGTGAGCAAACTCGCGAGCGGCGCGAATCAGACGTGGTGTTGAACCAGGGAGTGGAGCGGAGCGGAACGACTGTGGTTCAAATCCGGCCCGTGACTATTCACGAACCACTGATCCAGGTGGGCTTGCACTCTCGCGTTGTCCGGGTCAGCTCGGCTCGGCCTCGATCGTGGTAATCACGCCGAGCATCGCGGTTGAGGCGTCGGTGACCGACAGCTCCGCCCGAGAGACGTGCTCGAGTGGGTCCTGATTCCAGCGACAGCGGTGTTTTTCGAAGTGGGCGGCAGCCCGCCAGTCTTGCAGTCGTCCGAGCATTTCGACGCTGCTGCGACCGTGCTCTACGAGCAGCACTCGCCCGTCGGGGGCACAGACGCGATTCATCTCCCGGAGTGCAGCGACTGGATCGGGAACGGTACACGTCGAGAGCGAGGAGATGACCGTGTCGAAACTGTCGTCTGGAAACGCGAGCGCCTCCGCATCCATCTCCGCTACCTCGTGGTCATCGTCGAACTGCTTCACGCGTTCGCGAGCCCGTCGAACCATCGCGGGGCTGACGTCGATTCCGACGTACTCGACCGTCTCCGGGAGGTATCGGACGTTCGTCCCCGTCCCGCAGGCGACGTCCAGCACGCGACCGTGGGCCGTCTCGAAGTGGCGGCGATACCGGCCCAGGAGCAGCCGATCTACCCACTCCATCCGGTCGAGCGCGTCGGCCTGCTCGTCGTAGGTCTCCCGGATCGCTGCGAGCGCCCCAGCGCGGTCCTGCCGGATGTCGGCCGCGTCTTCGTCGCCGGCCATCGCCGTACCGGCGTCTGACGTGGGTTCGGTGTCGGGGCCCGTTCCGTTCATATGCGAAATTCGGGTCGCTCCTCCATAGATTCAGTGCTGGCTACGGTGGCGGAGCCGTCCTCGCGGTGTTGCCGGGTCACCTCGGTTCTCTTTTGAACGGGCCGTTCGAGCGCTCACGGAGTCGCAATAATAAACCGGCCACCCCATGGCGGTGTTTCGTATAAGTTGTTTGGTACCACACCACTGCCGCATGTTCGACGAACGTGTCTGGTCGAGTGAGGGGGAAACGACGGAATCCGCCGAAACGGCCCTGAAAACGAAAACGATCGGTGACGTCGACCTGTCAGTTATTCAGAGGAGGCCGGTTGCCAAGTTCCTTCTCGCGTTTCTGGTTGGATTCGTCTTCTTCCTGGTTCCTGTCCCGTGGGACGGGCAGGTAACCGTCCCGTTCGACATCGTGGTCAGCTGGATCACGGAGTCGTTCCCGTCGGCAGCTGGCGTGTACGCCCTCGCGCTCATCATAGCGGGCGGGATCTTGACGACGCTCGCGGAGCTTGATAAACGCGGTCTCGTATCCATGGGCGATGCGGTCGCCGACCGACTGGCACTCTCGTACTGGGAGACGTCGATCCCGTTTTGGTTCTTCCGCGTCGTGGGCGCCGCGCTCGCGCCGGTCCTGTTCCTCGATGTGGGGCCAGCCTGGCTCGTCGGACCGGCGACGGGTGGGCTCGTCTGGGGGACGCTCATTCTGAGCGTCGCCGTGATCATCCCGATCGGTGCGGTGTTCATCAATCTCTTCGTCGAACTCGGTGGGCTGGAGTTTGTCGGCACCCTCTCCCGCCCGATCATGCGGCCGCTGTTCAAGATTCCAGGCCGCGCGGCACTGGATAGCGTCGCATCTTGGGTCGGTTCCTACAGTGTCGGGCTCTACGTCACGCGAAACGTCTTCGACCGCGGTGAGTACTCGAAGCGGGACGTGTTCGTCATCTGCACGTGCTTCGCGACGGTGTCGATCGGATTCGTCGGGGTCGTCGCCTCGACGCTCGACCTGCTCGATCTCTTTCCGGTCATCTTCCTCGCGTACCTCGTCTGTATCGCGATATCGGCGTTCATCCTCGTTCGAATCCCGCCGCTGAGTAACGTCCCCGACGCGTACATCGCTACGCCGAACCCCGAGACGCCGTTCCACGGATCGCCGGGGGACTACGTCCGATTTGGCCTGTCCGAAGCGGTCGAGAAGGCTGAGGAAGGCGGTTCTATCGTCGGCGCGCTGGTTCGCGGGTTCGTCGACGGACTCAAACTGGCCGTATTGATCCTCGGCACGATCCTCTCGATCGGACTCGCCGCGGTCGTGATCGCCGAAAACACGCCCGTCTTCGACATTATCTCGACCCCTCTCGTGCCGATCATCGACCTCCTCGGAATTCCCGACGCCGACCTCGTCGCCCCGGCGACGATCATCGGCATCACCGAGATGTTCATTCCCGCGTTGCTGGTGACCGAGGCCGCCGCGAAGGCCCGGTTCTTCATTGCCGTTCTCTCGATCTCGCAGCTCATCTTCTTCTCGGCCGTCGGGCCGATGATGATGGACATGTTCAGCGACATCCCGATTCGCTTTCGCGACCTCGTGACGCTCTTCGTCATGCGAACGATCATTCTCGTCCCGCTCGTCGCGGCGATCACCCACCTCGTTGCGGCGCTCGGGTTGCTCTGAGTCGCTCCCCGATGTCGCGGCCGTATTGGGTCGTTTTCCGGACACTTTCGATTCTATATCGATAGCCAGCGGCTCATCCCCTTTTGGAACGGCCGCAAACCCAGTTCACCCAGTCACCGCAGCCACAGCGACGAGCGTCGAGCCGTCGGTCAATCGAGCGAATCGTCGCGTCGGTTGGTCCTCCGTGCGATCACTCGCGTTCGGATCGCGTCGAGTCCTGGCTGTCCGTGCCCGTGCCAGAGCACGAGGGCGATGGCCGCGAGGACGAACTCGAGCAGGAAGTACGGGTCGCCGAGCGACCCCGCGAGGAGGTCGGCGATCGTCGGCGCTCCTTCTTCGTACGGTTCGACGGCCGTCACCGGCCACAGGAGCATGCCGACCGACGTCTCTCGCCAGAGCACGGGGACGATGTCCATAATCGGGTGAGAGAGCATTCCGAGAACGAACGCGAATCCGACCTCCCGACGGCCGACGTGCCGGGCGAGTAGCAGCGCTCCGATGGCCAGGGGGACGAGAAAGAGAAACGAGTGGCCGAGCGATCGTCCCGTCGGTAACATCCCCAGGTACCACGACAGTGGTTTGTCGAGCAGGTCCGGTACCTGACTCCCGACGAGCACGGCGACCACCGGCGCTGCGGCTGGTGGCTGGAGCGCCCGCCCCCGACGGGACAGTGTATAGCAGAGGTACGCGACGGCGGCGTGTCCGAGTGGCCACATTCTGTCTGGGCCGACGGGCGACGCGTACTTAACCGACGTGACTCGGCTCACCAGCCGCCGCGGGTCAGCGACGCCAGATTCGATACACGTCGCTCGCGAGATTGCTCACGACGTGAAAACGGGCCGGGCGCGATTGTGAACAACGTCCAGAAATGCTCGCTTCGCTGCGCCTTTCTGGCCTCCTTCAAATCGCTCGTGTCGTTTTCACTGCTCACGTCCGTTCGCAGGAAAACGGGCCGGGCGCGATTGTGAACTACGCCGAGACGGTCCTGCTCGCCTCGCTTCACTCACGGTTTCACCGTTCGTATCGCGGTTCTCACTTCGTTCCGAACCGCGCTTCGCTCGGCTGTGCGGGCTGCGACTCGTCTCCTTCAAATCGCTTATGGTCGCTTCGCTCCTCGCGTTTCGCTCGGAGCAGAAGCGGGCCGGGCGCGATTTGAACACGCGACCGTCTGGTTAAAAGCCAGACGCTCTGCCGGACTGAGCTACCGGCCCTCGAATTGGTATTCCGGTGAGTCGCGGTTAAACGTTTCTGTCCGTCCGGAGGGCGTCGGCCACGAGTTGGCCGGGGTCGACACCCTCGAGAGCGGCCCGCCGGCGAAGCTCTCGATAGCTATCGGGGGGTAAGTCGAGTTCGATCGTCCCGAGCGGGATGTCGCGCTCGGCGAGCGCCGTCTCGAGCGCTGTTCCGTCGGCGACGTCGCTCGTGATCCGTCGAACCTCACGGACTGACAGCTCGGCGTCGATCGTCGTCCACGCCAGGAGAAAGCGGTCCGACCCCTGGATGCGGGCGAGGTGTTTGGCGGCGGACGGCGCGATCTCGCCGCGGGCGACCTGGGTGCGGACCGCTCGGGGAAGGTCGTGGACGCGGGCCCATTTGCGGACGAACGAGACGGTTACGTCCCCACCGGCGCGGTCGGCAGCAGCGGTGTACGAGCCGACGCCACGAACCAGTGCCGCGCAGGCGGCTGCGCCGCGGAGCATCCGAAGGTGGTCGACGCCGTCGGCCGTGGCGAACGCACGGACGACGTCGGCGGCTTCGTCGACACTCGCCGGGTCGTCGGGATCGAACTGGACGGCATCACTCGCGTGCTCGCCGGTGACCGTTTCGTCGCCCCTGATGACCGGCTCGCCGACCGGCGACTCGCGATCGGTTGGGAGCTGTGGAGTGCGACCTTCGGGAGCGTGCTCGCTTCCCTCGTCGCCTGGGCCGTCTGGCATGTGTTACTTCGAACGAATAGCAGTCGGAAAAGGGATCCTATGGTGGCAGAACGTGTCTCGACTGGAGCGAGGCTGATCGTCTCGCACCGGGGTTTGTTTAGCCGCGTCGGGGCGATTCGAGTTCGATGTCGGCGGCGTCGAGCAGCTCTTCGACTTCGGCGCGCTTTTCCTGGTGCTCGGCTAGGAACTCCTTCATCAACTCGGCTGCTTGTTCCTTGCAGCCACCACAGAGCCGTTCACCGCCGACGCACTCCTCGTAGACGCGCGTCGCGAACTCGTCGTCGTCACCGGCGAGCAGGTAGGCGTAGAGTTCGTAGACGGGGCACTCGTCAGCCTCGCCGCCGAGTTCGCGCTGGAGTTCGGCCGTCTCCCGTCCGCCAGTCGTCGCGGCTTTCACCTTGTCGTAGCCGTCTTCGGGGTCGTCGAGCAGCGAGATGTGGCTCGCGGGGATCGAGGAGGACATCTTCCCGCCGGTGAGGCCGGTCATGAAGCGGTGGTAGATCGACGACGGGGCGAGGAAACCGTAGCCGCCCTGGTCGACCTCGACCTCGCGAGCGAGTTCCTCGGCGGTCTCGAGATTGAGGTCGAAGGCGTCGATGTGTTCCTCGAAGACGCGTTTCTCGCCATCCACGGCGTCGATCAGCGCCTCGAATGCCTCGTCGTCGCCGCGTCGGTTGACGATTCGGGTTCGCGGGCGGAGCGGCTCCATGCCGGCGTTCTCGAGCGAGTCGGCCGCGCGTTCGAGTGCTCCTTCGGTCTCCGAGGCGTCGAGCCGGTCGCCGCCCTCGTTGCGAAGCCACTCGGCTGCCTCGGTACATCGTGGCTGGTCGGGATCCTCGGCGTACTCCTCGCGGGCGTCGTAGGCCTGGGAGAGAACCACGAGTTCCGCGTCGTCGGCCTCGAAGCTCGCGTACGCTTCCGTGACGCCGAAGTAGCGCATCCGGGAGGCGAGGTCTCGTGCGAGGCGGACGTGCGGATCCTGGTCGGGGCCGACGGGGATGACGGTCGGTTTCGGCCCGTCGAGTTGTGGATAGAGGATGTCGGCCATCTGCGTGACGACGCTCTGCATGTGCGAAACGTCGGTCTCGCCGTCGAAGCCGTAGATCGATCCCAGCTCGGAGAAGTTGGCCTCGATGCCGAGTTCGAAGGCCAGGTCCTGGACCGCGCGGTTGGTCGACTGCCGGTAGAGCTCCCCCTCGTCCGGGTCAAATCCGAGTGCGAGCAGCGAGAGGAGGTAGTCGCGGGCGTGTTCGTCGATCTCGTCCCAGGAGAGGTCCCGCGCCGCGTGGGCCTCGAGGTCGGCGATCAGCCCGAACGCGTCGGCGCCCTGCTCCTGGTGCCAGATGATCTCGTCGAAGACGAGTTTGTGGCCGATGTGCGGGTCGCCGGTCGGCATGAATCCCGAGAGGACGGCCGCCTCCTCGCCCTCACGGAGGGCGTCCATCACGGGACGGTACTCGCGTTGGCCGAAGATGACGCCCCGGCGCATCAGGTAGTGCGGGTTCGGCACGTCCGCGAGGACGTCGTCGAACTCCTCGATGCCGAACTCCTCGAAGAGCTTGCGGTAGTCGGAGACGCTCGCCGCACCCCAGGGATCGAGGACGACATCGTCGACGTCGTCGGTTTCGACACCGCCATCTGCGGCCAGTTCGACGTGGTCACTCGGCGCCCCACCGTCGGTGAGGCCGTCCCCACCGCGTCTCGACCGTTCGTCCTCGCTCATTAGCTTTGTCCGCGTCCCGGCGGACGAAAAACCCTTCGTGTCGGGGGCTCCCCGGTGCCGCAATCGTCCCATATCAATCGCTCCCATCAGTCGCCATCCGGGAAGCGATCGCCTGTCTCCGACCGGAACGCCTTACTGGCGAGCGTCCCTACGTTCGAGTAATGACGACAGAGGTTCCGGACGGCGCACCGGTCGTCCTCTTCGACGGCGTCTGCAACCTCTGTAACGGCTTCGTCCAGTTCATCGCGCCGCGGGACGACGAGGGGGAGTTTTACTTCGCCTCGCTGCAGTCAGACGTCGGTCGCGAACTCCTCTCCAAACACGACCTCCCAACCGACGAACTCGAATCGATCGTGCTGGTCGAGGGCGAGGCGGCCTACGTCAAGTCCGGTGCCGTGCTCCGGATCGCCAGCCGACTCGGCGGCCTGTATCGTCTGCTCTCGCCGTTTCGGTACGTCCCCCGAGTGCTCCGGGACACCGTCTACGACCTCGTCGCGAACAACCGCTATCGCCTCTTCGGGAAGAAAGACCGCTGTGAGATCCCCGAGGGCGACGTCGGTGCCCGATTTCTGGAATAAGGTGGCGGTCTTCACACGCTAGTCGCCACTCAGGCGACGCTTACCGGTTCCAGACAGCGGCGTCCGGGTCGACCAGTCGTTCCTCGTGGTCGATGTCGTCGATGCGTGCCACTTCCTCGTCGGAAAGGTCGATCTCGCTCGCTCCGAGGTTCGCCTCGACGTGGTCGCCGCTTCCCTTCGGGATGGCGACGACGCCGTCGCGCTGGTGGTGCCAGGCCAGGGCGATCTGGTGGGCCGTGGCGTCGTGGGCGTCGGCGATCTCGGTGAGCGTCTCGTCCTCGTCGGCGCGACCCTGCATGATCGGGCAGTAGGCGACGGTGGTGATGTCGTGATCGCGTCCGTACGCGACGAGTTCGTCCTGCTGGAGCCACGGGTGACACTCGACCTGGTGAGCGACGACCGGCGAGTCGAGAATGTCGCGGGCCTCGTCTAAGTGGGCAACGTCGAAGTTACTGAGTCCGACGTGACGCGCCCACCCGCGGTCGCGAACCTCGTCCATCGCGGGAAGAGTGTCTTGGGGCTCGTAGGCGTCGAGCGGCCAGTGGACGTACAGGAGGTCGACGGCGTCGACGCCGAGCCGGTCGAGGCTCTCCTGGGTCGACTCGACGACGTCCTCGCCCCCGAGGTTCTCCGGTTTGACCTTCGTCGCGAGGAAGACGTCCTCGCGGTCGACGTCCGCCTGTGCGAGCGCGTCGCCGACGGCGTCCTCGTTGTCGTACATCTGTGCGGTGTCGACGTGGCGGTAGCCCGCTTCTAGCGCGCGAACGACGTTCTCGGTGCACTCGGCGCCTTCGTGGCCCGACGTGCCGAAGCCCGGCTGTGGAATTCGTGCGGTCATACGCGGGTGGACGCGGTCCCGACACTCCCGTCTCGGGAAAGCGGCAATCGAGGCCGCGACAGGTTTTTGCGACAACCGGCAGCATCGTTCGTATGGCTCCCGACGGTTCCGACGCGCCCGATACGGCCACCGGGGACGGAGGACACGGCGATCCCGACCGCGCCGGCCAGTTGCATCACCTCGAACTCTACGCCTCGGATCTCGAGGCGTCGATCGACTTCTGGGGCTGGCTCCTGGGCGAACTCGGCTACGAGAGACAGAACGACTGGGCCGGCGGCCGGTCGTGGATCAACGGCCCGACCTACGTCGTGCTCGTCGCGGCCGACGACGCGGTTGCCGCCGACCACCCGTTCGATCGTCGGGCGGCCGGACTCAATCACGTCGCCTTCCACGCGGCCTCGAACGAGCACGTCGACGCGATCACCGCCGGCGTTCGCGAGCGCGCCGACGCGACAGTGCTCTACGAGGATCGCCACCCGTACGCGGGCGGGTACTACGCGCTCTACTGCGAGGATCCGGAAGGGATCAAGGTCGAGGTCGTCGGGCCGGAGTGAACGGGCCGTTCCGTGCCGACGGTGATAGCGCCCGTCGAGCGTCCCTAACCCAGCACGTTTACCGACCCCCCGTTCCAAGACCCGCCAATGAGTGCCGACGACGAACCCCTCGCCGCCGACGGCGAGAACCCCTACCTCCGGGAGCCGCCGACCGACTTCCGGCCCGTTGCGGACATCGAGGAGTCCGAGGCCGACCGCCAGATCGAACTGTTGCGTGAGGCCATCCGCGAGCACGACCGCCGATACTACGTCGAGGGCGACCCGGCCATCGCCGATCGCACCTACGACGCGCTCTTCTCTCGGCTGGAAGTGCTCGAAGATCACTTCGACCGATCGGCCCCCGACAGCCCGACGAACCGCGTCGGCGGCGAGCCGGTCGACGCGTTCGAGACGGTCGAGCACGTCTCGCCGATGCTCTCGATCGACGCCAGCGGCGAGGTCGACGACGTTCGTGAGTACGACCAGCGGGTCAGACGGGAACTGGGCGTCGGCTCGACCACTGACACGGCTGCCGACGACGGCACGTCCGACATCGGCGCCGTCGATAGTGCCGGTGCCGACGACGGAACCGCGACCCTGTCTGACTTTAGCGACACCGCCGCGGCCGGTAGCACCGACGTCGACGCCGATCTCGGCTACGTCTGCGAGCCGAAGTTCGACGGCGTCTCGATCGAGTTCGTCTACGAGGACGGCCGGCTGGTCCGGGCGGTGACCCGCGGTGACGGCCAGGAGGGCGACGACGTGACGAAGAACGCCCGGACGATTCGCACCGTCCCGCAGCGCCTCCGCGGCGACTACCCCGACTTCCTCGCGGTTCGCGGCGAGGTCTACATGCCGAAGGACGCGTTCCAGGAACACAACCGCGAGCGCATCGAACAGGGGAAAGAGCCCTTCGCGAACCCGCGCAACGCGACGGCGGGGACGATCCGCCAGCTCGACCCATCGATCGTCGCCGAGCGGCCGCTCTCGGTCTTTTTCTTCGAGGTGCTCGACTCGAGTGACGGCATCGAGCGCCACACGGAGGCCCTGGAGCGCTTTCCCGACTGGGGATTTCGGGTCACCGAGGAGGTCGAACGCGTCGAATCGATCGATGCCGCGATCGACTATCGCGACGACCTCCTGGACCGCCGGGACGACCTGACCTTCGAGATCGACGGCGTCGTGATCAAGGTCGACGAGTACGCGTCGCGCGAGGCCCTTGGCACCACCGCCCGCCACGACCGGTGGGCCTACGCGTACAAGTTCCCCGCCCGCGCCGAGGTGACGACGATCCAGGACGTCGCGGTGCAGGTCGGCCGGACTGGTCGCGCCACGCCTGTCGCCCTGCTCGACCCCGTCGACGTCGGCGGGGTGACGGTCTCGCGAGCCAGTCTGCACAACCCCTCCGAGATCGCCGAGAAGAACGTCAACGTCGGCGACACCGTCCGCGTCCAGCGCGCCGGCGACGTCATCCCCTACGTCGCAGAGGTCGTCGAGAAGGGAAGCGACGGACACTGGGAGCTCCCCGACACCTGCCCCGTCTGTGAGAGCCACCTCGAGCGCGACGGGCCGATGGCCTTCTGCACCGGCGGGCTGGCCTGCGACGCCCAGCGCCGGCGCTCGATCGAATACTACGCCTCGGACGACGGGCTCGACATCGAAGGATTGGGCGAGAAGAGCGTCCGCCAGCTCGTCGCCGCCGGCCTCCTCGAGACGGTCGCGGACCTCTACGAACTCGATCGTGAGGATCTCGTGACCCTCGAGGGCTGGGGCGAGACCAGCGCCGACAACCTCCTCGCCGAACTCGAGGACGCGCGCGAACCGCCACTGCCGGACTTCCTCTCCGCGCTCGGCATCCAGCTGGTCGGTCCGACGACCGCCCGCGAACTCGCTCGCGAGTTCGAGACCTTCGCGGCCGTTCGCGAGGCGGCGATCGACTCGCCCGAGACCCTCGAATCAGTCGACGAGGTCGGCGAGACGGTCGCTCGCGCCATCCACGACTTCTTCACGAGCGAGGCTAACGCGGCCGTCGTCGAGCAACTTCTCGAGCACGTCTCGCCACAGGCCGCGGCTATCGAGGCGGGTGGCGACGAACTCGACGGGCTCACCTTCGTCTTCACCGGCGCGCTCGACGCCTGGACGCGGGGCGACGCCCAGGACCTCGTCGAGGCCCACGGCGCGAACGCGACGAGCAGCGTCTCCGGCAACACGGACTACCTCGTCGCCGGCGAGAACGCTGGCGCCTCGAAGCAGACGGACGCCGAGGAAAACGACGTCCCGGTGATCGACGAGGCTGAATTCACGGAGCTGCTCGTAGAGAACGGCATCGAGGTCGCGTAGGTCGAGCTCGCGGGAGTCGACGGCGCGGCGTCGAAGGTGTGGCGCACGTTCGCCCCTGCTCGTCAGCCCGACATGTGTTCTTCGGCGAACCAGTGGATGACGTGATCCTCCGCGCGGTGGAGCACGTCGCTGGCCGTCGAGCTGGCGACCCCGAGTCGGTCGGCGACGTCGCCGAGCGTCGCCTCGCGTGGCGTCCGGTAGTAGCCCGCTTCGACTGCCTCCCGGAGCACCGCCCGCTGGCGATCGGTGAGCAACCGGTCGGCCTGGCTCGTGTCGATCTCGCGGACGTGCTCGATGGTGAACCCGATGCCGAGGTTCTCCAGTTGGGTTCGGAGCGCCGAGAGCCGGCTCCGCGAGGTCGCCACCTCCCACGTCGCCTGTCCATCCTGGATGTCGAACGGCATCTCGAGCGGCACGCCGGCGCGCCAGACGGGCAAGAGGGGCAGTGGATTCGTCGTTTCGACCTGGAGGAGCGCCTCGTCGTCGTGCTTCCAGAGGAGCTCGAGCCGTTCGACGGTCTCGCGGTCCTGTATGTCGGTGATGATCGGGAGCGGGTCGCTCGCGACGAGTCGGACGAGGCCGATCCCGACGTCGTCACCCGGAATGCCGGTGACGACCCGGAAGACGACGGCCGGGTGCTGTCTCGAGAGTTCACCGATCCAGGTGTGCGCGGGGAGGTCGATCGTCAGTTTCGCGTGAGGCATCGAGTGTCTGGGCGTACGATTCGCCGAAGAATAACGCCACCTTCGAATATGTTAGCAACACTCTCTGATATTCGCCCGTTCGACTACCCGGACGCCAGCCCTCTACAATCGTAATGAGCGCATTCGTTTCGCGTCCGGTCGGGACGGTACTGGGGCTGTGGCCCGAGAATGGGTTCGACCGTCCGAACCTATCGCGGCGGGGCCGTCTCACCGTTCGTCGGGTGGTCTGCAGATGATGGCGGGGATTCCCCGTTTCGTCGCCGAGAACGCGCGCCTCGTCGTCGTGGGTATGCTGGTTGCATCGGCCGTGATCGGCGCCGGGGTGCCGATGGTCGAGCGCTCGCTGTCACTCGATCAGTTCCAGACGGACGACGAGGCCGCCGACGCCCTCGACTACGTCGAGGCGAACTTCTCCACCGACGGGTCGGAAACCACCACCGCACAGGTCGTCGTCCGGGACGAGAACGTCCTCGATCGAGAGACGCTCGTCGCCATGCTCGAGTACGAACGTTCCCTGCGGGACGACGAAACGGTCGACGAGACGCTCGTCGAGACCCGAAGCGTGGCAACCCTGGTCGCGACCGCGGCGATCAGTGAGGAACGTGATCCGGCGAACGCCACGCAGGACGGGACGGCGCCCTCCGATGCGAGTGCGTCGTCGGCGGACGGCGAGCGAGCGCCCGACATCGACGCTCGACTCGATGCGCTCCGGTCGCTCTCCGACGACGAGGTCGAACGGCTCGTGGGGGACGTCCTCGCCGGTGACGGGAATCGATCGTCGCAGGCGCTCACACTCCTGCCCGACTACTACGAGCCGGGAACGACCGAGACGAACGCGACGCTACTGGTGGTCACGCAGGAGACGCCTGGCGGTTCGTTCGCCCCAGGTGCTGCACCGGACGAGCTCGAAGCGTCCCAGACGGCCATGCAGGACCTGGCTCCGACCGACGGCTCACTGACGGTTCTCGTCTACGGTGACGGGATCGTCTCCACGGAGATCACCGACTCGATGGTCGACAGCGTACTCCTCGTGGGGCCGCTGGCCGTCGCGTTCGTCCTGATCGTCCTCGTGGTCGTCTACCGCGACCTCCTCGACATCCTGCTCGGGCTCACCGGGATCGGCCTCGTTCTCGTGTGGACGTTCGGTACGATGGGCTGGTTCGGTATCCCGTTCAGCCAGCCGTTTATCGTCGTCCTCGTCCTGCTGATCGGGCTTTCGATCGACTACGGCCTCCACGTCGTCATGCGCTACCGTGAGGCCCGTCCGTCCGGCGAGGTCGCCCCCAGTCGCGCGATGGCCGCGGCGCTCGGGAGTGTCGGCGTCGCACTCGTCTACGTGACGGCCACGACCGTCATCGGCTTCCTCTCGAACCTCGCGAGCCCGCTCGCAATCTTCCGAAATCTCGGGCTCGTCAGCGCGATCGGTATCGTGGCCACGCTGGCAGTCTTCGGCCTCTTCGTTCCGGCACTGAAGGTCGAACTCGACGGCCTGCTCGAACGCCACGGCGTCGATCGAGTGAAACCGGCGGTCGGAACCGGTGGCGGGTCGATCAGTCGCCTTCTCGGTGTGGGTGCGACGCTCGCGACGCGGGCGCCCGCGGCCGTCATCGTCGTCGCGCTCGTCGTCAGCGGCGTTGGGGCCTACGGCGCGACGACGGTCGACGCCAGTTTCGAGCAGTCCGACTTCCTGGCGGAGGATCCCGACGACTGGGTGAAAGACCTGCCCGAGCCGATCGCACCGGGGACCTACACGGCCGAGCGGGCGATCGACACGCTCGAAGCGGATTTCGTCAGGCGGGATACGACGGCGTCGATTCTGCTCACCGGTGACGTCACCGATCCAGCGACGCTAGAGCGCCTCGATGCGGCACGCGCTACCGCTCGCGACGGGCCGGTGACCGCGACTTACGCCGACGGCGAACCCGCAGTCACCGACCCGATTACGGTGATGGACCGCGTCGCCGCCGCGAACGAATCGTTTGCCGCGACGTACTCGGCCGCAGACGTGGACGGGGATGGCATCCCCGATCGGAACGTCACTGCCGTCTACGACGCTCTCTACCGGGTCGCTCCCGACGATGCGTCGAACGTCGTTCACCGCGACGACGGGGACTACGAGGCACTCCGGATGGTGGTGACCGTCGACGGAAGTGCCGCCGACGTGGCCGTTCAGGACCTGCTGGACTCGATCGCTGCCGATGCCGACCGTGACGGCGTCGACGCGATCGCGACGGGTGATGGCGTCGTAAACCGGCTCACGGCTGATCAACTCGCGGAGACGGCGCTCACGAGCCTGTTCGTTGCCCTCGCGTCGGTACTCGTCGCCCTCGCAGTCGCCTACCGCGTTACCGAGGGGAGCGCCTCGCTCGGTGTCGTGACCATCGCCCCCGTCGCCGCCACGCTGACGTGGGTGCTCGGGACGATGGCGTTGCTCGACATCCCGTTCAACATCGTCACCGGCATGATCACCGGCCTCACGATCGGTCTCGGCGTGGACTACAGCCTGCACGTCACCGAACGATTCGTTCAGGAACTCGCGAGTGCGAACTCGACCGCGTCGGCGCTGCGAGAAACCGTCACCGGGACTGGCGGCGCCTTGCTGTCGAGTGCTGCGACGACCGCGAGCGGGTTCGCGGTCTTGCTCGTCGCGATCTTGCCGTTCCTCCAGTCGTTCGGTCTCATCACGGCACTGACGATCGGGTACGCGTTTCTGGCGAGCGTCTTCGTACTCCCGAGCCTGCTGGTCGTTTGGGTGCAGGTCGTCGGGAAAGGGGCGGATCCGAGCTAGAGATCGGCGCGCTGGAAGCGCCAGTAGCCGATCGCGACCGGGACCGCGACCCAGAGCGCGAGGATGACGAAGGCGAACCAGTGCTGGAGGAAGAACGGCTGTTCGAGCCCCTGGTACTGGTCGGGGTTCGAGAGGACGTTCTGGCCTTCGCCGACGACCGACGTATTCGGCAGCTCCTCGTATCGCAGCGAGAAGACGGCGAGCAGCATGTCCATGAAGACGTTGAACAGATCGAACCGATAGACGAATGCTGCGGCATCGCCACTGAGTAGTTCTAGCCGGCTGTTGACGTACGAGAAGATGGCCTGCCAGGCGTAAAACAGGATGAAGATCGTGATGCCGACCAGGGTCGCGCGCGACTCCGTGCTGACGAGCGCGGAGGCGCCGATGCCGACGGCGACGAATGCGATGCCGAACAGGATCGTCAGCCCCGTCACCACTGACAGTTCGAACAGCGGGAATGCGTCGAACTGTACCATCAGGAGGATCGCGCTCGGAACGAAGCTGGCGAGGATCGCGATCGTTAGCAGGCCCGACCGACCGATCAATTTGCCGACGAGGACCTCCAGGCGGCTGTGAGGCAGCGAGAGAAGGATCTTGATGCTTCCGAGGTCGCGCTCGCGGGAGATCGACTTGATACTGACGACGAGACCGGTCAACGGCACCAGGAAGGCGATCGCCGGCATCGCCGAGATGACGAACAGTAGCCCCACGGCGAGTTTGCGCTCGACGCCGGTGCCGAACTCCGCCGCGCCGGCCGAATCGACGAACAGGTAGGTGATCCCACCGACGGCGAGCAGGAACAGCGCCATCAGGCCCCACAACATGCGCGAGCGGATGCCGTCCGAGAAGTCCTTCCGGGCGACGGCAGCGTAGCTCATGCCGTCACCTCCGCTTTGTCGGTCGTGTAGGCATGGAAGACCTCCTCGAGCGAGGCCTCCTCCGTCGAGAAGTCCTCGACGACGAAGCCCTCGTCCTCGAGCGCAGAGAGGATGGCTGTCTTCGAACCGCTCGTCGAGACGACGAGTGCGGAGGTCGAGGCGTCGCGATCGATCGAGGCCGACGTCACACCGTCGACCCGCTGGGCCGTCTGGACTGCCTCGTCCGTTGCGCGGTCGAGTTCGATCCGGAGCGTCTCACCCCCGCCGACCGAATCGCGCAGTCCCTCGATGGTGTCCTCGGCGACGAGCTGTCCCTCACGAACGATGCCGACGCGGTCGCAGACCGCCTCGACCTGTTCGAGGATGTGACTCGAGAAGAAGACCGTCGCGCCGCGGTTGGCCTCCTCCAGGACGAGTTCGCGCATCTCCCGCGCGCCGTTGGGATCGAGCCCGGTCGTGGGTTCGTCGAGGATCAGGAGATCGGGGTCGCCCACCAGGGCCATCGCGAGGAGGAGGCGCTGGGCCATCCCCTTCGAGTACCCGCCAGCCTTGCGGTCGGCGTCCGCGGGATCGAGGCCGACGCGGTCGAGGAGGGCATCGGGATCGTCGTTCACGCCTTTCGACCGGATGGCGAACTCGAGGTGCTGGTAGCCGGTCAGGCGATCGTAGGTCTGATAGCCCTCGGGCAGGACGCCGATACGCTTTCGAATCTGCTTACTCTCGCGCTGGGCATCCATTCCGAGGACGGAGATCGACCCGCTCGTCGGCTTGACGAAGTCGAGGACCATGTTGATCGTCGTCGACTTTCCGGCGCCGTTCGGCCCCAGAAAGCCAAAGACCTCGCCCGATTCGACCGACAGGGAGAGGTCGTCGACGGCGACGACGTCACCGAACCGTTTCGAGACGCCGTCGATTGCTATCGTTGCCATATCTCACAGATAGTAACCGTCGAACAAAAGTATTGTCACTCGTGTGTAATTCTCACGGGGTACCAACAGGATGGCTTTTGTCACGTGCCGTACTAGATCAGTTCGTCCGGATCCGTCGATTCGGCGACGCGACTCGCCTCTGTCGCGTATCGCTCTCGCGTCTCGGGGTCGGGGACGGGTTCGAGATCGGCCACCTCGATATCGACCGCTGCCGTCGCCGCATTGTCGCCCTGCAAACTGGTTGCACTGCGCTCCTTGCGCTGGTAGCGTTCCCCATCGGGCGTCGCGTAGACGAGCGTCACGAGATTTCGATCGTCGAACGTTCGTTCGACCAGCCAGCAGCGGACGGTCTCGTCGTCGGCTTCGGTCATGACCGGCGGTTGGCCAGCCATCGTGGTGAGTCTGTCGGCGAGCATTGGCGAGGGCGCGCGGTAGTCCGTCCCTAGTCGGGTGTACGGCCGGGACGTTATTCCCCCGGGGTGTCGAATCCATCCGCATGGTGAGACGCGATCGAGCACCGGTCGACCCTGATTCCGACGGGCATCCCTCGCAGCGCGATGCCTGGCGCGATCGCGTCGCGGAACTCCTGCTGGCAGGCGAGCGCGTTCGAGAGCGCGTGGATGCCGACGAACACGCACTCGTCGTGACGAGTCACCGTGTGCTCGCGTTCCACCCGAAATCGGCCGACGGGCCCCAATTTCGGGCCGTCGACCGACCGAACGCCGTCGACGTCCGTACGGAGACGCAGGAGTCGCTTCGCCTGCTTGGCTGGGCGTTTCTGCTGAGCGCCGTCGGGACACTCGTCGCGCTCGTCGGGGTCTCGGTGGACTTTGCGGGCCTCGTTCCGACCGTCGAGAGTCCCGGGCCGATGGCGGGGACCGTCCAGGGGACACTCGACACGCTCACGACCGTTCTCGACACGCTCGGCCACCTCCTCGTTCTGCTCGGTCTCGTCGGCCTCCTCGGCGGTCTCGCCGCGTTCGCCCGGTACCTCAACAGTCGCCGCGAACGCCTCGTCGTCGCCGTGTCGGGAGCGCCCGATCTCTCGATCCCACCGCCAGCTACCCCGGACCGGTCCGTTGCCGTCCTCACGCGGGCGATCGAGGCCGGGCCGGATTCGGGGGCGGTCAAGGCCAAGCCGGATTCAGGACTGGTCGAATCGGAATCGCCCGGCGGCGAACACGGCACCGGCCCGTCCGTCACCACGTCGAAGGGTGGTGCCAGCACTGACGCGGGATCGGACCAGGGTTGATCCGCCGTGGTCACGACGCTCGGTCGAACGCGTCACGCTGATACCGCTCGACGCCCTATCCGGGTTCGATGCAGCCGCAGTCGGTTCGTGAGCGAGCCGGCGATCTCCCGACCGAGCCCGGCGTCTACCAGTTTCTCGACGGGGAGACGACGCTGTACGTCGGGAAGGCCGTCGACGTTCGATCGCGGGTGCGCTCGTACGCCGACCCCCGGAGCGCGCGGATCGCGCGGATGGTTCGCGAGGCCGACGCGATCGACGTTGCCGTCACGGACACGGAGACGCAGGCGCTGTTGCTCGAGGCGAACCTCATCAAGCGCCACCAGCCGCGGTACAACGTCCGACTCAAGGACGACAAGTCCTACCCGATGGTCCAGCTGACGGATCACGACGTGCCGCGGATCGAAATAACGAGAGATCCCGACGAATCGGCCACGGTGTTCGGCCCGTATACCAAGAAGACGCGGGTCGAGACGGTCGTGAAGGCCTTGCGCGAGACGTATGGAATTCGTGGCTGTTCCGATCACAAGTACAGCGGCCGCGACCGGCCCTGCCTGGACTTCGAGATGGGGCTGTGCACGGCGCCGTGTACCGGTGAGATCAGTGTGGACGCATACAGCGAGGACGTCGACCCGGTCCGCCGATTTCTCGAGGGCGAGACGGGCATCCTCGCTGATCCGCTCGAGTCGGGGATGCAGGAGGCAGCTGCGGCGAAGGACTTCGAGCGTGCAGCCAACCTGCGCGACCGCCTGGCCGCCGTCGAGCGCTTTCACGGCGAGGGCGGCGAGGCCGTCCAGGCCTACGACGACGCGAACACCGTCGACGTCCTCGGCGTCGCCATCGAGGGCGAAGAGGCGACCGTCGCCAGACTGCGCTCGGAGGGCGGCAAGCTCGTCGATCGGGACCGCTTCACCCTGGCGGCACCCTACGGCGCGGACGAAGGTGTCCCGACCGTGATCGCCGCGTTTGTCGTCCAGCACTACGCCGAGCGCGACCTGCCCGACGCCCTTCTGCTTCCCGAGCGCCACGACGACGAGGAGGTCGCCGCCTGGCTCGACGCGGAAGGCGTCGCCGTCCGGGTGCCCGGCGCCGGTCGGGAGGCGAAGCTGATCGATCTCGCGCTCAAGAACGCCCGGCGCAACGTCGGCGGCCGAGACGAGTGTGGCATGCTGGCCGACGCGCTCGAGATCGACGCCGCGCGCCGGATCGAGGGCTTCGACGTGAGCCACGCCCAGGGGAAGTCGGCCGTCGGGAGCGACGTCACGTTCGTCGGCGGCAGCGCCGAGAAGGCCGACTACCGGCGCAAAAAGTTAGACGACGAAAACGACGACTACGCGAACATGCGCCGACTGATCACCTGGCGGGCAGCCCGCGCTGTCGAGGGCCGGGACGACCGCCCAGATCCTGACCTCCTCCTGATCGACGGCGGAAAGGGCCAACTGGAAGCGGCGCGCGAGGCCCTTGAGGCGGAAGGCTGGGACGTCCCCGCGGTCGGTCTCGCGAAATCCGAAGAGCGCGTGATCACGCCGGACCGCGAGCACGCCTGGCCCAGCGACGCGCCGCACCTCCACCTCCTCCAGCGGGTGCGCGACGAGGCCCACCGCTTCGCGGTGCAGTACCACCAGACGATTCGCGACGACGTCCGGACGGTGCTCGACGACGTCCCCGGGATCGGCCCCGAGACACGCAAGCGCCTGCTCGGTCGGTTCGGAAGCGTCGAGAACGTTCGCGAGGCGACCCTCGACGACCTGACCAGCGTCGACGGCGTCGGCCAGAAGACCGCGGAGACGGTCAAGTCGCGGCTGTAGTGTCGGACCACTTGATAGGCCCTGCACAGACGTCATCGACTCTCTCTTCGGCTCGTGACGTTTTGCCCCGCGCCTGGCCCGACCCTCGCTGTTTCAGATGTCCGTTGCCCGGAATCGCCACGCGGCGATCCCGGTAGATGCGACGATCCAGCCGAGGAGTATCGCACCCGCGACGGCCGGCTCCTCCCAGAGCTCGGGGTTCTCGGCCGCGCTCGCGACCGACGCGTCGGCGAGCGAGGGGGAGATACCGGCCACCAGGTTTGCAAATGCCGTCATCGGGCTCGTCGCCGCCACGACTTCGGCCCACGTCGCCGTCGTCTCGGGCCGTTCGAAGCCGTGGATGACGTACCGGACGACTGCCGGAAGCTGCGACCAGCCGTCGAAGACGAAGACGACGTAGGCGCCGAACGCCGTCACCGTCGCCAGCATCGTCGAGCGCGCGAGGGTAGAGATCGCGACCGCGATCGAGACGAATGTGGTCGCGAGCAGCGAGAGGGTGACCGCGGCGGCGATCAGGTGTCCGGGGTCGACGGCGACGTCTGTCACGAGCGCGACCGGAAGCGCCGCCAGCAGCGCGACCAGCGGGGCCGAGGCGATCACCGCACTCCTGCCGAGGAGCGTGCCGAGGACGACCGTTCGACGGGCGAACGGGAGCCCGAGCAGGACGGTCAGTGCCCCGGATCGACGCTTCTCCACGATGGTCGTGGCGACGAATCCGAGCGCGACGAGCGGTACGAGCATCACGAGCGCTCCGAACAGCGATGCAACCATCCCGACCGGCTCGCTGCGGACGCCCGCTCCCGTACCCTGACTCGCGCTGTAGGTGATCACCAGCCCGACGAGCCCGAACAGTCCCCAGAGGGTGTGTAGCTGGCGCTCCCGTCGTGCGTCGAGAGCGTCCTCGCGCGCGTACAGGAGCAACCGTCGCGGCGTCCCGACGAGTCGATTCACGCGACCCCCTCCGTGAACACGGCGAACAGGTCCTCGAGGGGCGTCTCCTCGACTGCGACATCCGTGACGGGAACGCATTCGTGCATCGTCGCGATCGCCGCGGCCTTGGCTCGCGCTTCGCAGGTGACGACGACCGTCGCGGCTGCGTCCGGGTCGCCGTCGAACCCTTTTGCACCGTCGCCTAGTCCCGCGCCGTCGATGGGTTCTGCCGACTCGGCACGCTGGGGACTGCTCGTCCGTTGCTCGTCTCCTCCGCCTGACCGGTGGCCTGCTGTCGCCGTGACCTGCCTGGGCGACGCATCATCGGCAGCGGACTCGACGCGGACCGAGACGACGCCGTCGACGGCCCGAACGCGCTCGATCGCCGCCTCGTCGTGGTTCGCGAGCGCGAGGGTCACCGTGGCGGTGCCGCCGGCGCGCTCGCGGAGGTTCTCGATGCTGTCGACCGTGACGATCTCGCCGCGATCGAGGATGGCGACGCGGTCGCAGACAGCTTCGACCTGCTCCAAAATGTGACTCGAGAAGAAGACGGTCGCGCCGCGGGCGTTCTCCTCGCGGATGATCTCGCGCATCTCGCGGGCACCGTTGGGATCGAGCCCGGTCGTGGGTTCGTCGAGGATTAGCAGGTCCGGCTCGCCCACCAGAGCCATCGCGAGCAGGAGCCGCTGGGTCATCCCTTTCGAGTACTGTGCGACCGGGTACTCCTCCGGACCCAGCATTCCGACGCGGCCCAGCAACTCGTCCGGATCGTCGTCGGCGCCTTTGGCTTCGATGGCAAACTCGACGTGTTCACGACCGGTACGCTCGCCGACCGGTCCGTGACCGTCTGGCAGGACCCCCGTCCATTCTCTGACTCGCACGCTCTCGTCGGGGACGTCGTGACCGAGGACGCGGACCGATCCGGCGGTCGGTTCGAGGTAATCGAGCATGATGTCGATCGTCGTCGACTTGCCGGCGCCGTTCGGCCCCAAAAAGCCGAAGATTTCCCCGTCTTCGACGCGAAGGTCCACGTCGCGGAGGGCGGTCACATCGTTCGATTTGCGGAGTCCGCTGGCGCCGTACCGTTTCGTGACGCCGCGGAGTTCGATGGCGGCCATACTTCGACAATTCCTTCCAAGAACAAAATATTTTGTCACGAGAGGTACGATGTGCAACTAAATTCTGCGTTCGGAGAGCGACCATACCCCTTCGGACAGCGTT
>JGI2924J29684_1077731_pt1 | contig 21494 bp, 17 predicted proteins | sample BenlonsequencITS_FD_29684 | JGI IMG/M metagenome (IMG submission 29684)
ACCTGCTGCAGCAGGTTGAGCTGTTTTTGTTCCAACCTGGCGATTTGTTCCATTAAAGCCGCGATTTGCTGCTTTAATTTGTTTTCCTGCCGCACAATCGCTATGCCGTTTATTTTTTCGATTAACTGTTCTTTTTCAGCGGTTAACTTTTTATAACCGGCCTCCAGTGTGCCTAGTTCAGTCAGCAGCCATTGCAGCCGTTCCTCCGATTTTTGGCACTGCTGCTGTGCCTCGTCCAGCTCCTGCACTTTTTGCTCATAGTCTCCCCTGTGCAGCATATAGCGGCCCGCTGCTTCCCGCCGCCTCAAATGCTCAGCTTTCTCATACGCCTGGCATTCTTCCTCCAGAGCCATAATTTCAGCGCCGGTGTTTAACAGCTGGGTTTCCATCTGGCGGTATCTTTCGGCGTAATCCCGCATGGTATCCACATCCACGGGCCGCTCATCCAAAATGTAGCTGTAAATAAACGTCCTCAGGTTAGTAATGGGTTTAAAGGAAATACCTTTAACAAAAAGCGAAAAAAAAGACTCCTTGATCCCGCCAAACAGCTGGCGCAAATCGTTTCTGTAGCCTTCCAGGTCATTGCGGTACTGGCGAAAATTAAGCCCCCTGGACTTCATGTAGCGGACAAACTGCTCCCGGTTCCGGGGGTAACCGTCCTGTAAAAACAGATGCTCCCGCAGCCTGCAATTTTCAATTTTGAAAAATACGTGATCTTCTTCTCCGGTGTCGCAGTAGTAGTCAAACACCGCGCCGATTAAGCAAGCTTCATTGCTGGAAGAACGGGTAAATTCAAGCACTATATAGCTGGAGAAATCCTCATCGTTTCCTCTTAAGTAGGTGTACCTGCCTTCTGTGCCGGTCCTGCCACGCAAATAACCCTTCAGGTCCCTGGCGGTTTTTTCGTCAAAGGCAGCGGCATTGAACATAATCTTGCGCATATTGGAGACAAGAACAACCTGCAGGGCGTCAATCAGCGTGGACTTGCCCGCTTTGTTGTTGCCGGTGATCAAGGCGCTGCCCGCAATTGGAATGTGTTCGTTAGTAAAGTAATGCCAGTTAATCAGCTTGATCCCGGTCAGTAGCATCCTCTTTGTCCCCCTTTGCTTCGCCTGCATTTATCCAGTCCGCCAGCCTTTCCAGGCTGGGCACGTCAACAACTAATAGAATGGTCGGATATAATAAATAGACAGCGTCAGGGTCCTTCCACTGCCCGCGCTTTAAGTCCAAAATGGAAAAACTGCTGAAAAGCCTCAAGGCCTTTTCCAGGTCGTCCCTGGACGGCAAACGGTTTTTGATCTCCAGAGCCATGTATTTACCCTGGATATCTTCACCCGATATCAATATCTCCTGGGTCAGCCGCAAAGCTTGCTGCTTTTCATCATAAAGCAGCCTGAGTATAAATAAAACTATTGTTTCCTGCAGGGTAAAACGGTACCTGTTCCTGCCATAGCGATTGTGCAGCTGCAGTACGGAGAACCGTTTGCTATGATGCAGGTCCCAGCCGGAGTAAGCAAAATATTCGCTGAAGATATCCAGATAACGCTCTACAAACCGGTAACAAAGCCTGTCCTCTTCCCGGTCATATACCAGAAAGTTCTGGCTGAGCAGCAAATTAGCTGCTTTACTGAAAGTCTCTTTATCCTTATTGGAAAAATCCTCGAACTCCTGGTACCAGCTCAACGTTTGCTCCCCTTCCTTTTTATCACCAGGTTGGGCACCTCAATTGCCCCATCCCTGATGGCGATGGTTTCGCTCCTTTCCCCTTCCAGGCGGTAGCTTGCCACGGGTGACTGGCTGAACAGAATAATATAGATTAGCTTCACCCACTGGCTGCGGCTGTTGAGAGGTACCTGCTCAATGGGGCAGATATCTCTTTCGCCCAGAATACTATCCACGTAATTATTTAACTGTCCCACCGTGATCTCCTCCGCCACCCTTGAACCAAATTGCAGCAGCTGCTTTTGGCGCACCTCATCGGATACGGAGGCAGCCTGGAGCGGCTGGGGTTTATGGGTCTGCCGCGCCACGGGGGGCTTGCGCAAGCTCTGGTTGTCCACCGCCACCTGGGGAAAAAGAGCAATGGAACGGGTTATTTCCCCGGGAGCCAGTGTTTTTTCACCCGATTCTTTGGCCAACTGTCCCAGGTAAGCCAGCACCGTGTAAATATGCCGGCCGGCTCCGCGCCCCTGGTGCAGCTTAAACCTCAGCCGGTCGGCCGCCGACCTGGCATACCTGGCATTGCGCCGGTCAATTTCACTTAACAGCCTGTCCATTTCCTGGCCCAAAGAAGCATCTATGTATTCAATCCATTCATATATCAGGTTTTCGGCAGTTGCCGCATCCGGCACCCGTTTTTCCCGCACCATAATACCGGCCTGCCTGACCAGCTCGTTCCGGTTGGACCGCCATTCCCTGGTACGCTTTAAAATACCGACGCGGTATTTGGAAATATGTTCCGAAGTTTTAAGCCTGTAGTACTGCTCGCCAAGGATCTTGGTTTGGTACACATCAAAAATTTGGCTCAGGATAGCCCGCACGTCCTTCGCTTCCAGCAGCTTCTCGGTATAGTTTTTAATGCTGTGGTTTAAACTTTTAAGGCCGTCAATCAGTTCCTGCGTGGATTCGTAGGCCTGCTGCAGGGCCACATAAGAAAATCCTTCACTGCCGCTGAGGTTCTGGTAGATGCTGAGTATCCTGCCCTTAAACTCCACCCGGTAACCCGTACGGATTTTATTCATCGCCTCCAGCATCACAATGGTGTAATCAGGAATGGATATTCTGAAAGTATAATCGGGCTCGGGCTCCAGGTTCAGCCAGCCCGTATCCACCAGCCTGCGCAAATATTGCAGGGCCTGCTCGCGGGCGCTTTTGGCCGTTTCCCCCGCTGCTTCCCCTTCTTCAACCTGCCAGGCCTGTTCTCCCAGGCCCTCCAAATATTCAGAAAACAAATCGACGACATGATCCCGTGACAGGGTATAAATTCTTTTGTTATACTCCTGGTAGATCAAAAAGATTAAATCCACATAAATTTCTTTAAGGTTACGGCTAAATATTGAAAAAAAATTGTCCGGAACCTGTGTAAAAAATTCTTTACCATACATTTGCATTACTATTACCTCAATAGAATTCAGGAGTCAGAATACTTTCGAAATAATAGACTGTTCTTTCATTCTGACTCCTGACTACTGAATTCTGACTCCTACAATTAACTCCTACATTAATATATCAAAAAAAGGCAGAATCCGCAGCGATATTCACCGAATTTAGTTTTATGCAGGCTTTTCTAAGCAAAGTAATATTAAGGGTGTTGGTAGATTAGCCAGACCATGAGATACTAAAAACAGATAGTTTTCTATAGGAAAGGGTAGTTTTTTGATGAAGATTAGCAGAAACAAGCAAACTATGCCGGTGCAATCGGCTCCAATGCAATCGTCTGATATATATAATGATATTTTGTTACCCTTAAATAAACGCGCCCGGGACAGCGGCAGCCTCGTTTTCTTTTACAGAATAATAGGTTTTGACAACCAGGCGGAATTTATCGGGCAAACGGCAGCACTGCATGAGCGGCTGCTCGAGCTGGACAGCCTGTATCTTTACTTTATTGAAAACATCCCACTTCCTTTTAATAAAAATTTAACCGATAAAATTAATAATGCCCTGTGCAAGTCACACAACCTCCAGACAAATCTTAAGTCAATCAATTCTAATGATTACGATTAATTGTGTAGGTTTTACCATTTAGCGCGCGTTAAACGAGTCGAGAGACTATTTAACTCAATACCACCATCTTCACCCACAATTACCGTACCGCCTAAGTTAACTACTTTTTTACCAATGGCACAGTTAGGTTCAAAAGCAAATACCATACCGGCTTTTAGAACTGTTTCTAACCCCATTGATGGGATCATCAATATTTTGCTACCATAGTTTTTAGCTTCAGGCAAATCAAGCATCTTGTCGCCTACACCTATTAAACCAAACGGGCTAATCGAATGTATTAGTGGATGAACATGCCAACAATTCTTAACCTCACGCATCGGAGCCTTCATGGCTTCAACTACATCCCCAAAAGTCGTACCCGCCTTAAGAACTTTTACGCCCGCTTCATATGATTTTCGTGCTACATCAGCAGCTCTTTCAAAATCCGGATGAACTGCACCAACTGCGATGGCTAGCTGGTTTTGCGTTTCTAACATACCAAATGATGAAAATACTTCAGCTTAATATGGGCTTTCATTTTACCCATTGGAGTAGTGATTTTTGTGAAAAAATCCAACTTATTACCAATAATTTTTCCCTCTGATAAATCAACAGTGCCTTTAGGCGTAGTTAATGAACCAGTTAATAGTTCTCCCTCAACAACAAATACGAAAACGCCAAGTTGTTCACCTACTGGTGTTTTTACTGTGATATCAAAAGTTCCTGCAATTGACATTCTACCCCTCCTTAGTGTTTAAAAATCTGATTTACATTGTTTTAAACCAAATGCAGAGCTCCTATTAACTCAGCTAAAGAAATCCTTATCTCTCGGCCCTGCCGGGCGAAAGTCACTAAAAGAAGATCAAACCCCAGATCTATTTAATAACCTTATATTGCTCGTCAAATGGCAGTATGATTGTTCAAAACCTGTCCAAAAGCTGTATTTTCTATTTTATTAAAGGAAATTAGGACCATTTGGCGAATTATGCATTAGCAGCTAGAGCCAGCATCCTCGTGAATGCTGGCTATTTGTCTTTTATCCAACAAAAGATCAAATTTGTTCAGGTTTTTTATATTGCAACTAATGTCTAGCAAATTATCCGAAGTTAGGCGTAAAAAAGCTCAAACCCGACTTCAGAGTTTGAGTAAAGTTAGCGGCAGATTATGGTGGAGAAGCTGCTAGCCCTAACTTTGGATAATTACATTGCACGAAACCGCGCTGATTGATGTACTCGCTATGGGGATTAAATATCTATTTTCCCGTCTAATTTTAGATGGCATTAAGGAAAACTTGATAGCAAAATGTATCAAAGCAGCGTTAATCATGCTGAAATAGACATAGCTTCCCCCTCCCCATGATAGGGCAAATTTTTTAAACATATGCTGTTTTGTTATTGATAGGGGGGGGATTTACCCAAGCTCATATACCGTCTGGGTTTTTCCGATCCGCAGTTAGGGCATTTAGATAAATCTATTCCAGTTAGTTTTAGGATGAGTTGAAGCGTAGAGTATTTTTCTCTGGTTAAAAGAGGTGTATGGGTTAACTGTTTGCAAATTTTCAGTTTGGCTGTCTTGTTACGATTGCCTAGCAAACCGTAGTGTCTGATTTTCATAAAGCCACTCGGTAGGATATGAATGAGTTGCTTGATGTGGTAAATACTTGTGCCGGATTCAAACAGATGAGTTGCAAAACTATGTCTCATCGTATGGACTGTCACGTTTTTAATGATTTTAGCTTTCTTTACATATTTATGGAAGATATTTTGTACAGCTCTGGGAGTTATATGGGTGCCGGTATGATTTCGGCTGTAAAAAAGCCACTCTTTGGGGCGGTAAGCTTTCCAGTAGACTCTAAGAATCTCAAGATTAGCTTCAGAAAGCAGGGCATAACGATCTTTACCGCCTTTGGCATTGCGAATGAACAGTTGCATTTTATCGCTATGAATATCTGAAACTTTAAGGGAGGCCACTTCACTTAGGCGAAGTCCAGTCCCATAGAGGGTCATAAGAATGCATTTATCTCGCAAATTGTCACAGACGTTAAAAAGGGCTTGGATTTCCTCTTGGGTAAGTATGTCAGGGAGTTTGCGTGGTTTACGGTGGCGAGGGATTTGCCTAGGGTTAATATTAACGTTCAAAGTTGCGCCATACAAAAAGCGGAGGCCACTATTGTAGGTGTTTACCGATTCGGGAGCAAGCTTCTTTTTTGTAGTGAGATAATGAAGGAACTGCCTAACATCCTCTACACCTAGCTCAGTTGCAGGTTTATCGAAGTGGTCCTGAAAAAGTTTAACTTTGGTATAGTATTCGGCCTGGGTATGCTTGCTTAACCCTCTAAGCTCTACATCGAATTTTAGCTTGGCTAAAACCTCTTCTTTTGTCATAGTTCGAACATCTCCTTTAAAATTAAATTAGCTTTATTTTAAAGGAGAACCATGAAAAAGGAACTGACTTTTTACAGTATCATTTCCAATTACACAGCTTAAAAAAACATTAAAGGAATTACCGCGCCAGCGGTTTAGTGCAATGTTTATAATGTGAAAGAGAGTAATAGATGGAAAAGGATAGATTACCAGTATTAAACCTGCTATTAAGTAGGTCTAAATTTGTCGAATTGGTTATAGTTGCTGTATTTTTGGGGTTTGGTATAAGTTTAACTACAAGTAGCATTACGTTAATTGAAGGCTTTAAGCCCATGCTAGGAATATGCACTGGAGGGCTAATATGTATCTTATCGGTTATTTATATATCTTTAAAAGCGTTTGTTAGGAGGGGAAAAAGGTATTTATATAAAGGATTTATTATCTTGAATGAGCTTGAAAACAAGATTGTTAATATAGAAGGATATGGATTGAGTGAGATTGGTTGATATTTTGATAGAGCATTTTTAGAAAATAAGGATTTAGAACTTATATGGAATATTGAGCCATTAAAACTTCAAGATGGATTAAAGACACCAGAACCTCGTTCTATGGATATAATTAGAGAAGCATTAGAATATTTTTTATTGAAAAAGTTATCGATTCACCTTATTACTTACTTTCGGTATCCTATGGAAAAAAACAAAGATATTTCAGTTCTTCAAAGGGAACATATTCCAAGCGTATTATTGAGCAATAGATTTCTTGAATTATTTTCAAAACCCATGAGAGACAGGGCTGCTTTTATAGATATTGAGCAAGAAAATGAAGAACAAGAATGGTATATCCTTGATGTTGAGGGCGGTACTTATCAAAAATTTTCTTTAGTATTGCCTCACAAAAGTAAAGTTATTAGAACAAATAAAAATGAAATTAAAATTAAAAACCATAAATTTGATATTAGTATGAAAGTTAATTTTGATGGATGTAATGATGTATTACCATTTGGATTTATGGAGTATTATCTATCAATCCATGGATTTGAAAATTATTTAGCTAATGTCGTATATCATGTGGAATTTGATTTATATGTAAAATTTAAAATTACTTCTTTATTGTCAAGTTTCGGATGGGAAAATTATAATTGGATTGATTCTTTTTTGGATTCAATTTATCATTCTGTGTCAAAAGAGTCATTTTTTAGTAAGATAAATTGGAACACAATTGCAACTTTAATTAAATGCTTAAATAAGTAATATTTAGTAATTTACATAAACATTCGTTTAATGCAACGGGTATGTGGCAGGTCATAAATCAGCTCCGCTATCCATCCATTAGGCTAATAATTGGAAGCTAAGGATACTTGTGATTATAGCAATAATGAGATACTTAATTTTAAAAAATTAAATAACCTATTCAATATGGCTTTTATCCACTTCATACAGATGTTGTGTAGCGACCGGTAAAGCTAATTGAACTTTGCGATTATATTCACACTTATAGGTTATGTAATCATTGTTGCCGTGCGTCACCACACCTTGGTTCCGCAAAATCGGATTTTGTGTGTTTTCAAACTATACTTTTCTTGACTATTCCAAAGCGCTATTGGTATTTTCTTTGCAAAGGAGGTACTTATGAGCATTAAAGTGGAAAACGATATGCGTATATTTTACGTTTCAACGCCTAAAGAAAAGCAAACCATATCAGATTATCTGAACACGATCGCTGCTTCGCATCCACTTTTAGGAACAGTGACTATCTCTGATAAGAACTTTAAGGTTATTGAAAAAACGGCCCTTAAAGCAATTAAACTCGCCCTTGATTATAGAGAATTGAGAGATTTTGCCCATCTTGCGATACTCCTGACTGTCATTCAGTACGCTAAAAGTTGGGAGCGTACTGAAAACAGCGGATTTTGGGCTTACATATCAGAGCAACTCGGTTATAAGAATTCAGAGCCGCTTTATGGAATACTGACCGGATCAGTTAAGAAAGCTTGTGAACGCTACAACCGTGCTTTCCTTAAAGAAGCAAGCGGTGATAACAGCTATTATTCAACCGTATTGGCACACGCAATCGCTCCGAGCAAGAGTTTCTTTGCATTATGTGACTTTTTGCTTCGCTTTTACAAGAATAATTTAGATTGTTCGGTTTATCCTGATGACCCCGCAATCGACCGTATGACAGAGGTGCTTCGCGACCGTTGCAAGGGCGCAACAATTGAGCAAGACGATGACATACGAGGAAATGTGAGCGGTATCCAAGCGGGGATTCGTGCGCTTTTAACGCAACGCCCGGTTTATATGCGAACCTTTTTAACAAAGCTGCTTCAAAAAATTGACCTGCTGCTTTCTGGAGATGAATTGGGTGAAAACGACTACACCAACGTCTTACTCACTCAGTGGTACGTCGGCAAAATTACTGAACCAACCGCTAAACGGAATACGCCCATTCATAAGCGCACAACTGATATTGCTTTCTCATACGGTAAAATCCATATAGGATATATACTGGACGAGGACTGTGAACCTGCTTTGCGAGTTCCGTCCATACGTTTGAATACCCGCGACAATCCTACAATCACGATTTATTCAGGTAATGTTGACGTTTACAGGAAATCAATAGGTATTTACGGAAATGACTATGCGTGTACTTCCGAAGAAACCGTAATCCCGCTTTCAGATTTGAGCGATGTAGATTTTCTTGATATGTGAGTCGAATTAACAGTTGATGGGAAGCAAATATACTCCTCGGAGCAAAATCTGGGAGCAGGTGCGCTCTTGTTCCGTGACAACAAGGTCTTGACGAGCAAGACGGTTGATGAGGGAAATTACCTCTTGTTCGCCCCGAAGAACGCAAGCGTCACTTTCCAAGGTGATGTTGAACGACAACGCCGTCTATATTTTGCACAGCTATATGATGTTTATCTGCAAGGCGAAGCCTCTGTATACGTCAACAGTACGTTGTTGTGTTGCTCTCGCCCACCGATAGGTTCATTGCGTTTTATACTGCCGCAGTCATCATCGGATTATGTCGTTGACGGAATCAACTACCCGATTTATGCTCGCAGCACATTTTCTATTGTGGCGGTTGGGCAATTTCGGAGCAATCAACTTTTCGCCAGAACTAATAAGGGAGATAATCTTTCCGTCAAAGCCTTGGACAATGACGTATATACAGTGGAAGCTCCTACCGAGAACGGCTGTTATACGGTATCATTGAATGACGGCGAGGCAGAAAGAATTTTAGACGAGGTACGGTTCTGCATTGTTGACACCTTTGAAGTCTGCTTTGACGAGCCATATTATCTCGAAAACTCGGATGGCGGCACTCTCTCTCTTCAAATCAATGGAGAAGAAATTGAAGTTTCATTAACTAATAGCAGTCTAAAAGCAAAAGTAGCGTTCGGAGACGGTGAAATATTTGTACAAATCCCTCGAATCAAGTTATCTCTTGACGGTCAGCCACTCCCCAAAAGCGCAGTATGGAGAGGGTTGCTTTCGCCGTCGTCGAAGTTAAGGGTAAATTGCACGGATACCTTGAACGTATCGCTCTCATTTGGCGGAAATACTCTGCTCAAAGCTGATGCTCCCGGCGGGTTTGAGTATGCTATCGGCAACGCAGTACAGGCGGTTGACGGAACGTCAGATAATCAGTCGGTAGACTTATTTATTGCAGGGAATAAGCATCATCTGTTTGACATCGCCTTTAAGCCATGCCTAATATCCACACCGCTTTTCAATTTGAACAGCGGAGTTTTAACGTGGCTTAACCCCCAATGCTTTATAGGAGATAGCGCAACAAAACTGAAAATATCCTTTCGGCCAAAACACGGCGCGCCTATCATAATCTTCGTGGAACAGGGTGAGCGCGTACTCAGTATTAATTTCCCGGAGCTTTCAGAGCAATATGAGTATGAGGTTTTCGCTATTACCGATACGACGTTCGGCGAAAGCGAAGTTTGTATAAGCAAAAACACGATTATATTCGGCAATAGGTCAGAGGTAATCTTCCGAGGAGAAACCTTGCGGGTATCACGGGTTATTGAGGAAGGCAACTTCGTTGACATCAAGCCCTTCTTCATAGAAGATATTGCCTTTATCGGCAAGGAAAATCTCGGATACACAGATTTATGCGGAGAGTATCCGCATTATACGGGTAAATTGTTCTTTTTAACCCGCAACGGCAAGCGGCATTTCACCGACTTAAATCCGGTTGATATATACCTCGTAAACGAAAGTGCCTGTCGTCTGCATATTACGTTTGACCAGGGCGAGGGGCTTTTCATTGACAAGAGTGTTGAGTATACGCCGGAATTATTCAAACACCGCGACCCACCGCCTAAACTTGCTCGTTTCTTCACTTTCCCTGATTATTTCGAGTATAAAATACAGTAAGGAGATCCGCAAATGTTAAATCCCGTAACGCTCTCGCGAGCCATCAAGGACACCTTCGCTGATTACGTCGCGACAACCCTCTCTGTCTCCGACTCTAAATATTCCGCGCTTTTGAAAGAAGAATTACGGAAAGACGGAGTTATATCGAAAGGACCATATTTAGAATTGGGTGATGCCTATCAAACGGGGGCGACAATTCAGGAACTTATTGCTGGCGGTATAATGTCGCCGTTATTTACATCATTGGGACGCGGATTCAAGCTCGAACGACCGCTTTATGTTCATCAGGAAGATGCCGTCCACGCTGCATTGAATGGCGACAATATGATTGTGACAACGGGTACTGGTTCTGGTAAGACGGAGTGTTTCCTCCTGCCTGTGGTCAATGACTTGCTGCGCGAAATAGAAGGTCACGGCAAACTTGGCGATGGAGTTCGCGCCATTGTCATTTATCCTATGAACGCTCTTATTAACGATCAAGTAAAGCGTTTGAGAGAGATATTCCAAGACAGTAACATTACTTTCGGAGTATACAACGGAAACACCGAACATAAAAAGGAAGACGGTTTGCTAAAATATAGAAACACTTATGGATGTGACCCGCTCCCAAACGAATGTGTATCGCGTGATGCAATGCGCGAAAAGCCGCCGCACATTCTGATTACCAATTACTCCATGTTGGAATATATGTGCATACGTCCGAATGATGATGATGTTTTCCGTAATGCCAAACTTCGATTTGTCATATTGGACGAAGCCCATATTTATAAAGGCGCGACTGGAATAGAGGCCTCTATGCTGGTGCGACGCGTTGAAACACGCCTTACTGAGAAAGGCCAAAGCCCGCAATATATACTTACGAGCGCAACTTTGGGCGATAAGAACAGCGACCCGCAGATTTTAGCGTTCGGTAAAAACCTTTGTGGTCACGATTTTCAAACTATCATCCGTTCTGTTGCCATTGTCCACAAGATACCCAGCGTTACGAAAGAACTCTCAAGAGAAGAGATCTTTTCGTTAGCAGATACGCCGGATAACAAGTTGTTCGATGTATGCAACGGCAGTAAGCAATACCACATCATTAGGGCTAACTCCAAACAACCGCTTACTCTTGCCGAGTTAGCGGAAAAGACTGATATGGATGAGCGAGAACTGGTGAGTTTAATCGCCGCTTGTGTTCGTGCGGTTAATGAGGACGGTGTGCCGCTCGTGCGAGCAAGGTATCATCTGTTCGTCCGTGCGCTTGAAGGGGCATACATAACCCTTATTGCGCCATTCCAGATGTCGTTAACCCCGGAAACAGAGATGAACGGGCAACTGGCATTTGAGTGTGCCGTATGTACAGACTGTGGGCGTATTGCAGTCATCGGTGTCATTGACAAAAAAAGCGGCAAGCTGAAACTACCTGAAAACAGCCTTGACCCTAGTGCTGAATACTTCCTCCTAAAAGACGATTCTGACGGTTTACTGACTGATGATGAAACAGAAGCTGAACCCGATGAATATATCCTATGTGCGAAATGCGGAACGATACGTCACATCGGTGACAAGAGTGTTTGCAATTGTATGAGAGAATACGGTGTGTACGTAACAAGGTCCGCGAAAAGTAAGGATAGCGGATTGGTACGTTGCCCTGCCTGCTCATACGGGGAACTCAGACGGTTTTATCTTGGCAGCGAAGCAGCCACCGCCGTTCTTGCAACCGCCTTGTATGAGAATATGCCTGATGACAGGACACGCCGATTTCTGTGCTTTTCCGACAGTCGCGGTGATGCCGCCTTTTTCGCGCCTTATATGGAAAGAAGCTATAAGGACTTCTTGCGGCGGCGCGGCATTTGGTATGTCGCTGAACAGCACCGTGCGGAATTGCAGCACGAACCGTGGACTTTGAGTACGTTTGCTGATGAGTTAGCGCGGTACTTTGATGTGAACAAGACATTCGCAACACTTGATAAGAATGAAACTTTAACGCCTAAAAGCAGACGCAATGCGTGGATTGCGCTGATAAGCGAAATGTACGCCGCTCGTCGTCCGAGCAGTCTCTCATCGCTTGGCGCAGTTTCGATACTTCCCACCTGCAACAAGGATATTGCCCCTAAATTTGCGGATAAATACAACATATCTAATGACGAGGCAAAGACTTTGTTGGACTTGTTACTTATGGACGTAGTATTTCACGGCGCAATACAAGAGCCGACAAAATCCCCGCTCGACGGCGAAGATTTGGAGATGATTTTCTATTCTTCTTTCAGGAAATTTGTTACGCGCTGCAAAACAGGCAAAAAAGCAGGCTCTATTATGGGTTGGCTTCCGAGAACGCATAAAAATGGTCGGTTTTATCCTAACGGTCGTTTACGCCGCATAGTCTCCACGTTGGGAGTGACTGATGACGAGGCATATAAAATTGCCGGGGACTACTTCGATTTATTGACGGATATTTTGAAAACCCCTAAAAATAAAGGTGAAGGTAGATTCCTTTCAGCGGAGGATTTTGTAATTACCGTCCCGACCGAGGGTGAAATATATCGTTGTGAAATGTGTGGAAGAGTAACCACAATGAACTTTAAGGGCAGATGTGCCTATCCCCGTTGTAATGGCAAATTATCAGCGGTTTCACCATTGAAATTGCAGGAGGATAACCACTATGCTACTTTGTACTCCAAAGATGACCTTGCGGCATTCTATATCCGCGAGCATACGGCACAGATTGAAAAGGATAGTGCGTGTAAGTATCAGGAGCAATTTCTAAAAGGCGAGATTAACGCGTTAAGCTGTTCAACGACTTTTGAAATGGGCGTGGATATAGGCTCTCTTGAAACCATTTTCTTACGTAACACACCACCATCGCCTGCCAACTATGTGCAGAGAGCGGGACGCGCCGGGCGCGATTTGCGCTCTGCGGCGTTTGCGCTGACTTACGCAAAATTGGGTTCACACGACTTCACGTTTTTTGCACGACCCACCGATATGATTTCAGGCAAAATAAAGGCCCCGGCTTTTGAGATACGCAACGAAAAAATCGTACTGCGCCATATCTATGCTGTAGCGTTCTCCTACTTTTTCAATGCTAATATTGACGTATACAACAGCAACGATGCCGATGTTTTCCTTAACGGCAACGGATTTGAGCGGCTCTGCGAGTTTCTTGCTGCAAAGCCGAAAATCATTATGGAGTATTTAGAACGGTGCGTCCCTACGGAATTGTTTGATACGCTTGGCGTGAGTACATTCTCGTGGATAGACCGCCTTGTAGGAGAAAACGGAACGCTCACCATTGCGGTTAATGATTTCCGCGATTTAACAACGTGGCTTACTGAGCAAATAGAAATCGCTGCCAAAGACAAGAAATATCAAGAAGCGGCGCGTTTTGAACGTCTATTAAAAGACCATCGGCGTTCAACAGCGGAGGGTGATGGACACAAGAAAACCGACTTGATTGACTTTCTTGTCCGTTCCGGCGTACTGCCGAAGTATGGTTTTCCTGTCGATGTCGTTGAACTGCGCCCGAACAGCATTAACGATACTAAACAGACCGTTGAATTACAGCGCGATTTACAGCTTGGCATATCTGAATATGCTCCCGGAGCAGAAGTCGTTGCTGATGGTAATATATACCGTAGCCGCTACATTGCGAAAGACCGCCGTAAGACAGCCGACTGGGAAATCTATTACACGGCTACCTGTCCGAAATGCGAAGTTATCAATTTCAGCAAAAAGCCGGTTGATACGGAACAGCCCTGTGTCGCTTGCGGGACATCAATCGACAGCGGGTGGAAAAAGAACATTGAACCGCGAAAGGGGTTTGTTGTTGGAACAGACGCTTCTGATGTTGTTCCCGCCGGAAGCCGGAAGCCGCGGAAGTATCATCGCGGCGATATTATTTACTTGGGCGACGCAGAACGCCACGAATTAGGAGTACGCACCTTTGAATTCGGAGAAAGGCAGGTTGTACTTCATTCAACCGCTAATGATTCATTGATGATAAGCTGTGACGCTGAATTTAGCGTTTGCAGTTTTTGCGGGTACTCGAAAAGCCGTAAGGAACAGAAAAAGAGGAATTTTGTTGTTGAAGAAGAGCACAAGACTTCCTACGGGCAATACTGTTCCAATACGAAGCTATACCCATATCGCCTTTCACACATATTTAAGACCGATGTGGTACAGTTGACGTTTGCGGACGATGCTGATCGTGCTACGATGTTATCTACACTATACGCCATACTTCGGGCGGCATCTCTTGTGTTGGACATTGAAAGCACAGATATCAACGGGTGCTTATATGCCTCCAACGGAAACGTCAGGTATTCTATAATCCTTTACGATAGCGTGCCCGGCGGAGCAGGGCATATCCATCGGGTTTCAAACGATGAGAATGTGTTCCGAAATGTTATTCGTCAAGCATATACGCTCTGCAACGATTGCCAGTGTTCGCCGTCTTGTTATAAGTGTCTGCGCGATTACTATAATCAGAACGTTCACGCTATTCTAAGCCGAAAAGCTGTGGTCGAATTTTTAGGTCAGTATATTCTGTAAAAACGTATCTATCGTTTTAATGATTAATGGGAGCAGTTTAGAACTTGATAAAACATTAGGACTTTCCATTATGTTTACGATTAGCCTTTTTGAAGGTAAGTATAAGCTTATCCATATACCGCCAAATAGCAATATTGCGGAGCTTATTCTCCAAATAGCCAAGGTGATAGAATGAAATTTATATGCCCACTTATCGTTGTAGATGACATTAATATCTCCAGGAGATTTTATGTAAATGTGCTTAATCAAAAAGTGAAATATGATTTTGGTGAAAATTTGACGTTTGAGGGTGATTTTTCGATACATTTAAAATCACATTATCTAAAATTGCTTAGTTTAAGCCCCAATGACATAATTCAAAAATCTAATAGTAGCGAACTGTATTTTGAAGAAGATAATTTAAATGGTTTACTTGAAAAGCTTAAAGAATATGATTCTGTAGAATATATACATGGGATAAAAGAACAGCCTTGGGGACAACGTGTTATTAGATTTTATGACCCTGATAAGCACATTATTGAAGTTGGTGAATCTATGGAGAGCGTAGCACGGAGGTTTTTGCGCCAAGGATTATCCATCGAAGAAACCGCAAAACGCATCTCAATGCCGGTGGAATTCGTAAAAGAGTTGATATAACCTTCTCCTTAAAACTTACGGCCTTGTGCCGTGGAATGAAAGGGGTATGGCAGCGGAATTGAGGAACTGGTTAAACAAATAACACGGGATATATATGCTGCCTATGGCTGCACCGGCATTGAGATGGAGACAATGCCGGATAAAGTAAATAAATTGCGAGGAGGGAAGAAGGAGCAATACCATCAAACGCTAAATAAATCCAAAGATTGCTCCCTCCATAATTATGAGCATAAAAATAAAAGCTGATCTTATAAGACGTCTGGGCAGGGTCGCTCTGGGGAAAGAACCCGCAGACTTGGTTATTAATCATTGTGATGTATTAAATGTCTATACCGGTGAAATTCTTGAAAACCAGCAGTTGCTTATTGCCGGTGACAGGATCGCTTACGTGGGAACAAAACTTGACTTCCCGGAAGGACCGGAGACCGAATTAATCGATGCCGAAAGGCAGCTGGTTATTCCAGGCTTGATTGACGGTCACATACACATGGATCACTCGATGAATATAGAGGAATTTGTTAAACTTTCCCTTCCCCGGGGTACTACCACCACTATTACCGAGTGCTATTTCCCTTCCAATGCCATGGGTATCCGGGGTGTTGATGCTTTTATCGATCAGTTTAAAAACCAACCACAGAGATTTTTTGCCACTGCCCCAATGATATCCTTTCTTTGTTCTGATAATGGAAACGGAAACCGTGCAATTAATGAGTCCGAGGTTATAAGCTTGCTGCAGCGACCGGAGATAATAGGCACCGGTGAGATATTCTGGTCCAATCTGCTTAATACAGATTCAAATGAAGGTTTAATAAATATTATCGAGGCTGCCATTTTACTGGGAAAAACAGTGGAGGGGCACGGGGCGGGGGCCAAGAACCAGAGATTAGCTGCCATGGTAGCCCATGGTGTTGATTCTTGCCACGAACCCATTACCGCCGAAGAGGTGCGGGAAAGACTGCGCCTGGGTTTGTTTACCATGATTCGGGAAGGTTCGATACGCCGGGAATTGGAGACTGTAATTGGTCCCTTAATTGAAATGGACTTGGCTTTGTGCAGAGCAATTTTGGTTTCCGACGGTGTTTGGCCGGTTGACCTGCTTCGGTACGGTCACATGGATTACATAGTGCAAAAGGCTGTTGACCTGGGATTAAACCCTGTAACGGCTATCCAGATGGCCACCATTAACGTGGCGGAACATTTTCACCTGGGGAGTCACCTCGGCGGGATAGCACCGGGAAAATGCGCTGATATTGTAATCATCCCCAATATCAAAACAATCGAGCCCAGGTTAGTTATTTGTCGGGGGAAAGTGGTGGCCCGGGATGGCAAGATGCTAGTAAACACTGTAAAATCAAACTTTCCGAGTGATGTGTATCAATGCATTAAGATTAACCCGGTACAGCCTGAATTTTTCAGTGTGCCGGCAGCTTCCCCAATGGCCAAGGTACGCGTCATAGATGTAATTACCAGCATTGTTAACCGTGAAATGATATTGGATTTGCCGGTGATTAATGGAGAAATAACAATCTCCGAAAGTAATGATGTTATAAAGGTAGCGGTAATCAACAGCCATAGCGGAAATGGTGAAAGCAGCACCGGATTTATCAAGGGATACGGACTGAACAAAGGAGCGCTGGCCAGCAGCTATTCTTTCAGCGAGGGAAATCTGGTGGTAATGGGCACCAATGACAGCGACATGGCTGCCGCGGTGAACCGGATCCGTGAATTGCAAGGTGGCATTGTTTATTGCTGCGAGGGGCAAATAGTGGAAGAGTTATCACTTCCCATTTTTGGATACACCTCCGAAATTGCAGGACCGGAAGTGGCTGAAAGATTTATATCCCTTGAAAAAGCACTTGGGAAAGCGGGATGCAAAGTAGATAAGCCGCTATTAACGTTGTTTACCATTACCTTTACGGCCATACCTTCGCTAAGGTTATTGTCCAGGGGATACTGGCTATCCAGAGAAAACCGGTTGGTGGATGTGCTGGCATAGGAAGCAAAGCAAGAGAACCGTCTCCTAAAGAAGGATTTTTTAATATAACATGGAAAAACTATCAATAAAGCGTAGGCATGATACATGCTCTGCGCTGCTGTTTTTATTATCCTTTTTCATTAATTAGCCATATTTGGAGTGCTATGGTTCCTAATTGGCCGCGTTTCAGATGCCTCTGCCCCGGTGCGGTGTCAGAGGCCATAGCGTAAAATAAAGGAGGATACTTACGTGTATGAACAGATTAAGTATGAGGTTGCAGAGAAAATATTAACGATTACATTAAACAGACCCGATCATTTAAATGCCTATACCAAGCAAATGCGTATAGAGCTTTGCGATGCCCTTGACCGTGCTGATGCCGATGACGAAATTTAAAACGTTCTCCCAATTTTACCATGAAGCCCAGCACAGACATGCCGGACTTTTATCCCTGGTGGCCCGACCGGCCTTTTAAATAAGGCATAGCTGAACACTCAGCGAAAAATATGGTTTTACCGAAGCAAACGACGTTTAAAAATGCTACCCAGCGCATGCAAAACTGAAAACATGCCTTGGTGATGAAAGACAGGAGGGAAGGAATAGTGAAAACCAGGGTTACAGAGCTTTTAGGTATTAAGTACCCCATTATTCAGGGAGGTATGCAATGGCTGTCCCGTGCCGAGCTGGCTTCAGCTGTTTCTAATGCCGGGGGATTGGGAATTATTACTGCCGCTACGCACCCCGGCAAAGAGGAACTGATAGAGGAAATTCGCAAAACTCGGGCACTTACAGACAAACCCTTCGGGGTCAATATATCAATGCTTCCGGAGCTCACTCCCGGGGATAAGACCGCACAGTATATGGAAGCAGTAATCCGGGAAAAAGTACCGGTACTGGAGACTTCGGGACGCAGCCCGGAAAAGTATGTCCCCCAATTGAAAGAGGCCGGGATAAAACTAATACACAAGGTTCCCGCTGTGCGTTTCGCCAGGAAGGCTGAGAGCGTCGGGGCGGATGCGGTTATCATAGTGGGGTTTGAATGCGGTGGACATCCCGGTATGGATAACGTTACCACAATGGTGCTGACGCCCGGGGCTGCCGATAATGTTTCTATACCGGTTATATCGGGTGGTGGCATTGCTGACGCCCGTGGTCTTGTGGCTGCCTTGGCCCTGGGGGCCGAGGCTGTGGTTATGGGTACCAGGTTTATAGCTACCGCGGAATGCCTGGCACATGAAAATTTTAAGCAGTGGATGGTAAACGCCTCGGAGACTGACACCATGATCATCCAGCGTTCTATACGCAACGCTGCCAGGGTAATGAAAAATCCGGCAGCCGAAAAAGTGCTAGAAATGGAAAACCGTGGGGCCAGCCTGGATGAGCTGCTTACTATCATCAAGGGGCAGCGGGGGCTCAGTAACCTATTAAGCGGCGATATCCAGGATGGTACTCTGGCCATGGGACAGTGCGTTGGGCTGATAAATGATATTAAATCAGTCCAGGAAGTTATTGAGGATATTGTGCGTGAGGCGGGGACCATTATTCATCGCCTGCAAAATATGTGGGGATAAGCCGTTGCCTTTGTGGAATGATTTTATAAGGTGCACTTAAAAATAAAAGCCCGGTTGCCCGGGCGCGCAATAAAAAGGCATAAATGGTTAAATATATTTTAGCACTTTATATGACGGTTTACAACAAATGTCGACATGAAAAATAGCGTCAAGAATGATTTGTTCCGCCCGTCGTTTAACGGCAATAAACCAGGCAGGTGAATCCATAAATAACGGGAATACTAAATTATTCTAGCAAATGATTATAAAGGGTGGATTCAAATGGCTGATGTTGAATTGATCGCTACGGCGACCTTTGGATTGGAAGCGCTGGTGGCTAAGGAAGTCAAGGATTTGGGTTATCAAAAGGTGACGGTGGAAAACGGTAAGGTTACTTTTGGCGCAGACTGGGGTGCCATTTGCCGGGCTAACTTATGGTTGCGTACAGCGGACAGGGTGCGCCTTAAAGTTGGTGAGTTTAAAGCCACCACCTTTGATGAACTTTTTGAGCAAACCAGGGCATTGCCCTGGCCGGAATTAATACCCGGGGATGCTGAGTTTCCTGTGGAAGGTAAATCCGTTAAATCCACATTATTTAGCATTTCCGACTGCCAGGCTATTGTAAAAAAGGCAGTTGTTGAAAGTATGAAGCAAAAATATAAACAGCAGTGGTTTTCCGAGCAAGGGCCGCTGTACAAAATAGAAGTGGCTTTATTAAAAGATATTGCTACTCTAACCATCGACACCAGCGGTGCCGGGCTGCATAAAAGAGGTTACCGGGAGCTGGCCAGCCAGGCGCCTCTAAAGGAAACGCTGGCCGCGGCATTGATTATATTGTCGCGCTGGCACCCGGACACTGTTTTAATGGACCCATTTTGTGGATCGGGTACTATTCCCATTGAGGCGGCGTTGATTGGCCAGAATATCGCACCGGGGATAAACCGCGAGTTTGTATCTGAAAGCTGGCCCACCATTCCAAGGGAGCTGTGGAGACAGGCCAGAAAAGAGACTCACGATTTAGCCCATTATGATCGCCCCCTGGATATTATAGGCACGGACATAGATAATGACGTTTTGAAACTGGCCCGCCAAAATGCCGGTGAGGCAGGGGTGGAAGAGTTGATTCATTTCCAGCGCCTGCCACTGGCCGATGTGCGGTCCAGCAAAAAATACGGTAAGATTATCTGTAACCCGCCCTACGGAGAACGGCTGGGGGAAATCAGGGAAGTGGAGCGGTTATACAGGGAAATGGGTCATGTGTTTGGCCGCCTGGACACCTGGTCTTATTACATACTGGCTGCACACCCGCAATTTGAGAGGCTGTTTGGCAGGCCGGCCACTAAAAAAAGAAAGCTTTACAACGGCAATATTAAAGTGGATTATTACCAGTATTTTGGACCCCGACCCCCCAGAAAAGGCAAAGAAAGCGGTGTAAATGTGCCCGGTTAGCGGTGTTATACCTTTGTTTTGCCAGGGGCCCGCGTTTTATCATCGATGATGATATGAAAACCGGGGCATTAGTGTATAATAAAGGTTGGATAAAATTATGAGGAGTGATAATTTGGCAGCGCAGCAAGTACTTATCAGTACCGATAAAGGTAGTATTACCATGGAATTGTACCCGGAAAAAATGCCTGTTACGGTGGAGAATTTTTTAAAATTAACCAATGATGGTTTTTATAACGGGCTAACCTTTCACCGGGTGGAACACTGGGTGGTGCAGGGTGGCGACCCCAGGGGCAACGGTACCGGCGGCCCGGGCTGGACAATTAAGCTGGAAACCCACCCTGATTTGAAAAATGTACGGGGTGCGGTGGCCATGGCCAGGTCGGCTCACCCTGATTCCGCCGGATCACAGTTTTATATATTAAAGACTGATGCCGGCTGGCTGGACGGGCAGTACGCGGTTTTTGGGATAGTTACTGAAGGTATGGATGTGGTGGATGAGTTGGATATTGGCGACAAAATGAATGAGGTAAAAGTGGTTGGTTAAGCTTTAATTCTTGGTGGTTGATAAGCTATGGCCACTTTAATGCAAAAGCCTGGGGCACTGCCGCAGGCTTTTGCATTAAGGGGGTAAGAAGAAACACTTTTGTCATCGGGAAGACGCAGCGTTGTCGCAATTATGACAGAGTTTTCACGCTTTTTATGGCAGAATTTTAAATAAGGTTATTCCTGGTTAAACATATACCTCTTTTCCCAATCCCCCAAGCATATGGGGGTTTATTTTTTGGGCCAGGTATAAAAAAAATCCACTGTGCAATAATATAGATACTGCAGTTGAGCAGTAACCAGCCTCCTAAATCTCTCTCAGCAATCCCGCCGGATATAGGCGGGG
>JGI2924J29684_1077729_pt1 | contig 21441 bp, 16 predicted proteins | sample BenlonsequencITS_FD_29684 | JGI IMG/M metagenome (IMG submission 29684)
CCTTCTTCGCTACCGGCTTTTTGGCAGCGACCGCCTTCGCCGGCGCGACCTTCTTCGCTACCGGCTTTTTGGCAGCGACTGCTTTCGCGGGAGCCACCTTCTTGGCCACCGGCTTTTTGGCGGCGACCGCTTTCGCCGGCCCGGCCTTCTTCGCTACCGGCTTTTTGGCAGCGACCGCTTTCGCCGGAGCAGCCTTCTTCGCCACCGGCTTTTTGGCAGCGACCGCCTTCGCCGGAGCGATCTTTTTGACGGCGCCCTTGCCGGCGGGAGACTCGATCTCGGCAACACGTTTCGTGGCGGCCTTTTTCGTGGCCGCTTTCTTGGTGGCGGCCGCCTTTTTCACGGCCGCTTTCTTGCTGGCTGCCTTTTTGGTTGCCGCTTTCTTCACTGCTGTCTTGACCGAGCCATCCTCCAGTGGCGGCGCCGGCAGCTCGGAGGCCTTCTCCGCCGTCTCGATCACGACCTCGATCGGCGTGACGAAGTGGCTGCGCTCGGCCTTGAGGGGCTCATCCTCATCGACATGTGCCGGGGTCTCGGCACGCGACTCGATTTCCACAATCCGCGCCTGTTCGATTTCCGTCGGCACCTCGCCAGGTGTCATCTCGTCCGTGGTCTCAGCGATCCCCGGCAACGGCACCTCGACAGCCGCCTCGACGGCGATCACTTCCTGTGTATCGACTACCGCTGTGGAAACCGGATGATCGATTACCGGCTTTTCAGATTCACTGGACATCGGCAACACTCCCCTTCGCTCTTTCTAGGTTCAAAACTTGCCGTAATACCCTTCCTTGAGTGCATCGAAAAGGTTGGCGGCGGTATGAATTTCGCCATCGTACTCCACCTCGTCGTTGCCCTTGAACTCCATCGAGCTGCCATCTTCCAGTTCGAAGCGGTAACGGGTGTTTTCCAGATCCGACTCCTTGACCAGCACCCCCTGGAATGCCGCCGGATTGAAGCGAAAAGTGGTGCAGCCTTTCAGTCCCTTCTGGTAGGCGTACCGGTAGATGTCCTTGAAATCCTCGTAGGGATAATCGGTCGGCACGTTGGCCGTCTTCGAAATCGATGAATCCACCCAGCGCTGGGCGGCGGCCTGGATATCGACATGCTCCCTGGGCGAGATATCGTCGGCCGAAACAAAATAGTCGGGCAGCCTGGCCTTGGCTTCATCGGCAAACGGCATGGCCTCGGCATTGATCAGTTCACGGTAGGCCAGCAATTCATAGCTGTAGACGCTGACCTTCTCCTTGGTCTTGCGCCCTTCGCGTATCACGTTGCGGGCATAGTGGTGAGCGAAACTGGGCTCGATGCCGTTGCTGGCGTTGTTGGCCAGACTCAGGCTGATCGTGCCGGTGGGGGCGATCGAAGTGTGGTGACTGAAACGCGCCCCGATCTCGGCCAGCGCCTCGACAAGCTCCGGCGCGACTTCCGCGATCCGCTGCATATAGCGGCTATAGCGGGCATGCAGCACGCGCCCCGGAATGCTGTCACCCAAGGCATAACCATCGGCAGCCATCTCCGGGCGCTTGCGCAGCATCTCGGCGGTGACCACGTAGTCACGCTGCAGGATCGGTGCCGGGCCTTTCTCCCTGGCCAGATCCAGCGCCACTTCCCAGCCAGCCACCGCCATTTCGCGGGCCACCTCTTCAGTGAACTGCACCGACTCGGCATGGCCGTACCGCTTGCGCAGCATGGTCAAGGTCGAGCCCAGACCCAGAAAGCCCATGCCATGCCGACGCTTGGACAGGATTTCCTCGCGTTGCTGCGGCAACGGCAAACCGTTGATCTCGACCACATTGTCCAGCATCCGGGTGAAGACCTTGACCACTTCCCGATATTCTTCCCAGTCGAAACGGGCCTTGGGACCGAAGGGATCACGCACGAAACGGGTCAGGTTCACCGAGCCCAGCAGGCAGGACCCGTACGGCGGCAGGGGCTGCTCGCCACACGGGTTGGTGGCGCGAATCTGCTCGCACCACCAGTTGTTGTTCATCTCGTTGACCTTGTCGATCAGGATGAATCCCGGCTCGGCATAGTCGTAGGTCGAGACCATGATCATGTCCCACAGATGCCGGGCTCTGACCTGCCCGTAGATCTTGCATGCCACCAGACCATCGGCACGTGCCACATAATTCTCGTGGGTCGGCCATTCCCGCCACACGACCTGGGCCGGGTCGGCCAGGTCCAGGTCATCCTGTTCCTTGACGTGCACCGGAAAGATCAGCGGCCAGTCGGCATCGGCCTCGACCGCCTGCATGAAGTCATCGGTGATCAGCAGACTGAGATTGAACTGGCGCAGCCGGCCATCCTCGCGCTTGGCACGGATGAATTCGCGCGCATCGGGATGGGCGATGTCGAACGTGCCCATCTGGGCTCCTCGACGTCCGCCGGCCGACGACACGGTAAAGCACATCTTGTCGTAGATATCCATGAACGACAGCGGCCCGGAGGTATAGGCGCCGGCACCCGAGACATAGGCGCCGCGCGGGCGCAAGGTGGAAAATTCGTAACCGATGCCGCAACCGGCCTTCAGGGTCAGTCCGGCCTCGTGCACCTTCTCCAGGATATCGTCCATCGAGTCGTGGATGGTGCCCGACACGGTGCAGTTGATGGTCGAGGTCGCCGGCTTGTGTTCCAGGGCACCGGCATTGGAGGTGATCCGGCCGGCCGGAATGGCGCCGCGGCGCAGCGCCCACAGGAACCGGGCTTCCCAGTGACTGCGCAGCTCCGGTGTGGCCTCTACCTCGGCCAGGGCTCGGGCGATGCGTCGATAGCTGCTGTCGACATCGACATCCACGGGCACGCCGTGCTTGTCCTTGAGACGGTATTTCTTGTCCCAGATGTCGTGGGAAGCACTTTGCAGGGCGATATCGGCAGGTTCGACACCTGCCACGCGAAGACGCACGGTATGACTCATCGACGGAAAGGCCTCAGAAAATCAAGACTGGCAACGCATGAGCTCGCCCCGCAATTGAAACCGCACGGACGGACCCGATCATTTTGGGTTGTCTGCAATAAAATACACAACATGTTGTGTATCATTCGCCACTTTGAAAGATACTCACGGCATCCGTCGATGTAAAGCCTTTCCTGCAGACCGGGCCAGGCCGGGAACCCGCTGCGGCACGCCGGGTCCAAGCCCTGCGGCGCCGGCCCGCCACAAGGCCTTGACCGCCTTGTGCAGGCATGGCGGCGGCGGCGTTTTCAGCGCAAGATAATGCTTGAAGTTTCCAGCGCAACGCGTTGAAATATTTGACACCAAACACGATGATCGTCCGTCCCCAGAACACCGGATGATCCAACCCAACTCGATGACCCGGGGTTTTCAACATGTCCGTACGCCTCACTCGCCTAGCGTCCGCCGCACTGCTCGGCGCAGGCCTGGCCTTTTCAGTCCATGCCGCTGAAACGACGCTGATCTGGCGTGGCGATGTCACCACCGCACGAGGTGTCGTCAATGATACCGCGGCGGCCTGGCAGAAAGCCGGCAAGGGCAGGATCGAGCTGCAGCCGTTCAATACCGCTTCCGGTCTGGACGCGGTCAGTGCCGGCAAGGCCGATCTGGCCGGCAGTGCCCGTGACAGCGCCGGCGGCAAAGAAGCCAACCTGACCTTCACGCCGGTGGCCTGGGACTCGCTGGTGCTGATCACCTCACCGCAGAATCCGGTCAGCAACCTCAGCCTGAAGCAGGCTCACGACATCTATTACGGCAAGATCACCAACTGGAAGGAACTCGGGGGACGCGACCAGCCGATCAACGTCTATGCCGTGGCCAGCCCCGGTGACGGCGTGGAATACAGCCTGCGCCGCCTGCTGTTCGGTCGAGGCAATCAGCCGGTGGCCGCCCCGCGGCTGTACATGAATACGGGCAAGCTGGAGGAAGCCGTTGCTCTGGACGGCCGTTCGCTGGGCGTCAGTACCCTGGGCGACGTGCATGCCAACGCCCACGTCAAGATCCTGAAGATCGACGGTGTCAGCGCCAGCGCAGGCAACCTGGCCAGCGGCAGCTATCCGCTGTTCACCCCGTTGTATCTGGTCACCTCCGCCAGCAGCCCGAAGGCCGCTGCCACCAAGGCCTTCCTGGAGTTTTTGCAGGGCAGCGAGGCGAAGAAGATCCTGCGCCGTCATGACCTGCTGCCCTATGCCGACGGTGGCACGCTGGTGGCCATGGATGCCGGCCGCCGCAGCCGGATTCTGGCCGCCGTAGGTGCCCATGCGATGCCGGCCCAGCTGAGCCGCGGTACCGAGCTGGCCTCGACCGCCGCACCTGCCGCTGCACCGTCGGCGAGCAAGGCCCTTCCCGCCGGCAAACCGGTGCTGACGGCAAGCGCCGCCCGCAGGCATCCGGAAGCCGTCCGCGCCGCCTTCGCCTCGATCAGCGGTACCGCGGTCTCGCACGAGCTGCCCCCGTCGCTGGAGCATGTCACCGCCGAAGCCATCACCTGGGCCGATACGGCACTGACCGGAACCCCGTTCGCGCGTCTGACCGCCCAGGTCTATGTCAGCCAGGAGCATCGCCAGACCCGGCTGGCCGCCACGGCCGCCAGCGAAGAGCATCCGCGTGCAGCGGTGCATTTCGCACAGACCGGCGCCGGTCGGCATGCCGGCACTCACGGCAACCGCCACCTCGCCCGCACTTACCGCGTCGGTCACGGCGATACCCTGTACTCCATTGCCAAACAGCATGCCGTCGATGTCGCCCAGGTCCGGGCCTGGAACGGCCTGCACGGCAACACCGTCAAGGCCGGACAGGTGCTGCGGCTGAGCGCCCGCTGAGGCGACATCACCTCGTCCAGCCCTTCCAAGCCGCCGGCCCGCAAGGTCCGGCGGTTTTTTCATGGCGCCTGCCGATTTGCCTGCGACCGTCGCAGGTCGCATCATTCAGGGTTTGCCGACCGCGCTGCCCGCGGCGGCTCGTCAGGAGACCTGCCATGTCCGTCTTGTTTGAACTCGGCCCGGAAGCGGCCATTCCGGTTGAAGTCATTGATGCCGGCCGCAGCGCCGCTGTGCTGCGCCGCCTGAGCGCGGCCCAGCGGCGCTGGCTGGAGCAGAGCGGCTTCACGGCCTCGCCGGGCCAGCATGCGCTGGTACCGGAAGCCAATGGTGCACTGGGTCGGGTGCTGGTCGTCATATCCGCCAAGGAGGCCGGCCCGCAGACGCTGGGTGGCCTGCCTTACAGTCTGCCGGAAGGCGACTACCAGCTGGCGGTCGATCCCTTGCTGGCTGATCCGGTGCAACTGGCACTGGGCTGGGCCCTGGGCGCCTACCGTTTCGAGCGCTACCGCAAGGCCGGACGCAAGCCGGCCCGCCTCGGCCTTGAGGCCTCCGTGCTGAGCCAGGTGATGCCCCTGGCAAACGCTACAAGTCTGGTGCGCGACCTCGTCAATACACCGGCCGAGCATATGGGACCCAGGCAATTGTCAGAGGCCGTCAAGCAGCTGGCCAAGGCGCACAAGGGCCGGTTCCGGGAATGGGTGGGCGATGAGCTGCTCAGCGACAACTTCCCCACCATTCATGCCGTCGGTCGTGGCAGCCATCGCGAGCCACGACTGATGGAGCTGAGCTGGGGCAAGGCCAGCCACCCCGCCCTGGTACTGGTCGGCAAGGGCGTCTGCTTTGATACCGGCGGCCTGGACGTGAAGCCTTCGGCCGGCATGCGCTGGATGAAAAAGGACATGGGTGGCGCAGCCCATGCCATCGCCCTTGCCGAACTGGTGATGCAGGCGAAACTGCCGGTGCGTCTGACACTGCTGATCCCGGCCGTGGAAAATGCCATCAGCGGCGCCTCCATGCGCCCGGGTGACGTGATCACCACCCGGGCCGGCATCACGGTCGAAGTGGACAATACCGATGCCGAGGGTCGACTGGTGCTGTGCGATGCCCTGACCTACGGTGCCGAGCGCAAACCCGACCTGATGATCGATTTCGCGACGCTGACCGGTGCCGCGCGCGTCGCACTGGGCCCGGATCTGCCGGCCCTGTTCGGCACCCTGCCGGCCTCCGCCAAGGCACTGCAGGAGGCCGGCGAGGAGCATCACGATCCGCTCTGGCCCTTGCCGCTGTGGCAACCCTACCGCCGCATGCTGGACTCCTCGATCGCCGATCTCAGCAACAGCGCTCCCACCGGCCATGCCGGCGCGATCACGGCGGCGCTGTATCTTCAGCATTTCGTTCCCGCGGAACTGGACTGGCTGCATCTGGATACCTACGCCTGGAACGATTCCGATCGCCCCGGCCGACCGCGTGGTGGCGAGGCCATGGGACTGCGCGCCAGCTTTGCCTTTCTGCAGCAGCGCTATGCCACGCCGGTCAGCAAGGATTCCGACACGGCGGCCTGATGGATGGCCGACCGGTCGGCGGCCTTTGTCGTCCGGATTGCAGCGGCCCGTACAAAGGCACCGAGACCGGCCCTCGCGCCGGCATGCCGAAAGCGGCTGCGCGTGCCGGCGGGCTCATGCTCCCGCGGCCTTCGGGCCGGACAGGGCTGACGGCCTCGTCATCCTGCAAAACAAAGGGCCGGCAATGCCGGCCCTTTGTTTTTGTGCCGTGATGCATGCGGCGATCAGTGACCGTGGCCACCCGTCGAGCCGGCCGGGGCAGGCGACGGGCCATGCTTGACCACCACCGTGACCGCCGGCTTCAGCCAGGCATTGCCCATCTTGCCGCCATAAGGCAGTACCTGACCGGCCAGGGTCTGATTGGCATGGATCAGATCGTAGGCATCGGCCAGCACATGCGCGGTCTCACGCAGCTCCGGATCCGGCTTGTTCCGGGCATTCTTGACGTCCTTCTCTTCCTTCAGCACCGACTTCAGGCTGCGCTCGTTCGGATCCAGACCGTCATCAAGCTGGGCCGCATCGTCATCACCCTTGGCGTTCTTGCCGTCCAGCAGCTTGTGCCGGGCGCGGAATTCGGCCTGCTGGGCATCCAGCTGCTTGCGCTCGGCCTCGCGCTGGGCGTAGTTCAAGGATACCGAGGTCTTGTCGCGCAGCTTCTGGTAGGCGGCCAGTTCGTCCAGCATCAGCTTCCAGGCCGGAGACTGTGCAACGCGGGCATCGTGCTCACCCTTCAGCGTGGCCAGATAAGGCTGGATATTGGCCACCGGCTGATATTCGGCCGGAGCGATCTGGGTCCAGGGCAAGGCATTGTCGTAGGTCGACTCGCCATAATCCTTCTCCGCCCCCGTCCTGGGATACTCGATGTCCGGCGTCACGCCCTTGAGCTGGGTCGAGCCGCCATTGATGCGGAAGAACTCGGCAATCGTCATCTTCAGCTCGCCAAACTGGCTCTTGTCGCCATGGGTCTGAGCGATCCGGTCCAGATTGACCAGATTCTGCACCGTGCCCTTGCCGAAGGTCGGGTTGCCGATGATGATGCCGCGGCCGTAATCCTTGATCGCCGCGGTGAAGATTTCCGAGGCCGAGGCCGAACCTCGGTTGACCAGCACCGCCAGCGGTCCGTCCCAGGCCATGCCGGCCTGATCGTCACCTTGCACATCGACATGGCCGCGCGAATCACGGACCTGGACCACCGGCCCCTTGTCGATAAACAGACCGGTCATCTGGTTGGCTTCGGTCAGCGAGCCGCCGCCGTCATCGCGCAGATCCATCACGATGCCTTCGACACCGGCCTGCTTCAGCTCGCCGATCAGCTTGGCCACGTCGCGGGTCGCGCTCTTGTAGTTCTTGTCGCCGTCCTGACGACCATCGAAGTCGGAATAGAAGCTGGGCAGATCGATCACGCCGATCTTGTGCGCCCCCTTGGCATCCTTGATCTCGATGATCTTCTTGCTGGCCGCCATGTCTTCGACCTGGATCTTCTGACGAACCAGGGCGATGCGCTCGGGCTTGGCATCCAGCCCCTTGTCGGCCGGAATGACATCCAGCCGCACGGTCGATCCCTTCTTGCCGCGGATCAGATTGACCACGTCGTCCAGTCGCCAGCCGATCACATCGACCATCGGCCCTTCGGTGCCCTGGCCCACTGCGGCGATGCGATCGCCAAGGTGCAGCTTGTTGGACTTGATCGCCGGACCACCCGGTACCAGCTCGGCAATCGCGACATAGTCGTCCCGCAGCATCAACTGGGCGCCGATACCTTCCAGTGACAGGCGCATCATGATGTCGAACTGCTCTGCCTCGCGCGGACCGAGATAATCGGTATGCGGATCGGTGGTTTCGGCATACGCGGTCATGAAGCTCTGGAACGCATCCTGGTCATCGACCTGCTTGGTGCGCTCGATATAGCCGTTGTAGCGTTTCTCCAGCAGCGCCCGGATCTCGTCATCCTTCTTGCCGGCCAGCTTCAGACGCAGCCAGTCGTTCATGGTGCGCTTGCGCCACAAATCGTTGAGCGCGACATCGTCAGGAGCCCAGTCGGCCTTTTTCCGGTCGTACTGGTAGACCTCGTGGGTATTGAAGTCGAAACCCTTGGCCAGCAGGCTTCTGGCATAGGTCCAGTGCTGGATGGCGCGCTGCACATACAGGTTGAAGATATCGAAAGGCGCGCTCAGATCGCTGTTCCAGATCGCATCGTCCAGCTGGGTGCGATAAGGCTTGAGCTTGGCCAGATCCGCCTGGGTGAACTGCATCTTGTCGCCGTCCAGCGCCTTGATATAGGCGTCATAGATCTTGGCCGACATCGCGTCGTCCAGTGGCTGCGCATCGTAATGGAAGCGTGTCAGCAGCCGGGCGGATATCTGGGCGGCCGCCGCTTCCTGATCGGTGGGTTTCAGCGGAAACACCGACTCCTTGTGGGGACGTCGCCCTGCGCCCATGTCGGCAGCAGATTGGGCCATGGCACCCGTAACAGTGAAGGTGAGCAGAATGGCGGTCGACAGGGTGCGTAATTTCATGGGTTCTCTCAATCGACTTCAGTGACACCGGCTGCATGGGCCTGCAGGTCGGCATGGTAGGAGGAGCGAACCAGCGGCCCGGAGGCGACGTGGCCGAAGCCCATCGCCTCGCCGGCGGCGCGCAAGGCCTCGAATTCCTCCGGCGACCAATATCGCATCACGGGATGGTGGTGCGCGGTCGGCTGCAGGTACTGTCCGATGGTGATCATGTCCACATCATGGGCACGCAGATCACGCATCGTTTCCAGTACCTGCTCTTCGGTTTCGCCCAGTCCCAGCATGATGCCCGACTTGGTCGGCACCTCAGGATGCTGGGCCTTGAACCGCTTCAGCAGGTCCAGCGACCACTGGTAATCCGCGCCGGGGCGGACTTCGCGGTACAGATGTGGCACGGTTTCCAGATTGTGGTTGAACACGTCCGGCGGGAAAGCCTGCATCGCCTCCAGCGCCCGCTCCATGCGGCCCTTGCCGCGGAAATCCGGGGTCAGCACCTCGATCCGGGTATTCGGGCTGGCATGACGCACCGCGCGGATGCAGGCGGCGAAGTGACCGGCACCGCCATCACGCAGATCATCACGATCGACCGAGGTAATCACCACATAGCGCAGCCCCATATCGCGAATCGTATCCGCCAGCCGCGCCGGCTCCAGCGGATCCGGCGCCGCCGGCCGCCCATGAGCCACATCGCAGAACGAGCAGCGACGGGTGCAGACCTCGCCCAGGATCATGAAAGTGGCGGTGCCCTTGCTGAAACACTCGTGGATGTTCGGGCAGGACGCCTCCTCGCAAACCGTCACCAGGGCGTTTTCACGCAGACGCTGCTTCAGCTGCTGCACCGCATTGCCCTGCGGCAGCCGCACCCGGATCCAGCTGGGCTTGCGCAGCATCGGCTGCTCCGTGTCGAAGCCGGCACGGTTGCGGGCGATCTTGTCGCTGCCCAGCTGCTTGGCACCTTGCGGTGCGCCGGTCACGACGCTGATCGGGATGGTCTTGCCAGAGGTTGCCGGTAATTCACTCATGTCGTTGGGACCTAGACCGCAATAGTGTCGGAGAGTTCAGGCAATCCGGCGGCATCGACACAGGAGCCGTAGCCGAATTGACGACAAAACTTGTCGAGAAAGACCGAGGACACGCTGTCCATGTCCACGCCCGGGGTCAAGTCTAGCATCTGGGTGACAGCCATCCCCTGATAGCCGCAGGGATTGATGCGGGCAAACGGCGACAGATCCATGGCCACGTTCAAGGCCAGTCCATGGAAGCTGCAGCCACGCCGTACCCGCAGGCCCAGCGCGCCGATCTTTGCGCCGGCGACATAGACGCCGGGCGCGCCATCGAGCCGCTCGGCCGTGATACGCCATTCGGCGAGGGTGTCGATCAGCACCTGCTCGATGCGGGTGACCAGCTCACGGACTCCCAGGCCGGCACGACGCAGATCGATCAGAGGATAGGCCACCAGCTGGCCCGGACCGTGATAGGTGACCTGACCGCCACGATCGACCTGTACCAGCTCGATCGCGCCCGGGTCGAGCACATGCTCCAGCTTGCCGGCCTGCCCCAGCGTGAACACCGGCGGATGCTGCAGCAGCCAGATTTCGTCGCTGTCTGCGGCCGTGCGCCGATCGGTGAATCGCCCCATGGCCTCCCACACCTGACGATAGGGCTGGACGCCAAGCTGGCGGATCTTCAATGGCAAGCTCATACGGCCTCGGCGGAGATGGCGTAAAGGCATCGCCCCCGAACGGGGCGCAGAGGCCGGTCCGCAGCATGACTGCGGACCGGCCGGGTATTACAGGGTGAAGCGCACGGCCGGGTCGGCGCGCAGAGCATGATGGGCGGCTTCGTACTGCTCACGGTTGTCGGCATGGAAGCTGACCGTCACGGACACGAAGTTGCCCTCTCGCGAAGGCCGATGACTGACCGTCTCATGCAGTACTTTCAAGCCGACATCAGCCAGCAACTGCGGCACGCGGGCCTTAAGGTCGGCGCTGGCATCACCCATCGCGGTGATCTCGAACACGCCGGGAAAGCTGAAGCCGCGTTCTTCCGGGGTCTCGTTTGTGGTGGGGGTGGTGGACATCATTGGAACTCCGGTTATTTCGCGTCTGATTTCTTGCTGCTGTGGAACCACAACAGCAGGCTGTCCCACAAGCGGGCAAGGAAACCGCCCTGCGGGGCGTCGGCCAGAGCCACCAGGGGCACGTCCTGCAGCGGCTTGCCGGCTTCGGTGATATGCAGGGTGCCGATCTGCTGGCCCTTGGTGAAGGGAGCGACCAGGGTCGAGGGCAGGTCCATATTGGCCGACAGCTTGCTGTAGTCCCCGCGCTTGACAGTGACAATCACATCATCGGCGACACCGACCGGCAAGGTCGAGCTCTGCCCCTTCCACAGCCGGGGGCTGGCCAACGGCTTGCCGGCGCTGTACAGGACATGGGTTTCATAGAAACGGAAACCGTAGTTCAGCAGCGCCAGTGCGGCATCGGCGCGCGACTTCTCGCCGGAAGAATGCATCACGATCGCGATCATCCGCGAACCGCCCTGCTTGGCCGAGGCCGCCAGACAGAAGCCCGCCGCCGCGGTGTGGCCGGTCTTGATGCCGTCCACCGACGGGTCGCGCCACAGCAAGGTGTTGCGGTTGTGCTGGGTGATGCCGTTCCACTGGAATTCCTTGACCGCGGAGATCGCGTAATCCTCGGGGAAGTTGCGGATCAGCGCGCGCGACAGGATCGCGATGTCATGGGCGCTGCTGTAATGGTCATCGACCGGATAGCCCGAGGCATCGGAATAATGGGTGTTGACCATGCCCAGCTGCTGGGCATAGGCATTCATCAGCCCGACAAACGCCTGTTCGGAGCCGGCCACATGCTCGGCCAGCGCGATCGCGGCATCATTGCCGGACTGGATGATCAGACCGTACAGCAGATCTTTCAGCGGCACATGGCTGTTCAACTTCAGAAAGCTGGTCGAGCCGTCGGTGCCGGCACCGCCGCCACGCCAGGCGTTTTCACTGATGAAGACCGGATCGGTCATGTGGATCTTGTTGTTGGCCAGCTCGGCCGAGACCACGTAATCGGTCATGATCTTGGTCAGCGAAGCCGGAGCAAGCCGCGTGTCCGGATCCTTGCTGGCCAGTACCTGACCGGTGGCATAGTCCATCAGCACCCAGCTCTGGGCATCCACGTCCGGCGGCGGCGGCACGGGGATCTCCGGCGCCTTGGGCGCTTCCGGACGAGGACCGGCCGTCGGGACCAGATTCGGGGTCGGCACCGGCGGGGCCTGGTTCGGCGAAGGAATCGGCGTCGGCATCGACGGCATCTGATTCGGCGCGGGAATCGGCGGCGGTGCCTGCTGGGCAATGACGGCAGTCGCGCCGGTCACGGCCATGATGGCGGCGGCAAGCGCGGTCAGGGTGCGAAGATGAAGGCTCATCGAGTGTGTCAATCCAGGACGTGGGGAAGGCGCCCAAGCGCCTTTGCAGGGTGTATGTAGGGTCTAGTTTACAGCGGAGAGGGGGCGGGCTGCGGCCGCGGCAGCCCCAAAAGCTCGATTCGTCGGGCGGCCTGCCCGGCGGCCGCGGCATCAGGCAGCGGGCCGACCCGGACCCGCTGCACCACCTTGCCAGCGGACAGCCCCGACACGACCTGCACGGCCACCCCCGTTGCACGAATACGGGTGGCTACCCGCTCGGCATTGGCGCGATCGCCGAAGGCGCCGGCCTGCAGATAAAGACCGCCAGCGCCGACTGCTGCGGTGGCCATCGGCGCAGGCGGAGCCGCGGCCGGCTTCGTCGGCAAGGCCGTCGCCGCCGGCAGCTCGGCGCGACTGACCGGAGCCATGGCCTCGGTGGCATTGCGGGCCACCGCAGCGGCCGGGGCTGGAGCCGGCGCGATCGCCTGCCAGGCCCGCACCGAGTCAGGCGGCTTCACCGCCGGCGGCGGCAACGGCCTCGGCGGTGAAACCGAGCCCGGATCCAGCGCACGCACCTCGACCTGGCCGGTGCCCGAGGGCCAGATCCCGATCTTCACCGCCGCGATGTAGGACAGATCGATCAGCCGGTCGTCCTTGAACGGTCCGCGATCATTGACGCGCACTACCACGCTCTTGCCGTTGGCCAGATTGGTCACCCGCACGTAGCTCGGCAACGGCAGCGTCTTGTGGGCCGCCGAGTAGGCATACATGTCGTAGTCCTCCAGGGTGGAGGTCTTGTAGCGATGGAACTTGCTGCCGTAGTACGAGGCCGTGCCGCGCGCCACATAGCCATGCGCGCTGGGCAGTACCTTGTAGGTGCGACCCAGCACGGTATAGGGGCTCTTGTTGCCATACAAGGACAAGGGCTCCGCCTTGGGCACCGGCTCGGGCAATTTGGAAAAGTCCGGCGGCGGTCCGTCGGGCACGCTGTCATGGCTGCTGCGGTAACGCCGATCCTGGGCCAGCAGCAGATTGTCGTGGTAGGCATTGCCGGTACGCAGGCTGTGCGCGTCGGCACGCGGCCTTGAAGGCTGGCTGCTGCAGGCGGCCAGGCCAGCCAGCGCCCATGCAGCAACCAGTTTTGCGGCCAGCCTCACGGCGACCGATCCAGGGCATCGCTGCCGGCGTGGATGGCCTCGGCCAACTGGTGCACCGCCATGGCGTACAGCGGACTGCGGTTGTAGGTGGTGATGACATAGAAATTCCGGAAGCCCAGCCATACATCGCTCGCCGGCTCGCCGGCCAGATGTACCACCGTGGCCTGCATCGCCGGATCCACGGCCGCCGTCGGCGCGTAACCCCAGGCCTCGAGCTGCTGCACGCTCCATCGCGGCCGGGCATCCTTGATCTGCAGAGGCTTGGCCGCCGGCTGGGCCAGCGCCGGCAACACCACCGGCTGCCCGGCCTGCCAGCCATGTCCCTGCAGGTAATGCGCGACACTGGCGATGATGTCGGGCAGTGAATGCTGCAGATCGATGCGGCCGTCACCATCGGCATCCACGCCATACTGGCGGATGCTGTCCGGCATGAACTGGCCCCAGCCCTGGGCACCGGCATAGGAACCGGTCAGCTGGTCCGGCGGCGCGGCCAGACTGTGGTCAGGGAGTTCCAGCAAGGTTTTCAGCTGGGCCCGGAAAAAGGCGGCCCGCGGCGGGTAATACAGGCCAAGGGTCACCAGCGCGTCCAGCACCTTGTAGTGACCGGTATTGGCGCCGTAGAAGGTCTCCACGCCGAGAATCGCCACCACATAGGCCGGATCGACGCCGTAGCGCCGGCCCAGGCTGTCCAGCAGGGCGCGGTGTTCGCGATAGAAAACCACGCCCTCGTGGATGCGCTTCGAGGTCAGAAAAATCGGGCGATAAGCGCTCCATGGCTTGGCTTCCGCCGGACGGGCCATCGCATCGAGAATGCTCTGCTGGCGTTGAGCACCGGACAGAAGCTGATTCAAGCGGACCGGATCCTGGCCGGTATCCTTCGCCACTTCGGCAACCAGTGCCGCCTGCCCCGGATGTTCCATCGCCTGCAGCGAGCCGATCATGCCGAACATGATCCCTGCACTCCCCATGACCCCGAGCATGCGTCGGCGGCAACCCGAAAACCCTGCTGACATTGTGGCTGCTGCGCCTCCATCGCTGATATCCGGCAAGCCTAACATGCCGATCTGATCGCGTCGGGACCAGCTCGTGACTGGTTGCAGGCTGATTCAGGGCGGCCTCAGCGAGGAGCTGATCGCCCTGCCCGCGATCAGCCGCGTCGCTTGAAGCTGGCGTGGATGGTCATCAGGATGCCGAAGCCGGTCAGCAGTGATACCGCCGACGTACCGCCATAGCTGATCAGCGGCATCGGCACGCCGACCACCGGCAGCATGCCGGCGACCATCCCGCCATTGACGAAGACATAGACGAAGAAGCTCATGCCGATGGCTCCGGCCAGCAGTCGGGAATAGGTATCGCGTGCCTGCATCGCGATCCACAGGCAGCGACCGATGATGAAGACGTACAGCAACAGCACCGCAATGACTCCGATCAGGCCGAATTCCTCGGAATAGACCGCGAAGATGAAGTCGGTGGTATGTTCCGGCAGAAAGTCCAGCCGGGACTGGGTGCCGTGCTCGAACCCCTTGCCGAAGACACCGCCGGACCCCACCGCGATCTTGGACTGGATGATGTGCCAGCCATTGCCCAGCGGATCGGCTTCGGGATTGAGCAGGGTCCGGACCCGGTCGCGCTGGTATTCGTGCATGAAATGCCAGCCCAGCGGAATCGCGGCGGCGGCGGCCCCGCCCAGCAGACCGATCCGCCACCAGGCCATGCCTGACAGGAACAAGGCAAAGGCACCCGCGCCAGCCACCAGGGTGGCGGTGCCCAGGTCAGGCTGTTCCGCGATCAGTCCCGAGGGAATCGCGATCAGGCCGCCGACCACGGCAATATCCTTCCAGCCCGGAGGCAGGCGCCGGGAGTGCAGATACCAGGCCACCATCATCGGCATGGTCAGCTTCAGCAGTTCCGAGGGCTGGAAACGCATGATGCCGAGATTCAGCCAGCGGTCCGCGCCCCGGCCCTCGCCCAGCACGATCACCACCACCAGCAGAAAGGTGCTGCCGGCATACAGCCAGGGCGTCCAGTCGCGCAGCTGCTGCGGCGAAATCCGAGAAATCAGCCACAGCAGTCCCAGCCCCAGCATAAAGCGGGCGGCCTGACCTTCGACCAGGCTCATATTGCCGCCACCGGCGCTGTACAAGGTCGCCAGGCCCACCCCGGCCAGGATCAGCAGCCCGCCCAGCAACCACCAGTCCAGCCGGGGACCAAGCAGGGCCTGCCATCCACGGCGCCATGAGAACACGCCGGTATTCAGAGCCATTCAGGGATTCCTCGCTTGAGTCGTGGCCGGCGCAGGCTGCGCCATGGTCGGTGGAGGCGCCCCTTCGGGAGCCGCTTTCTGCTCAGCCAGCCAGGCATCGAAAATCTTGCGCACGATGGGACCGGCATCACTGCCGCCCCAGGCACCGGCCTCGAGCAGCGCCGCGACCACGATGCGAGGCTGATCCGCCGGGGTATAGGCCACGAACCAGGCGCGATGGCGCGCCGCTAGGTAGGCCTTGTTGCGATTGGTATCGTAGGCATCGGTGGTCCGCGAGAAACGCTCGGCGGTACCGCTCTTGCCGGCAATCCGATAAGGGAAGCCGTCACCCAGGCCATGGCCGGTGCCGTGGCCGTAGATCACCATTTCCATACCGGTATCAATCGCCTGCCAGTTGCTGTTGCGGGTGATCAGGCTGGGACCCAGTGGCGGATTGACCAGATCCTCGCGACCGCCGCCGCCAGGCGCCTCGGTGGCATCGGCCAGCCGCGGTGCATAGGCCACGCCATGATTGGCCAAGGTGGCAAAGGCGTGCGAAAGCTGGATCGGGGTCACGCCCCAGTAGCCTTGGCCGATGCCGGCAATGACGGTCTCGCCCGGGAACCAGGGTTGGCGGAAATGCTGGCGTTTCCACTCCCTCGAAGGCAGTACCCCGCCCAATTCGCCGTACAAGTCCACGCCGGTGGGCTTGCCGAAGCCAAAACTGCCCATGAACTGGCTGAGCCGGTCGATGCCCATGTCCAGGGCCAGCTTGTAGAAATAGGTATTGACCGATTTTTCGATGGCCTGCATCAAGTTGACCACGCCGACACCACCGCGGACATCGTCGCGATAAGCCCGGCTCTGCCCTGGAATAAAGAATTCACCGGTGGACAGCACCGTGTCCTGCGGCCGGCGCAGCCCCATTTCCAGCCCGCCCAGTCCCAGCAGCGGCTTGACCGTCGAGCCGGGCTGATAGACGCCCTGGATGGCGCGATTGACCAGCGGCTTGTTCGGCGCCGTGGTCAGTTCGCGATAGGCCGCCGTGCTGATCCCGTTGATAAACAGATTGGGGTTATAGGACGGCACGCTGACCATCGCCAGCACCTGGCCATTGCGCGGATCGATCGCCACCGCCGCCCCCGGGCGACCGGCAAACGCGGCCACCGCGGCCCGCTGGATACGCGTATCGATGGACAGGTAGAGATTTCTGCCGGCGGTCGCCGGGTGATGCTCCAGCACCCGCTGGACCTTGCCATCGGCATTGACCTCGACCAGGTCGTATCCTGGGGTGCCATGCAGCTGCGCCTCGTAGGCGCGCTCGATGCCGGTGCGACCGACATGGGTGGTGCCCTTGTACATCGCCGGATCCAGCTGGCCCAGATCACGCTCGTTGATGCGGTTCACATAGCCGACGACATGCGCGTACAAGTCGCCCATCGGATAGCGGCGGATCTGGTAAGGCACCACCTCGACACCGGGAAAACGCCACTGGTTGACCGCGAAACGATCGATCTCGTCCTCGTTGAGCTGCATCTTCAAGGGAATGCTGTCAAAGCGCCGGTTCAGTCGCAGCTGCTTGCGGAAGTTGTCAAGATCATCATCACTCAGCGGCACCACTGCACCCAGGGCGGCCAAGGTCGCTTTCAGATCGTGGACCTGCTCGGGCACCACTTCCAGCCGGAAAGCCGGGACATTGTCGGCCAGCAGGTTGCCTTCGCGATCATAGATCAGGCCGCGGCCCGGCGGCAGCGCCCGCTGCTTGATACGGTTCTGCTGCGAACGCAGGGTGTATTCGTCATGCTGGTCCACCTGCAGGTAGACATAACGGGCCACCAGCCCGCACAACCCCAGCACGATCAGCGCAAAACCGGCCAGGGCTCGGCGCTGGAACATCGCGCTTTCGCCGCGTGCATCCTTGATATCAGGCCGGATACGCATCAGAGCAGACTACTGGATCCGCAGCCGCGACCGCAGGTCGTCCAGCAGCAGAAACAGGAAAGGCCACAGCGCGGCTCCCACCAGTGGCGCGCCCCACCAGATCAGCGGCGGCACGGCCTCGCCGGCAAACAGGCGCACCACCAGCAGGATCAGGCGATCATTCAGCAGCAGCGCCGCCACGGCCAGCACCTGCTGCCACATCCGGAAAAAACGCAGCCGCGGGCGGATCCTCAGCACGATAAAGACCAGCGCCGTCAGCCGCAGCGCCTGCTCACCCAGCAGCACGCCGCTGATCAGGTCGGCGATCATGCCGATGCTGAAGGCCAGCCCGAGACTGATCCTGTCCGTCGATTCCAGCGCCCAGTAGATCAGCACCAGGGCCGGCCAATAAGGCTTCAGCGGCTCCAGCCCGCTGGGCAGGGGCAACAGCATCAACAACAGCGACAGCACCAGTGTACCGGCCAGATACAGACCACCGTGACGCATCCCGCTCATGGCCGCACCGACCCGGCGCTGGCAGCCGGCGCCACCGAAGCGGCCGGCATCGGCCGGGCAGCATGGCCGCCACTGCTGGCCGCCGCCGGTGGCGGTGCCAGCTCGGCGGGCGGACCGATCTGCGGCGCCGGCCCCGGCGGCCCCACCGGGTCGGCCAGATCGTGCAGCAGCAAGACCTCGTCGGCGCGGTCGATATCCGCCGCCGGTCGGGCACTGGCCTGCAGGAACATGCCGTTGCTGGTGCCGGCACCAATCACCGTTCCCACCGGGAAGCCGGCGGGAAAGCGCCCGCCCAGACCCGAGGTCAGCAAGCGGTCACCGGCCCTGACATCGGCCGCGCCGGGAATTTCGGGCAAGGTCAGCAGTCCTTCGTCCTGCGAACCGTAGGCTACAGTACGCAGACCGGTACGCTCGATGGTGACGGGAACGGCATGATCGGGATTGGTCACCAGCATCACCTCGGCGGTGTTCGGCAATACATTCACGACCTGGCCGAGCAGGCCATGGGCATCGATCACCGGCTGACCGGCACGCACACCCTGATTGGCCCCCAGATTGATGGTCAGCCGATGCCGGAAGGCGCCCAGATCAACCCCGATCACCCGCGCCAGCTGCACATTGATGTCCAGACTGTGCTGGGTATCGAGCAGTTCCCGCAAATGAGTATTCTGGCGCGCCACTTCGGCCATCCGGCTCAGCTTGGCATTGGCCAGCAACAGATCCTGGCGCAACTCGCGATTCTGTTCGGTCAGCAGGCTGCGATCGGCGAAGGCCACAGTCAGCGCATGCAGGCTGCGGCTGGGCAGGCCGGCCAGCCGGTACAGCGGCTCGACCAGGACCGAAGCGGTATAGCGTGCGTGGTACATCCAGCCATTGCGATGGTCGAGCACCATCACCACCAGGGCAATGGCCAGATACATCACCAATCGCAGGGTTCCGGCGATGGGTCCGGCAAACAGCGACGGGCCGCCTTCGCGTGGTAGCGCCATGGCGGCCTCACTCCTGTGGAATTATTCGGCGGAAAAGAAATCGCTGCCGTGCTGATCGATCAGTTCCAGCGCCTTGCCGCCACCACGGGCCACACAGGTCAGCGGATCTTCGGCAACCTGCACGAACAGGCCGGTTTCCTCCGCGATCAGACGATCCAGGTCGCGCAGCAAGGCGCCGCCGCCAGTGATCACGATGCCGCGCTCGTAAACGTCCGAGCACAGTTCCGGAGGGGTCTGCTCCAGCGCGGCACGCACCGCCGCGACGATGCCGGACAAGGGCTCGTGCAGCGCTTCCAGCACCTCGTTGGAGTTCATGGTGAACATCCGCGGCACGCCTTCGGCCAGGTTGCGGCCGGAGATTTCCATTTCGCGGACATCGCTCTGCGGAAAGGCGCAGCCGATCTCGACCTTGATCCGCTCGGCCGTGGATTCACCGATCAGGGTGCCGTGGTTGCGGCGGACATAATTGATGATGGCCTCGTCGAAACGATCACCGCCGATGCGGACCGACTGCGAATAGACCACACCGTTCAGCGAGATCACCGCCACTTCGGAGGTACCGCCACCGATATCCAGCACCATCGAACCACGTGCCTCGTGCACCGGAATGCCGGCACCGATCGCGGCAGCCATCGGCTCCTCGATCAGGAATACGTCACGGGCACCGGCCCCTTCGGCCGATTCCTTGATCGCCCGACGCTCGACCTGGGTCGAGCCGCTGGGCACGCAGATCAGAACCCGCGGACTGGGCCGCAGCATGCGGGCGCGATGCACCTGCTTGATGAAGTGCTGCAGCATCGCCTCGGTCATGGTGAAGTTGGCGATCACTCCGTCCTTCATCGGACGCACCGTGGCGATATTGCCCGGGGTACGACCCAGCATGCGCTTGGCCTCGCCACCGACCGCGGCCACCGCGCGGGCACCGCCGGCCCCACCCCGGTCCTGGCGTACCGCCACCACCGAAGGCTCGTTCAGCACGATCCCCTGTCCCCGGACATAGATCAGCGTATTGGCTGTCCCGAGGTCGATGGAAATGTCGTTGGAGAAAATGCCGCGGAATTTTTTGAACATAGAGAGAGGCGCGCGCGCTGAGCGTGGCAAATGAAGCATTCAAGTCTAGTAAGCGCAGCCCCTGCGCGCAAGGACAAGTTCGTTAATAATCCTTAACTTATTGGCCTTTTTGAAACCGGCCTGCGAACCGGCCCGACGCGTGCGATCATGCACGAGTCGCCATGACAGGCAGATGACGTTAAAATGCGGGGTTTTAGATGCATCCCGCGACCCGCCGGACGGATGCCGATCTTTCCCTTACAGTGGACCCCTGCCCATGCCTGCCGTCATCTGCGGATCCCTGGCCTATGACACCATCATGGTGTTCCAGGACCAGTTCAAGAACCATATCCTCCCGGACCAGGTCCATATTCTCAATGTGTCCTTTCTGGTCCCCGGCATGCGTCGCGAGTTCGGCGGCTGCGCCGGCAATATCGCCTACAATCTGAAGCTGCTGGGTGACGAGCCCATCGTGGTGGCCGCCGTCGGCCAGGATTTCGCGCCTTACCGCGCCCATCTGGTCAAGCACGGCATCCGCCTGGACCATGTGCGCGAATACCCCGAGCAGTTCACGCCGCAGTGCTTTATCACCACCGACCTGGACAACAACCAGATCACCGCCTTCCATCCCGGCGCGATGTCCAGCGCCCACGAGATCAGCGTCAGCGACATCGAAGACTGCGAACTGGCGATCGTGGCGCCGGACAGTCGCGAAGCGATGCTGCGCCACGTCGACGACTTCTTCGCCGACGGCACCCCGTTCATCTTCGATCCGGGCCAGGCCATGCCGCTGTTCAATGGCGAAGAATTCCAGGCCATGATCGAGAAGGCGACCTATGTCATCGTCAATGACTACGAGTCGCAGCTGCTGCAGACCCGCACCGGCTGGTCGGCCGAAACCATTGCCGGCAAGGTCAAGGCCTATATCGTGACCCAGGGTCCGCGTGGCTCGGTCATTCATGCCGACGGCGAGGTCATCGCGATTCCGCCGGCCCGTGAACACAAGGTGGTCGACCCCACCGGCTGCGGCGATGCCTACCGTGCCGGCCTGATCCACGGCATCACCCACGGTCGGGACTGGGCCACCACCGGCCGGATGGCCTCGTTGATGGGTGCACTGAAAGTCGGCCACCCCGGCACCCAGAACCAGCACTTCGATTTCGCCAGCTTCGCGGCGGAGTTCGAGGACCAGTTCGGCTACGCTCTGGACTGATCAGGCCGGCCCGCGGCAGCGGGCCCGCCACCAGCCAAAACGGCCCGCAGAGGCGGGCCGTTTTGCATCGGACTGGACGCCTGCCGGATGCAGGCGGG
>JGI2924J29684_1077728_pt1 | contig 21436 bp, 17 predicted proteins | sample BenlonsequencITS_FD_29684 | JGI IMG/M metagenome (IMG submission 29684)
GAAATTGCATGGAAGGGGTTTGGAGGGGTGTTGATGGTAGAGGCGGTCAAGCAGCTATATATCGACCCGCAAATCCCAAATGCACAGCAGCAACGTGTTAACCGGCCTGCGCGTGCCAATGTCATTCGACCTGAAGCTTCTCGTCATTCCAGAAATGAAAATGACGAAAAACGAAAACACGTTGCCTGAGATGATTGGGCTAGACGTGAGTGGAGTAACTGCCGGGGCGATATTTTTTGACCCCCATTTTTTATAGAAGGAGAGACACTATGAAACTAATTACTGCTGTCTTTAAACCAAGTCGTCTTGATGCTGTTCTTGATGCTGTCACTGAGGTGGGGGCATCTGGTGTAACTGTATCTGAGGTACGTGGTTATGGACGTCAACATGGTAAAACAGAAGTTTACCGTGGTGCTGAATATGAAGTACGTCTTCTACCAAAAGTGAAGGTAGAAATCGCAACGTCATCAGACCTTGTTGAAAAAGTCGTTGAAGCTGTTTCAACAGCGGCAAACACAAACAAAATCGGAGATGGTAAAATCTTCGTTTCTGATCTTGAAAGCGTATTGCGCATCCGTACTGGTGAGCGTGACGCTGCAGCATTGGTCGGTTAATCGCCAGACTAATAACTCCGAAATGCTAAGAGTTGAAAATTGTAAGATTCGCGACTTTATGCATTTCGGGGGCTGTTGGGCACATTCCAGATTCGGAATTGCCTCTGATAAAATGAAGCTAAGCCTATTTAGTTTTTGTTGATTCCAAGTCGGGACTTGGAAGAAAGATAGTGTTCGCGTTTTTTAAAACAGAACTATCGCGCCAAATTTATCATTACCACCTCAGATTTATTGTTTTCAGCAATGTGTGAAGCCAACTCACACCATCCTCACACGCAATTGATATTCTTTCTGTATTCAATCGAGACGATCTCAACAGCCAGCGCACATAATCTCGCTATGAAATCATGACTCAATCCACAAAATTCAGGTAATTACGTTGTCAAATAAGCGTAAGGAAAGACGGCGTGCGACTATTGCTCCATCCTGTTTTTGCTAAATCAAATAGAAATAGATAGCTAATGCTGCTTGGGAGTTAGTGTATGTTATCATGATATTTTAAAGAAATGGTGGAGCCTAGCGGGATCGAACCGCTGACCTCTTCGCTGCCAGCGAAGCGCTCTCCCAGCTGAGCTAAGGCCCCATTTCGCGTCGTGATCATGAGACCATGGACAGGGAAGGCGTTTAGTATACTGCGTTTATGTCAGGATCAAGTGTTTTTTCGAGTATTCACGTCAGCCCGTTGTATTTAAAGGGGTAAGAATAAAAAAGCCCACAACCTTTCAAGGTCGTGGGCTTTAAAATATGCTTATCACATATGGTTTTTAGGTGATGTCGTCGTCATCTCCAAGATCGAGATCGTCGTCATCATCAAGATCTGGAAGGTCTTCGTCGTCTTCTACGATAGACATGCCAGCTTCATCTTCGTCGATTTCGTCTTCGACACCGGGTTCAGCAATGCGTTGTTTTGCACCTGGAGTGTCGTCTTCTTCATCATCACCGATTTCAACAGTGTCAGCTTCAGCGTCGATTTCAGGCACATCTACAATGTCTTCATCGTCATCATCGTCATCATCAGGAGATTTTTTCTTTACCTGATCTTCTGCATCATCGTCGTCATCATCTTCTTCGGGCTCTTCAGCCTCTTTCCCTTTGCCGCGCTTCGCTGTAATAGCGGCAATTGGGTCGTATGTGTGACCGCATTTTGGACAAATGGCCGGTCTTTTCTTTAGGTCATAAAATTTGGCTTCGCATTCCGGACAGGTTTGCTTTTCACCGAGATCTGCTTTTGACACGTTGGAAACCCTCTAAATTCTTTGTTTGCGGGCGGTTGCCATGTTAATGCGCCAGTGTAAAGCGCTAGATGACAATCTGAGCAGATTCTTTTGTGATATGACAGTGATTAATACAATACCAACAGGAGCATTCTTTTATGCGCGCAACATCTAAACCTATTTCCCGCCTTGATGGTGCTTTGCGTGCGCCAGGTGATAAATCATGCTCACACCGTGCACTGATGTTTGCTGGCTTGGCGGAAGGAACTAGCTTTATTGAAGGCCTTTTGGAAGGCGAGGACGTAAAAGATACAGCCAAAGCAATGGCTGCGTGTGGCGCTGATGTTGAGCGCATATCATTGCGTCGCTGGAAAGTGACAGGCGTGGGTGCGGCTGGTTTGAAAAATCCCAAAAATATTTTGGACATGGGAAATTCAGGTACGGGCGCACGACTCATGATGGGCCTAGTCGCGGGTCAGAAATTAAAAGCAACATTTGATGGTGATGTCAGTTTGAGATCGCGCCCAATGGGACGCGTATTGGACCCGTTGGCTGAAATGGGAGCTAAAAACGAATCAAATGGTGGCAAATTACCTTTGACGTTGGAAGGTGCTCCGTTAAGTGCAATCGAATACACACCGCCACACGCCTCAGCACAGGTGAAGTCTTGTGTTATGCTGGCCGGACTTGGTGCGATAGGCACGACAATTGTGAATGAACCACGCAAAACTCGCGATCATACTGAGCGCATGTTACGCGCTTTTGGCGTGACTGTTGATGTTGAAGAGAAAGATGGAGGATGCCGCATTTCTCTTGAAGGTGGGCAGCAGCTGACAGCGACAAATGTGGATATTCCAGGAGATCCATCGTCTGCGACATTTCTTTGGGCTGCTGGCTTGCTAGTGCAAGAAGGAAGTGTGTCTGTTCTTAATGTGATGGAAAACAACACACGTGATGGCTTGGTGCATGCAGCAAAAGCTATGGGTGCCAATTTGAATGTCGTTAAGACAGGGGAAGCAGGCGGAGAGGTGATCACGACGATAACGTCAATACCATCATCATTGAATGCTGCGACACCTGAATTGGCGATTGTACCTGCGATGATTGATGAGTTTCCACTATTTGGCGTGCTAGCGGCGTTTGCTGATGGTGATACGCTTGTTACAGGTGCTGAAGAATTACGTGTGAAAGAATCTGACCGTATCACCGCAACAGTGAATATGCTCAAAGCAAATGGTGTACATGCTGAAGAGCGACCAGATGGTTTCATCGTGAGAGGTTGCGGGCGCGGCGGAGTGCCGGGCGGCGGAATTGTAGAAGCTTGCCATGATCACCGCATTGCTATGTCGGCTCTCGTTATGGGGTGTGCAGCCAAAGCTCCGGTATCTGTTGATAATGTTTCAGCGATTGCAACTAGCTACCCTGATTTCTTCGCGCATATGCAGGCATTGGGCGCAGATATAGAGCAAGGCTAGAGAATGATGATTATTGCTATTGATGGCACGCTAGCATCGGGTAAAGGGACTCTTGCAAAAAGGCTTGCGGCACATTTTGGTGTACCACATATGGATACAGGCGCTTTGTATCGCGCAACTGGAGTGGCTGCGACGATTGCTGGTGTTGACCTGACTGATGAAGAGGCCTGCGCAGAAATTGCTGCCAAACTCGATTTAACTTTATATCCAGATGCTGATTTGCGAACAGCTGAAGCGGGGCAGTCTGCTTCTAAAGTTGCTGCATTGTCTAAAGTGCGTCAGGCATTGTTTGAATTACAACGCTCTTTTGCTGGTCAAAAGGGCGGGGCAGTTTTGGATGGCCGTGATATTGGAACAGTTGTCTGCCCCGAGGCGGATGTGAAATTTTGGGTCGACGCATCTGTAGAAGAGCGCGCTCGCAGGCGCTGCATGGAGCTCGAAAAAGCGGGCAAGCCGATTTCTTTGGAACAGATGATTGCCGAGTTGCGTGAGCGGGATATTCGAGACAAGACACGTGAAGTTGCTCCTATGAAACCGGCAGAGGATGCTCTACAATTGGATACGACCCAAATGGGGCCTGATGATGTTTTTGAAACAGCGCTAAATTTCGCTTTAAAAAAGGGATTTGTCGCTTAAAAAGCGCAAATTGGCTGATTCTTGCAAAATCAACCGCAGATTCCCTGTGTTTCTGGCTGTAAGCCTTGACTTATTGGCCTTGCGGCGGGATACCGCCCGCTCTCCTGTGGAGAAAATAAATATAAGCTACGTGGTGTAGCGAGACCGCTGGGACAACCAGCTGGCCTGTAACGACGATAAAATTTGGAGTGTTGATGTCTGACCTAGACTCGATGAATCCGAGCACCGACGACTTTGCCGCGATGTTCGAAGACAGTTTTTCCGGTAACTCAATGATTGAAGGCCGGGTTATCCCAGCCACAGTTACTGCAGTTGATAACGACTTTGTGGTTGTTGATGTCGGTTTGAAAACTGAAGGTCGTATTCCGACTAGAGAATTTTCCCAAGACAAGCGTCCTGAAGTTGGCGCATTGGTTGAAGTTTTCCTTGAGCGCATCGAAAACGCGCTCGGAGACGCAGTTCTTTCCCGCGACAAAGCGCGCCGTGAAGAAGCATGGAACCGTCTTGAAGGGCAGTACGCTGCTAAAGAAACTATCAAGGGTGCAATTGTTGGCCGTGTTAAAGGTGGATTCACTGTTGACCTTGGCGGCGTAAACGCATTCCTTCCTGGTTCACAAGTTGACATTCGTCCAATCCGTGACGTTGGTCCTCTTATGGGTCAAGAACAACCATTCGCCATTCTTAAAATGGACCGTCCACGTGGAAACATTGTTGTTTCACGTCGTGCCGTTCTTGAAGAGTCTCGCGCAGAACAACGCGCTGAGATCGTTGGCAACATGGGTGAAGGCGAACAGCGTCGCGGTGTTGTTAAGAACATCACTGATTATGGTGCATTCGTTGACCTTGGCGGAATTGATGGTCTTCTACACGTCACAGACATGTCTTGGAAACGCGTATCGCACCCAAGCCAAGTTGTAGAAGTTGGTCAAGAAGTTGAAGTTCAGATCATCAAGATCAATCCAGACACGCAACGTATCTCTCTAGGTATGAAGCAATTAATGTCAGACCCATGGGATGGCGTTGCAGCGAAATACCCACTCGGTGCGAAACTATCTGGTCGCGTCACAAACATCACTGATTATGGTGCGTTTGTTGAGCTAGAAGATGGTGTTGAAGGTCTTATCCACGTTTCTGAAATGAGCTGGACTAAGAAAAACCTACACCCAGGCAAAATCATCTCTTCTTCTCAAGAAGTGGAAGTTATGGTTCTTGATGTTGATAGCGACAAGCGTCGTATCTCACTTGGCCTTAAACAAACTCAGAACAACCCATGGGAAGCATTCATTGCTGAAAATCCAACAGGTTCTGATGTTGAAGGTGAAGTTCGCGGAATCACAGAATTCGGTATGTTTATCGGTCTTGGTCCTGAGCTTGATGGTATGGTTCACATTAACGACATCGACTGGAACCGTTCTGGCGAAGAAGCCATTCAAGACTTCAACAAAGGCGACACTGTTAAAGCGCGTGTTCTTGATGTTGATGTTGAGAAAGAACGTATTTCTCTTGGTATCAAACAGCTTACTGGTGACCCAATTGAAACTTCTGATGTTCGCAAGAACAAAACAGTTACTGTAACTGTGACTGAAGTTGCTTCTGGTGGTATCGAAGTTTCCTTCGGTGATGAAGGTCAGGAAATGACTGCATTCATCCGTAAATCTGATCTATCTCGTGACCGTGCAGAGCAACGTCCAGAGCGTTTCTCAGTAGGTGACAAGATCGATGCTCTTATTACACAGTTCGACAAAGCGTCTCGCCGCGTTGGATTGTCTGTGAAAGCGCTAGAGATTCGCGAAGAGAAAGAAGCAGTAGAGCAATATGGTTCAGCCGAATCAGGTGCTTCTCTTGGTGATATTCTAAGTGCGGCTCTTAAGACTGACGACGAAAACTAAGAAATCGCCCCTTAAAAGGCTGTCGGAGATGCATTTCCGATAAAAAAATAGCGATAAGGCCCGAGAAGTACTTGCTTTTCGGGCCTTTTTCATTTCAAGTTGTCATATGCTACGTTCAGAACTCATATTGCGTCTGTCAGAAGAACGCCCAGAAATTCGCCCACGAGAAGTTGAGCGGATCGTGGACGTCATTCTTGACGAGATCGCAGCGGCTCTAGAAGCAGGCGACCGCGTTGAACTTCGTGGTTTCGGTGCTTTTTCCGTTCGTCAGCGAGAAGCGCGAACAGGTCGTAATCCGCGGACAGGTGAATCAGTGCCTGTTGAACAGAAATTTGTCCCGTTCTTTAAGGCTGGGAAAGAGCTTCGTGCGCGTTTAAATAATGGCGAAGATCCCGAAGATAGGTAGTCCTTATCAATAATATAGGTTGAGCTTAGATTAGGTTGTTAAACCTAGTACTGCACTGTGTTATTGCGACGAAAGTCGAAATGTGTACGTTAGAATCTTTCAAATGATTCGCGTAATCGGACACGAATCGATCTTTAAAAAGGGGCTGAACTTATGGGAATGATTACTGAATTCAAAGAATTTGCGATGAAGGGCAACCTCGTCGATATGGCTGTTGGTTTCATCATGGGAGGCGCGTTCGCAACTGTGGTGAAGTCTTTTGTGGATGACATCATAATGCCGCCAATCGGTTTGCTTTTGGGCGGTGTAGATTTCGCCAATTTAGCATACGTTTTGAAGCCAGCTGATGCTGAAGCAGGAACAGAAGCAGTCGCAATTAGCTATGGATTGTTCATTAATAACGCGATTTCATTTCTCATTGTTGCGTTGGCTGTATTCTTCGTGATTAAGGGCATGAACAACCTGAAGAAAAAAGAGGAAGAAGCGCCTGCAGAGCCTGCAGCTCCTCCTGCTCAGGAAGTACTTCTTGCTGAAATCAGAGACTTGCTTAAGAAATAATTATCGTTTATACAGCAACGCATGTAGAGTTTAAAGTATATTACGGAAGGGCGGCCTTTATGGTCGCCTTTCTTGTTTTAGCTCTAAGTATTTCTTTGTATACTGACCAAAATGTACAATAAAGAATTTGCTTTAGGTGTTTAAGCTTATGAAAAATGTGAAGATTTGTGGCCTTCAAGATATGGCCATGATTGACGTCGCAATTAATGCTGGTGCCGAGCATCTTGGTTTTGTACATTTTCAGAAAAGCCCGCGTCACCTTGAATTGCAGGCAATTGAAAATCTCACAAATTATGTCGGTGATAAATGCATGACTTGGGTTGTGCTAGCAAAACCCAGTATTGAGGTTCTGCGCGATATCTCTCAGCATGTGCCGAGTGTAGGCGGTTTGCAGATTCACGGCGACATTACAGATGAGATGATGCATTTGGTTAAGGCGATACGTCCAGATATGAATTTCATGCGCGCTTATTCTGTCGCAGATCAATCTGATTTTCCAAGTGATCAGGAAATGCGCAAATATGATTTTGTTCTGTTTGATGCCAAGCCCAGTCCAGAAGACAAGCTACCAGGTGGAAACGGAACGCGGTTCAATTGGCAGATCATGCAAGATTTTGATGTGCCGGTGCCGTGGTTTCTTGCTGGTGGTCTGAATGCGGGTAATGTGAAAGACGCTATCTTTCAATCTGGTGCGCATATGGTTGATGTCTCTTCGGGCGTTGAAATTAGTCCTGGTCAGAAAGATGCAAATCTTATTCGGAGCTTTATTTCTGCGGTTATTACAACATAAGCCTAGTTTTTCTTGAACGATATGCGAAGAAAAACAATCTTTTGCAAAAATCACGCGTATAAAGCGTGGTACTTTTCAGGTGTTCACGCTATCTGAATGCTTCAGTTGATTTAGAAGGATGTTTCGTCATGGACACGCGCAATACTTGGAATAAATGGCCTGACGAAAGCGGACGTTTTGGAGAGTTTGGTGGACGCTATGTTGCCGAGACTTTAATGCCGCTTATCCTCGATCTTGAAAAAGAATACGAAGCTGCAAAAGCAGACCCGGAATTTGAAAAGCTATATCGAGGCTTGATGCAGGATTATGTGGGGCGTCCATCGGCAATGTATTTTGCTGAACGCTTAACAGAGCATTTTGATGGTGCGAAAATATATTTCAAGCGGGATGAACTAAACCATACAGGATCACACAAGGTGAATAACTGTCTGGGGCAAGTACTATTGGCTTTGCGCATGGGCAAGACCCGCATTATTGCTGAAACTGGAGCAGGGCAGCACGGCGTGGCAACAGCTACTATCTGTGCACGCTTTGGACTTCCATGTACTGTGTTTATGGGGGCGACTGATGTAGAGCGCCAAAAACCAAATGTGTTCCGCATGAAGCTATTGGGCGCTGAAATTGTACCCGTATCATCAGGAACAGGCACGCTGAAAGACGCGATGAATGAAGCATTGCGCGATTGGGTGACGAATGTGCATGATACATTTTATTGTATCGGGACAGCCGCTGGTCCACACCCATACCCAGCTATGGTGCGTGATTTCCAATCTGTCATTGGCCGTGAAGCTAAAGCACAGATTATGGAACGCGAAGGTCGGCTTCCAGATGTTGTTATGGCGTGTATTGGCGGCGGATCTAACGCGATAGGATTATTCCATCCATTCTTAGAAGATGAAAACGTAAGAATGATCGGTGTGGAAGCATCAGGCCATGGTATCGAGACAGGCGAGCACGCGGCAGCCCTCAACGGCGGAGAGCCGGGTATCCTGCATGGAAATCGCACATATCTGCTTCAAGATGGTGATGGGCAGATTATAGATGCGCATTCTATCTCTGCAGGGTTGGACTATCCGGGTATCGGACCTGAGCATTCCTTCCTGAAGGATACAGGCCGCGCTGAATATCTGACATGCACTGACAAAGAGGCTCTGGATGCTTTTCAGCTATGTACAAAACTAGAAGGTATCATTCCCGCGCTTGAACCCGCACACGCAATTGCGCGCGTTGGTGATGTTGCTAGGGAGTTGGGTAAAGATGGCCTCATCATAATGAACTTATGTGGGCGTGGTGATAAAGATGTATTCTCTGTCGCGGGTCATCTTGGAATTGATATTGATTAGTATGACGAGCATCATTCTCATTCGTATCAATTGCCCTGATGATAAATGTGCGGCAGCAATTGGTGAAACACTTGTCCTAAAAAAGTTGGCGGCTTGCATCAACATTGATGGGCCTGTTGAAGCTATATATATGTGGGAAGATGAGCTGGAACGCGAAGAGGAGTGGGTTCTCTGGGTTAAAGCTCCGCACGAAAACTATAGCAAAATTGAAGCTGAGGTGATTGATCTTCACCCGCACGAAATTCCCGCAATACTTGCATTGCCTTGCATTGAATCAAATGCACGTTATGCAGATTGGTTAAACACAAACGCAAAGTCATAGAATTTATGCCTATTTCCCGTATATCTGCTGCTTTTGAAAAAGCTAAAACACAAAACCGCGCAGCGTTTGTGACCTATATGATGTGTGGTGATCCAGATCTGGAAACATCTTTTGAGGCAGCTCAAGCGCTCGCTGAGAATGGTGCGGATATTATTGAACTGGGCGCACCTTTTACTGACCCAATGGCAGATGGTCCGGCTATTCAAAAAGCGGCTCAACGCTCCCTAAAAGCAGGAACGAAGTTGGCGGATGTTTTGTCTGTCGCAAAACGTTTCCGCGAAACAAATCAAGATACTCCGCTAATTATCATGGGATATGCAAACCCTATCCATAAAATGGGTTATAAGGCATTTGCAGAGGCAGCCGCAGATTCAGGTGTAGATGGTGTTATCACTGTTGATTTACCACCTGAAGAAGATGCGGAATTGCGCGGATACCTTGCAGACTTGGAACTCGCCGTTATTCGTCTAGCAACACCGACGACGACGCAAGCGCGTATGGAAACGGTTGCCAATGGATCATCGGGTTTTGTTTATTATGTGTCTGTTGCTGGGATTACTGGCGCAGGAACAGGTGCGCAAACAGATATTAAAGCGGGTGTAGACCGCGCAAAAAATGCATCTGGCTTACCAGTTGCTGTAGGTTTTGGAGTCAAAACAGCCGAGCAGGCAGCTGAATTTTCTCGGCTAGCTGATGGTGTTGTTGTTGGTTCTGCTATTGTTGAAGAAGTTCGTATGGCTGTTGAAGCAGGTATGCCGTCTGATGCACCAAGGCGTATGGGGACGCTGGTAAAGGTGCTTTCGGATGCAATTGCTGAAAGTCGATCATAAGATGAACATTAGAATACAGGGAATGACCAGATGAGCTGGCTAACAAATCTGCCACCGGGCCTGAAGAACGTGTTTGGAAAAAAAGACACGCCGGAAAACCTATGGATTAAATGTCCTAAATCTGGAGATCTTGTTTACAAGGACGATCTGGAAGCCTCTCTCTTCGTTACGCCTGCTGGCGCGCATTTACGTGTTGGGCCAGATTTGCGTTTTAAAAGCATGTTTGATGGTAGTGAGTATGAAGAGCTCGAACTGCCAGAAGTGGTCAAAGACCCTTTAAAATTTAAAGACGACCGTAAATATGTGGATCGATTGAAATCTTCCCGCGCTAAAACTGGTCGCGAAGACTGTATGGCTGCAGCGATTGGTAAAATCGGGAAACAGAATGCGGTTGTGTTGGTGCAAGATTTTGCTTTCATGGGCGGATCGCTTGGAATGGCGGCGGGTGAAGCTTTCATTACTGCTGCAGAAAAAGCGCTTGAAACAAAATCAGCATTGATTATTTGCACGGCTTCTGGTGGTGCACGTATGCAAGAGGGAGCGTTGTCTCTCATGCAAATGCCTAGAACGACAGTCGCGATCACAGAATTAAAAGACGCAAGCTTGCCATACATTGTCGTGCTCACGGACCCGACCACGGGCGGTGTGGCTGCTTCTTATGCCATGATCGGAGACATTCACATTGGTGAACCTGAGGCAATGGTTGCTTTTGCGGGTGCACGTGTGATCGAGCAAACGATACGTGAAAAATTACCCGAAGGTTTTCAGCGGGCTGAGTTCCTACGTGAGCGCGGTATGGTGGATATGGTTGTAGACCGCCGCGATCTACCTGCAAAACTTGGTCAGATATTGTCTATGCTCATGGGTGGTAAGCCACTTCCGGAGGTTGAACCTATAGCTGTTGCTGATGTGGAAGAACTAGAAGCTGCTGAAGCAGAAGCTGCTCCTGACGAAGTTGTTGAAGTAGAAGCGCCGGCAGTTGACGAAATCGTCGAAGAGAAGCCTGCTGCTACGAAAGCGAAACCTCGCAGTAAGGCAAAATCAAAAGCTGCACCTAAGACTGACGAGTAATCTTGAGTGTGACTGAGGATAATGCCTTAAATGCTGCATTAGCGGCATTTAAGGATCCAAGAGGCCGGGTCGATATTCGGTTTGGGCTAGACCGTATAAAACAGGCCTTAGCCTCTCTGGGGGACCCTCAGAATAAACTGCCGCCTACAATTCATATAGCAGGAACCAACGGTAAAGGGTCTGTCGCAGCGTTTTTGCGCTCTATGGCAGAGGCTTCTGATCTTGGCGTGCATGTCTTCACATCGCCGCATTTAATTCGTGTGAATGAACGTATCCGCGTGGCGGGTAGGCTGGTCACAGATGATGAATTAATTGCGGCATTGGAACGTGTTGAAGATACGGGATGCGATCTGACATATTTTGAAGCGCTGACCGCTGCTGCATTCCTATTGTTTAGCCAAATTCAAGCTGATCTTTGCATTATCGAAACAGGGGCAGGTGGTGAGCTTGATTCAACGAACGTTATGGCGCGTCCTTCGGCGTGTATTATAACAAGCATTGGTCGAGATCACGAGCGCATGTTCGGTGTATCAGATATACCCTCAATTGCGCGCACCAAAGCTGGCATTATGCGCTCAGACGTACCCGTTATCATATCTCAGCAAACCGAGAATGACGCCACACAGGCTTTGCTTGAAGCTGCAAAAGACAAAGGTGCCAATGTCATTTTAGCAGAACGTGACTGGAAAGACAGTCTTGAAGATCAAAGCTTTGTTTTTGAAGATGATTCCGGCACTGTCAGAGCACCTTGGCTTGGGTTGGCTGGTCCGCATCAACGGATGAATGCTGGGGCAGCATGCGCGGCACTTAATGTGCTTGGTTTGCCTCATGTTACAAAGGCTACAATGTCTGTTGGTTTGCGCGAAGCCAGCTGGCCTGCAAGGATGCAAACGTTAAAAAGCGGTCCTCTGCAAAAGGTGATTGGCGGGCGGGTTGTTGTAGATGGTGCGCACAATCCAGCAGCAGCTAAAGTTTTGGCGCAGGCTATAAAATCACAATTGGAATTTGATGAAGCAAAACCAATTATTTTGATGGCAATGCAAGGCAATAAAGATGCAGAAAAGATAATTGCTGAATTAGCGCCCTATGTGTCTCAATTTGTGATGACATCTTTACCAACAGATACTGGGCAAGAAGGTAGTTTGGGGGCTGATCCAAATAAACTTGTTAAGATTGCGCAGAGTTTTAAAGTCAGTGCTCAAGCCATTCCATCGCTAGAAAGCGCTATTGCGAAATTGGGTGATATTAAAGCTGATACCGTTTATATTTGCGGGTCGCTTTATTTGGCGGGCGTGGTTCTGGCTTTGAATGAAGAACCAATTGTTTGATATAAAAAAAGCCTCGCAAACAAAGGTTTGAGAGGCTTTTTGTAGATAATTTCGAATATTTATGCTGATTCAGCAACCCATTCTTCGATGCGGCTTTTCGACATTGCACCAAGGTGCGTTGCAGCCACTTTACCATCTTTAAAAATCATCAAAGTTGGCATGCCGCGAACACCAAAGCGACCTGAAGTCATTGGGTTTTCATCCACATTGACTTTCACAATCTTGATCTCGCCTTCTTTTTCTTTGGCAAGCGCTTCAAGGTGAGGGCTGACTTGCTTACAAGGTCCACACCATTCTGCCCAGAAATCCACAATAATTGTGCCTTCTGATTGGATTACGTCTTCGTCAAATTTGTCGTCTGTCGTGTCAATCACGGTCATCGTTTTGTCTCCGTTAGAAACCTATTATCTTCCAGATAGTGCATATTCTGAAAATTTACACCCAAGCTTTTCTTTAAACGGTGTTAAACTTCTCTCATGTCAGTGAAACAGGGCGTTTAAAGAAGTGTCCATCCTGTCTGCATCTAATTCCATCAATTTAGGACCATCTGTCCAGACAATTGCACATCTGATTTGTTTATTTGGGTAAGCTGATTCGAGCACAGCGCGATATGCTGCCATTTGCGCAGTGTAAGTTGGTCCCATATCTTCCTCCCGTGCTGGTGCAGGGCGGTCGGTTTTAAAGTCTACAATTAGCACAGATTCATCGGTGACAACCAAGCGGTCTACGCGACCATTAATGAGCATGCCTTTAGGAAGTTTTTTATCATTACCGCCAACGATGGGAACTTCGGCTTTGCTGTTTGTTCCAAAGATGGGATCAAACTTTGGATCATCCAAAACGTCGATCGCGCGTTCAAACATTTCTATGCGGTCTTCAGCTTTGATGGACGGATCTCGACCAAGGAAATGCATGGCTTGCTTTTCCCAATCTGCTTTGGGGATATCTGGTAAGGTTTGCAATAGGGTGTGTATGAGCCGTCCGCGCTTTAGACGTTCTTCTTGCGATTTTACAAAAGGTGGCAAAACAGCAGGCTCTTCTCCCAAAAGGGACGATGGAGCTGCATAGCGGCTGCCGCCACTTTCGTGTGGCACGGTTTTGCCAATCCAATCAGGGATGTAATCTAATTCATCATTTTCGATAATTGCGTGATTATCTGTATATTGAGATGCGCCAAACTGGTAGGCAATGGGATTATCTTCACCCTCTATTGGTTCGACATTGGGGTCATCAATGATTTGCGCTAGCCCTTTGTCAGCCAAACGTTGCATGGCTTTGTGGCAAATAGCAAACCAAGATGTTTCCGAATGGCCCGTCTTGCTTTTAACGCCACCAGACCATGGCCCGCAAATAAGCAAACGGTCTTTTGCGCGTGTTAAGGCCACATATAGGAGACGGCGATGTTCACGTGTGGCACGTGCATCAGCCAGAAGGCGTAGTTTAGCTGCTAGCGTTGTGTCTTGCTTGGCTGATCCTGACCAAATGGGCATGCCTTCTGGGGGGGAAGTATGATCGTCACGCTCTTTTTCGGGTGTTATCAATAGATTATTATCAACACCGGATTTCGTCGCTGCACATGTGTCGGGGACAATCACGATAGGTGCTTCTAGTCCCTTGGAGCCGTGAACCGTCATCACGCGCACTTCATCTTGTGGGCCTGATAATTCCCGTTTTACTTCGCCGCCAGATTTTTCAATCGTAGCGAGGAAAAGTTGAAGCGATGAGGGGCCTTTGGCATCAAAGCCTGCGGCGCGGTCCATGAGAGCTGTCATTGGTTCTTTTGCCGGAGGGCCAAGGCGAGATTGTATCTTTTGCCAGCCGTCCATTCCGTCATGGCCTTGTGTTTCTAAAACAGCCGTTAGAAATTCATATGGTTGAATGTGGCGACGTTCTAGACACCCTTGAAGGAATTCCCGAACGGGCAGAACGCTAGGCATTTCACTTTTCAACACACGCGACCAAAGGCTTTCGTCTCCGCGATTATGAGCGAGCGGATAGAGGTTGTCATTTTCGTTCAGGCCGCCAAATGGTCCGGTCAGAATTTCAGCCAGTGTTAGATCGTCTTCAGGGCAGAGTGCAAAGCGGATCAGGTTGAGCAAATCTTGAACCGGAAGCGAATCAAGCAATTCAATTCTGTCAGCGCCAGCAACGGGTATGTTGTTGGTTTTTAGCGCTTTTATGATCGAGTCAAATAAACCGCCTTTGCGTCCGCGAACCAGAATGAGCACATCGCCAGGGCGCGCGGGGCGCATTTTTCCTTCATCAAAAATTGCTTGCTTTGTATCGATGATATTTTTCACCCATTTGGCAATGCGATCGGCCAATTCTGCCTTTGGGTTTGTTTCTAAGTCTTGCCCTAGAGGTGCATCCCAGGGTGTTGATTCATCATTTACTTTGGGCCGTAAGAGGGGCCAAAGTTCGACGCTGCCGATATGTCCTCTCCGAAATGGGAGATGGCGCATGATATTGCCATCTTCAGGCGGTTTTAGCGAAAATGCGGCTTCACCGTCAAAAGCGCCTGTATCAAAAACCTCATCGACAAATGCTAGAACTTCCGGTGCGGAGCGGAAAGACATAAGAATGTCGGGTGTTTTATTCTCCTGTTTTGCTCTTGCACTATCTTCGATGAATTCTTGACGTTTTGACAAGAATTTTTCTGGGTCTGCCCCTTGGAAGGAGTAGATAGATTGTTTCTCATCTCCCACCACAAACATTGTGCGCGGGTTTTCGTGTTCAACGCCTTCACCAGAGAAAAACTCTGCTGTGAGCGCATTGAGCAATTTCCATTGCTCTGGGCTAGTATCTTGCGCTTCATCCAGCAGGATGTGTGATAACCCGCCTTCAAGCTTCCACAACACCCATTGCGCCATAGAACGGGTTGTGAGCAGACCGGCGGCGCTTTCAATCAGATCATCAAAATCCATTGCTGCGCGGCGGCGTTTTTGGCGCGCATAATCAGAGAACACGATGTTTGATATCCGTAGGAGGGCGGCGGAGCGCTCATAGGCTGCGCGGGCGTTTATTTGCTCTAATAAATTGCGGACACGATAGACTTCTTCGCCTTCTGGAATGGATTTTATCTGGAACAGTTCTTCTATTTCAGGTGAAGATTTTGCGATTTTTACGGTGTACGGGTTGGTTTTCCTGAATACTTCTGAAGATGTCAGGAACAAGTTTTTATAGTGAGAAAATGCCTCCTGCGGTGTATTGGCGAGCAAAGTCTGTTCAAGGATTTCAGCGCTTGCTTGATCTGTCTTTGCACCATCATACAACACTGAAATAAAGGGTCTGATTTTCTCTTTGGGAAAGGCTGGCCCCATTGCGTATTCAATAAGTTGATCAACGCTGTCATCGCCCGCGTTTAAAGCGTTTTTTAGGCTTGAAAGCGCGCTATTTAATCCGCCACTTTTATGAATGAACTTAGTGATAGCTGCTTGCTTGAAGGAAAGAGAACGCAGCGGGCCAGCAAGGCCATTGCCGCCAGCCGCGAGCGCAGCTGTTTTAAGCGCTGCTTTTAATTCATCGCTTTTGCTTGGGTCTTCAAAGGCGGCTTCTTCCGCCAGTTTTGCCATAGCGATTTCCCAAAGGCGGGAGGCGTCATTATCGTCGAGTTCTTTAAAGCCGGGGGCGACATTTGCTTCTAGGGGAAAGCGTCTGAGGAGGCGTCCACAAAAAGCGTGAATGGTTTCGATGCGCAATCCGCCGGGTGTTTCTAGCGCGAGCGCGAAGAGTTCACGCGCCTTGCCGAGTTCTTCTTGTGTGTATTCACGGATATCGCGTGCCTGAAGCTCGGCAAGCTCTTTGGCAAGCGCTTTGTCATCGGCAACACACCAGCCACCAAGACGTTTAAATAATCGCCCTTGCATTTCGGAAGCAGCGGCTTTTGTGTAGGTCACACACATAATCGCGTCAGGCTGAACACCATTGAGTAGCAGACGGGCCACACGGTCGATCAGGACTTTGGTTTTCCCAGATCCCGCATTGGCAGATACCCAAGCTGAATGCGTTGGGGTGGCGGCATCGAACTGGCCTTTAATTGTGTGTTCGTAATCTGGCCAAGAAGTTGTCTGGCTCATGCGCCATCTCCTGCGTCAGAGGACCATTCATCGCGTCGGGCGAGGCGGTCATAATCAGATACATCCCATGAAAACTCAGCACGCGGTTTGGAATAATAAGCTTGGCTGATCGTGGCGTAAGATTGCACGAGTTTGATAAAACCTTCACGCGCTTTTTGTGCTTCTGCCATTGGGCCTTCATCAAGTTTTACGGGTTTTCCATTGTCGGCCTTTGTTGAGGCTGCACCGGGCGCAAGGGAGACATAAATAAGCTGGGATGTGTCTGCGGTAGGCAGTTTTGGAAATCCACCACCGGCTGCGATCGCTGCTTCAAGTGGCAATTGCGGTTCTAGACCTGATTGCAATTGTTTTTTTGTTTTGGGCGTACCGGTCTTAAAATCTATGATCGCAAATGTGTTGTCTTTGAGCAGGTCAATCCGGTCGGCCTTGGCTGTGAGACGGTATTTGCGGCCAGATATTTCAAATGTGAGCTCGCCTTCGATTTCTAAATGCTTCTCGCGAATGTTTGTTTCTCTCTCATTGCGCCAAGCAATATAAGCATCGGCAGCACGCGACCATAGCGGACGGTTCAGCTCTATCGCTGTGTCTGTTTCTCCAGCTTTTTTGAGCTCTTTTGTGACGAGATCGATAACTTGACCACCTTCAAGCTCATATCTCTCAACGGCTGCGTGAATGGCTGTTCCGCGTTCGGCAGGGCCGGACTCAGCACCAACAGCTGGCATTGGATTAAGCTTTAAAACGTCTGATGCATAAACGGCGTATGGGTCACGTATGAGGCGGGCAACGCGGGAGACCGAAAATTTGGTTGGACGCGCATCAACTGGTGGCCTTGGGGTGGGCGCTTGGATTGGGGTGTAGTCGCGCGCTTTACGCATGGAGCGTGCCCAGATGAGTGGATTGTTTTTTGGCTCTGGTTCAAGTGCTTTTTGCACAGCTTCAGGAGAGCCAAGCCCCCCAGCGGCAAGTGTGTTGAGGCGCCATAACCAGCGCGATGCGACGGATGGTTTATCATCAACACGTTTGGAGCGCACGAGTTTCACATCGGGTGCGCAGGCTAATTGGGCAAAATCATGGGCTGACAGGCCGAGGCGTTCTTCTGGATCTGGCAAGCCTAAATCTTTGCGCAAGCGCTTTGGCAAAAAGCTATCTGCGGCTGCGGCGGCAGGCCAAGAGTTTTCATTTAGGCTGGCGAGAATTATCACATCGCGCATTTGTTGGCGCGCTTCTAGTGGTCCCCATATGGCGAGGCGTGGATGTTCGCCGCCTTTGGGCGGAATTGCCGATTCAGAGGCAATAGCTTCGGCAAATTCTGTCCATAAATCAGGTGGAACTGGACCTAATTCAGCAGCAATTTCTGCTAATGTTTCCAGATATCTAGCCGTTTGTGCGCCTTCAACACCGCGCCATAATCGCGTTGAACCTGCTTCATTCTCTGTGCTGACCAAACGTTCGGCAAGACGTGCGCAGGCGCGGGCAAAGACATTGCCATCAATGTCTTGCGCCATTGTGGAAGGTCTGATCTCGCACTGTCGTGCTGCTGTGGCTAAATCTCTAATTAATTGTGCAGATTGTGCGCGTTTTTGCATGCCCAAACGGTCTGCGAGTGCGTCTAGTGTGTCGTATCTGCGCGGTCCACGTACAGTTCCGTCTTCACGAAATTCGTTTTTGTGGGATTCAAGTTCGACCAGAGCAGAATGGTAGTTGTCTTCATCCCATCCCACGCGCACGAGTGGATGTTTAAGCAAAGAAAGCAATTGCACCGGATCACCTTCATCGCGCAGCCATTGGAACATGAGCGCAAACAAAGAGCCGTGATGGGTTTGCATGAATGGCGTACCGGAGGAGGGCGGAATATCCACGCCCCAGCGTGTCATTAAAGCTGAAACGCGTCGTACTAATGATCCATCAGGCGAAACGAGGGCAGCCGTCTTGCCCGGTGTTTCCAGGGCTTCGCGCAAGAGAAGGGCACAGGCGAGCGCTTCTTCGGCTTCATCTTCAGCTTCAATCAGGCTGAGACCTTTGAGGCCGGAATTGACCAGATGCTCAGGTGTGTTTTCACCCGCGAGAAATTCAAGGCGTTTGGTCCAACTTTTTGTGGTGGACGCTGGCGCAAGCGCTTCATTGATCAGTTTGCGGCGGGCTGTATTGTCTGGTGTTTCAATTGCGCCGGGCCATTTGAGCACGCTGGATTTATCCACGCCCAATTTACCCAAGGCGCGTCGCAAAGTGTATTGCGGGTGGCTAGGGCTGGATGCGATTGCTTTCCAAGCATCTTCGGAAATATCTGGATCAAGACCGGGGAGGATTATAGCGCCTTGGGGCAGGTTCATGGCCGCCTGCATTAGGAGGCGAGTGGCTGGCGTGGCTCCTGTTGATCCGGCAATGATGATGGGATGTTGGGGCGGTCTGGCTGCCCAGTTATTGGCGAGTGTGCGTGCGGCTGCGACGCGGCGGGCCATGGGGTCGGTTGCGCCTTGTTCTTCAAGGTGGGCGGGCCATGCTTGTGAGATGATTTCTAGGAAATCGGCAGATTGCTTCCAGTGGGCGGCAAGATCTGAATCTTCAACCAATCCTTGCAGTTTGCTCCAGTCTGTTCCTTCGCCCATGGCGGATTGATCTAGCAGGCTGCCAAGTTGATCGGCGGCAGCGATGGCTGAGCGGGGTGGAAGAGGAGCACCATAAGCTTTTGTGCTCCAAAATTGTACGAGTTTGGCTAAGGTGCCGCGCCGTTGTCCTGAAGAGAGCGCTGGTCCTAGCTCTAGCTCTGAAACACCGATAGGGGCGATGGTGTGGTCATCTTCTAAATCCCCCAATACGCGAATTTCTGGAGCGAGAAGCGCTTTGTGTCCAAACCCCATGGCGATTTTGTGAAAAGCCTCGGCGATCGCGCGAGAGGAGCGTTTATTGGGACAGAAAATGACTGTTTGGGTTAATGCGGCTGGATTGTCTTTTAGGCCCAAATTCTCACTGAGCGTGTTGGCTAAAGCATTCAGAAAGCTTGTCGCTGGCGGTATTGTGAAAATACGCGGATTGGGTTGGTTGAAAATATCTTTTGCGTCAATCGGAGCTGAAATCATGCGCTAGCTATTTCCTTGCTGGATGAGGACGTTTGCGTCTTTTACGGCTTCTGGATCTCCCACATGCATCCAGAAGGGTGCCATGACATGGCCAAATAGGCGATTGGCTTTTGCGCTTTCATTCCAATAGATATTGGCGGAGAATTTCTCGGCTTTGAGGTGGGTAATGGTTTTGGGGTTAAAGGCATACATGCCGGCAAACACATAAGGAGCTGATGGATTGTCGCCGCGCCGGATCAGCGTGTTGTCGTCATTGAGGTCAAAATCACCTTTGCCGTGATAGCCGAGTGAATATTCGCGACGGGCAAGCAATAAGAGGCTGTCCATTTTGGCGGGGTCGAAATTTGTGATCAATGAACCAATGGTTTTTGCATCATCATTAAGCCAGAATGCATCTGTATTACAGATTAACACAGGATCATCCCCAAGCAGGGGAAGAGCTTTGACAACACCGCCGCCAGTTTCGAGCAATTCATCGCGTTCATCTGAGAACGATATTTCTATGTCTGTGCGGGTGTTGAGATGGGTTTCAACCATATCGGCAAGATAGTGTATATTGATGATTGCGCGCTCAATGCCAGCGGCGACAAGATTATCAAGTGTGCGATCAATCAGCGTGCGGCCAGCAACTTCGATAAGAGGTTTGGGGCAATTATCGGTGAGTGGGCGCATACGTGTTCCCATGCCGGCTGCCATTAGCATCGCAGTTTTGATCGTCATCAAGCAAGCTCCAATATATGAGGGGCAATTGATTTGAATACATCTCTCATTTCAGCCAAGGCTGGGTGTTGCAGGTTTTGAGCGAGTAGCTTCAACTGGCGTGGCTGGAAATTACTGTATTTGGGTTTGCTATCGCGCTTCACCAGACGCGCAAATATACCAGCCACACGTAGAGCATTGAGGGCACCTAGCACGGCGAGGCGTTTGTCAAACTCTTCACGCTCTCCGCCTGTTTCCTCAAGATAGGATAGAATGGCAGCCTCTGCGGCAGTTTGCGTGACGTTTCTGCGAGCATCTTGAAGCAGCATTGCGAAATCCCATTCCCCCCAGCCAAGAACAGCATCTTGAAAGTCTAGCAGACCAACTTGTTTTGCGCCTGTTCTTTCTGGAAGCCAGATTAAGTTTTCTGCGTGATAATCTCTCATGATAAGGGCGCGCGGAAAGGAGAGGGCTTGGTCGATTAAGTTTTGTTTTGCAGTTTCCCAGTTGGAACGGTCTGTATCAGTGACGTGTGTTTGCGGATCATAGGCGGGCATCCAATCCACAAACAAATCTGCATTGACGGATAAAGCTAAACGATCAAATTCGAGGATGGGCCAGCTGATATCACCGGCAGGCAAGGTAGGCGGCACAGGGATTTGGTGCACAATTGCCAAAGCTTTGGCAGCGGCGGCATAGAGACGCGGTTCATTCTCGCCTTTTTCAATGACGCGCGCAAAGATGGCATCGCCAAAATCTTCCAGCAATGCAAAGCCATGTTCTAAATCATAAGCAAGGATTTTGGGAGCTGACAGGCCAATAGCATTTAGGTGTGTTGCTATAGCGACAAAAGCTTCAACCCGAGAGGCTGCGAGGCGAGATTGTGCATTCCAGCCCATTTGATTGCGGATGGTTTCATCTGCATCGACTGGACAAGGCGCGCCTTCTGCGAGGATTGGTGCATCCATAAACATAACATGCTCACTGCCCAAATTACGGCTGAGGCGTTCATAGCGGCGCGTCGATGCATCTGCGGCGAGAGGGGTGCGCTGAGCATCTCCCCAATTATTGGCATTTAGAAACGCGACGCGCAGGGCTTCTCGGGAGG
>JGI2924J29684_1077726_pt1 | contig 21430 bp, 14 predicted proteins | sample BenlonsequencITS_FD_29684 | JGI IMG/M metagenome (IMG submission 29684)
TTGGGCGTTCAGTTTCAGAAATGCCAAATACGGGAGAATGCTTCAGCCCTTGTGGAGCTGGTGCCGTATTTCATCGCCAGACTTTTCTCGATATTGGTGGATTTGATGAAAGCTTCTTTTGTTATTGTGAAGATGTGGATTTGGCATTTCGCTTGCGACTAAATGGTGAAAGATGCATCTTTTTGCATGATGCAATGATCCACCATGCGGGCAGTGCGTTATCCGACAAAGTGGGCGATTTTGCTCTCTTTCATGGCACTCGCAATCGGGTCTGGGTTTTCCTGCAAAACATGCCGCCCATTGCGCTTTTTCTTTTTATGCCAATGCATATAATTGCAAACCTTTACATCTTCGCGAGACGCGGGTTTGAAATGACTTTTATACGGGCCATATCTGCCAGTTTCAAAGACTATAAAAGCGTGATGAAGCGACGCAAAATCGTTCAAGCGAGTCGCAAATTGGGAAGTTTGCAGATCATAAGCATGATGACATGGAACCCACGCTTATTGTCCAATCGGCTAACAGATGTTCGAGAGTATACCCACAAATAATCGATACGCATTAAACAGTAAGTCGTGACTGATGTATGATCAATATCGTTCGATTTTCGTAATATAGGCAATTGCGGTTGACGCGTTTACAGTTGAAAGCTAACGCTTTGGCTGTTAATTTTGTATGGTAAACAGTCGAATTAAGGGGGCCCTATGAAGGGGATTATATTAGCCGGAGGAACGGGCTCCCGTTTATTTCCAGTCACAATGGGTGTCTCAAAACAGCTTGTCCCAGTTTACGACAAGCCAATGATCTATTATCCGCTAAGTGTCTTGATGCTGGCGGGTATTAAAGATGTTCTGATCATTACCACACCGATTGATATGCCAGCTTTTCAGCGCTTGCTCGGTGACGGATCCCGCTTCGGTATTAATATAGAATTTGAAATTCAAGATGCCCCAAATGGTCTGGCTGAAGCATTCATCATTGGAGAAAAATTCCTTAATAATGAACCTGCTGCATTGATCCTTGGCGACAATATTTTCTACGGTGCAAATTTGAAAAATATTTGTACTCAAGCAGCTCAACGCAAAGAGGGTGCGACTGTATTTGCTTATAAAGTCGCTGACCCAGAACGCTATGGTGTCGTTGAATTTGATGAAACAAACACAGCGCTTTCAATTGAAGAAAAACCTAAAAAAGCTAAATCAAACTGGGCTGTAACAGGACTTTATTTTTACGATAAGCAAGTTGTTGATATCGCTAAAGCTGTTGAGCCATCACCGCGCGGTGAATTAGAGATCACAGATGTTAATCTGGCTTATCTCAAACAGGGCAATCTGAAAGTAGAGCAATTTGGTCGCGGTTATGCTTGGCTCGACACAGGAACACATGACAGTTTGCACGAAGCATCTTCATTTGTGCGGACAATTGAGCACCGTCAGGGAATCAAGATTGCCTGCCCAGAGGAAATAGGGTTCGACCTTGGCTATTTATCAGCCGATCAGCTGGTTGCAGCGGCGCAACCTCTTAAGAAAACCGAATATGGTCAGTATTTGATCCGCTTGGCGCAGGATAAAGGTTAATTTCATGGAAGTTCGTGATTTAGGTCTGGATGGTGTGAAAGAAATTACACCAGCCCGTTTTGGCGATGCGCGTGGATTTTTCAGTGAAACCTATAGCGAACAACGCTTTAGTGATGCTGGTCTGCCGACAGGGTGGGTGCAGGATAATCATTCGCTGTCAGCTGAGGCATTTGTATTGCGGGGGTTACACTTCCAGACAGATCCGTTCGCTCAGGATAAATTAGTGCGTGTTTTGAAGGGCGAAATCTTCGACGTTGCTGTGGATATCCGTAAAAATTCGCCCGATTATGGAAAATGGGTTGGCATTACTTTGACGGCCGAAAAGGGAAATCAAATCCTTGTTCCTAAAGGCTTTGCGCATGGTTTTCTAACACTGACACCCAATGTTGAAGTGGCCTATAAAGTCACCTCTGGATATGCGCCCGAAAATGACCGGGGGATTATCTGGAATGATCCTGCGATTGGCATTGATTGGCCTCTAAACGGGCATGAACCACAGCTTTCAGGCAAAGATGCGGTCGCGCCATTATTGGCTGATGTTGACAATAATTTTGAATATAAACAAGGCTAAGGCAAGCAATGAAAATACTTGTAACTGGTGGTGCAGGCTTTATTGGGTCAGCAGTGTGTCGACACCTTATCAAGGATAAAGGCGTTTCTGTCGTCAATCTGGACAAGCTCACATATGCTGCAAATCTTGAGTCTCTAAAAGAGATACAGGATAATCCAAATTATGCCTTTGAACAGGTCGATATTTGCGACCGCGAAGCTGTCTTAGCTGTCTTGAAAAAGCACTCGGTTGATGCGATTATGCACCTTGCTGCTGAAAGCCATGTGGATCGCTCGATAGATGGTCCGTCTGCTTTTATGGAAACAAACATCATTGGGACATACTCAATGCTGGAAGCCGCGCGGCATTATTGGAAAGACACTCTAAATAGTTCTGATAAATTCCGTTTCCATCACATCTCAACGGATGAAGTTTTTGGTGATTTACCTTTTGATGACAGCTTGTTTACTGAAACAACACCTTATGCGCCTTCGTCTCCGTATTCAGCTTCTAAAGCATCATCAGATCATTTAGTTCGCGCTTGGGAGCGTACATATGGGCTGCCTGTTGTGATGACGAATTGTTCCAACAATTATGGACCGTTTCACTTCCCAGAAAAGCTGATTCCATTGGTGACTTTGAATGCACTGGAAGGCAAAACGCTACCTGTGTATGGCAAGGGTGATAATGTGCGTGATTGGCTCTATGTGGAAGATCATGCAGTAGCGCTTGCAACAGTCCTCGAGAAGGGAAAATTGGGGGAGAGCTATAATATTGGCGGCAATTGTGAGCGCACAAATCTTGGTGTTGTTGAGAGCATTTGCGACATTCTTGATGAACGTGGCCGAATAGATAAACCGCGACGTGAATTGATTGAATTTGTGACTGACCGTCCTGGCCATGACATGCGATACGCGATTGATGCCAGCAAGATTAAAAATGATCTTGGTTGGGAACCAAGTGTCACATTTGAAGAAGGTTTAACCAAAACAATAGACTGGTATCTAGCCAATGAGTGGTGGTGGAAACCAATTCGTGAAGGTCGTTATTCTGGTCAGAGATTAGGCAAATAATTGTCACAAATCAGAGCGACGTCTGACCAGTAAATGAGCATAGAAATAGTATAATTAGTCTGATTGAAGTTATATTCGAGTTTTAGGGCTGGTATTGCATGTGTTTCTTTGCAATTAGCTTTTGCGACACACAGGTCTAAATTGGTGAAGAGGCTTTGTATCTTTTGAGACGTAGAAATAGAAGTATAAAAAAGCCGATAGTTGCCGTTTTGCTAGATGCCCATTTAAAAGGATATCCGACTGCTTGCGGTTATATTAGGCTTATATTGCCTCTGACTCAAAGTGCAGTGCTAAACGAATTTGATGTTCGTTTCGTTTCTTTGGACGCTCTAAGTGAACTCAAACCAGATATTGTTATTGTGCAAAGATTGGCAATATCTACTCAAGAAGATGTTTCTTATCTGATATCATTTTGTCGTAAGTCGAATACACCAATGGTGTATGAATTGGATGATGATATTACGTCATTGGACAGCGAACACTCTGAGTATGATCATTATAAAAAAATGAGCGTCTTTGTGCGTGCTTTATGTGAAGCAGCGGATGAGGTATGGGTTTCAACAAATGAGCTGTTAACACGGTTACAGGCATTGAACCCGAACATTTTGAAAATCGCGAACGAATTAGATGACCGCATTTGGAAAAGTTCAAATACATCCATTGAAGAACTAACTGATGCTGAAGAAACAGCCCCATTATTGAATGTTTTATATATGGGTTCAGCCACTCATGGCGGTGATTTTTTCTCTCTTTTATATCCATCCTTCGAGAAACTTCGTAGTGAATATGGAAACCGGGTAGAGTTAAGTTTGATTGGTGTCTTGCCGGACGAGGATCTCGTTGATGGGATTAATTCAATTGAAATACCTTATGGAGTGGGGAGTTCTTATCCTGCTTTTGTAAGCTGGCTTCAAGGCTTGAAGGGCTACAATGTTGGTGTCGCTCCACTTGTTAGCAACACATTCAATCAATCCAAAAGTCATATCAAATGGCTTGAATATTCGGGGATGGGCCTCGTCACTCTCGCAAGTAATTGTGGAGAATACGGGGAATCAATCGAAACGGGTGTAACTGGAATTCTTTGCGAGAATAATGAGCTAGGAATTTATAAGGCGCTATGTGGCTTCTTAGAAAAGCCTGAGCAACTCTCAAAGCTTCAGACTTCAACCCAAGGCTTTTTGGAAAACCATCTAAACAATCTTGATGGACATTCAAAAAGACTTTTGCAGATGCAGAAGCTCCTAAAAGAGAATAGTAATTCCAGGCATTCAGAAGAGAATTTGTATTCGCAGTATTCTGATAGATGGAAAGCGAATTAGTTTGTGCCGTTTGAAGAAACTGGTTCTAGTTTAAAAATACCTTTGAATATAGTTGTGTAGCTTGAATAGGAATTTCTCATGAGTTCGGACAATGCAGGGATGCCAATTGAGGCAACGAAATTTACTGGTATGAAACCACTGCATTTGCAGCGACCCGACGGTTGGATAGGGCACATTCCCTTTAGCTTTTGGTTGGTGGAAAACTTAAAACCAAAAAGAATTGTTGAACTTGGTACGCATACGGGAAATTCCTTCTTCTCTTTTTGTCAGATCGTTGAGAAGCTCGAACTTGAAACCGAATGTATTGCTGTGGACACCTGGCAGGGTGATGAGCATGCAGGTGAATATAGTGATGTAATTTACAATAGTGTGAATGAACATGCGCAGAAAAAATATCCGAATATAGCAAGCTTAATGCGCAGCCTTTTTAATGAAGCTGTTGGCTCCTTTGATGATGGTTCTATTGATTTGCTTCATATTGACGGGCTGCATACTTATGATGCCGTCAAAGATGATTATGAGACGTGGATTGATAAACTTGCACCAAATGGAGTGGTGATTTTTCATGATACAGCAGTGCGCGATCGCGGCTTTGGTGTTTACCAACTTTGGAATGAATTAAAACAAAAGCATGGTGGATTTGAATTTATCCACTCGAACGGATTGGGTGTGCTAGCGCCTAAGGGCATTTCAAACCTACAAATAGAATGTCTCATCAAGAGCGGTGAAAACTTTAAGCAGACACAAGAAATACGCTCGCATTTTGAATCGCATGCATCGACAATTGTGGGGCAATACGAAAAGAAGTTTTTCGCTGAATTGATGGCAGAAAAAACAGAGCAACAAACTCTGTTACAACAGCATTATAATGCACTTGGTGGGCAGCTAGAGGCGGCACAGCAGGAACGAGACCAGGTACAAACTAGACTTGAAGAAGCAAACTCTCAGGAGAAATTGCTACAGGAAAATTACAGCGCTCTAAATGGCCAACTTGAAACGGCGAAACAAGAACGCGATCGCTTGCAGGTTTTACTTAACGAATCCATGGATCAACAGGGCTTGCTCCAAAAACATTATGATTCATTAAGCAAAGAATTAGAGGCCACTCAAAAAAATCGAGCTAAACTTGAACAGGATCAAGCTAATCTAGAGGGTGATCGTCTAGAACTTGAGCAGGAGCGAGATAAATTAGAGCATGATTGCAAGGCTTTGGAAAAGAAAGTTGAGCTTGTCACATTGCGTTCGCAAGCCCAACAGACAGAGTGTGATGCGCTTCAAGAAAGAATTCTGATAAGCGAAGTTGCACTAATTGAGCAGCGTAACCGCGAAGAGCGCACAAGTGCCAATTGGGAAGAAGATAAAATACGCCTAGCTCAGCTTGAAGATGAATTCATTCAAGTAACTCGCAGACTTCAAGGGGGAATCAAATCTCGGATGATTCATATAATCAGAGATATCAAAACGTTTGGTGTTGATGTTGTTAGAAAAGTACTTGGTAAGAATTCTCGTATTCGGAATACACTTCTTATCACCAAACAAGCTATTCTCATTCGTCGTTCAGGACTATTTGATTCAACTTACTATCGTGAGCAACTTCCAGATCATCAGAAATCAGAGATGGACCTTATCGGGCATTATATCTCAAGCGGTGATCAATCGGGTTTAAAGCCAAATAAATTCTTCGACCCTGTATTTTATCGTCAAACATACCATGATCTTAGAGATCTCCCCATAACAACGTTGGAACATTACATCTCCAATGGGTCTCATGAGGGGAGGGCTACATCCTCAGAATTTGATAGTGGTTTCTATCGTAAGCTACATGAGGATATAGCTGCTATTGGAATTGATCCATTAAAGCACTTTCTACAAAATGGACAGTTTGAAGGTCGTAAGGCTGTAGCTGATAAGTTGAGCATGGAATCTGAAGGGGCTTCGTTTTTTCCTTTGGTTGGTCGTCACAATTTTGAACAAAGTCTATTTGAGTTGGGCGCGCCGGGTTCTAATGTTGATGATATTCTTCCAAAAACATCGATTTTAAACAACGAACCATTATCTGCGAAAGTGGATGTCATTATTCCTGTTTATGGCGGCGAAACGGAAACCAAAACATGTATTGAATCAACGATTAAATACATGTCTGATAATAAGTCATTTGGTAAATTATACCTCGTTGATGATTGCGGCCCTGAACCAGCTTTAAGAGCAGCATTGCCTGATTATGCAAAAACAAACGAAAATATTGTGCTGCTGGTCAATGATGAAAATCTTGGTTTCGTCAAAAGCGTAAACAAAGCCATGAAAGCCAGTGACCGCGATGTGGTTCTATTGAACGCTGACACCGAAGTGCATGGTAATTGGCTAGATAGAATGACGCGCCAAGCATTGTCACACTCAAATGTGGCAACAGTGACAGCGTTTTCAAACAACGCAACAATCTGTACATATCCAGCAATTGGAGGCGCGCCGGAGCTACCTAATGGGTATAGTCTTGCCCAATTGGATGATGCTTGTTCGCAAGCCAATGAATTAAGAGCCGTTGAAATGCCGACTGGCGTTGGGTTTTGCATGTTTATCAGTCGGGCCAGTTTATCCGAAATTGGGTATTTCGATGAAGAATACGGCAAGGGGTATGGGGAAGAGAATGACTATTGCCAGAAAGCTTTGGCAAATGGATGGAAAAACATTCTTGCTGGGGATGTATTTGTTTTCCATCATGGAAGTGTAAGTTTTGGAGAAAGTGCTGCTGCTGAACAATTGGTGGGCGGTGAAATATTGCGCAACAGATATCCAGATTACGAGCCTTCTGTTTCTCGGTGGATTGAGTGTGATCCTGCATTGCCTTTACGGTTCAGTGTGTCTGCCAAGCTTATCCAGCAAAGTAATAAACCTAGATTGATGCATGTTTTGCACCCTTGGGGCGGGGGAACAGAGAAACAAGTTGCTGAACTGATTGAAAACACATCTGCCGAAGCGCTTCACATGGTGATGATCACACAGGAACTACCCGATGGTTTCATGTTTGCATTCTTATTGCCAGAGGGTGAACAATGGCGACGTTTTGAATTCAAGGCGCAAAAACTCAGCGAAACGATACCTATCTTAGACGCTTTAGGAGTAGATAAGGTTCACTTCCACCACGCACTAGTTGTTATGGATGAAATGGATGATTTCCTTGCCGTCTATGACGGTGAATATGACTTATCTATACATGATTACTCATTGGTTTGTCCGCGCAATAACCTCATTAACTCGGAAGGAAGCTATTGTGGTGAACCGGATGAATTTGGGTGTCTTAAATGCTTACGCGAAAAACCAGACCCTCGCAGCAAAGATATCATAATGTGGCGTCAGAAGGGACGTAATATCTTAAATAACGCTGCTAGAATTGTGTGTCCGACAATAGATGTCGCGAGTCGGATTCAAAAGTATTCTTCAAATGAAAACATCGTCGCTGTTCCCCATGAAAAGGAGTTATACCACCCTAAAAGGGAGGTCACACTTTCAAAGCTTGGGCCTGCTGACACGCTGAAAATAGTGTCCATCGGTATCATGGCCCAGCATAAGGGTGGTGGTTTTCTTCTTGATTGCATTGAACAAAGCGTACTGCAAAAAACCAATATTGAATGGGAGATTATTGGGGAATTCCCGAATGAGTTTGATAAACGCGTATCTGCTTTATCTGGCGTATTGAAGGTGACTGGCAGATATGCAGCGGAGGAATTACCTGAGCTGATATCTACTGCAAATCCTCATCTAGTCTTTTTTCCTCAACACTGCGCCGAGACATATTCTTATACGTTGAGCGAAGCCTTCTCTGCTGGTTTGCCTATTTTGGCTCCACAATTGGGCGCATTCTCGGAGCGGGTTAGCGGTGTATCTGCATGCTGGCTTTATGATTCCGAGAAAAGTGCAATTGAAGTCGTCCAACAGATTATCGAATTAAAGAATTTGGTGTTTCAAACAGGTGATTTAGATAGTGTGCCGGATGCAACATTTGATACACCTAAAGATGTCAAACTTTTGGAAGACTTCTATGAAAAGGAATACATAGACGCTTAGCATCTATTAGCGGCCAATTTATCCCACAGTGAAATAACTGGTCTATATTTTTTCTTTCTCAACATTTGAAGGAAAAGACGATGGATTGGTCGCCAAAACTTGATTTGCCTTACATTCTCTCTGGGCAAGCACAAAAGCACGTCACGCATAATGAGGCGATTTCATTAATTGATTGTCTGGTTCAAATGACTGTTAAATCTGCGGACACTGCCACACAACCGGAGTATGTGTCTGAAGGTGATATGTATATCCTGCCAGACCAAATAACGGGATCTAAGTGGGAACACATGTCGCCTGCATCTCTGGCTGTTTACACGGGCGGTGCGTGGAAAGAAATAATACCCAAGATCGGCTGGATATGTGCGGTTGTGGATACATCAAGTCTGCTAATGTTTTCCAGTGAAGGCTGGCAAAGTGTTGAACACAATAGTGCCGGTTTAGGAAGTGCTGCCTACAAGGATATAGGAATAAGTGGCGATACCATTCCCAAACTTGATATGCCGGCTGCTTGGAGTGCGGATCACAGTTTTGAAGGATATAGAAATGTCAGTTTCTTAACTGGCAATTCGAAAGGTATTGTCTCTGGCCGATACAATATTGATAGCACGGCATCGGACCATTTTACATTGTCGTGCAATTATGATTTGGGCCAGAACACGTCTGTTCATTCACTACTTGGAAGTGCAATGCTTGAAATTTGCGCCACGAATGGTGCGGATGGGTTTATCGGCTTTTGGGCTGGTGGGCCTGCTTCAACACCGCAAAGAAGGGTGGCAGTTAATAGTCAGGCATTATTTCCAGTAAGTGATGGGCAATATAATCTCGGGCAACCCGCTTATAGATATCAGGATATATATTCTGTGAATGGGGTAAGCATGACATCTGATGCGAGAGAAAAGACGGATCTTGTTAAGCTCACACCGGAAGAGAGGCGTTCAATTGCGCAGATAATGACAGAAGTTGGCTCTTTTAGCTGGCTTAAAGATGTTGAATCCGTTGGGGAAGAAGCTGCGCAGATCCATATCGGTGTTACAGCGCAAAATGTTGCAAAAGCTTTTATCAATGAGGGGTTGGATCCTCAAGATTATGCGTTGTGGCAAGAAGATGTATTTGAGAATGGGGAAACACGGATGGGATTACGCCCCGTGCAATTGCTCTTAATGAGTATGGGAACGCTTTTTCAGGAAATAGAAGAATTAAAACAAAGAAACCAACAGGTTTAAGATATTATCTAACCTTCCAGAAAGAGGTGATTTTCCTTGCATAGCCTTTGCCAGTCTGGCATCTAATTTATAGAAGCTCATGGTTATTGGAGCATATTGGGGCAATTATGATTAGAGAAACTTTTCTTCAAAACTCATCTACTGTTGAATCGTTACTGGAAATCGGGCCAGGGGCCAGTCCAATATTTGCAGGTTCAAGTGTAGAATATTTTGATGTCATGAGTGCAGACGAATTGCGTCAGCGTTTTTCAGAACATGGTGCCCCCATTGGGAACGTTCCAGAGCATATCCATCATGTATCACGTACTGCGAATTTAGCTGATGTCGACAAAAAATTTGCCTTTGCTGCATCTTCTCACAATATAGAGCATCAGCCGAACCTCGTTAAACATCTCCAGGATGTGGCAAATCTGCTTGAAGACAATGGCGCATATCTATTGATCATACCTGACAAAAGATATTGTTTTGACCATTTTGTTCCGGAGACCACGCTTCCTGATATTTTAGGTGCTTATTTAGAAAACCGGACAGTTCATTCAGCGCGTGCTGTTGTGGCTGACCGTATTTTAACGGGGCATAATGATGCGCACAGACATTGGGCGGGCGATCATGGAGCGCCGAAGGGACATTTGTTTTATCCCGCTGCAGAAGAAGAGTGGAAGAAGTCTGAAGGAGGGTATATTGATGTGCATGCTTGGCAATTTACCCCTGATACCTTCACGCGTATTCTTTTCCAATTAAGGGAATTGGGGCTAAACCCGTTTCTCACTGATTTTGTAGGTGAAACACCGCACAATAGATTTGAATTTTGTGCGAGACTCGTCAAAGCGCCGTAAGGTTTACATCTAGAAAAATGTCTACTCAAATAAAACTATCTTTGCCGATGATTGGGTAGACATGAAAATACAGCAAAACCGTTTTTGCGATTATACTATAAATTAGAGCACGGAATTTTATTCAATTTACGTTTACTCTGCACTTGCTTGAATGGCGTGCGCTGCTGAGAAATCCATATATTCTTGTATTGTTTCAGCAGGGGGACCAATTTTGACGATTTCACCATGATGAAGCCAAATAACTTTATTGCAGACATTGGCCAATAGCTCCATAGAATGGCTGGCCAATATGACAATTTTGATTTCATCAAGATAGGAGTTCAGTCTATCTTCTGCGCGTTTCACAAAACTGGCATCACCTGTTCCAAGCCATTCATCTAAGACTAATACATCTGTCGGAATAGATGTTGATAGCGCAAATGAAACTCTCGCTTTCATACCTTCAGAATATCTGTGCATCGGTAGATCGAAAAATTCTTCTAGGTCGGCAAATGATTTGATATCTTCGCGCGCATTGTTGATTTCTTCCGTCGTTGCACCAAGTAATCTCAGAGGAAGTTCAATATTTTCACGAGCAGATAATTCACTGTTTATGCCCAACCCTCTATCGATTAGAGGAAGGACGCGTCCCTCTGCGATAACTTCACCAGAGGAGGGGTGTGCTAGTCCTGCAAGCACGCGCAAAAGGCTGGTTTTCCCTGCACCGTTTGCACCGATGATGCCGAGTCTATCTCCGGTTTCCAATTCTAAGGAAATGTCTTTAAGCGCATGTACTTTGAGCTGTGAGCTATCTTTAGACCCAAAACGTTTGGCAAGTGATATTTTCAAAGAACGGTTTGTGACTTCATAGAGGTGGTACTCAAAATTCACATTTTTTAGTTTGATCGACGCCATATAACAGATGTCCTAATCTCTATGATTAAAAAGAATGGATAATTGAGCAATTACAGCCAAAGGAAGATTTTTTTACGGCTTACAACATCTGTAATGTTTGCCAGAATAGCAACGCCAAGCACGGTTAAACATGCATATATCCAGTTATCGGCCGTTGGGTATTTACCTAGGAGTGGCTGCCTAACAACTTCCATCAAATGATAGAATGGATTGATCAACAACCAGATGGAATCTAACCTGCCTTGTGATGGCATCCAGATCACTGGTGTAAGGAAGAATGCAAATTGAACAAAATTTGCAGTTGTCTGCCCCACATCCCGAAAGCGTAATGTAATGGGACCAAGAAACATTCCGCAGAAAAAACCAAACAAAATCAACAAAATAAAGCCAAACGGCATTAGAAGAAGAGCCGGTGTTATCGGGACACCTGTGTAGAAAAGCACGCAGCTAATTACAAGCCAGTTATGGCAAAAAATGATTACGTTTCTAAATACCATACGGGCGGAAAAAACAGATGTTCGTATGGGCACGGAACGTAAATGTTGCTCCGATTCAATCAATATACCTGTTGCCTCTGAGAGAGCTAGACTTAGATAGCCCCAGATTAGGAAACTGGCACCCAGAAAGGCGAGGTAGGATTTAAAATCGATATCGAAAATTTGGCTATAAAGAAAAGCAATCCCGAAAATCATGATCGCCATAGAGATACTAATCCAGAATGGCCCAATAGCAGATCGGCGATAACGCATTTGAATATCTTGTCGAGCTAAAATCCACCAAACTCTCCAGTTTTGGAAAATGGCGAGATAGCTAGCTTTTATGGATAGGAGAGTTTCAGAAATCAATTGAGAGGCATTGTTGGCGGAATCTGTGTCTGGAATTAATTCTGGTGTTTTTTTCATATTTCTACTCGCCCGCCTGCTGAAAGCTACTTATTTGGGACACACAAACAAATGTCGTTGAACCTATTTGTATTGTCCCGACAGTTCAATATTTCTTTGACTCACATAAAGTTAAAAAAAGCGAACTCTTATTCCCTATCCATTCTAATTTTTATTCATATGCGTCACATTGAATACACCCCATGCAAGTTTTCATATAACTTATCAAACATAAGACAGTTTATGATTCTGTTTTCCACCATATCAATAAGGTGTACCGGACAAATGGTTCGTTTCTATCGGACGCTCTATGGCATTTTGCAAGTGGGTTTTGCCAAAAATACACAATCGGGCTAGATCGTTTCTCTATATCAGGTCTCGTAGTTCGTTTCTGCCTGAAAATTAGTTGAAAATATAGTAAATGCATGGTGTTGGAGAATTGCCCATGACGCGTAAATACGGTTCGTTGAAAAACGCATTCATCCTTATAGGGTTCGTCATGCTGTTTGGTTGTGGAGAGGCGCCTCCTGCTCGTACACCGGATGGAGTTTTTATAGAGCCATTACCAGCACTTGCTTCCTGGGCACATGAATTTCAGGACGCTGATATCAATAGCCACTTCAAATTAGAGGCTGGTAATTGCATTGGTTATTTAGACCTTGTTGAGAGCCGTTTTAAGGGTGAACCTTCGGGTGTCACAATTCGCGGTTGGGCGTGGGATTCAGTTGCCGCAAAGCCTTATGATAAATTTCTTGTTGTTGATGAAAGTGATCAAATAGTTGGTGCCGGATTTTCTGAGGGCAATAGGGAAGATGTGCTCTCCGCAATTGCACAAGTTACACAGCCCGATGTGGGCTTTTTGGCGATTGCAAAAAGAGAAACTGGTAAGCTGAAAGTGTTTGGGGTGTATCTTGACACAAAATCAGCTTGTCAGCTTGGCACGGAAATTCAGTTATAGCCCATTATCGAAACGATGATTGATACTATTCTTCTTCCAAAAGAGTACGGCGTTTGTATTCTTCAAACATCATCGTGCGATAAGGACTAGCTTGGGGCAAATATTCAGCTTTCTCGCACACATCTGACATGCCCTCACACATTGTTTGAAGGTGAAACCTGTCTAGGGGTTGTGCTGTAAATGTTGATAAAATCCAGTTCTGGGATGGTGCCAAACGTGTCTTTGCAAGATCTGGCTTCCAGTAATCTCCAGGATGTATGATCAATCCAACTGCAATCGTTGTGGTGCTTGCAACAAGCAAGACACGCTCTGATAGTCTTGTAAGGCTGGGCGTCATATAGGAAACAACTTTGTTATTCCACGCTAACAAGGTGAGCCATACAAGTGGGAGATACATATAGGTCAAGCGGGATTCGGTCCACTGATAGATAAATGTCATGGTCGCAAAAGCCGACATCAACCCAAGCAAAGCGAGCTGCTCGACGCTGGGAATCCATAATTTGGATTTAAACCGAGCATATATGCCAACGAGAATTGCTGGTAAAAAAGTGCCAAAGGCGAGGGGCCACACACTTGAATAGAAAGACGCCATTCCCAACCCAACTTCCAGCAAAACAAACTGTTTTGGTTCAGAAGCGTGCGGAATGATGGCAGACCAAACAGCCTTACCGCCAAAGACTAAGAGGGTCGCGCTTATCATGGCAAGACCAGCAAATATTGCGGTCGATTTGGACGTCCATTTCAAAAAATAACTAGCTATATAGACAGTAGGGATAACCAAAAACGGAATTAATCCGTAGGTTTGAGTCAGGCCAGCTAATGCAGAGACACAGAGGGCCGGCAAAAGGATTTTAAATTTTTCTTGAAATGTCAAAACTGCAGCATTGGTTGTGTCATTCAGCTTTTCCAACCTCTCTAGCAACAAGACAACACTTAATGTCATGAAAGAAGAGGCGAGGGTGTCACTGAGAATCCAGAATTTATAAAATCCGATGATTGAAAAATACCAAGCCAGCGGGACTAATATTGATACCCAGATCGAAAATCCTTTTTTCCTCGCGAACTCGCCCAATGCATAACAGGTGACAAAAACGGCAAGCAATTGCGCAAACAAAAAAGCGATTCCGTGCGAGCCTAATATATCATCTAGTGCCGCAATGAATACAAAAACGGGTTGTCTCAACACCGGCCAGTCAGAACCATCTACACCGCTGATAAGCTGATTTAATGCCACACCTTGTGTGACCCAATCAAAACTATCATCCGACATATATGCATATGAATTGAAGAAATCGCCTGTCCATAATTGGGCAGCCAAAAACGCATGAAATAAAGCAATGATTGCAGCATTTAGTGTGATCGGTTGAGTGGACCAACTTAGAAAACGAGAGCTTGTCTCTTGAGAGGAACTCACATTGGATATCGACTTGTTCAAGCAATCACCTATTTATTTCAGAAGAGATTTTGAAGAGTGATTCTACATTCCCTAAATGATATTTTTCACAACCATGAATGAGATGCAAACAATTAAATTCCCTCATCTTTAAAAGCGCAAACGCTGCAAATACAATAATATTCATCACAGCACTTGATTGTATCGGAAGTATGCATAGTGAAGTACGTTACGTCGTGAATCATTGCTAAACGTGGTATCGTAAGATGGGGAAGTTTATGTCCAAAGAAGTTTTGGAGATCAAACAAATTGAAGGCATGATCAACTCCGTCGATTTGTCACGCAAGAATTGCTTTACAATTGAAGACGATACCCCGAGTATTCTTTTAAGTACTGCTTCAAATGGTATGTCAGCGGGCCTGTACACGTTAAAATGTATAACGAGTACGCAAGACATTCCGCTCTCTCCACGTGTTTTTATGGAACGCCTCAGCGGAGAAGAGCAAGGCAATGCTCAAATAAGATGTTTAAAAACACGCTATGGGTGGAAAGCAACTTTCTGGATTCCGACAGACACAAAATATCTGAAGATAGCTCTAACTGAAAATAGCGGTGAGTTTCAATTTCTAGAGTTTTCACTCACCAAAGTGTCTAATAAACGCAATGGTTTGGTTCAAACACTTAATTTGATTTCGGAACGCGTGCGTTCGCCCAGACAATTATTTGATAGTGCAGCCAAAGTTGCAAGAGCCATTAAGAATGGCGGAATCAAACAATTAAAAGAAGATTTAGCGACTACGTCTCGCGTTGGTGGACAATTAAATGGATATACAACGTGGATCGACCTTTATGACCAGATCGACGATAAAGATTTAAAATCAATACAAAAAAGAATTGATGAGCTTTCTCAAAAACCTGTGATTTCAATCATCACGCCAGTTTACAATCCAGCTCCTGAACTATTAAGAGCCGCGATAGAGAGCGTTTTAAGCCAATATTATTCTCATTGGGAATTATGCTTGGCAAATGATTGTTCAACTGACCCTGAAATCGCGCGTATTATAGATGAATATGCTGAACAAGACTCACGTATTAAACGCGTGCACAGAACTCAAAACGGCCATATCTCTGCAGCATCTAATTCAGCTCTGGAATTGGCTAGTGGAGAATTCATCGCTTTTCTAGATCATGATGATGAATTGAGTGCCACCGCACTCTACCATGTTGCAGAAGCTATCAATAAAAATCCTTCTTGTCGGTTGTTTTATTCAGATGAAGACAAAATCGATTTAGATGGGAAAAGGCATGATCCATACTTTAAATCTGATTGGAACCACGATCTACTACTATCCCATAATTTGTTTACGCACCTTAGTGTGTATGACAAAGCGCTAATAGAAGAAGTGGGAGGCCTTCGCTCCAAATATGATGGTGCGCAAGATTATGATCTGGCGCTTCGCTGTTCTGCGAGGCTACGAGCTGATGAAATCTGCCATATACCTTTTATACTCTATCACTGGCGGGTCATGCCCGGAAGCACAGCGCTATCTTCAGATGAGAAACCCTACGCTATGCTGGCCGGAGAACGAGCCTTAAATGATCACCTAATAGCGCTAAATATAAAGGCAAAAGCAGAGCTTATAGGTATTGGATTTAAAGTATCCTACGATATACCTACGCCAGCGCCTCAAGTTTCTATCATCATTCCTACAAGAAACAGTCAGAAGCTAGTGAAGCAGTGCGTTGATAGTATTTACAATAAAACAAGTTATCCAGACTTCGAAATTATTTTGGTAGATAATGGTTCAGATGACCCTGAAGCAATCAAGTATTTTCAAGATTTGGAAGCTAAAAATCAAATCAAATTAATATCGGACCCAAGACCCTTCAATTATTCTGCTTTGAATAATTTGGCTGTCGCACAATCAAATGCACCAGTACTTTGCCTCTTGAATAATGACATAGAAGTCATTTCTGACAATTGGCTCGAGGAAATGGTCAGTCTTGTTCTTCAGCCAAATGTTGGAGCTGTCGGAGCCATGTTATATTACCCCGATGACACCATTCAGCATGCTGGTGTTGTCATGGGCTTAGGTGGTCTCGCTGCTCATATTCATGGTGGGTTGGAACGCGGGACACCTGGATATGTTGGACGCGCAGCGCTAAGACAATCTCTAAGCGCGGTCACAGGGGCTTGTATGGTCGTCTCAAGAGACAATTATGAAAAGGTCAGTGGTCTCGATGAAGAAAATCTTGCAGTCGCATATAATGATATAGATTTCTGCTTAAAGCTGCAGGCCATTGGAAAAAGAAATATCTGGACGCCTCATGCTGAATTATATCATCATGAATCTGCAAGTCGGGGATATGAAAACACACCAGAAAAGCTAATGAGATTTCAAAAAGAGGCTGATTTTATGAAGAAAAAATGGCCTGATCAAATCAACGCAGATCCAGCATATTCACCAAATCTAACGTTAAATGACTGCAATTTCTCACTCGCTTTTCCTCCCAGAATTTCAAAGCCTTGGAGAGCCTAAATGCACAATCAAATAGATGAGTTACGTCAATTGTCGGCTCGAATTGGAGCAGACCCACTCCTCGTGCAAGGGGGAGGAGGGAATTCTTCGGTAAAGCTGGATGACATACTCTACGTGAAAGCGTCCGGCACGTGGCTGAGAGATGCATTAGACAAAGAACTATTCGTACCTTTAAACCTAGAAGCTGCACGAGAATATGCGAGCTCAGGCCAAGAAGACTATCTAAGACTTCGTGTAGACGACTTGCCCGGTGGAAACCTCAGACCATCAATTGAAACAGGTATGCATGCAGCTATGCCGCATCAATATGTGATGCACACACACCCTGTGTTCACAATTGCCGCTACAATCATTCAAGATCATGATGTAGGTCATTTCTTGGATGGTCTGCACTGGGCAAAACTGCCATATATAAAACCTGGAGCGGGTTTAGCATCTGCTATTTCAGGACTCGTTCAAGAAAATGCTCCCGACATTATATTGTTGGAAAATCATGGACTTGTCGTTGGTGGCAACAGTCCAGAAGATGTTGAACAGACCCTATTGGAAGTTGAGAAGCGTTTAAGCCTCCCCCAAATGGAACTGAACAAGGATTTTGAAAAATCAGAGATAACAAATGAGCCAGATGGCTATAAATGGTTTGAAAACAAACTTGCTAAGGATGTTGCATGCTCAGGCGCAGCGATGCAAAAACTGACTTTGGGCGCGCTCGTACCAGATCAAGTTGTTTACCTTGGTGGCGCAGCAGTTCGGATTTCAGACATTCACGAGCTTGATGAAATTCGCCTTAATTGGAAGTCGCACTACGGGGTTGAGCCTGGGTTGGTCTTTGTTGAAGGCGTGGGCGCACTCGTACGTGAAGACCTGACAAAAGGTGGTCTAGCGATGGTAGATCTATTATTGCAGTTAGCTATTCATATTCCCGACAATGTCGCCTTGAATACTCTAACGCCCGAGAACCAAATTGAACTTCTAAACTGGGACGCCGAAAAATTTCGTCAGGCTGTCGATGCAGAGAGAAAAGGGTGAGTGGACGAAGGTTTAAATGAGTCTTAGTTCACGCGTTCAAACACGTGTAAATCAATACCTTTTCTTTGACCCTCAATGATTGTTTCTGTCCATTTGTCTGATCTTAAATGGTCAAACGCCCCCAATGAAGCCTGCGCTTCAACAACCACAACTTGGATATCCGCATCCATCTCAAGGGCTTCGAAATTAATCGTCCAACCATTGCGGTGTCTGTTGTTCAGATTAGAAAAGTCAACATATTCTTGCGTATTGAACCCAGAAAGCGCCGCCTGCAATCCACCATAATATATACCGATCTGATAGACCGATGTTACAGAATGTTTGTTTTCGATGAGTTTCCATACTTTTGCTAAATCATAGTGAGCATCTGCTTTAACCGATTGTCCTGGTCCGGGGTGCTGAAAGAAAGACTTTGTTGCAGAATTCAGCACGGAATATGAAAATATATTGGATATAAGCAACGCAATAAGAGGTAATAAAAGCAAAGCCGATTTTACAAATTGGATTTGAGCTAGATCCGTACCAAAAAATTCAAATTTTATGGTGTCTTTAAAGCTGGAAGTGGCGAATACGATTATCCCCGCAGCGACGGCCCCAGCAGCGATTTCCGCTTGATATCTCGGTAAGCCCCACAAAGTTATTTTGGTTGGACCATAAAACACCGCACACGCGACGAATAAAAATCCTATCACTGCCAGAAAGAGCATGGCTTCTTTCGTATTTCGGCTTTTGAAAGTTTGGCCAATAAACATGAGGGGAACCAGCCCTATCACTGTCACCAGTGCGACCCCTGGAATGCCATTTACCAAAGCCGTTGCAAATTGATCTAGCGCAGATGCATCCGAAGTGGCCGGTGTTCCAGCTGAAGCAAAGAGATACGCGCTTAGCCCAGCAAGCCCGATAAGAAGAATTGTACCAGCAATATCTGCTCTATCTGCTTTGGAATCTTTTTGAGACACTTCATAGAGAAGTGCTGCGACGACGGGTATGATCAAAAGGAAGCCAGGAGCGCGTGTCATCGCAGACAACACCGCAATTAAGCCAAGAAAAAGCACAGGCAATTTTTTGGTCGGCTCCGTAAAACTAAGGATACAGAAAATAATCACCCCGCCCAATGCATGCCAAATAGATGATTCGACCATTAGCGAGATCTGAAGCAAACCGGGAATCGTCATGATTGAAAGGCTTGCCAAGAAAGCAGCCATACGGTCCAGCTTGTGGCGCAGTGAAATGAATACACCCGCCCCAACACATAACAAAGCCAAATAGCCAGCAGCTTTAAAGCCAATCGGGCTAATTCCTAAAACTGTGCTGGAAAAGATAAGTGGCAGAAATCTAAGGGGTGGATGTGCATCATATTCAGGAGTGATGGCATGCAAGACAGGAGAGTAGGGGTTTTTAGAAAAAATACCCGTATCAGATGCCAATCCATATCTAAACAGAACAAACGCACCGACCCATGCGAGGCTAATTAACCACCAGCGCGTTTTGCAAAGCTTTGGCACAATCCAGAAAACAATAGCCAACAGTAACAGGAAAGCTAGGTTAAAACCTCTGATCATATATTCAACCGGTAGATCTTTTACATATGTCCAAAGCTCAGGCTGGTTTAGCTGTACATCATAGATCCACATTTGTGCGTATCTAGAAGAAAGCGATGCGTGATAAATAGCATCGGACCAAAGAGCAGCATTTAAAGATGGCCAAGAAATTATGACCATAATCAGCGACCCAACCCCTAAGAGGGCAAAATCGACTTTATCTAATTGAGGTATCTCAAATGATATCTGCGCTTTTTTTAAAGTACTGAGAAAGGCGAGTCCCAAAAGACCTATTGCGATAGCAACCACTTCCAAGGAAGACGACTGCCAGAAACTCTTGATATTGTAAGATCCTACAAAGCAAATAGATGCAGCAATAATAACAGGTATATTTAGCTTGAGCTCAAAACAACGATCTTGAGGTTTAATCATAGCAGCGCCCCGCTCCTGACAATCTAGATGTAGGAAATCTATTGATTTTTAACGTTAGTTTCACAATAGGGCATTGTTCGTCAAGTCATTCAGAATGATGCAAATGTCAGGCTTGATTAAAGCTAAAGCATAATCTCAATTCAAAATTATTCTAGCAGCAATCAATAATTTCAATGAGATAGACGGTCGATTAGCGTCCATAACACTTTCATGGTGTTTTTTTAGGTAGGAACATTGACCTTTTGGTTAACTCCGCTACTGCATTGGAAAACTAGTTAACGTTTGGAAATTAGTCATGCAAATAGTCATTCCAATGTCCGGTTTTGGCGAGCGTTTTCGCCGCGCGGGATACGAACTTCCAAAGCCTTTAATCCAAGTGGATGGAAAATCGATTATTGCCCATGTCATCGACATGTTTCCAGGCGATCATGATTTCATTTTTATCTGCAATAAAGATCATCTCCAAACTCCTGAATACCGAATGGCGGAAACTTTACGTCGCTATTGTCCAACTGGAAAAATCATCCCAATTGCTGCGCACAAACTTGGGCCGGTTAACGCGGTTTTGAAGGCCCGAGATGAGATCGACGTCAATAAACCAACCATCGTCAATTATTGTGACTTTACATGTTATTGGGAATATTCTGATTTTGAGAACTTCTTAAAGGAAACAAACTGTGACGGCTGTGTTCCAGCATATCGTGGTTTTCACCCTCATAGCTTGGGGTCAACATTCTACGCCTATATGAAACACACTGGGCTATGGATGGATGATATTCAGGAAAAGCAACCCTGGACAGATAATCCAACGGATGAATTTGCATCAAGCGGAACTTATTACTTCAAAACGGGACAGCTTTGTCTTGATGCTTTTGATGCTCAAATTGCACAAGATCTAAATATCAATGGCGAGTTTTACGCAAGCTTAGCCTATCGTATTTTAAAGCAAAAGAAACTGTCCGTCGCGATCTATGAACTACAACACTTCATGCAATGGGGAACACCGGCCGACCTTGAAGAGTATAATGGTTGGTCAAATACATTCCGTCGTTTAGGTATGGACTCAGCCACACGCGCACGCCACCGCGGAACTTTGCTAGTTCCTATGGCTGGATTAGGGAG
>JGI2924J29684_1077725_pt1 | contig 21422 bp, 22 predicted proteins | sample BenlonsequencITS_FD_29684 | JGI IMG/M metagenome (IMG submission 29684)
TTACTGTAACGATTTACCGGCGCAACCGCCGCCCGGGTCGCGGTTGTGCCGGAAATGACTTACAGTAAACCGTATCAGACTCCCGAGTTACTCGGTTAGAGCGGGAGTGTGCTGACGAGCCTCGGGGTCGTCAGAGACAGCTCGACGTCTCGTGCTGACAAGAGAGTTCGCTCCCCCGAACCACTTGACCCCGAGGCAGTTGACTCCAACAGTATGACTTCTGCGGGTGATCTCGAGCGCGACCGCTCGGGCGAACGAGGCGACCGTCGTCTGATTCGATACGGTCCACACTCACTTACTAATGGAGTCGGACCGAAAGGGAGTCCAATGTTGTACGAGCAGGTCGCCAATCTCGAACTCGAGATAGACGACTACGAACTCGAGCAGCGCGAGCGTGAGACGTCGAGTGGTTTCACTCGAGCGACAACCGTCGTCTCGTTACACGGCAACGGCGAAACTGGCCGCGGCGAGGACGTGACATACGACAATGAGGCACACGACACCTTTCAGGATACTGCAGCGGACGTTCCCGTCACGGGCGAGTACACGCTCGATTCGTTTTCAGACCAGCTATCCGAGATCGACTTCTTCCTCGGCAACGAACCGAATCAGTCGATTTTTCGTCACTATCGGCAGTGGGCCTTCGAGAGCGCCGCGCTTGACCTCGCGCTGAAACAGGCCGACACGAATCTGGCCGAGCGCCTCGGTCGTCCCTACGAGCCAGTGCGGTTCGTCGTGAGTACGCGCCTGGAAGAGCCACCGACCGGCGACCGCGTGCTCGAGTGGCTCGACCGCGACCCCGAACTCGAGTTCAAACTCGACCCGACTTCCACGTGGACCGACGACGTCGTCCAGCGGCTGGCGGCGACCGACGCGGTGCAGATCCTCGATCTCAAGGGCCAGTATCACGGCACGACGGTCGACCAACCAGCCGACCCGGCGCTGTACGAGCGGGTTCTCGAGGGCTTTCCCGAGGCACTGATCGAAGATCCGGCACTGGACGACGAGACGCGACCGTTGTTCGAGGGCCACGAACCACGCGTGACCTGGGATTATCCGATCCGTAGCGTCGAGACGGTCGAAGACCTCCCCTGGGAACCCGAGTGGCTCAACGTCAAGCCGTCCCGATTCGGCTCGGTGCGGTCGCTCCTCGAGACGATCGAGTACTGTCTCGAACGGGAGATACAGCTGTTCGGTGGCGGCCAGTTCGAACTCGACGTCGGTCGTGAGCATCTCCACGTGATCGCGTCGCTGTTTTACCCGGACGCTCCCAACGACATTGCCCCGAAGGCGTACAACGATCCCGATCCCAGCGGCGAGCTCCCCTCGAGTCCGCTCTCGCCGCCTGCCGAACCTCGTGGATTCGCCTGGGGCTAGTGCTTTGACAAGCCTGAACGGATGAGTGAAACCGAATGCGGTCGTCTGGTTTCACTCATTAGTCGACGGTTGGCGGAGTACTAGTACCGTCCCAACCGTCGACTGACGGGTCGAATCGAGCCACACCGCCAGATTCGACCCATCAGTGCAGGCGTGGCCCGCCACTAGGTGTCGAAGCTACGGCTCTGCTGTGTGTCCCGCTGGCTCTCGAGGAGGGGTGGCCTCCCTGGCGTGTTTCGGCGGCAGTTTCAGGGTATTGGGTGGTCGAGGAAGGGGGCTGGCTCGAGTGGGTGGGGACGCCCCGACTGACGAACGACTGTGTTCACTCTCTCGGTGAACTGCCTCGGGGTCAAGTGGTTCGAGAGACTTCGTCTCTCGTCATCACGGAAGCGCAGAGATCTTCCGAACGACCCCGGGGCACTCGGCTTGCTCCGCCTGTAGACAGTCGATGCCTCTCTGACAGTTCTCGCTGCGGTCGGCCGATGTCTGCGAGTGACTCGAGTGGTGGGAACGAGTGTGTTCGGATCGGTTACTGATCGGAACTGACGGGGTCTTCGAGAGTCGACGGCTCGCTTTCGTCGCTGTCGGTGACGCCGTAGCCGTCGACGAACCGCTTCGTCCGGTCGTCTTGTGGGTTCTCGAAGAACGACCGGGTGTCGTTCTGTTCGACGACTTCGCCGAGATAGAGGAAGACGACCTCGTCGGCGAGCCGTCGTGCCTGGTCCATGCTATGAGTCACCATGATGATCGTGTACTCCTCTTTGAGTGCTGCTAGTGTCTCCTCGACGGTTTCGGCCGAGATTGGGTCGAGCGCGGAGGTCACCTCGTCACACAGCAGAACCTCGGGCTCGACTGCCAGCGAGCGGGCGAGACAGAGCCGCTGGATCTGTCCCGTCGAGAGTTCCGCGCCGGGTGCGTCCAGTCGGTCCTCGACCTCTGCCCAGAGATTGACCTTTCGCAGGTACTCCTCGACGTGGGCGTCGAGTTCCGTTTTCGAGTCGTAGTCGCCGTGGATTCGGAGCCCGTAGGCGACGTTCTCGTAAATCGACAGCGGCAGCGGCGTCGGCTTCTGTGGGACGTAGCCGATCCGCCTGCGGATCTCGGGGACGGGTTCGGCGGTGTCGTAGACCGACTCGCCGTTCAGGCAGACGTCACCCGTGATCTCGGCGTTTGGCTGGATCTCGTGGAGCCGATTGAGCGACTTCAGTAGCGTCGACTTGCCACAGCCGGAGGGACCGACGATGGCAGTCAACTGGTTCGCGGCGAACTCGAGGTCGACGCCTTTGACGGCCTCGACCTCGCGGTTGCCGGTGTACGTTACGGCGAGTGTCTCGGTGGTGAGTGTTGCGTCTGTCACGAGTGGGTCCCTCCTGGTGCAAAGCGGGCGTAGCGGCCGGCGAGCAGTTTCGAGGCGAGGATCAGTGCAAGCACGACGACGATGAGGACGAACGCCGCCGCGTAGGCGTGTGCCCGGACCTCGGCGTTGAACGACATCGCCTGATCGAAGATCATCACGGGCAGCGTCGTCGCGCCGTCGAACGGGCCTGAGGGCATGGTCGTGCTCCGGCCCGCGGTGAAAAGGACGGTCGCCGCGTCGCCGATGCCCCGGGCGAAACCCATGACGATTCCGGCGACGACTCCCGGCATGGCTGCTCGAGCGGTCATCGTCGCGGTCTCGAATCGGGTGCCGCCGAGTCCGTAGGTCGCTTCCTTCACGGTGTCGGGTGCCGACCGAAGCGCCTCGTCGGTGTACCGGGTCATGATCGGGTACTGGAAGATCGCGATGGCGACGATCCCGAAGAACAGGCTCGTTCGCGCGCCAACGGCGATGATGATCGTTAGAACGAATACCCCGTAGACGATCGGCGGCGTCCCCCAGAGCACGTTCAGGAACATATTCACCGCGTCGGCGAACCGTTCGCTCGAGTAGTCACTCTGGAGGTAGATCGCCGTCGAGACGGCGAGGATCGCGGAGACGACCGTCGCCGGGCCGACGATAAAGACGCTGCCGACGACGGCGTGCAGGAAGCCGCCCTCGGCCTCGAGCATGTACCGCGATCCCGGCGGCGTGATCACGATGGTGGGGTCGGTGAGGAACACGCGCCCACCCCGGTAGAGCGTCACGGCGACGACCGTGATCATCACGGCGACGACGATTGCGGTGGCACCGCGGGCGAGCCAGCCGAACAGGCGCTGTTTCGCATAGCGGTTCATCAGTACTGCCACCTCCGCTGTAGGTGGCGGCGGACGACCATCGCGGTGAAGTTGAACAGCCAGACGACGATCACCAGCAGCAGGCCGACGAAGATCAGTGCCGATTGAGTCAGTGGCAGGCTCATCAGTTCGCCGAAGTCGTTGACGATCAGCGTCGGCAGCGTCTGGCCTGTCGCAAAGAGCGAGTCGGGAATCTGGGTTTGCCCGCCGATCAACATTGCGGGAACGATCGTCGCGCCGAAGACCCGCCCGAAGCCGAGCAAAATTGCCGAGAAAATACCCGGTCCCGCAGCACGAAGCAGGACCGACCGGATCGTCTCCCACTTCGTCGCGCCGACGCCCAGCGAGGACTCCCGGAGTTCATCCGGCAGCGCCTCGAGTGATTCGACCGACAGCGAGATCATGAAGGGAGTGACGACGATCGCCATCACCAGACTGACCGTGAAGATTCCCAGGCCGGTCGCGCTCGAGCCCACGGCGGGTGCGAGGTAGTCGCCGACGAACGGGACGACGACGATCAGGGCGACGAGTCCGAAGATGACGCTGGGGATCGCCGCGAGGACGTCGATGAACGACGAGACGACTGTCTTCGCGCGGCCGTCGGCGTACTCGGCGACGTAGATCGCCGCGAGAAGTGCGATCGGCGTTCCCATCGCCATCGAGAGGACGGTGACGTAGATCGTCCCGACGATCGCAGGCAGGAACCCGAACTCGTTCTGTGCGGGGTCCCAGTTCGAGGCGGTCAACACCTGGACGACCGAGTACTGCTCGAGCAGCGGCAGCGACTGGTACAGCAGCGTCAGGACGATCAACGCGAACAGCACGATGGCGAAGTAGCCTGCGCCCGCGAACCAGTAGCTGCTCAGGCGCTCGGCGAGCAGGCGGCGACCGAGCCGGCTCCGCCATCCCTGATCGTCAGCCGCCGATTCCGTCGAACCCGACATTCAGGTCACGGCCCCTCGGCCAGCCTCTCCTGTGCCTCTTCGAGACGGTCCTCCTCGAGCGGCACGTAGCCATACTCCCTGACGTACTGCTGGCCCTCCGTGAGCACCCACTCGACGAAATCGTAGGCCTCGCCCTCGAAGCCGCCGTTCGACGCGAGGAACATCTCGCGTGCGGGCGGGAACGGGTAGTTGCCAGCCTCGACTGCCGCGAGGAACTCGTCGCGGGTCTCGTAGAAGTCTTCCGCCTCGGAGAGCCCTTCGCCGTCCCGATCCAGCGGCACCGGACGGACGTCGCCCTCGAGTTCGCCGCTCTCGAGATCGTAGACGTAGTTGATGTTGTTCAGCGAGATGGCGTTCTCGCTGCTCGCGACGGCTTCGGCGACCGGCTGGTCGCCGTTGTGGTTGGCATCGGAGAACCCCTCGAGTTCGTTTTCGGTGTAGGCGCTGCCCTCGCCCGCGAGGAAGTCACCCCACTGCTTGTAGGCTGCTGAGGTGTCAGAGCGACCATAGACGGTGATCTCTTCGTCGACGTCGGCGTCGACGAGGTCGCCCCAGTTCGTAACCTCCCGAGTGAAGACGGCCTCGAGTTCCTCACGGGTCAGGCCGTCTTCCTGAAGTTGCTCGAGGACGGGGTTGTCGACGCTGACCGTACCGACGACGGTGTCGACGAGCATCGGGACGGCGAACAGCCCTTGGTCGATCTCTTCGGGTTCGGGTTCTCGGCCCATCATCGCGATGTCGACCTGGCCGTTGAACAGGTCGGAGACGCCGGCACCGGTGCCGCCACCGGAGATGTCGAACGAGGTGTCGGTGTGTTCCCCGTAGATATCCTCCCACACCTCGACCATCGGCCGTGGCCCGACGCCACCAGAGATTCGAACGGCGTCGCCGCTACCGAAGACACCGGTACAGCCCGCAAGAGAGAGAGCAGATCCAACACCTGCAAGCTCCAGTACAGATCGGCGCGAGTAGTTCCGTGTCATGAACTACTCCTCCGTAGTAGACCCGGCCTTGTATCCCCTCGTTAGCCTGCAATCCTTTGGCTTTCACCCAGATGTGGGCAATCGTTGCCGCAAGAAGCGCGAGAGCGACGAGCGACGAAAGCGAACGGGCGCTTGAGAACTCCGTGTCCGTGCCACAGAGAACCGATCGACAGAGCGTCCTGGCGACAGACAGCGAATACCGGCCGCTGCGACGGCCAGCGGGCTAGCAGAGACAAAACCGACTACTGGTACGGGAGGTATCTTCCGGACAAACCGATACACACACCGATCGCACTCGAGACGCGATCAGGTGTGTGCTGACTGTTGTCCAGTAGTCGTCTCTGTTCCGCACTCGTCGACGCGCGGTCAGAACAACACGGTAAGCACCGCGAGCGACAGCGTGCTGGCGACGATCAGCGCCGCCAACACGACGACTGCGGGCGTGAGACCAGTACTTCGAAGCTGTCCGATCCGGATCTCCGTACCGAGCCCGACGAACGCGAGCAAGAACAGCCACCTGTAAGCGTTCTCGAGCGACGCCTGCTGGCCTGCCGAGAAGATGCCGAGACTCGAGAGAAAGACTAGCGCGAGAAAGCCGAGGACGAACTTCGGAAACTCGTCCCAGAGGGTTCGGACGGAGGGACGGCCACCACTCGATCCGCGGGCGTAATAACTCGCGTAGGCGAGGACGACGACCCCGATCAGGGCGTTCCGAGCGAGTTTCGTCATCGTCGCCCACTGGCCGGCCGCCTCCGAGTGGGCGAAGCCGACCGCGACGACGGGGCCAGTCGAGAACATGCTGACGCCCGCCCAGACGCCAAAGACGGTACTCGAGAGCGCGAGCAAGTCGCCGACGATCGGATAGACGACGAGGGTGACGGCGTCGAACAACAGGACGGTCGCAGCAGCGTAGGCGATCTGGTCCTCTCGGGCCCGGATCGCGCCGGCAACGGCGACGACGGCCGAGACACCACAGATGCTGGCACCTGCTGCGAGCAGCGATCCGAGCTGGTCCCCGAGTCCGGCGACGTTCCGGGAAAGCACCTCGACGAACAAGAGCGTACTCGCGGTGACGCCGAGGACCAGCAGGAGGACGATACCACCGACCTCGAGGACCGCATCGAGCGTCAGCGATGCCCCCATAAGAACGATACCAGCACCCAACCAGAGCTTGTGAGTGGCGATACCGGGCGCGAGGCGTTCTGGAACGCCGACGGCGTTTGCCAACACGACTCCGAGTGCGATAGCGGCCAGCAGGTGGTTGACACCCACAGCGAGGCCGACGGCTCGAGCGAGGAGAGCGCCGAGACAGAGGGCGAAGACGCCCGGAAGAAGCCGACGTACCGACATCTCGTCACCAGGGGATCTGGATCTCGAGTGCGACGGTCGTTCCGACGACGATCACCGCGACGGCGACGCTTTGCCAGTCGCGCTCGAGAGCCTGCCAGCGGGAATAGAGTGTTGCGACGCCTGCCCGTAATCGTTCGGTCGCCATTCGTTCGGAGCGTTCGGTGTGGCGCACTTACGGCTGTCGATGTCCGCCAGTGCGTCGGGAGTGCCGGACAGTATTGTCACTGTCCGTGACGAGCGCCGGGCGGTCTCCAAGGCCAGCCATACACCTCGAGTGAGTGCGCGACCCTCGCTCGATCGGGTGTGCAGCGACTGTCGGTAGCGCCTACAGTCAGCGGTCGACGCTCCCCAGGACGATATCGAGGCTCCCCAGCGATGCGATCAGGTCGGGGACGTACTCGCCTTCGGCCATCTCGGGCAGCGCCGAGAGGTTGTGGAAACACGGGCTACGGATCTTGAACCGGGCCGGCGAGTTAGTGCCGTCCGAGCGAAGGTAGATCCCGAGTTCGCCCTTCGCGGACTCGACTGCGCGATACGTCTCCGTGTCGGCGTCCGGCTTCAGCGTCCGCGGGACGTTGCTCTGGACCGTGCGTTCGTCTTCCGGCCAGTCCTCGAGCAAGTCGAGACACTGTTGGACGATTTTGGCCGACTCCTCGACCTCCTGCATGCGACAGAGGACGCGAGCGTGGTTGTCACAGCCGTTACGGGTGACGACGTCCCACTCTACGTTCTCGTAGTAGCCGTACGGATCGTCCCGCCGGACGTCGTAGTCGATCCCCGATCCACGGGCGACTGGTCCCGTAACGCCGTAGTCTTTGGCCACTTCCGGCTCGAGGACGCCCGTGTTGACGGTTCGAAGCTGGAAGATTTCGTTGGTGACGATGAGGTCGTGGTACTCGTCGAGTTTCGCCGGCAGTTCGTCGAGGAAGTCTCGGGTCTTCTCGAGAAACTCCTCGCGGGGTTCGGGCAGGTCCCAGCAGACGCCGCCGAGCCGAAAGTAGTAGAACATCATCCGCTGCCCTGTCAGGTCCTCTAAGATGTCCTGGACGACCTCTCGATCCCTGAAGGCGTACTGGAAGATGGCGGTGAACTCGCCGTAGACGTCGAGCGCGAAGGTACCGAGCGCGAGGAAGTGGCCGAGCATGCGACCCAGTTCCGTCGCCATCGTCCGCAGGACCTGGGCGTACTCGGGGACTTCGATGTCGGCGACGTCCTCGATCACGCGGGCGACCGCCCACTCGTTGGGCAGGTTCGCCGTGTAGTCCCACCGGTTCGAGTAGGGAATGATCTGGTGGCGGTAGGTCCCCTGCTGGCACATCTGTTCCTCGCAGCGATGGAGGTAACCGACGTCAGGATCGACGTCGGCGACGGTCTCGCCGTCGAGGATCGTCCTGAGGTGGAGTACACCGTGAGTCGCTGGGTGGTGAGGGCCGATGTTGAGCAACATCGTCTCCGACTCCCCGACTCTCCGACTCTCCGCGAGCGGATTCGCGTGTTCGGCATACCGGATTACCTGTGGCTTGTTCTGATCGTAGTCCAGCGAGAGCGGGTGGCCCTGCCACGACTCTGGCAACAGAATCCGCCGCAGGTCAGGATGTCCCTCGTACTCGATGCCGACGAGATCGTAGGCTTCCCGTTCGTGCCAGTCTGCGGTCCGGAAGACGGGTTCGGCGCTCTGGCAGACCGGGTCGTCCCGTGGCAGTTGGACGACCAGCGACACCTCGTGGGTGCGCCGGTCGTACTTCGTCAGGTGGAGGATCGACTCGAAACGATCCTCGTACTCCTGGGACGTGATACACGAGAGATGATCGAACCCTGCCTCCTCGCGCAGCACCCGCAGGACCTCCTGAACGTCGGTCGGCCGGATAACGAACGCGGGTGCGTTCTCGTGGTCGTCCCGTCCGAGAACGTACTCCGACAACAACTCCTCGAGTGTGGCCTCGTCTACGCTCTCTTTCCGGAGGTGATCGTACTCGGGATCGATACTCGGTCGCTCGCGCTGTGGTGTCTCGCTCATGCCGATCCCCGCCGCGCCGGTGGCCGACGCGGGTCGTCTCACCTACAACTGACGCGGAAATGAGGGTTTTCCACGCACGAGGAGACTGTCACCGAAAGCGACGCCCAGCCACCGCCCACAGTGTTACGATGGCGGCCACGCTCAGCGGTTGGATCGCACTCGAGTCGGCCGGGCTCACGACCGTGAGCCCACCGGAGCGGTGGGTAGTTCGAGTCAGTCGAGGTCGGGTCGACTCGGGGCGCGATATCGCCCGCCTCCGTACTACTCGTCGGTTTCGGCGTCGTCTTCGTCGTCCTCGCCGGGTTCGACTTTCATGTGCGCGGCGTCTTCCGCCGGCGTCTCGTCCGGCTCGATCGAGTCTGTCTGTGACGGCTGTGCCTGTTCCGGATCAGGGCCAACCGCTTCGGAAGCTTCGTCGGCCATCGCTGCGTCCGAGAGATCGATATCCGTGCCTTCGTTGGTCCCCTGTCGCGGATCGTCCGTCTCGGTGGTGTCGGGTTTCGACCGGTGGTCCCCGACGTCTTCCTCATCGCCGAACTCGGTCCCGGTGTCGGCAGCCTCCCCGCTCGAGACGTCGGTTCCCGTCCCGGCCGTGTCCCCATGCTCCTCGCGCCCTCGAACAGCGTGTGCTCGATCGGAGATCGCTCTACCGTCGGCACTACCCTCTACGTCTTCGGTGTTGGGTTCGAACGTGGCCGGCCGCTCGATCGACTCTCGCTCCCTGGTTCGCCGCTCGAGGCCGTAGGCCAGCAATCCTCCGCCGGCGACGGCTTTCGGTATCGCTCGAAGCTGGCGGTCTAGAAGCGATTGGACCGCGGAGACAAGCAGGAAGACGCCACCGACGATGGCGACTGTCCCCCGCGAGACGCTATCGGTCACCGTAGAGGCAGCCAAGATCGGGTCCTGGGACTCGAGGGCGTCGTTCGGTGGCAGTCGATCGAACGAGTCGTCCGTCGACGGATCGTGATCGTGGTCGTGATCGTCCATCATTGGAACTCTCCACGCACGATGCGCTTCCCGGCTCTACAGGAGCCGGACGGTTGAATCTTCGACCGGCAGGTGAAAGAAACAAGACTGCCGGTGGCGGCCCAGCCCTGCACTGCTGGGTCGAAGCTGGCCGCGTGGCTGGGTCGACTCGTACGGTTTACTGTAGTCACTTACCGCCGATCACCAGAACGGGGTCGGCGATCGGCGGTAGTTACAGCAATTCGTATCAGGACAGGAAAGTAATACTGACAGTTCTCGCGTCAGGCCTCGATTGCGAGTCCGGCTTCCGTCAATGCCTCGTCGACCGAGCGGTCGTCGTGGACGACGTTGGAAACCGCCGTCGCGATCGCTTCGGGATCGTCGTGCTGGAAGATCGACCGCCCCATCGAGACGCCCGCACCGCCGGCGTCCATCGCGCCCCGTACCATCTCGATCGTCTCGCGGTCAGTTCCTTTCGACCCACCGGCGATGACGACCGGCAGGCGGGTCGACGCGACGACGTGCTGAAAGGTCTCGGCATCGCCACTGTAACCGGTTTTGACGAGATCCGCGCCGAGTTCCTCCGCGAGTCGAACCGCGTGGCCCAGCGCCTCGGGGTCCGTGGAGTCGACGCCGGGGCCGCGTGCGTAGGCCATTGCGAGGACGGGAATGCCGAACCGTTCCGCGGTTTCGGTTACCCCTGCGAGCTGGCCGATCTGATCGGGTTCGTGGTCCGAGCCGACGTTGATGTGAAACGAGACGGCGTCGGCACCGGCGCGGATCGCTTCCTCGACGGTCCCGGTAAGCCGTTTGTCCTGTTCGTCGGGACCGATCGTCGTCGAGCCGTTGAGGTGGGCGATGTATCCCTTCCCGTTCTTGTTCTCGTGGACCCGGGGCGCGATCCCTTTCTGCGTGAGGACGGCGTCTGCGCCGCCGCGAGTAACGCCGTCGATGGTCGATTCGATCTCTTTCAGCCCCTGAACAGCACCCAGCGTGATGCCGTGGTCCATCGGAACGATTACGTACGATCCGTCTGTGCCGATCCGCTCGAGTCGTGCGTCGATGCCAGTGGTAGTCATTGCGGGTTTCTAGCAAACTCGTCGTTATGGCTGTTCTGGTTCCGGTACGTTTCCGTCGCGGGCGGCGTCCGGGTCGAACCCTCCACCGCGGAGTACACCCCGCTTGAGTTCGGCTGCCGTGGCCTCGAGTGCGGTGGCCGCGGGGGCGTCGCCCTCTCCGTGCTCGCCGATCAACTCGACGAGTGCACTGCCGACGATGACGCCGTCGGCGCCGGCCTCGATTATCTCGGCCGCGTGGTCGCCCTCGCTGACGCCGAAGCCGACCGCTTTGGGCACGTCGTACTCCGAGAGTCGGGCGAGACTGTCGTGGGTCGCCGACGAGACGTTCGCCCGCGCACCCGTGGTCCCGAGTCGGGCCTGGACGTACGCGAAGCCCGACACCTGAGACATGATGCGCTCGAGGCGCTCGCCTTCGGTCGTCGGTGCGACGATGAAGACGAGGTCCAGTCCGTGGTCGTCGCAGGCCTCGCGGAGGGGGTCGGCCTCCTCCGCGGGGAGGTCGGGGACGATGATCCCCGAGAGGCCGGCGGCTGCGGCGCGCTCGACGAAGGGACGAACGTCTGGCTCGTCTCGCGGCTTCGCCGCTCGACCGTCCGAGGCGCGTGGCGCCTCGCTCCCCCCATACTGCAGGATCATATTGTAGTACGTCATCACCAACAACGGCGCCTCCGTCTCGAGGTCGTCGACCAGTTCGAAAAAGCCCGCTGGCGTCGTGCCGGCCTCGAGCGCGCGGTTGATCGCCGCCTGGATCGTCGGCCCCTCGGCGATCGGCTCCGAGAACGGCAGGCCAAGTTCGATCAGGTCCGAGCCGCCGCGGTCGAGGGCCTCGACGTACGCTTTCGTGTCCTCGAGGGAGGGATCGCCCGCCGTGATGTAGGTGATCAGCGCGGGGTGGTTCTCGCGGATGGCGGCCTCGACGTCGCTGTCGGACGTCATTCGAGCACCTCCACGTCCGGTGCGGCCTCGAGATCGCGTTTCTCTGTCTCCTCCAGCACGGTCTCTAAGTCCTTGTCGCCGCGACCGGAGACGGTGACGACGACGAGGTCGCCGAGTTCGTCGTGCGATTCTTCCAAGAATCCCAGCGCGTGACTCGACTCGAGTGCCGGAATGATCCCCTCTAAGTTCGACAGGCGGTGGAAGCCGTTGAGCGCGGCCTCGTCGTCGACGTTCGTCGGCGTCACCCGTCCCGACTCGACCAGGTGGGCGAGTTCGGGGCCGACACCAGCATAATCGAGTCCCGCGCTGACGCTGTGGGACTCGACGATCTGGCCTTCCTCGCTCTGGAGGAGTTTCGTCATTGCGCCGTGGAGCACGCCGTCGCTGCCCGTCGACAGCGTCGCGGAGTTAGGCGCGAGGCCGTCCTCGGCGTCGATCTCGAGGCTCGAGCCGCCGGCTTCGACGGCGTACAACTCCACGTCTTCGTCGGGAACGAACGCGTGGAACGACCCCATCGTGTTCGAGCCGCCGCCCGCGCAGGCGACGACGCTGTCGGGGAGTCGTCCCGCCTGTTCTCGGACCTGTTCGCGGGCCTCTTCGCTGATGACCGACTGGAAGTCCCGGACCAGTTTCGGGAACGGGTGGGGGCCGACGATCGAGCCGATGACGTAGTGGGTTCGCTCGACGGTCGCCGCCCAGTCGCGCATCGTCTCGTTGATCGCCTCCTTCAGCGTCCCCGACCCCGCCGTCACGGGTGTTACCTCCGCACCGTTCATTCGCATCCGGTAGACGTTCGGCCGCTGGCGGTTGATGTCCGTCCGGCCCATGTAAATCTCGCAGGGCATATCGAGGTGGGCCGCCGCCATCGCCGTCGCCGTGCCGTGCTGGCCCGCGCCGGTTTCGGCGATGATCCGCTCTTTGCCCATGTACTTGGCCAGCAGGACCTGACCGAGCGCGTTGTTCAGTTTGTGTGCGCCGCCGTGGAGCAGGTCCTCGCGTTTGAGATAGATCTCCCGGTCGTAGCGCTCGCTCAACCGGTCCGCTCGCTGGAGCGGCGTCGGCCGCCCACCAAACTCGCGCAGTCGCTCGCGGAACTCGTCTACGAAGCCGTCCTCGTTTTCGAGGACGTATCGCTCGTAAGCGTCCTCGAGTTCCTGCAAGGCTGGCATCAACGCCTCGGGGACGTACTGGCCGCCGTAGTCGTCGCCGAAGGTGGCGTCGCTGGTCCGTTCTCGGTTCTCTTCGTCGTACTCGATCGTGCTCATGTCTCTTCCTCCGGGGTCGCTCGCGTCAGTCGTCTCGTGTTTGCCTCGACGGCAGTCTCTGTCGCGCCGTGGTCCATGATTGCGTTCCCGACGAGCAAGGCATCGGCCCCCGCCTCGCGCATTCGACGGACGTTCGCCGGCGTCGAGATGCCGCTTTCGGCGACCAGGGTGATATCGTCGGGCACCGCCCGCGAGACGGATTCGAACGTCTCGAGATCAACCTCGAGTCGCGCCAGATCCCGGTTGTTCACCCCGATGATCTCGGCACCCGACTCGAGGGCGGTCTCGAGTTCGGTCTCGTCGTGAACCTCGACGAGCGGCTGGAAGCCGCGGTCGCGAGCAGCCGCGACGAGTTCCTCGAGGTTCTCGACGAACCGTGCGATCACAAGCATCAGGTCGGCCTTGACGACGTCGAGCTGATCCTCGCGCAGGACGAAGTCCTTCCGGAGGACGGGGACGTCGACGGCCTCGCGCACTCGCGTCAGCGTCTCAGGCGAGCCGCCGAAGTGGCTCGGCTCGGTGAGCACCGAGATGGCGGCCGCGCCGCCCGCGACCATCGACTCGGCCAGTTCGACGGGGTCGTCCTCGCGGGTACTGTCCGCGGTCGGACTCGTCGGCTTCACTTCCGCGATCACGGGGACGCGGCCATCGGCTTCCGCGCGCTCGAGTGCGTCCGGCAAGGATCGTGGCTCGACCTCGAGGGGAGCGTCGCCACCCGGTCGCTCCCGGGCGGCAGCAAGTATCGACGCCACCTCGGGGGCGAGCGCTGCACGTGAGTTCATTATTGTACATCGACGTACTCATATGTACATAAGACTTGTGCCATCGAGACGGGAGACAGGACCGGCGGTTATTCAAGTCCAACCCACCTATCCAGCACCATGGAGGACGTTACCGACGCTGGACTCTACGCGCGAGAGTCGTCGTACCTCGACCGGTACGTGCAACTCGGCGTCGCCAGCGGACGGGTCCTGGACGTTTCGTTTCCCGACCATCCCGACGACGAGGCGACCGTCGTCACCGACGACAGCGAAGAAACGCCGACTCTCGATCGGATCTTCGAGTACCTCGACGGACTCGAGGAAGTCCCCTTCGACGACGTCCAGGTCGCGTTGACGGTCCCGACCGACCAGCGGTCGGTCCTCGAGCAGGTCCAGACGCTCCCCTACGGCGACCAGGTCGGCGTCGAAGCGCTCACTCGGATGACGCCGGGGCTCGATGCCGACGACGATGACGATCGCATCCTCGTCCGGACGGCATTGGACGCCAACCCAGCACCCATCTTGATCCCCGATCACCGCGTTCGGGACGGCCCGAGTGCCGCACCGCCTGCCGTCGAACAGAAACTACGCTCACTCGAGGGGCTGTAACTGTCAGCTCGCACGGGCGTGTTCACTCTTCTGGAATGCTGTACCGATGTCCCGGCGCGACCGCGCGCTCTTGCGGTCGTGTCGGAACTGACCGACAGCAAACCGTATCAGTTGTCGACCCACACTGTGTACAGGTACAGGCCAACGCCAGCAAACACCGTCAGCGAAGAGAGGTCGTCGATCACGGACTGGTCGGTCGCGAGGAAGGCGAACTGCAAGAGGCCCCCAGCGACGAGAAAGACCGCTGCAGCGAGCGCCGCCGACGGCTCACCACCGCTCTGCCGGTAGAGTACCACACCCAGCCCAAGCGCGATCACGCCGAAGACGACCGTCGCCGCGTCCATCGCGAGCGGATTACCAGTAAACGCGCTGTACCCGACCAAGACGAAGTAGAGAACGACTCCAAAGAAGATCCATCGATACGCACGCTCGGGAACGCCGATATCGTCGGTCGTACTCATACCCGTACCGTCAAGCAACTCCCCCTTAGCTCTCAATGGTTTCGGCCCACTCGAGCCCCAGCCCCTCGTGGACGAGGAACTCGAGAGCGTTGATGAGATAGTGCGCGACGACGACCACGAGCAGACTCCCAGTGAGGATGAACACCGCCGCGAGGACGAACCCGAGCAGGCCCGTGACGACGATGCCGACCGATCCCTGCATCCCGTGGCCGATACCGAAAGCAACCGAAGAGAGGACCGCGAGCAGCCACGGATCGATGCCAAACCCCATCGAGAACGCACCGATCAGGGCCGCACGGAAGAGCAGCTCCTCGAAGACGGCGATGATCGGCAACACGCCGACTAGCAGCACGACCCAGCCACGAGTCGTCTCCGGAGCCAGCAGTTCTCGTAACTGTTCGTCGTGGTCGAAACCGAGCCAGGTCGCCGTCGCCGCACCGACCTCGTTTACGACGTAGAGACCGAGGCCAGCGGCGACGCCGACCACAACGCCGGTCTCGAGGTAGCCAACCGAGAACTCGATCCCCAGGGCTTCGGCAGGAATCCCCGTATAGATCGCTGCGCCGACTAAAACGAGCGCGAACACACCCTGCGAGAGCGCGACGTTCGCGAGGATCACCCCCGTCGACAGCGATTCCGGATCGAGTTCTCCCTGCGTTGACCGCTTCGACCGTCCACGAACCGGCCGGTCGACCGGATCGGCGTCGCGACGGTCACTCTCGTCGCCCTCTTCCAGCACCGCGGCGACGTCGACTGCGTCTCCGTCGGCGTTTTGCCCAGAATCACCAGGCTCGCCGAACAGCCCCGACTCGCGACCGCCACTCGACTGTTCGAGTGCCGCTTTACCGTTCCGCCGAGGCGTCGACTGTGCAGTGTCAGAACCGTCGGAAAACGATGTCTGCGTTAGATGCGAGAGAACCAGCAGAAAGACGAGGACGACGCCCGTTATACCAGCGAACGCCGTCCAGTTTTCCATCGGTAGTTACTGTGGGCTTGGGTTCGACCCGCCGACGGGCTGTTGGCGATCCAGTGCCGTCCCAGTGATCTGCTTGAGTCGGTCGACCAGTGAGTCTTTCTTCGGCTCACCCTCGAGAGCGACATCTAGCACTTCGCTGATGTTCGAACAGGGAATGATGTCGACCATCTCCTCGTACTCGTCTTCGATCATCACGTCCTGTTCGTTGGCCTTCGGGATGATGACCGTGTCACAGCCAGCCTTCGCGGCAGCCTCGATCTTGTGGGTGACGCCGCCGACCGGAAGCACGTCACCCCGGACCGACAGCGAGCCGGTCATCGCGACCGACTGGTCGATCGGAATGTCCTCCAGGGCGGAGATGACGGCCGTCGCCACCGTGATCGAGGCCGAGTCACCGTCGACGCCCTGCTGGCCAGCCTGGACGAACTGGATGTGGATGTCTTTCTCCGAGAGGTCGACGTCGGAGAACTTCTTGATGATCGCCGAGACGTTCTGGACCGATTCCTCGGCCATCTCTTGGAGCTTGCCGGTTGCGATCACCTGACCGCCGCCCTGCGCGGGCGCGATTTCGGCCATGACCGGCAGCATGATCCCCGAGTCTTCACCCATGACCGCGAGGCCGTTGACGCGGCCTTCGACGGCCTCCTCGGTGACCTGCAACTCGTAGTCCTTGCGCCGTTCGATGTAGTCGTCGGCAAGCTGTTGCTCGATCGAACGAGAGCGCTGTTTGGCCTGCAACACGTCGTCGCGAGTCGTATACTCGCGGTCCTCGGCACGAGCGATGTCGCCAGCGACCCGAACCAGCCCACCGAGGCTGCGGAAGTGCAACGTGAGATGGTTCTTCCGACCCGAACGGCGCTTGGCCTCGAGGATGAGCTCCTCGACGGCGTCGTCGGTGAAGTGAGGCAGGCGGCCGTCGCGTTCGACCTCCTGGGCGACAAACCGGGCGTACTTCCGGCGCATCTCGGGGGTGTCCTCGATAGTGTCGTCCATGTAGACCTCGTACCCGTATCCCTTGACGCGGTTCCGGAGTGCGGGGTGCATGTTCTCCATCGCGTCGAGGTTTCCTGCTGCGATCATGACGAAGTCACAGGGGACGGGCTCGGTCTGGACCATCGCGCCCGAGGAGCGTTCGCTCTGTCCGGTGATGGCGAACTCGCCTTCCTGGATCGCCGTCATCAACTTCTGCTGGGTACGGATGTCGAGCGTGTTGATCTCGTCGACGAACAGCACGCCCTTGTTGGACTTGTGAATCGAACCCGGCTCGACGCGGTCGTGGCTGGGTGTCTCCATGCCGCCAGACTGGAACGGGTCGTGGCGGACGTCGCCCAGCAACGCGCCGGCGTGGGCACCGGTCGCGTCCTCGAAGGGGGCCTGGCGCTGATCGCCGTTGTCGACGATCATATTGGGCACCATCGCGTCGGTCCCGCGAGACGTATAGCGGAATATCAGCCAGATGATACCCGCAGCGAGGATGCCAAGCAGGATGTTCGCGGCCAAAAGCGCGTACACGATGACGACCGCGATGATGATCCACATCAGGATCGACCGCATCTGGTTGCGCTTGCGGGCTTCCTCCTTGTGCGCGTCGATTATCTGTTCGCCTTTCCCCGCAGGGACGGTTCGCACCTTCGGTGCGTTGCCATCGTCAGGGTTGTGATAGACCAGAACGTCCTGGAGGTCCTCCTGGGGCAGGAGTTGGCTCATCGCCTTCGCCAGCATCGACTTGCCGGTCCCCGGCGAGCCGATCATCATCACGTGACGGCGTTGCTTTGCCGCCTTGATGATGATGTCTCGGGCCTCGTCCTGGCCGATGACCTGATCGACGAGGCGATCCGGCACCTCGATATCGTCCGTCGAGTCGACCTGGAGGCCACCGAGCAAGTCGTCCTCGGCGTTTTCCTCGTCGATTTCGACGCCGGGATCGACGTCGACGGTACTACCGAGATCCTCGACGGTCTCGATGTCGTCTTCGTCGTTGGTAGTCGACTCCGAGCCGGATTCGACGCCGTCAGTCGAACCCCTCTCGGCTCGGTCACCGTCCTCCTCGAGCGGCGACCGTGCTCCTTGCGGACCCTCGTTGCCGTGGACCTGCTCCTCGTCCTGAGAGCGGTCTGTCCCCTGGCGACGATCCTCGTCGTGATCGTCGGTCGGCTCCGAAGGGTCTTCGGGAGTGTCGTCAACGTTCGTATCGTTGCTCATAGAACTCTGTTCAGTACCTGATTCGAAGGGATTGGCACTGATATACTTTCTCCATGCGGCGGATGGTGTGGATGGCCAATACTGAGGCCTACAGCGGCCGACGGGGGTGAATGGCTCCCGGGTCCGAGCCGGCCTCGACTGCAATTTACCCCTCATACGAACCAACATAACTCGGTCCCGTTTCCCCGCCGACTGACGAGTCGACCCGCCCCACACCATCCGGATCGGCCCAGCAGCCAGGCCTCGCCCGCCACTCAGTGGCGATACAACTCGATCAGACGATAGGTGTCCAGACCGTGACCACCGATCGGCAGCGATCGACGACAACTGCCCGCCTCACGGCGAACACGCCACGCTTAAGCGCCTTGCCAATCCAGTTACGGACATGACACGTGGGTTCTATATCGGTCGGTTCCAGCCGTTTCACGACGGCCACTACAGCGTGGTCGAACGGATCGCCGACGACGTCGACGAACTGGTTCTCGGCATCGGCAGCGCCGACGACTCTCACACCGTCCGGAACCCGTTTACCGCCGGCGAACGAATCATGATGATCACCAAGTCAGTCGTCGACGACGACCTCGTCACCTACGCAGTGCCGATCGAAGACCTAGAACGAAATTCGGTGTGGGTGAGCCACGTCCAGAGCATGTGTCCGGACTTCGACGTCGCCTACTCGAACAACCCACTGGTCATCCAACTCTTTCGCGAGGCCGGCATCGAGGTGCGCCAGTCACCCATGTTCAACCGCGAAGTCCTCGAGGGCTCCGAGGTGCGCGAACGGATGATACACGGCGACGACTGGGAGTCGCTCGTCCCCGCACCCGTCGTCGAAGTCGTCGGGGAGATAAACGGTATCGAGCGTATCCAGATGGTGAGCGACTCTGATTCGAACGGCGGCTGATCTCACACCGCGACGGTTCACTGAAAGTCAGTTCCGGCACAACCGCGACCCGGACGGCAGTTGCGCCGGTAAATCGGTACAGTAACCCGCACGAATCTGTGTCGAACTCCCTTTCCTCGACCGGCCAGTACGAACACACATGATCACGCTCACATCCGACTTTGGAACGCCGTATCCGGCGGCCATGAAGGGAGTGATCCTCCAGCGAACCGACACCCGACTCGTCGACGTCGCACACGACCTCCCGCGCCAGGACGTTCGCTCGGCCGCATTCTGGCTTCGCGAGGTGCTGCCGTACTTCCCGCTGGCGACGCACCTCGTCGTCGTCGACCCCGGCGTCGGCACCGACCGGAACGCGCTCGTGGTCCGTGCCGGCGATCACGTCCTCGTCGGACCCGACAACGGCGTCCTCCTCCCCGCCGCTCGCCGACTCGCCGACGACGTCGACCTCGAGGAGTACGTCGTCGACGAGACTCGTCTCGAGGCACCCGACGCCGCTAGATCGATCCCGTCCGCGACCGATGCGGGACCGGCGAGCAACACCTTCCACGGGCGGGATGTCTTCGCGCCCGCGGCCGCCAAGGCACACGAGGTCGGCCCAGACGCACTCGAGACGCTTTCCGTTCTCGAGCCAGCCACGGAGTACGTCTCGCTGGACCTCCCGGAGCCGACGCTCTCTGCTAATCGCGCTGTCGGAGAGATACTGGTCGTCGACGACTTCGGGAACGCGATCACGAACGTTCCAGGCTCTTTCCTTGAGGATCGGGAGCGGATCACCCTCGACGGCGAGACGGTCCCGGTCGGAGAGACGTTCGCGTCCGTGCCGGTCGGCGACCGCCTCGCGACCGTCGGCAGCCACGGCTACGTCGAACTCGACGTCAACCAGGGACGAGGAGACGAGGCGTTCGGGTTGGAAGTCGGCGACGAGGTCGTCCTCGAAACAGCCGACTGATACGAACTGCTGTACCGATGTCCCGGTGTCGCCGTGACCGTGCTGCGGTGACGTCGGAACTGCCCTACAAATAGCCCTTCAGGTGGTGTGCCTGCTCCACGGCACAGAACCGCGACACCACGAGATACCAGGCAAATCAGGACGACAGAGCGGTTCCAATCAGTAACAAAGAGGGGCAGGGGTATACTCGCTAGTCATCATCGACAAAGCCGCAGATTTCTATTTCATCGTCCACGTCCTCTATTTCGGCATATGGCTGGGCCCATATACTGAGTCCAGCGCTCATGAAGTCTTTCGTGACGGATACGACGTACCGCTCGTGATCGTCGTCGGTGAGATCGGTCGTTTCCTCTTTCCCTCCTTCTGTAGCCGTTATCCGAAACTGTCCTGCGTCTGGCCACTGACAGTCGAGTGATTCTCTCGTCATCCCTGTCTCCGATTCTGGTGGCTCCAACTCGAACGTTTCCGAGTGCCGTTCCGTGTCACCATCGAGTACGCGTATCTCGCAGTCCATCTCCTCATCACCGTAATTCGCTACAACGACACCGGCTAGCTGAACGTCTGGTTCTTGTGATTGGGCACAGCCAGCAAGTCCTATCGTCGTAACTGCAGTTAGATACTCTCGCCTTTTCACAATCAAAATACAACCCACGAATACATATGTGTGCTGAACTTTTTGGAGTGGCTATATTTGCTGTTATAGAGTTCGAACCAGTGTTTGTCGAGACTCGTCCCGTCCACCGCTGTAAGTTCGTACTTATCCGGCAGCACCAGTGACCCACCATTCGAACGCGATCCGCTCATCTCGAGACCAACTCGAAGAGTATCGACTCGAACGTTATCACGGCGACGTCGCGTATCCCAGTGATCGGATTGTGCTCGAGACAGTCGACTGAGATCAACCGGGATCACGTCTCGAGCCGAACCAGTGAGTTGAAACCGACTATACGGCCGGTTCCTATCGGGGATCGATCACGATTTCGCCGTTCGCATACACCGTTACGGTACAATCCGCGAACGGAAACGAGAGCGAGCCGTCAACGTGCCGGGTGTCGGCCTGCCAGTGAGTAACCAGCGTGTTCAGCGCGTCCGGATCGACGCGATCCGAGAGCGCCTCGAGTTCGTCCGGTTCGACCCCTTGGACCGATGCAACAGTCAGTAGAAGTGCCGTTGTCGCCGGTTCGTATTCATCGTCGACACACCACGTGTGATAGCTTTCGCTGTCGCTATCGTAGTAGATCGTTCGTCCGGCAATGTCGTCGACGGGAGTCAGTCGATCCGCAGGTGCTGTCCCGGACATATCGTCCAGTCTCGCATGTTAAAACTTAACGATGGTGGCCGGTTCGTCGAATCGCGTTACTCGGCGTGAAAAGCGGCGGTCGAATCGCGTTACTCGGCGTGAAAAGCGGCGGTCGAATCGCGTTAC
>JGI2924J29684_1077724_pt1 | contig 21399 bp, 11 predicted proteins | sample BenlonsequencITS_FD_29684 | JGI IMG/M metagenome (IMG submission 29684)
TATCAGGTTTTTACAGGGATTACTTTACATAATCATATACTTCACATAATGCACCTTATGTAAAGCTTTACATAAAGCCCATAACCATCCTTCCGGAACCCTTCGCCCCAGTGACCAGGACAATCGCCTGACCGAGAAAATGGTCAAGGCAGGCAAGTTGTTAGAATTGCCGGTAATGGACCATATCATATTGACCGCAGAAGGGTACTATTCATTTGCCGATATGGGAGGGCTTTAGGGCCCTTTTTTATTCATTATTTCAAAATGAATATGATATCTATTTTATAGAATGGGCTAGGTCTGCTAAATGAAAATCAGTTGTTCAACTTTTGTCAAATTTTATACTGTGATTTAGAAGTTTGTTACTTTACCATAAAATCATTTTATACTCAAAATAGGGTGTATCATTTATGAAAATATTGATTTTGAATATTGTCTTGGGCTTGAACCGAATTGTTTTTGAAAGCATTTGCTAAAGTACTTTGGATTATTAAATCCAACCATATAACTGATCTCTGATACTTTATATTCACTTTGCAGGAGCAATTGGGCAGCCCTCTTTAATCGAAGGGTCTGAATGAATTCGTTTGGTGTATGATCAGTGGTGGCTTTTATTTTGTCAAATAACACCGTCCTGCTCATTCCCATCTCCTGGACAAACATGGTAATATCGAAATCAGGATTGTCCATATGTTTTTCGGCCACCTTGATGGCTTTTTCCAACAATTCGGTATCGGCTGGACTGATGGATATTTCGGAAGGCATGATTTCAGGTTTTAACCTAAAAGCTTCCTTGAACTTTTTCCTGGTGTGGAGAAGGTTACGGATTTTGGCAATCAAAAGATCCAAAGGAAAAGGTTTGCTCAAATAATCATCTGCCCCGGATGAATAGCCTTCCATTTGGTAATCATGGTTACTCCTGGCGGTCAGGAGCAAAACAGGGATATGGCTTGTTTTGATTTCGCTTTTTAAAAGCCTACATAACTCCACACCGTCCATTTCTGGCATCATTACGTCCGATATAATAATGTCGGGGGAGTGGGAAGTGGCCACTTGAAGCCCCTCTCTTCCATTGCAGGCAGTTAGGATATGGAAGTGCTCCTTCAAGGCAGACTTCATAAGGGACAGCAGCTCCACATTGTCCTCCACCAATAATAGCTTCTTGGTCCTTAGGGAAGCATCTACTGAAATAGTAGTGTTTTTTGGATTAAAAGAGGACAGCATATGTAAATCCAACGAGGACAGTTCCTTTTCCATCGTAGGCCTTTCAGGTTTTCCAATGGAAGTAATATTGCCTATTTCATGAGGTTTAAAGTGTGCCATACCTTTTCTGATAAAAACCGAAAAGACGGTACGGACACCGGGAATACTGGACATGCTGATTTTACCATGGTGGAATTCGACAATGTTCTTGCTCAGTGATAACCCTATACCGGTCCCGGCCGTAATGTTGCGATGGCTGTCCTCAATTTGGAAAAAGCGCTCAAAAATACGGTCTTGGTATACTAAGGGAATGCCCTTGCCATTATCTTCAACATTGATTTCAATCCCTTCAATTTCGGTGTTTTCCTCAGCCAGGACGTGGTTTTTTAATTGGAGGGATATTGCCCCTCCGTCCTGCGTAAATTTAAAGGCATTGAAACATAAATTATAGGCTACCTTTTCCATTTGGTCAAGATCAAACCAGATGGTCTCGGGCAAGTTATCGTCAAGTATCAACCTAAAGTCGATATTACGTTGTTTGGCCATGGCCTCGAAAGAGGAATAAACACCTTTGATGAAATAAATGGGATCGTTTTCCTGTACCTCCAGCTTTAAATGTCCAGTTTCCTGTTTTCTGAATTCCAAAAGTTGATTGATCAGCTTTAACAATCTAGAGGCATTGTTGTGGATAGAGTTCAATTGGAGATGGATTTGATGGGGGAGGTCCTTCTGACCGATGAGCTGTTCAAGAGGCAATTTAATAAGCATTAAAGGTGTCCTTAACTCATGGGAGATATTGGTGAAGAACCGCAATTTCAGTTGGTTGATCTCTTCCTGCTTTTGTTTTTCGAGGCGTTCAAAGCGAAGGTCGTTTTTCATCTTGATTCTGAAACCGATAATGGATTTGACAAAATAGGCAATGAGAAGAAAAAGGATACCATATACCCCGTAGGCGATCGTGCTTTTGTACCATGGTGGGAGGACCGATATCCGGAGCGTTCTTTCCTCTGAGCTTTGAAGATTGTTTTCTGAGGTGCTCTTTACCTTAAAAGTATATTTTCCCGGTAATAAATTGGAATAGGCTGCATAACGTCTGGATGCATCGGTATGTATCCAATCCTTATCGAAACCCGCTAACATATAGGCATAGCCAATTTTTTCCTGTTGGTTAAACTCCATGCCACTGAATTCCAATTCAAAACTGTTATGGTCATCGTAAAGGGTCAGGTCATCCGTATAGCCAATGGATTTTTCTAGCAGTACATTTTGCTCTACGGTATCTCCAGGGTGGACCAAGCGGTTGAGCACACGGAGTTTTGTCAATATTGGTTTTTGGGGACTTTGGGGAAGGCCTATCTGTTCTGGAAGGAAAGCATTGAACCCGTTGGTGCCTCCGAAATACATTTTCCCATCGATTGCCTTAAAAGCAGATCCCAGGTTGAATTCATTTGACTGGAGGCCATCTTCTGCTGTGTAATTTTTGAATGTGTCCATCTCCGGGTCAAAGGAAGAAAGTCCCTTTACCGTGCTGATCCAGAGTTGCCCTCCATTGTCCTCCAATACGGCCTTGATGACATCGCTGGGAAGTCCGTCTTTTTCCCTAAAGTGATCAAAATTACCAGTAGCAGGATCCAACCGGTTTAATCCTCCTCCGAAGGTACCAACCCAAATGCCCCCCCGTTTGTCTTCGTACAGGGAGGTGATAATATCATGGCTTATGCTTTTGGGATTTGTTGGATCATGTTTATAATATTCAAATGTCCCTTTCTCAAAATCGTATCGGTTGAGCCCTCCTCCATAGGTCCCGATCCAAAGTCTGTTCTTGGAATCGACCAAAAGTGTACGTATATCGTTGAAACTAGGGGTCCTCGGGTTGTTGGGGATATGGGTGAAGTGCTCAAAATGATCAGTATTGGGGTCAAACCTGTTCAGCCCCCCTCCATTTGCCATTCCTATCCATAACCTGCCGCTTCCATCTTCGGCAATCGCCCATATTTCATCCTTGCTCAACGAAGTGCTGTCATGGGGATCATGGTGATAAGCCCTTATGCTGCTCAAAGAAGGGGAATAAAGGTAAAGCCCCGACCCGTCCGTGCCTATCCACAACTGGTGCCGGCTATCCTCAAAAATCACTTGTACATTGGTGGAACCCTGTTCCGTACTCCCGCCGAGAGGAATGGGACGAAAGTTGTCAGAACCGTCCATTTTAAGGTCTAAACCTCCATTGAACATCCCGATCCAAAGGTTTTTCTGATGGTCGATAAGAATGGATTTGACCATTTTTCCAGATAAACTACCCTTGTCTCCAGCCTGGGGACGGTAGTGTTCAAAGTGTTGAGAAGAGGGGTTGATTTTGTTGAGTCCTTCACCGGAATACATACCGATCCACAAATTTCCATTTTTATCCTCCAGCATGGTATAGACGGATTTTCCGTTCAAGCTGTAGCTGTCACTGGGATTGTCATCGTAATGAAACAGGGTGGAGGTCTTGGTCTCGTAGGCAAAAAGTCCCCCTCCCAAAGTTCCAATCCAGATGTTGCCCTGTTGGCCCTGCAAAAAGCTGGTGATATTTTCTCCCATTAGGCTCGAAGAGGTTTTGAAAGGGACATAAGTATTACTGTCCCGTTCCTTTAGGAAAACACCATGGTGCTCCGTGCCTATCCACATATTTCCATTTCCATCTTCAAAGAAACATTTTACCGATTTTACCTCCTGCCCTCGGTGGGACAGTGTTATCTTGGAGAAGGCCCCGGTAGCGGGATCCAGTTTCTGGGCACCATGATCATATGTGCCGATCCATATCTGCTGGCTGCCGTCCTCATATACCTGCCAGATATTGTTGTCGGCTAACCTTGAATTGTCCTTTGTGTAATGGGTGACTTTGAGCCGTCCAACCAATTGGTCTAAGCCAAAGTCTTCCGTGGGATGAGGGACAGTAACCTTATATATACCATCTGTCAAGGTGCTGACCCAAATATTTCCTTGCTGGTCCAACAATAAAGGCCCCGTTTTTTTGGACCCGATCAAGGCATGGTTTCGAAGCGAGCAAAAGGATTCCGTAGTGGGATCATAAATATTGATGCCCCCGCCTTCTGTACTGATCCAAATATACCCGTTTTTGTCCTGGGCCAAGCCCCTGATGACATTGTTGTTGAGGCTGTTCGGATTATTGAATTGATGTTTATAGACCGTAAATTGATATCCGTCAAACTTGGCCAGCCCATCATCGGTTCCGAACCAAAGGTAGCCCATATCGTCTTGGAGGATGGCCAAAATGGAATTTTGGGGAAGGCCTTCCTGCGAATTGAAATGGGTGAACTTATAATATGGATGGCCCGTGCCCTGGCCATGCAATGCTGTACATGTCAACATCAGGGTGATTATTGAAATGTAAAGGCGATTTAGCATATCATCTAGTAATATTATTGAACTTTCTAAACTAATTTTTTTCAAGGATATTTTGTGGTGTGCCAGCTGTGAAATTTCATTCCAGTACGATTTTACCCCATTTTTAGTACAATATTTAACCTTACGGGATTTTTATACCCCTTTTTAAGGACCATTGATACCCATGGCTGAAAATTTCCCTTGCTAGCTTTGTTAGGTAAGCTATTGTTAGCGATCAGCAACTGTACAGTTACCACTTAAAGAGCTTTCATCATTTATTACACTTACCATAACACTTTAACCCAAAAGGATATGTATTGGAAAAACTACTTTAGAACATGTCTGATATTGCTTTTGGTGTTTCTTTCACAAGGGCTTGTTGCCCAGGAGAAAAACATCACAGGCATTGTCTCGGACAACAGCACAGGGGAAACGATTCCCGGCGTGAACATTTTGATAGACGGTACCTCCCAAGGCACCGTAACGGATTTGGATGGAAAGTTCTCCATCACTGCAAACACAGGCGATGTATTGATTTTTAGCTATATAGGCTATGTGACCAAAAAAGTCACCATCGATCATGCCTCAAACCTGAACGTCGGCATGGAAACCGACTCCAAACAACTTGAAGAAATTGTCGTCATTGGATATGGTGAGCAATCCCGGGAGACATTGACCTCATCGGTAGCCAAACTCGACAAAAAGGTCCTTGAAAACATCCCTTTTTCCAACGCAGCGTCTGCATTGAAAGGTACGGTCTCCGGTGTGAGGGTACAGACTACTACCGGACAGCCCGGAGCAGCCCCCAGGATCATTGTACGTGGAGGAACATCCATCAATAACCCAAATGGCGCCGAACCCCTGTATATTATAGATGGCGTGATCAGGGACAACATGAACGATATCAATCCTGATGATATCGAATCCCTGCAGGTATTGAAGGATGCGGCAGCAACGGCCATTTATGGAGCCAGAGGTTCTAACGGTGTGGTGATCATCACTACCAAATCAGGGAAAGTTGGCAAAACATCCGTTACCTACCGGTTTAACATAGGCGCTTCGCAAATGTGGAACAGATACGATATGGCTTCCGCAAGGGATTATATCTATTTTAATAGAAACGGAGTCCTGGCTACCTCTGAAAAACATCCAGAACACCTTTTTAGATTGGGGCTGGCAAATGGATTTGGCATTGGGAATGACCTTTCCAATGCCACGGCCTTTACCCCACAGTACCTGACTTCCGAAAATGAATACAAGCTTAATGAAGGATGGCAATCCATGCCTGATCCGGCCAACCCTGATGAAACCATCATCTTTGCAGAAACGGATTGGCAGGATGTCCTCTTCAGGACAGCGGTAAGCCAAAACCATTATGTAAACGTCAGTGGGGGATCGGAAAAGGCAAGGTATGATATTGGGGTAGGGTACCTGGACAATGAAGGGGTGGCTATCAATACGGATTTTAAGCGCTTTACCACTCGCATGAACGGTGATATCCAAGTGAACGATAAACTGGGAGTATATGGAAGGCTAAACTTTACATCCAGCTCCAACAGTCAGGTTTACAGTGAAAACCAACTTTTCCAAAGGGCATTGGGACTTCCTCCAACTGCCAAGCTCTATTATGAGGATGGAACATTGGCGCCCGGCCAAAACAGGAGTATGGGAAATCCATTATATCAATTGGATCGGATCGATGCCTTGAATGCCACGCACAGGATGACATTGTCAGGCGGGGCGAACTGGGAGATTTTCAAGGATTTCACCTTTGAACCGATGGCTTCACTGTATTATGTGCAGAGCACCCAAAACAGTTTTCAAAAATCCTACTACAATGGTCCGACACAATTGGTGGATTCCCGTAATGCTTCGGCTTCCAATTCCACCTATTGGCAGAAACAGTTTGATGGCGTGTTCAGCTATCAAAAAGTATTGGGATTCCATAATTTTCAGTTCAAGCTGGGAGGTTCCTATTATGATAGGCAAAACTATGTGGCCAGTGCATCGGGTAGGGGTGCCGCATCCGACCTGATCCCAACGTTGAATGCATCAGCAGAGCCGACCGCAGTGAGCAGCTCTTTGAGCCAACAGGTCATTATCGGGTACTTTGGCAGGGTGAATTATGATTTTGATAAGAAATACCTGTTGTCACTTACCGCCCGTTATGACGGTGCTTCCAATTTGGGATCAAATAACTATTGGGGATTTTTTCCGGGAATTTCCGCAGGATGGAATTTACATAGGGAAGCGTTCTGGGCGAATATGCCCGAGACATGGTCTTCTTTCAAGGTAAGGGCTTCCTATGGGGTGAACGGAAATATCGGCAACCTCTCCGATTTTCATGCACAGGGACTGTATTCCGTTGGCAACAGGTATAATGATCAGGCCGCCATCCAAAATAACAGGATGGCCAATCAGGACCTTCAATGGGAACGGTCCGGAACCTTCGATATTGGCTTGGATTTGGGGTTGTTCAACGACCGGGTGAGTGTTATTGCCGACTATTATAATAGGCTCACTGATAACCTCCTGACCAATCTGGAGCTTCCACAGTCAACTGGATTTAGTAGTATTTTGACCAATTTGGGCTCCTTGCGGAATGAAGGGGTAGAAATGGAAATAGGTGCCGCAATAATCCAAAAACAGGATTTCGCTTGGAATGTTTCTGCCAACGCTTCCTACAACATTAATACCGTAGTGGAGCTGCCAGAGAACGATAACGAGAACAACCGGATAGGCGGTGTCCTGGTATATGATCAAATGACCGGGCAATACACTTGGAAAGGTGGCTTGCAGGAAGGTGGACATGTCGGTGATTTGTTTGCCTATCAACAGCTCGGCGTATACGCAACCGACCAAGAGGCTGCGGAAGGACCTTATGATGAATTGGTGCCCGGAACGGACAAGAGCAAATTTGGAGGTGATGTCAATTGGGCTGATCTGGATGCAAATGACTCTATCGACAGTAGGGACAGGGTGTATGCTGGAAATATCTATCCCAAATGGACCGGAGGATTTACCAACACGTTTAGCTATAAGGGACTTTCCCTCACTGTCCGTACTGATTTTGCCCTTGGACATACCATTTATCACGAAAGCAGGGCAAGGTTTAACGGTCAGTACCAAGGGGATATTGGGATTTTGGAAGAAACGACCACCTCCTGGCAACAACAGGGAGATGAGACCGATATATCCCGGTATTATTGGGCAGACCAGTTGGCCCAAAACAATTCATTCCGAGGAAATACATTGTATTATGAGAAGGGCGACTACTTGGCCATACGGGAACTGACACTGAGCTATACCCTACCGAAAAAGTGGGTGAATGCCCTGAAAATCGGAAATGTCAGGACGTACATGACGGGATCCAACCTATACTACTTTACACAGTACACCGGTCTGAATCCTGAAGAAGGCGGTACTGATTCGGGAAGATATCCCATTCCCCGGAGCTTTTTGCTCGGAGTAAATGTCAATTTTTAATCCAAAACGAAAGATCATGAAGAGTATGAAAATCAAACTAATGCAGGCCGCAGTATGCTTGGGCATGCTTTCGCCTATGGTTTCCTGTACCGGGAATTTGGAACTCACCCCAACAAGTGAAATCACTGTTGCCGGGTTTTGGACCTCAGAGGACAACGCCAGGGGGGCACTTAACGGGATGTACGTTCGCTTTAGGGACCAGTCCGCCAGCAACCTGTTTATTTGGGGAGAAGGACGCAGCGGAACATTGACCTATGGACTTCAGGCTTCTGAAGGGCTGGAAAGATATTTTGAAAATACGATCGACCCCAATTTTGCAGGTCCTGACTGGCTGCGGATGTATACAGTGGTGCACGATGCCAACCTTTTGATAGCATATGTCCCCGAAATCGGGTTTACCAATGAGGCCGACAAAAACAGAATGCTGGCGGAAGCCTATACCATGCGGGCCTTTGTTTACTATACCATGGCCAAAACCTGGGGAGGTGTTCCACTGGTGATCAGCCCAACCGAAGGATATGATGCCGAAACGACCTTTAGGGAACGTTCTTCGGTGGAAGCAATATTCACCCAAGTAAAGGAGGACCTTAATACGGCCCTGTCACTTTATCCCGATAACTCGTTGGCCGCAGGAAAGGCTTCGTGGAGCAAGCCCGCTGCAAACGCCCTCAAGGGGGATGTGTACCTGTGGACAGCCAAACAGCTTGACGGTGGTAATACTGATTTTCAAACGGCACTGGAAGCCCTTCAAGAAGCAGACGTTTCAGCACTTGAACTTCTTCCCAATTATGATGATATCTTCCGATACGATAACAAAGGGAACAATGAAATATTGATGGCCGTGCATTTTAGGGACCTGGAATCAGGGACTAACTACAACAGTGGCATGTACATCAGGGACGATCAGATTCCAGCCGGGGCAGCCCCCGAGGTAATTGCCCAAGTAGGACAGGGAGGTGGTCTGAATAGATGGGGACCATCACCGGTGGTGACCTCCGCTTTTTCCAATGGTGACCAACGTAAAAATGCAACGTTCCTTAGTCTAACAGTCCCCGATGAGGAAGGCCAAATGGAACCATATGCCAATATAGTAACCAAACTGAAGGGGTACATAGACCCTTCTGGACGTAGGTTTTTGGATGATGTGGTATTGTACCGCTACGCTGATTTGTTGCTGATGATTGCCGAGGCAAAAAATGCCCTGGGAATGGACCCTTCCGAGGAGATCAACAGGGTTAGGGCAAGGGCCTATGGACAAGATTTTGAAGCACACCGTTTTGTGGACTTGGGGCAGGTTGCAAATGATGAGGCCATATTGCAGGAACGCCTGCTGGAGCTGGCCTATGAAGGAAAAAGATGGTGGGACCTGGTACGCTTTGACAAGGAGTTTGAACTGGTGCCCTCCCTACAGGGCAGGGAAAATGAGCAGTATCTGACCCTGTGGCCAATTTCTTTGAATACGATTAGCCTCAATTCGAAAATCATACAAAATCCTGGATACGGAAATTAATTATCAGGCGGCAGGAGGGCAGTAGCCTTCCTGCCCATAAAATAGCAACCATGAAATTCAAGAAAATTCACGGCCTGATCGCGGCCACTTTTACGCCGTTTTGCGAAGATGGATCCCTTGACGAGCGCAAAATCCCTGTCCTGGCGCAGTCCTTAAGGGCCAATGGTATGGCAGGGGCATTTATTGCAGGCACTACCGGTGAGGGTGCAGCCATGACCTACGACGAAAAGATCAGACTATTGGAGGCCTGGGCACCTTTTTCAGCTGCCGAATTTAAGGTAATGGCCATGCTGGGCGGCACCAGTCAAAAAGAAGCCATCGCCCTGGCAGATCGGGCAAATGCCTTGGGGATCTATGGGATAGCCATGACGGCTCCCTATTACATGCGACCAAATTCGGTCAAGCAGTTGGTAGACTATTACGAATCCATTGCCGCCGCAGCGCCGGACCAGGCATTTTATTTTTACCATATTCCATTACTTTCCAAAGTAGAGCTGCCCATGTTGGACTTTTTGGAAGAGGTAGGTGAAAGGATTCCCAACTTTGCTGGCATCAAATACACACATAATGACTTAATGGAATTTAACAGGTGCCTGCGTTTTCAAGGTGGCAAATATGATATTTTATGGGGCTGGGACGAGACCATGCTGGCAGGATTGTCCATGGGAGCAAAAGGAGCCGTCGGCAGCACATATAATTATGCCGGACCACTTTACCAGAACCTCATGGAAGCTTTTCAGCAACAGGATATGGAAGCGGCTAGACATTGGCAAGAGAAGTCCATTGACCTGATCAGTTTATTCGGTCATTATGGTGGAGCAGCCTGCGGAAAGGCCATCATGAAATTGTGTGGCCTGGATTGTGGCCAGTTCCGCTATCCCGTAAAGCAGCTGGAAAAGGGAGATTATGAGGAACTGAAAGAATGTTTGGACCAGCTGGGTTTTTTCCAATATAGTAGTAACGAAAAACAGGAGCAATAGGACAAGCATAATTCCCATTGCAACAAAACAATCATCCATGAGAGCTATAATCTATATTACCTGTATCTTATTTTTCACAAGCTTCGGAAAAGTCGTCTGTGGGCAAGGGCTTTTCGATAATTATCTCGGGAGTTTTACCTTTCAGGATTTACCTGACTTGCCGGCAAATGCAGGTGACAGTGCGTCCCATGGGTATGCGGGAATGTTTGCTGGTGTTCACCAGGATGTGTTGATATTGGCAGGTGGCGCCAATTTCCCGGAGGAAGCGCCGTGGAATGGAGGGAAAAAACACTTCTCCCAACACATCTACGTTTTGGAGAAATCATCCCATGGATATCAATGGGTAGCAGGACTGGAACTGAAATTGCCCTTTCCAGTTGCCTATGGTACCAGCATCTCGACACCCAATGGTGTTTTGTGCGTTGGTGGCAATGACCAAGGCCAAACGTTCAACAAAGCATTTCTACTGAAGTGGAATCCAGCCTTACGGCAGGTGGAGCTACAATACCTGCCCGATTTGCCCTTGGCGCTCAGCAACTCCACGGGTGGCCTAATAGGGACCAACGTTTACCTGGCAGGCGGAGAAGGAGAAGAGGTCACGGATGCTTTTTTTCGAATGGATCTTGGTCGAGATAAATTGCAGTGGGAGAGATTGTCCCCGTGGCCCGGTAAGCCGCGTTCTCATGCCATGTCCGCTGTCCAGAGCAATGGGGTGAACGATTGTTTTTATTTGTTTGGAGGAAGGCGAAAGCAGCAAAATGACGTAAGTGAGCTGTACACAGATGCCTATTGTTATGACCCCCAAAAGGAAGTTTGGAAGCGACTGAGTGAAATACAAAATGAGGAAGGGAAGCCCCTTACCTTATCGGCCGGGGCAACTGGCCCCCAGGGAGCAGGTCAAATCCTGTTTTATGGGGGCGTGAGAGGGGATGTTTTCAACGAACTGGAGCGATATGCGGAAGCACTTTCTGACCCAGAAGATTCAGTGGAATATAGGCAACTTATGCTGGACCGGAATAACCTGATGGAAAACCATCCCGGCTTCAACAGGGATATCCTGGTTTATCATACCATAACGGACAGTTGGCACACCATGGGCAAACTTCCATTCATGACGCCTGTGACCACCACGGCCGTTTCGTGGGACGGGAAGATGGTACTGCCGTCAGGGGAGGTTTCTCCTGGGGTGCGGACCGCCTCCATCCACTCGGTCGGGTTCAGAAAGGAGGGGGCCTTCGGTTGGGTAAACTATACCATTTTAGGTCTTTATCTGGGATCTCTCGTATTGATGGGGATCTTGATTTCCAGTAAGCAACATTCCACAGAGGACTTTTTTAAGGCAGGGGGAAGGGTCCCATGGTGGGCAGCAGGAATCAGTATTTTCGGTACCCAGCTCAGCGCGATTACCTTTATGGCCATCCCGGCCAAGACATTTGCCACGGATTGGACGCTGTTTTTTTTATTGATGACCATTATCATTGTAGCACCGGTAATCATATGTATATTCCTCCCGTTCTTTAGAAGATTGAATATCACCACCGCCTATGAATATTTGGAACTGAGGTATAACCGGTCGGTAAGGCTCATTGGCAGCCTGATCTATGTGGGACTTCAGTTGGGAAGGCTTGGGATCGTATTGTTGCTTCCTTCCCTGGCCCTGACCGTGGTGACGGGAATAGATGTATCCATATGTATTCTGATCATGGGGCTTTTGAGTATTTTATACACTGTTTTAGGAGGTATTGAAGCAGTGATCTGGACAGATGTCATACAGGTGGTTGTACTGCTCGGAGGTGCATTGATATGTTTGGGATTTGTTTTTTATGAAATCCATGAAGGCCCGGCCGAATTAATGGCCATGGTCAGGGATAACCAAAAAGGAAAGATTTTTGACATGCGAATGGATTTTACCGGTACCAGTTTTTGGGTAGTACTCGTAGGGGGAATAGCCGCCAATATCGTACAATATGGCAGTGACCAAACGGTGGTTCAACGGTACCTGACCACCAAAGATGAGCGGTCTGCAGCAAATGGGATTGTCACCGGGGCACTGATGGCACTGCCTTCCGCACTGATCTTCTTTAGCATGGGGACGGCACTTTACCTGTTTTATAAATTGCACCCCGCAGAGCTTAGCCCTGCAGTCCAAAATACAGACAGTATATTTCCCTTTTTTATTGTAACCCAACTGCCGACCGGGGTTTCCGGGCTGTTGATAGCCGCAGTTTTTGCCGCAGCGATGTCCAGCCTGGACAGCAGCATGAATTCGGTGGCCACCGTGGTGACCACTGATTTCTATCGCAACTGGTTTCCAAAGGATACCACAGGGAAAAATACCCTGGGATTTGCCCGTTTGATAACGGTAATTGTCGGGGCTTTTGGGACAGGTTTTGCCTTGGTAATGGCACGTTTGGGACTGCCTTCACTCTGGGATCAGTTCAACATGATCATAGGCCTTTTTGCGGGAGGTTTGGGAGGGATCTTTCTGATCGGCATGCTTTCCAAAAAGGTCAATGGTAAGGGAGCATTGCTAGGGCTATTGTGCAGTGCAGTGGTGCAGGTGGCCGTAAAGTATGGTTCGGAATTGAGTATTCACCTATATGCCCTGACGGGGTTGTTAAGCGCCATGGGGATGACATATTTATGCAGTTTCTTCTTTACCGATAAATTGGATGTCAGTGGCCTAACGGTCCATTCCTTGGGCAATAAAGTAGAAAAACAAGAGAATAATAAATTGGAAAATGCCTAATCAAGAAAAATATTGGAGATGATAACATTCAGCAAAATTCAGACATTTCTCATGGGAAGCCTATTGATCATGATGGTCAACTGTACTTCCCGGCCTACAGGAGCAGCAGACGTGGTTCAGGTAACCGTAAACCAACACACCGTCCCGGTTATCAAGGGGCAAAACAATGATGTACTTTCAATGGAATTTACCCTAAAGGAAGGGGATGTTTTGGAACAAATATCATTGGCCACGGATGGGGCTGAAGAACTGGAGGCACTGACTGTCTATGAATTGGAAAAGGGAACAGGAGGGAATAAAGAACCCATAGCGGCATTGGTAAGGGTCGGTGAAAAAGCGGTGGTTAACATGGACAGGCCCTTATCTCCCGGTGACCATAAATTGGTGGTGGGCATCCAGCCCAAGAAAAGCGCGTCCTTAAAGAAAACACTTCAAATAGGCATAAAGGACATATCGTTTGGCAATTCCGGTGCAGCCATTGCAAAGCAAAGCGGTTCCATGCCACTTCGTCTGGCCACAAGCTTACGAAACGCCGGCGACGACGGAGTGGCCGCATATAGGATACCCGGGTTGGCCACGACCAAAAAAGGCAGTTTGATCGCAGTGTATGATATACGGCACAACAGCTCGGTAGACCTACAGGAGGATATTGATGTGGGAATGAGCAGGAGTACTGATGGAGGAGAGAACTGGGAACCCATGAAGACCATCATGGACATGGAAGAGTGGGGAGGGAAACCCCAGAAGGAAAATGGCATAGGAGATCCGGCCATATTAGTGGATCCGGCCAATAATACGATCTATGTGGTAGCCCTTTGGCTGCACGGAAAACCGGGAGAAAGGGCTTGGTTCAGCTCAGGGGCAGGGATGTCTCCCGATGAAACAGGGCAGCTGATGATGGTCAAAAGCCACGATGATGGAAAGACGTGGTCTGATCCCATCAATATTACCCGACAAATCAAAAAAAGGGAGTGGAAACTCATGTTTAACGGTCCGGGCAAAGGCATTACCATGAGGGACGGTACATTGGTTTTTGCCGGACAATATAAAGATGAAAACGACATGCCTTACAGTACCCTGATCTACAGTCAAGATCAAGGAGAAACCTGGCATATCGGAACCGGGGCAAAGGCAAATACCACCGAGGCCCAGGTAGTTGAGCTCAATGACGGAAGCCTGATGCTTAACATGAGGGACAATAGGGGCGGGGCACGTTCAGTGGCCGTTACCAAAGACCTGGGGAAAACCTGGAAAGAGCATCCTTCAAGCCGATCAGCTTTGGTCGAGCCCGTCTGTATGGCAAGTCTCATTACCTACCCTGAAAACAGGCAATCCATGGATGCCTCTCATCTGTTCTTTTCAAATCCGGCCGTAACAGACGGGAGGTATAACATGACCATCAAATCCAGTAAGGACGAAGGCATGTCATGGACTAAAGGGCTTTTATTGGATGAAGGAAAAGGTTGGGGCTACTCTTGCCTCACGGTAATCGATAAGGAGCATTTGGGCATCCTGTACGAGAGCAGCCAAGCCCACATGACCTTTCAGATCATAAGGACCACTGAACTGATCCCATGAATAAAGCAGCGCTAACGAATATCAGTGGTTCCCTGTGGATGTGGTTTTTGTTCATGCTGCCTATGGGCTCATGTGATAAAAAAGAAGTTAACGGGACAGGGGAAAAACGGAAAATGAACGTGCTTTTGATCGTGTCAGAGGACAATGGGCCAGAACTTGGGTGTTACGGAAACCAAGAAGTGTCTACGCCCAATATTGACCAGCTTTCAGCTACCGGGGTAAGGTTTAACAATGCATTTGTTACCTATTCGGTATGCAGCCCCTCTCGTTCGACCCTGTTTACGGGGCTTTATCCCCATCAAAATGGACAAATTGGGCTGGCTACCCATCACTATCAAATGTACGATTCTTTAAAAACCCTTCCCCATTATTTACATGGTGCAGGATATCGGGCAGGGATTATCGGTAAAAGGCACGTCAATCCCCCAGGTGCTTTCCAATGGGACTATGAAGCCATAAAAGGATCAAATTTTGAAAAAGTACAGCTTGACAAATATGCTGAAAATGCCTTGGATTTTATCCAAAGGGATTCTGTCCGACCTTATTTCTTAATGGTCAATTTTCCTGATGCACATTTTCCATTACAAAAACAAGTGGAGGGATTGCCTCCAGATCCCTTGAATGCAGAGGACGTTAACGGCAGCCTGCCCTTTATTGGTGTGGACAGTAAAAGGTTACGCGAGTATACAGCCAATTATTACAATAGCATGGCCCGTCTGGATATTGCCGTGGGATGGTTGCTAAAGAAGCTGGAGGACAAGGGGTTATTGGAAAATACGGTGATCATCTATATGGGGGACCATGGTCCCCAGTTTTCAAGGGCCAAGTGTTCCAATTATGAAGCAGGACTCAGGGTGCCGTTAATCATTCGCCATCCACACCGATACCATCATGTCGGTGTCCGAAATGAATTGGTGTCATCGATCGATATTATCCCCACCATCATGGATATTGTCGGCTTAAGGATACCCGAGTCATTGGATGGTATGTCGTTACTGCCACTACTGGAGCAGCAGGAACCCAAATCAAAGTGGAGGGACTATGTTTTCGCTGGAGGTACAGGCTCTACCTCGATGTTATTTTATCCAAGAAGAAGTGTGAGGAGTGATCGCTACAAGCTGATCCAAAATTTATTGTATACAAGAGAAAACCCCAAATACTCCTTTTATGCGGATCATTTAAATGGGCATTTTGCCGCTGGTACAGAGGAGTTGGAATTGTTGGGAGCCACAGATGAAGTAAGGGCCGCCTATGCAACATGGAAAAACCCACCTGAATATGAGCTTTATGATCTTCAGGAAGACCCACATGAGTTTAACAACATCATTGACAAGGCCAAATACCAATCCATAAAGGATGAAATGATCGCTGCTTTGCGCAAATGGCAAATAGAAACGGACGATCCATTTTATGACCAAGGAATCCTGGACCGGTTTGTGGAGGAAGTGGATTCGGTAAACCAGCATTTCCCAGACCATTCCTATGCCAAGGATCCTTCCTTTCGGTGGAATTACCTGCAATATTTTAAATAACCGGATGAAATAGGTTGCCAATAAAGAAATTTTACAGCGTACCATGGACAAAAATAAGATTCTTGAATATACCCAACTGTATAAGGCCACACTTTTGGAAAATGTCATCCCTTTTTGGACACAAAACTCTCCCGATTGGGTAAATGGAGGCTATTACACCTGTTTGGACAGAACAGGAAAGGTTTTCGATACCGATAAGTTCGTTTGGTTGCAGGGACGACAGGCCTGGATGTTTAGCTTTCTCTACCAAGAAGTGGATAGAAAAGAGGAATGGTTGGCAATATCCAAGCTGGGAATTGATTTCTTGGAAAAATATGGAAGCGACAGTGATGGCAATTACTACTTTTCCCTGACACAAAAAGGCCGCCCGCTGATACAGCCATATAATGTTTTTTCCGACTGTTTTGTGGCCATGGCCTTTGCCAGGTATGGACAAATCCCAGGAAACGAGAGCATGGGGAGCAAGGCCATAGCAATATTCCAAAAAATATTGGACCGCCAGGCCAATCCCAAGGGGATATATAACAAGGTTTACCCAGGAACAAGGCCTTTGAAGAACTTTGCTTTGCCGATGATCCTGAGCAATCTCTGTTTGGAAATGGAGCCCTTGCTGGACCAAGGTATGGTAGAAGAAATACTGGACACCTGTGTCCAGGAAGTCATGGTGAACTTTCTGGACCAGGATACCATGGTGATGTTCGAGAACAGGACATTGGATAATGGATATTCCAATAGTTTTGAAGGCCGCTTACTCAATCCCGGGCATGCCATTGAAGCAATGTGGTTCATGATGGATATAGCAAAAAGAAGGGGAGATCAATCACTGGCCAATAGAGCCGTGACGATAATGTTGCGGCAACTGGAACACGGGTGGGACAAGGAGTTTGGAGGAATATTTTATTTCTTAGACCATGAAGGGCATCCACCCCAACAACTGGAATGGGACCAAAAGCTTTGGTGGGTACACTTGGAAACCCTGGTGGCCTTGGTAAAGGGATATCACCTGACGGGGGAGACGCGCTGTTGGGAGTGGTTTGAGAAGGTACACAAATATGCCTGGAAAAATTTTCATGATCCAAAACAGGGGGAATGGTTTGGGTATTTGAACAGAAGGGGCGAAGTACTGCTCGATCTTAAGGGAGGTAAATGGAAAGGCTGTTTCCACGTTCCGCGAGCCCTTTACCAGGTCTGGAGGACCTTGGAAAGTGAGGTAGACAAGAAAAACTTTTAAACTATATACAGAAAAGCCCAACACTAGGCAGCATTGACCCTTTAAACGACATCATTACCATGAAAAAATACATATTGAACCAATGCAGTTGGAAAACGATCAAAGAGGAAAAGTTCGGCATGGCCCTACTTCCCTGGGGTGCCACAGAACCGCACAACTATCATTTGCCGTATGGAACGGATACACTTCAATCGGAAAAAATCGCCGAATTAGTTGCCGATAAGGCCTATACCAATGGAGTTAAATGCATGGTGCTTCCCTCCATTCCCTTGGGAGTACAAAATCCCGGACAAGTCGATTATCCTTTTTGCCTTCATACAAGACCAACCACCCAGCGGGCGATTTTGCAGGATATTTTAGCGGCATTGGATCGTCAAGGAATCCATAAAGTGATCATTATCAACAGTCATGGGGGCAACGGATTTAAACCCTTCATCCGGGAGCTCCAAGTTCAGTTTGAACATTGTTTTATCGGAGTAATCGATTGGTTTAACGTAATGAACAATGAAGATTATTTTGACGAGCCCGGTGACCATGCTGGAGAAATGGAAACCAGCGTCATGCAGTTTTGCTACCCGGAGTTGGTTTTGCCCTTGGAAGAGGCAGGTGAGGGTAAAGCTACCGGATTTAAATTGGCAGGTCTGAACAGTAAGTTGGTATGGACACCAAGGAATTGGGGGAAAATAAGCAATGACACCGGAGTGGGCAATCCGCGAAAAGCCTCTGCCAACAAAGGAAGACTTTTTTTGGACGACCTGACCAATAGCATCATGGAATTTTTAATGGAATTGGACAAGGTAGGTCCCATGGACATTTACCAAAAACGGTGATAGGAATGAAAATCCTGAAGAAGAATTCAAATAGGGGAATCCTATTTTTAATAATCCTGTTTTTACTGACGATCAATGTAAATGCACAAACCAAAATAAAGGTGGCGTGCATAGGCAATTCAGTCACCTATGGTTTGGGGATTTCGACAAGAAACGTGTTCTCTTATCCTGCCAGGCTTCAATTTCTGTTAGGAAAGGAGTATGAAGTCAAAAATTATGGTCACAGCGGGGCTACACTACTACGGAAAGGTCACCGTCCCTATTCTTTGACCAAAGAATTTGGTAATGCCCTGACCTATAAACCTGACATAGCCATCATCAATTTGGGATTAAACGATACGGATCCAAGAAATTGGCCCGATTACGGTCTTTCTTTCGAAGCCGATTATGCCTGGTTAATAGAACAATTCAGGAATGTAAACCCAAACATTGAAATCTATGTGGGATTGTTAACACCGATATTCAGTGGTCACCCACGTTTCGGATCAGGTACCCATCTTTGGCACAAAGCAATCAATAACAAGATCGTTAAAGTGGCCCATGCAAATGGGGTAGGATTGATAGATTTATTTACCCCTCTGGTAAATCGGCCGGACTTGTTCCCAGACCATATCCATCCCATAGAAGAAGGAGCCGCTATAATGGCAAATACGGTTTGTTCATATCTTGTCAAAGATTTTGGAGGGTTGAAAATACCGGAATTATTTGCCGATGGTATGGTCCTTCAGCGAGGAGATCGTATTCCTGTTTTTGGTAGAGGGAATCCAGACCAGGTGGTGACCGTGGATTTTCAAGGTAAAAAAAGGCGTGCAGTGGTGGATTCGGGAGGGAATTGGATCCTATACCTTACCGGGGTTAAAACAGGAGGTCCATTTGTGATGGAAATCCACCATTCCGAGGAGACCATTACCTTAAAAGATGTATCGGTAGGGGATGTATGGTTATGTATGGGCCAATCGAACATGGATTTTCCCTTACAAGCTTCCCGATCATGGAGAACGGGAGAAGTACCGTTAAAAAACCAAAATATTAGACTTTTTAAATTCCATGCCTTAAAGTCAACCGACAATATTCCTTGGGACAGGGCAACCCTTGAGAAAGTCAACGGACTCGGATATTTTAAGGGTAGCTGGAACGTAGAAAGGAAGGGATTTTCTGCGATAGGCTATCATTTTGGAGTGTCCGTACAAGACCGGCTAAAGGTACCAATCGGTATTGTCCAGTTGAGTTTAGGAGGGGCCCCAATCGAAGCATTTATGGATAAAGAGGTACTTTGGGATGACCCGCAATTGGTTAATTTATTGAAGGATTGGATTAATTCGGATTATATCATGCCATGGGTGAGGGAAAGGGCAACGGTCAATATGACCCATAAAGTTTCCGAAAGACAACGGCATCCTTACCAACCTTCCTATATATATGATGCAGCATTATGCAATATCGTTCCTTTCGGCATCAAAGGGATCTTATGGTACCAAGGGGAGAGCAATACCCATAATCCTGGTTTGTATAAAAGGATGTTCTTTCGAATGATCGAGGATTTTCGTAAGAAATGGCAAAATGATCGACTTCCGGTTTATTTTGTCCAGCTTCCCGGGATGGACCGTCCTTCTTGGCCTTGTTTCAGGAAAATGCAACATGAAATTGACCAAGAACTTTCATTTTCGGAAATGGCGGTAACGTTGGATCTTGGAGATTCGCTCAACGTACATCCTGCAAAAAAGAGGGAGGTAGGTGAACGCTTGGCCATAAAGGCCCTATCCAATACCTATTCCATGGATATTTTGGCAAACGCCCCAAAAATGACATCGGTGGAAGATGGACAGGACGAGATTATCGTGAGCTTTGAAGATGGAGAGGGACTATGTACCCTCAATGGTGAAAGCGTGATGGGGTTTGAACTGGTCAACGCAAAGGGACAATCGGTAGCGGTTCGTGGAAATATAAAGGGTGGTCAAGTGAAGCTGCCGGTACACAATAACTTTCAGGTGAAGGAAGTACGGTATGGATTTAAGCCTTTTACAAGAGCCAACCTGTCCAACATGTCAGGAATGCCCATGGGTACTTCATCCATAAAGATACCATCAAAAATTAGCGGGAAACATAAGTAATCAAAACATGAGAAATACCCTATTGTCCTTGTTTTCAACACTCTGTTTTATTGGAATATCCTTGCAGGTATTGGGACAAAAAGAAAACGTTTCCAAAGGTTTTGTGACCAAAAAGGGAATAGAAGAGCTAAAGGAAGTGCCTGTGAAATTGATACCCTATCCTGATTCGGTCTTGTGGGAACGAGGAGAAAGGATCGTCGTAGACGGTCTGGAACTGCAAGGAGAAGGAAATATAAGCGAGTCATTATGGAATGAGTGCTATGACATCATTGGAGAAAAGGACTTTTTACCTACTAAAAAAAATCTTCTGATCATTACGCTAGAGAAAATCCCAAAACTGGAAAGGGAAGCCTATAATCTCATGGCCTCTCAGGAGGGAGTGACCATTCAATCAAATACAGAAGAGGGCTTTTATTATGGACTGAAAACCCTTCGACAATTGATCATTCAAGAAAATGGCATCCATTATGTTCCCAGGGTCAAAATATATGATAAGCCCCGGTTTCCCATTCGTGGATTCATGATAGATGCAGGAAGGAATTATCAGGATCTGGAATTGATAAAAGAGCATCTTGAGATTATGTCAGACTATAAATTGAATGTGTTTCACTGGCATTTGACCGATAGGCCAGCGTGGCGGATAGAAAGTAAGGCTTACCCACAGCTGACTGCAGCCGAAAACCACAGGGAAGGGAGGAATGCCGGCAGCTATTATTCTTATACATTGGTGTCCGGTAAAAAATAAATGAAAGAGGGCCAGTCCATTGCTGAACCAGCCCATTGTGGCTACTTTTGAGTTACG
>JGI2924J29684_1077723_pt1 | contig 21382 bp, 16 predicted proteins | sample BenlonsequencITS_FD_29684 | JGI IMG/M metagenome (IMG submission 29684)
GGCGGCGGAAGAGCAGGTGATTTTGGCATTGAATTATGTGTTTCATGACTGTTGCAGGAAATAAGAAGTGCGAAAGGTGTGAGCAGGCTTATCACTGAACGTTTCATGAAATGTCTCTCATATAAAATGGTTGAGATTATTTGATATTCTATTGGCTAGCATAGCTTTGAGTCATTTTCACGCAAAAGTGAGGAAGACGCCGCTTTGAGCCACAGTATTCAACACTATCTATGAGTGAGGCAGCACTCATATTCTCTAAGGAGACGATAATGACTGAATACACACTTCACACTGCAGAGACTGCACCTGAGGCCTCCAAAGAGATTTTGGAAGGAGCACAAAAAGCCAACGGTTTTGTGCCAAATTTATATGCGACAATGGCGCAAAGCCCAGAGCTTTTAAAATCTTATAAATACCTAGCAGAAGCGTTCAGCTCCAACTCATTGACTACAGATGAGCGTAATGTTGTCTGGCAAGTGATTAACTATGAGAATAATTGCCATTACTGTGTGCCAGCGCATACAGGGATTGCAAAATCTCAAGGCATATCAGACGATGTAATTGAAGCGCTTCGTGAAGGTAAAACTATTCCTGATGCAAAACTTGAAGCCCTTGCAGAATTTACCCGTCAAATGCTGGCACAGCGCGGCGTGGTTACAGACGAGCAAACGCAAGCATTATTTGCGCATGGCTATGACACAACAACCGTTTTGGATGTGATTTTGGGCTTGGCGCATAAAACGCTGTCTAACTACACAAACCATGTCGCTCACACACCAGTAGACGATGCTTTTTCTAAGTTTGCATGGACTCACCCAGACGAAAGATAAAACACTCCATCGTTTCAATACTCAGAATTGAAAAAGGCCGTTCCAGAAATTTGGAGCGGCCTTCATCTTATTTGCGGCTATTCTTTTTCACTTGTTTGATTAGCTTGCCTAAGGATTTATCTTTGGATTTGCGCTGGGCCAAAGTGGATGAATTGAATTGTTCTTCTGCGACAAGTTTCTTCCATCTTGCCACGCGTACTGAGTCTATTTCTTCAGTCTCAAGTGCTGCTTGAATTGCGCAACCCGGTTCGGTCTCATGCTTGCAATCCCTGAAACGGCACTGATGTGCAATCTCTTGATAATCAGAAAATAAATCACTTACACCAGCAGCAGCATCGGTGAGCTGTATCTCTCTCATGCCGGGTGTATCCAAAATCGTGAAGCCTTGAGGGGACATGTGCAATTGCCGCGTTGTTGTGGTGTGGCGGCCTTTGTCATCGTCTTCGCGAACAGCCTGCGTGGCTATATCTGATTTTCCCGCAAGGGCATTGGTGAGTGTGGATTTTCCAACACCCGATGAACCAAGAAACACAAGCGTTTGTCGCGGACGACACCATTGCGCGAGCTTTTGTTGTGGTTCTTCTCCACGCGCATCAAGGGTAACCACCGTGACGAGATCAGAAATGGATTGTGCTTGCTCAATATAGGGCGTTGCATCCTCGCACAGGTCGATTTTCGTTAAAATGATAACTGGCGTTACCTCAGCCTCTAACGCTAAAGCGATATAGCGTTCTAAGCGGGCAATATTAAAATCTTGATTGCAGGATGAGACGATAAAGGCCGTGTCCACATTGGCCGCGATGAGCTGTAAATCCCATGCCGTACCAGCAGCGCGGCGTTGAAACACGCTTTTGCGTTCAAGGACTTTGCTCGAATTTGGTAATTTGGGATTATAAAGCAACCAATCGCCGACCGTCGCATCCGGTCCTGATGGGATGAGCGTATCTATGTCTTCACCTAACACATGCAGACTATTGCGATGGATTTCGATGATCCGCACCGGCGGCGTTTCTAATATTTCTTCAGCACTCACTTGCTGCGCAAAAAAAGGCTGCCAGCCTAATATGTCTAGGGTGGATAATTTATGTTCTGTTTTTTGGGCTTTGGATTGGTTTGGTAAAAATTGAGAAAAATCACGCGTCATGCGTTTGAGCTTTCATGTATTTGCAGCTGGCATAGCCAGAGCATACGTGTCCGTTTAGGGTGAGATTGCAAATGATCAATCCCGATACCGATCGTTGGTAGGGTCTCATGTGATTCAAATTTGCATTGGGAAGCATTCATACTTCCCTTCCTTAACGGGACATAAAATCTCCAAACTGATACACCAAGTTCGCATAATGCATGATTTAATTCAAGTAAGTCATATTGTTGCAAAGACGATTTTATGTCGCTGAATGCATAAAAAATGCGATCAAAATTGGGATTTTACCATGAAAGCTAGTCATCAAATGCAAACCGCGCTATTGGCCTTTTATGACTGATTTAATCTCTAAAATGCCTGAAGTGCGCGGCAAATTGATTGCTGATGCAGAGCTAAAACCCTTCACATGGTTTCGTGTGGGCGGAAAAGCGGATGTCTTGTATCTGCCAGCTGATCCAGACGATCTGGCTGATTTTCTAAAAGCGCTTCCCCTAGATATACCCATCACAGTTCTAGGTGCTGCTTCCAACACAATTGTACGCGATGGCGGCATAGAAGGTGTTGTGATTAGATTGACGCCCGCTTTTGGTAAAATCCGTGTGCAGGGCAATGAATTGGTCGCAGGTGCCGCTGCGCTTGATAGCAAAGTATCCCAAAAGGCTGCGATGTTTGGATTAAGCGGCCTTGAGTTTTTCTCTGGTGTTCCCGGCACAATTGGTGGCGCTTTGCGTATGAATGCGGGCTGCTATGAACAAGAAACCGCTGATGTGTTGGTAGAGGCAATTGCACTCACGCGCAAAGGCGATTGGGTGACACTCGTCAACAGAGATTTTGGTTATTCCTATCGCCATAGTGAGGCCCCTGAAGATCTCATATTTGTGGAAGCGTTGTTTCGGGGCAATATTATCGAGCCTGCCATTGTCAAAGAGCGGATTGAAGCCTTAAAAAAACGCCGTGAAGAAGCACAGCCCATCCGTGAGAAAACAGGCGGATCAACTTTTGCCAATCCAGACCCTCCCGGAACGCCTGATCAGCGCAAATGCTGGAAATTAATTGATGAAGCAGGCATGCGCGGTGCGCGCGTTGGCGGTGCTCAGGTGTCTGAAAAACACTGTAATTTCATGATCAATACAAGCGATGCTACAGCTTCTGATATTGAAGAGCTTGGCGAAAAGGTGCGCGCCAAAGTTAAAGAAAATTCCGGCGTCGATCTGCGCTGGGAAATCAAACGCATAGGCCGCGCCATTTAATGGCACGGCCTGAATTGCGTCTATACCACGTCTGATAATGTATTATCTATGGTCATATGCGGTTCGCCATCGCTTGTAGAGTGAACACTCATACCTTCACTATCAAGGGTGATATTGATGCGCTGACGATAGGCTGAAAATGAGTCAAAACTCACCACATCAACAGCTTCATCAAAATGTACACTGATTTGATAATGGCTACCGCCGCCCATCATGCGAACGGATAAAATCGTGCCGGTAAATGGCTGTTTTAGATATAGGCCTTCGACCATATCTCCAATTTGAGGTTCAAATTTAGGTCGATTGCTCAGCCGCGCCGCTGCAGTGTTCCAATCAACAAAACCCAATTTCTGTGCTGCTAATTCCAGCGCTTTGGAATGTGAAATGGGTGTATGGTTTTCTGCATGCGATCGGCGCAAAGATTTGGCAAACTCTTTTGCACCAGAAATCGTGGAGGGTAGGCGTTTAGAAGATGTCTTCATGAGACGAAATCCTTTTAAAACGCGGTCAAATTAAAGCTGGTGCTCGTATTACCAACAGACCGCCTGATGAAAGGCCCCGAAAACGGGAAAGGCTCTGAAGAAAAAGATCGGTTACCCGACCAAGCAATTCACCAATGGCATAAACCAACGAGCGGCAGGCTGCATGGACCTTGCTGCCATTTAATTTGGAAATATTAGATTGTCAAATATGCGTTAGAATTCACCCCTCAGAGAAAACGTAACATAAGGCTCATATCTGCGCGTGCGGTATTCAGTGCGTTTGACGGGCCCATCTCGGCGATCAACATAGATTTCTTTAAACAGGCTTTCTTCTTGGTTTCCAAGATTACGAACACCCAAAGCGGCTTGCATGCCGAATATGTCTTTATGCTCGAGGATTATTTTTGTGAAAGGAATGTCGTTATATTCGCGAACGTTTAGATTGAGGCGAGGGTCAAAAGTCGATCTGACGCGATGGTAATTTCCATAAATTGCCCAATCTGTATTGGGAATATCATAGCGTAGATCAAATTCGACATCAGACATTGTTTGTCCGCCAATGCGACGGTCATTATTGGTCAGAGGGTCTTTGAGGTTGGAATCATATGCGGCTGCTTGGTAATCGAGTTTGAGGCCGTTAATCCCTAATGGCTCGAATTTAAATGTGCCAGATATCTCGGCTTCAAAACGTTGCGCAGAATCAAGGTTCCCGGGAGCTTCGCTAAAAGCATCAAGGGGAATTTGTTCAACAATATCTTCAACTTGTTCACCTGAAACAACCAAAGTGACAGACCCATAGGGGCCGTGCTGTTTCGTCATTTCTAGCATCAATTTCCATGATTGCTCGGGCACGATATCTGTGTTGGTCGCGTTGTCATTGCCTTCTGCAATATCACGAGAGGCTATGAAATCACCAAAATTGAGTTGACCAACTTGGCGTTCCAACCGCGTGGTGAATGTCAGATCGTCTTTAGGCACATAGCTGAGATTTAGAAACCCTTTAGGGCGGAAGAATGAACGCTCAGATTCGCCAGTTCCCGTTTGTGTGATCTGTGAATACTCACCACCCAAAGAAGATTGTAGATTAATCTTGGACGAGATCGGGCTTCCGTAAGTGATATTTAATTCAGCTCGTTGTTCTTTGACTTCGTCGAATGTTGCCGTGTTTTCCAATGCCTCGAATTTGGGGTTGTCCACTGCTTGCCTATATTCAAGACTGTTGCTTTCTAAAGTATTGAAAGCTGTCTCAGCCGATATCTGCCAATCCTTATTTCCATCAACAGACCAAGAATATTCGCTGCGAAGAATGGATTCTGTTTCTGTGTCGGTATTTGTGTAAGCGCGACCATTTTCAAAATCGGTATCATTTAAGGCTGTATGAATCTGATTAAAATAAGGGCTTTCTTCTATACCATGAAGGCCAATGAGTTTTAACCGTCCACCAGCAATTTCAAACTCATAATCAGCGTTAATTTCAGCTATTGTTTCTTGCTCTGACTCGGTGAAAATATGTAGGTAAGCGGTGTCATTTACAGGTGTGCGTTTAGACCATTCGGTAAAAGCCCAGTCTTCCTTTTCATAATTGATATAAAGTGAGCCGAGGTTTCCTGTCGGGCTCTCATATCCGATGAAAGTGGATATTGAAGGAGCATCTTCATCATAATGAAAATATTCATCGCGTCTTTCGAACAATACACCATTGTTATCGCGTAATTCTTCGGGGCCACGGCTATTATTTCTACTGGCTGCGTTCTCTAGAGATAAATTGAAATCAAAAGGGCCTTTTTGTCCTGTCATTGTCATTTTGGCAGCCGACAGCGAAGCGCTTCGGTGATTACGAAACACAGGGTTCCATTCCCATTGAGTTTTAAAGCCCGTTGATTGGGTTTCGATATTGGCGATAATTCCAGAAAGGCCCGGTATATTAAAGTAGGATGCATCATCTACGATAATTTGGATAACATTCGATGCGGGTATTTGATCAAGAATATCTTGCAGGCTGCTAGATTTGGTTGAAATGCGTTTTCCATTGATAAGAACATTTCCACCCGCCTGTCCGAGGCCGCGTTTTTGGTCTGCTTCTACAATATTAAATCCGGGAACATTCGAGATGAGATCTTTAGCAGTGCGCGGTGCAAATTGGATGAAATCTGATAATTTATAGACAGATGATGAGGTCTGCTGGGCAGGTGTGTTTTGCGCAAAGGTGTGTGGTGTCGTCAGACATAAAGCTGCCAAACCGGCAATATATTTGAAGCTGGACATATGAAACCTTTAGCGAAATAACTATCTAAGTAGCACCTGTGTTACGCATGTAGCTTGATTCTGTCAACTAGATTAATTTTCTGTAATGTATATTGGGTCGGAACACAATTTCTAAAACGCAAGTTCTCACAATTTCCTGACTTTTTGTGGCTTAGCTTAGGTCAAATTTCGTGTTGAAGAGCGTTTCTTAACCATCAGGAGGGGCGGACGTAACAAAAAATGGTGTTTTGTAGGTGTTTATCGCAATGTTTTACAATTCTTAAGCGGATGTAATTTTTTGTTAAGAGTATGATTTTTAATGATATTTATAAATTATAGTATGTGGTTAGAAAAATAGATCAAATTTTATGTATTTTCGCGCAGGTTTGTTTAACCTTAAGAGGCCAGAATTGAGGTCCAAGGAGATCAAAGAATGAATCGCGTAGCAGTCATAATGGGTGGATGGTCATCGGAGCGAGAAGTCTCGTTATCGTCTGGCCGTGGTATGGCGCAAGCTGCCCGCAATGAAGGTTTCGACGTTGTTGAAATAGATATCACGCGTGATTTATCCAATCAGCTAAAAGAAGCTAATCCAGACGTCGTACTGAATGCGCTGCATGGCCCGTATGGAGAAGATGGGTGCGTACAGGGGCTGTTGGAAATTCTTGAGATACCTTATTCGCATTCAGGTGTTTTGGCTTCAGCTTTAGCAATGGACAAAGCCAAATCTCGCAATGTTTATGCGCGTATGGGGCTGCTTGTCGCTGAGGGCGGCGTCTATGCAAAAGAAGATGTTGCCGCAGAACATGTGATGAAGCCGCCTTATGTTGTAAAACCTATTGCGGAAGGGTCTTCTTTTGGTGTGTTGATTGTGCCTGAAGGGGCTAATCGCCCACCAGCAGAATTACTTGATCCTAAATGGGGCTTTGGCGACTCTGTTTTAGTCGAACAATTCATTCCTGGACGAGAATTAACCGTATCAGTCATGGGAAATGAAGCTTTAGCGGTCACAGAGATCACGACTTTAAGAGATTATTACGATTACTCAGCCAAATATGAGGCGGGAGGATCAAAACACGTAATTCCTGCAGAAATATCTGATGCAGTGACACAAGCCGCGCTTGATGCCGCGCTTATCGCTCATGATGCATTAGGGTGTCGCGGCGTATCACGTTCTGATTTTCGGTATGATGACGACACAAAAAGATTGGTAATATTAGAAACAAATACCCAGCCAGGCATGACCCCGACTTCGCTTGTACCTGAACAGGCAGCGCATAAGGGCATTAGTTATGAGAAGCTGGTACGTTGGATGATAGAGGACGCTTCATGTCACAGGTGAGAAGCAAGTCACAACAAGGTAAGAGGCAGGCAAAGCCTCAAGAAGTTGTACCGGCAACGATATTGACGGAACAATTATCTACTTATGCTTTCGGGACAGTCACAGCTGGTGCCGTCATGGTCGCTGTTGCGGCGTGGATGGGCGGGTCTTTGGCCTCCATTGATGAACGTATTCAAGGTGGACTGGACGCTACGGCTAAATCTGCTGGATTTACAGTTACGAAAATTTCGATTGAGGGATTAGACCCACGCACAAAAGCAGATGTTTTAAATGCGGTCGCTATTCCTGTTGATTCAAACATGTTCCGTGCTGATCCGTTCGTTATTAAAGAGCGTATCGAAGCGAGCGTCGAAAATGTTTCTGAAGTGCGCGTACTGCGTCAATGGCCCAATGACATATGGATTCTAGCGGAAAATCGTCGTCCATTGGCGCTCTGGCAGACAGATGGCGAGTGGAAAGTTGTCGATCAGGTTGGAAAACCGATGGATGGTGAAGATCCAGCTGAATATGTCGAGCTACCGCGTGTTGTCGGACCGGCAGGTGGATATGCTGCTCCAGAATTGCTCGCACAATTAAAATTACACCCGCAAATTTCAGAACATCTGGAAGTGGCTATGCGTGTTGGTGGGCGCCGTTGGGATCTGCGTTTAGATAGCGGTCTTGAAATTGCTTTGCCTGAAGATGCACAAGTCGATGAAGCTTTGCTTGCCGTTTATAATTTAGATGAAGCCACCGGTGTGTTAGCAGAAGATTCAGAAGTCACGCGTATTGATGCGAGAGACTTAGAAAGATTTGCGGTTGGTTTAGGCGAAGCACGTGCTGCCTATGATCAGAGTTCGCAAATAGATGACAAGTCCGGGGGGGCTTAATTATGTCGACTTTGGCTAGCCGAATAACAATGCGAGATAAACTTGCTGGCAAACCGCCATTCTTGGCGGCGTTAGATATTGGTTCCTCCAAAGTTGCATGTTTGATTTCCAAGAATGCTGAAGGCAGTAAAAGTGTCCACGTCGTTGGGGCTGGGCATCAGCTGTCACGCGGCGTAAAAAATGGCGCTGTGACGGATATGGATGCGCTTGAGCGCTCTATCCGCGTTGCAGTCGAGCAAGCTGAACGCGCCGCTGATACTCGAATTACAGATATTGTGCTGGGAATTTCTGGCCCTAACCTCAAGAGCAATTATCTTGAGGGCGGTGTGAATGTTGGAAATCGTGAAATCACCCAAATGCATGTGCGGGATGCGATAAATTCTGCACTTTCAACCTATCAAGCACCTGATCGCCAAATTTTACATGCCACACCTTTAGGCTTTGGCCTTGATGGCGCAGGCGGTGTTAAAGATCCGCGTGGTATGATTGCGACACGGCTGACGGTGACAATGCTTGTCGTGTCTGGTCCATCTGCACCGCTGAAAAATATAGCGCAGTGCGTCACGCGCGCACATCTAAATCCTGTGTCTATCGTGGCTTCTCCTTATGCTGCTGGCTTGTCTGTTCTTGTCGAAGATGAGATTGAGCAGGGCGCAACTGTCATTGATATGGGCGGCGGCGTCACAAGTGCGGCGTGTTTCTATGAGGGAAATCTTGTGTATCTTGACAGTGTTCCTGTTGGTGGATCACGTGCGTCATCGGATTTGGCGCAAGGCTTAGGTACAACATTTGCGGCGGCTGAACGTTTAAAAACACTACACGGCGCTGTGGCGCTCACCCAAGTGCATGCCTTTGATGTGGTCGATGCGCCAAGGTTGGGTGAAGATGGTCGGCTTGAAGCTGGAACCACGTCAAAAGCCGAATTGACAAATATGTTGCGCCCACGTTTTGAAGAAATGCTGGAATTGCTCGAAAAGCGTTTGTCCAAAGCGTCTGCACAATACCGGCCGTTGCCGAGACGTATCGTACTTACTGGTGGCGCGAGCCAAATGCCGGGTATTCGAGATGTGGCTGAAGAAGTCTTCCGCGCACCTGTTCGCATGGCGCGTCCTGCGCGGGTAACCGGCCTTGGTGAAACCTATCAAGTACCAACATTTTCTGCTGTTTCAGGTCTGCTGAAATGGGAAATGAGTGGCGGTGCAGGTGCTGTTGCGCCAATGCTAGGCAAGATGCGAGTCGCACCGACTGGCGCATCCATTTTCCGAAAAGCCACGAATTGGCTACGTGAAAATTTCTAGAAACGCATAATTTTTTCGGCTTCGTCATAGTATTTCCTAATTTTGGGAGATAATACCCGTTGTCTCGTCTGATAAACGTAAAAGTTATTGCAGAAATACTGTAACAGGTTAACTTGCACTTAGGCATATTTGCTTAGTTTGATGAGTAAGATCCCCTATGGACGGCCAATACTTTAGCGGTACGGATCGTTCTGGCTATATTTCTGACGAGGTGCGGCACCATGCCGGTAGAGTTGAAACCACGTATAATCGTTTTTGGAGTCGGTGGTGCCGGAGGCAATGCCGTAAACAACATGATCGAATCCAAGCTTCAGGGCGTGGAATTCATCGTAGCAAATACCGATAGTCAGGCGTTGCTTCAATCTCAGGCGGACCACAAAGTTCAGCTGGGAATGAAAACGACTGAAGGTCTGGGTGCGGGTGCCAAGCCATCAGTTGGCGCGGACTCTGCCGAAGAATCAATCGAAGAAATCAAAGCTCAGCTTGAAGGCGCACACATGGCGTTTATCGCAGCAGGCATGGGAGGTGGCACCGGAACGGGTGCAGCTCCGGTCATTGCGCGTGTTGCCAAGGAAATGGGCGTGCTCACAGTTGGTGTTGTCACCAAGCCTTTTGATTTTGAAGGTAAGCGCCGCATGATGATTGCGGATCAGGGTGTTGAAGAACTTCGTAATTTTGTCGACACACTAATCATTATTCCAAACCAAAATCTTTTCCGCATCGCCAATGCAAACACAACATTTGCTGATGCCTTCACCATGGCTGATGAAGTCTTGTATGAAGGTGTGCGCGGTGTGACAGACCTTATGGTTATGCCGGGTCTGATCAATCTGGATTTCGCGGATGTGCGTACGGTTATGTCCGGCATGGAAGCGGCTATGATGGGAACGGGTGAAGCCGATGGTGAACATCGTGCTTTGAAGGCGGCTCAAGCTGCTATTGCAAACCCATTGCTTGATGATGTGTCCATGAAGGGTGCCAAAGGTGTGTTGATCAACATTACCGGTGGCTATGACATGACATTGTATGAAGTGGATGAAGCGGCCAATGAAGTGCGCAAGGAAGTTGATCCTGACGCGCAGATTATTCTTGGATCAACTTTTGATCACTCTCTTGAAGGTAAAATTCGTGTGTCAGTCGTAGCAACTGGCATTACATATGACGAGAATGGCAAGCAGGATATGCCAAGCCGTCCTTTTGCGCAGCCTGTCACAATCGAAAACGAACCAACAGCTGCTGATGCTATTTCTGCTGCTCTAGATGCAACACCTGCGGTCGAGGACGTCGAAGAAGCTGCAGAAGACGCAAATATAGATGAAGCAGAACCAAAAGCTGCGCCTCCAATTATCAATCGCCGCCCAAGTTATGATGCGGATGACGATGCGTCGGACGCTGAAGAATTTGACGACACGCAAAGCGTTGATGATGAAGCAGTAGCCGAAGAAGAGCCTGAGCCTCAAAGTGAGGTCGCTTCTAAAGGTGGAAGAAATTCTCTTTTTGGATGGGGTAAATCTTCAAGCGGCGATGAGAAGAGCGAAGGTGAAGCTGTAGCTAAGCAAGATGCAGATGAATATGAAGAAGATGAGCTTGAGATTCCTGCTTTCTTGAGGCGTTCTGCGAACAACTAGAAATATAATTTGCTATAATTTCTTGGTGAATATTACAATTTGAAACGTCCTTATGTATTGATATAAGGACGTTTTTTTATGTAAACATGATAAATTGCAACATCCCGAAACAATCGTTTAATTGAGTTTAGGGCGATCAAGTACAATATTGTACTTCTTGGATCGACGCAGAGGAATCTGTGTTTTGTAGAGTACATTCCAGAAGGTTACAGTATGGCGTATCAAAAAACTCTAGCAGGACCTGCCGTTTGTGCCGGCATAGGTGTACACACTGGAGAACGCGCGAGATTGGTGCTTAAGCCTGCCAAAGCAAATACTGGAATTGTGTTTGTACGCACTGATATTACTGACAAAGATAATGAGATCAAAGCCATTGGTACAAATGTGACCACAGTTCAGCTGGGCACTACTTTGGCCAATGAAGCTGGTGTTACTGTATCCACTGTTGAGCATTTACTTGCTGCATGTTCAGGTCTTTGCATTGATAATCTGGTTATTGAAATCGATGGTCCAGAAATGCCAATTATGGATGGGTCTTCCAGTCTGTATTGCCAATTAATGAAGCATGTTGGCATTAAAGAATTGAAAGAGCCGCGCCGTCGTTTGCGTATCCTAAAACCGATTGAAGTTGTCGAAGGCGATAAATTTGCACGTTTGCTACCTTCTAAAACAGTTGGCGCACCGTTCGAGCTGCGCGTGCGCATCGAATTTGATAGCGCCGCAATTGGTGAACAAAGCTATACATTCAAACTGACACCTGGTGCCTTTGCGCGTGATTTGGCATTTGCGCGCACATTTGGATTCACAAGTGATTTTGAAAAATTGAAGTCCATGGGCCTCGCACGGGGTGCATCCATGGATAATACTGTTGCGCTAGAAGGGGACAAAATCTTGAACCCTGAAGGTTTGCATGTCGCAGATGAGTTTGTGCGTCACAAAATCTTGGATGCTATTGGTGACATCTTTCTCGCAGGTGGCGCAATCGCAGGTGTGTTTGAGGGCGACCGCCCCGGACATGCGATAAACAACAAGCTCGTGCGTGCATTATTGGCTGATACATCTGCTTGGGAATGGGTTAGCGATGAAGTACGTGTATCCGAACCTGCACCCATGTATGCAGCTGGCTTGAAAAAAATTGATGCAGACATGATCGCACCGGCTGTCTTCTAGTTTTATTTCCGTATTTTTTTCCTATAATTCTGCCATAAATGGCTGACAAGCAAGAAACTGCACACTCTCTTGTTTCTAAAGCTTGGCGCGCGCGCGCCTGTGGGGTAGACAAGTCGTCAGATTGTATGGAGTTGAACGATGGCGAATAAACGCAACACATTTTTGCTTGTGACTATTAGTGCATCTGCATTGATAATGACGAGCTGTTCGTCATCTGACCGTAAAAAAGATTTAGCTTATATCGAAAAACCAGTTGAGCAGCTTTATAATGAAGCCGGCCGTAGTGTTGATCGCAAGCAATGGGACCGCGCCGCTCTCGAATTTCAGGAAGTGCAACGCCAGCACCCATATTCAGAATGGGCTGAGCGCGCAATGCTTATGACGGCCTATGTGCAATACAAATCCAGACAATATGCAGAAGTAGAGGCAAGTGCCGGCCAATACACAGCATTATACCCAAGTTCAAAAAGCGCAGCTTATGCTTATTATCTGATTGCGCTTTCGCATTTCGATCAAATTACAGATGTCGGGCGTGATCAAGGTCGGACTGAATTGGCGTTAAGTGCGCTTCAGGATGTCGTGCGCCGTTACCCAACAACAGAATATGCGCGTGATGCCGAACTGAAAATTGATATGGTGCGGGATCAATTGGCTGGTAAAGAGATGGAAGTTGGCCGCTATTATCTCAAATCATCTGAATTTCTTGCTGCCATAAATCGTTTTAAACGTGTTGTAGATGAATATGAAACCACGACGCACGCACCAGAAGCGCTGCACAGATTGGTTGAAGCCTATTTATCCATTGGTCTTGTCGGACAAGCTCAAGCTGCAGCCGCTGTTTTAGGGCATAATTACCCATCGAGCCGCTGGTATAGAGACAGCTATAAACTCATGGAAAAATACGGCTCTAAGCAGAGCTAAACAGCAAAACTGTAAAAAAGAAACAAAAGCGGAACATTTTTAGTTCTGTTTTTGTTCTAGATGTGTTATCCATAGGCTTATGTTGATAGCACTTTCCATACGTGATTTTGTTTTAGTTCGTACCCTCGATCTTGATCTGGATACGGGCTTTACCGCTCTGACCGGTGAAACCGGTGCAGGTAAGTCAATTTTGCTCGCTGCTTTAGGCTTCGCCTTGGGCGCGAAAACGGCGAAAGGGGCCATTCGGGCAGGGTGTCAATCCTCCACTGTGATAGCCACTTTTGATCCACCGGCTAATCATCCGGTCCGTCAGATCCTGAAAGATAATGATATTGATGTAGATAGCGATGAAGCCATCGTTATTCGCCGGATTTTGCGCGGCTCTGGATCAGCCAAAGGGTATCTCAATGATGCGCCTGTAAGCGCGCGTTTATTGCAGTCCTTGTCCGAATTATTGGTTGAAGTTCACGGCCAACATGCAGGCCAAAGCCTTTTGGCGGTTGCGCAGCATCGTAAATTATTGGATTCCTTCGCTGAAACGGAAAAAGAGCTAAAAGCTTGCGCTGATACATGGGATGCATGGCGCGCCGCAATCGCAGCTCGAAAAGCTGTTGAGGGCCGATTATTACGTGCACAGGCTGATCGTGAATATCTTGAATTTGCCGTGGATGAATTAGACAAGCTTGATCCGCATGAGGGCGAAGCTGAAGCGCTCGCGAAAGAGCGGCTTGAATTACAATCAGCTGAAAAAGTCGCTCAGGCTGTCGAAGATGCCTTGAAGCAATTGGATAAATCCAATCCGGCGCAAGTTTTATCTTCTGCCTCGCGTGCTTTAGGGCGGGCCTCTTCCATGCCAGCTGTTGTGGAAAGTCCTGATGATGCGCCTTTAAAACTTCAATTATCTGAGGCGGCGGATGCATTAGAGCGCGCCTTGATAGAGGCTAGCGAGGCCTATGAGAGTGTATCGCGTTTAAGGTCTGCATCTGATTTTTCATCATCGGATCTGGAAAATTCAGAAACGCGATTATTCGCTTTACGGGCGGCGGCACGAAAATACGATGTTGATGTGGATCAGCTTGCCGCTGTGCGTGAACGTATGCGCATGCAATTGGATGAAATTGTGCATTCCGATCAGGCTTTGCTCAAAGCAAAAACAGCTGAAATTGAAGGTGAAAAAGCCTTTATTGCTGCAAGTGAGAATTTATCTGTAAAGCGTACAAAAGCAGGGCATGCTTTATCCAAAGCATTGAAAAAGGAATTAGGGCCGCTCAAGCTGGAAAAAGCTGAATTTCGGGTCATGCTGAATAAAGTTGCACCTGAAGAGGCTGGGCCGACAGGGTGTGATCGTATCGCCTTTGAGGTGCGTACAAATCCGGGGGCGGAATTTGGTCCATTGCATAAAATTGCTTCGGGCGGTGAGGTGGCGCGCTTTGCGCTTGCTCTTAAAGTGTGTCTGGCGCGCGATGGTCAGGCAGGAACACTCATCTTTGATGAAGCAGATGTTGGTGTCGGCGGCGCGGTGGCAGCAGCAATTGGGAAGCGATTATTGCAATTATCCAATGGGCGTCAGGTCTTGGCCATTACACACAGTCCGCAAGTGGCGGCAATGGCAGATGCGCAATGGTGTATTTCTAAAAGCGAAGCCAAGAAAGGGTCTATTGAAACCGCGATTGACGTGTTGCAAAGTAATCAACGTCAGGAAGAAATCGCGCGTATGTTGGCTGGCGCGGAAATTACACAAGAAGCACGCGCTGCTGCCACAAGACTGCTAGCGCGCGCTTAATCGGGATAGTATATGGCTGGTATGAGCAATTTATCTTCTGATTCTTCGCCTGCCAGCCTCACACTCGATCAAGCGCGCGAGCGCTGGGAAGAGCTTGCAGAGACAATCCGCCAAGCCGATAGCGCGTATTATGAGCATGATGCCCCGCACTTATCCGATGCGGATTATGATGCGCTTCGTCAGGATTTATTGGCATTAGAAAGCGAATTTCCCCAATTAGTTGCCCAAGATAGCCCCAGCCAGAGTGTGGGTGTCAAACCCTCTGGGCGTTTTGCAAAAATCACGCATTTACAGCCAATGCTCTCTTTGGATAATGCATTTTCAGACGAGGATGTTTCAGAGTTTTTGGGCCGTATCCGGCGTTATCTCGGCATGGATGCCAGCGTTGAGCTGCACGTGACTGCTGAGCCAAAAATTGATGGTCTGTCGGCCAGTCTTCTATATGAAAACGGTGTACTGATCAGCGGTGCTACGCGCGGAGATGGGCGTGTTGGAGAAGATGTCACCGCCAATCTTAAAACCATTGCCGATATTCCCCATACGCTCGAAGGGGATGACTGGCCAGAACGCATCGAGATTCGCGGCGAAGTTTATATGTCTCATGCAGATTTTGCTGCATTGAATGAACGTGAAGCTGCGGCGGGCCGTAAAACTTTTGCCAATCCGCGAAATGCGGCGGCGGGGTCATTGCGTCAGCTCGATGTTGAGGTCACAAAATCGCGTCCGCTCAGGTTTTTCGCCTATGCATGGGGCGACACATCAAAAGAATTTTCTGTCAACCAGATGGGGGCTGTTGAAGCATTTTCCAAATGGGGATTTTCGATCAATCCACTCATGAAATGTGCTGATAGTGCAAGCCAATTGATCGAGATTTATAATCAAATTGCCAATGATCGCGCCAGCCTTGGCTATGATATAGATGGCGTGGTTTATAAGGTCGACAGGCTAGATTGGCAGGCGCGTCTTGGTTTTGTCTCGCGTTTTCCGCGCTGGGCGATCGCGCATAAATTTCCAGCTGAACAAGCCACAACCATATTGCGTGAAATTGAAATTCAGGTCGGGCGTACAGGGTCTCTTACACCTGTTGCCAAATTAGAGCCTGTTACAGTTGGCGGCGTTGTTGTCTCCAATGCCACCTTGCATAATGAAGATGAAATTGCGCGTAAAGATATTCGTGTGGGCGATAAAGTTGTCATCCAGCGGGCAGGCGATGTGATCCCGCAAATCGTGCGCGTCATCGCAGAAGAACGCCCAAGCCATTCAAAACCCTATGAATTTCCAACCACATGTCCTGCTTGTGGATCGCATGCTGTGCGAGAAATGGATGAAAAAGGTGAGGAGGATGCGCGTCGGCGGTGTACGGGTGGGTTAATTTGTCCAGCTCAGGCAAAGGAACGCCTCAAGCATTTTGTATCCCGCAAGGCGCTCGATATTGACGGTCTTGGTGCCAAGCAAATCGAATTATTCTTTGATAAAGGCGTGGTGACTGCCCCACAGCATATTTTTCAGCTTGAACAACGTATCAATGAACTAAACCTTCCGCCGCTCGAAGAGTGGGAAGGTTTTGGTAAAACCAGTTCTGAAAATATCTTCGCAGCCATCAATGCAAAACGCCAAATCCCATTTGCACGCTTTTTGATTGGTTTGGGTATTCAACATGTCGGCCAAACAAATTCTGGTTTGCTCGCACAAAATTTCTTATCTTTTGATGCTTTTCAAACAGCCATGCACGCCGCCATAGATGCGCGTCCGGGGCCAGCTTATCTTAAATTGAGCAGCATTGATCGCATCGGTGACACGACGCTAGAAAATATCCTAAACTTTGTGGAAGAAAATGGCCTGCCTGAAACGCCGCCCGCAAGCTTAGAGCCAAATCTATCGGGCCAGATCCCTGCTTTGCAAATGAAAGGCGTCAATTCAGCAGCATGTGAAGCTATGGCTAGACGTTATGGTAATTGGGATGAGTTTCGAAATGAGCTTTTAAAAGCCAATGACACCAAACCTGCATCCGCCTTTAAATCCATTTCCAATATCGATGGTATGGGGGATGTCTCAGCTGAAGCGCTGATTGATTTCTTTATGGAACCTCATAATCAGGACATGCTGACCCAATTACTTGCTGAAATTGAGATAGAAGCTGCTCAAGCGATCCAAACAGACGGCGCAGTGGCTGGGAAAACTGTTGTTTTTACAGGAAGCCTAGAGCTTATGTCTCGCGATGAAGCGAAATCTAAGGCGCAATCCTTGGGCGCGAAAGTGGCGTCATCTGTTTCGAAAAAAACAGATTATGTTGTGGCTGGTCCAGGGGCTGGAAGCAAGCTGAAAAAAGCACAGGATTTAGGTGTGACTGTACTCACAGAACAAGCTTGGCTGGATATGATCAGCGCATAAAAAAGGGAGCCGATTGGCTCCCTTTACAATTTTATAAATCTTTACAGGCTTGTTTTAGCCATTCCAAATCTTCGCCAGAAAGCAGCGGTGTTAGCTCTTTTAGCACACGCTGATGATAACGATCGACCCAGATCCATTCATCTGGCGTCAGCATACCCCGCTCAATCAGGCGCGAGCAAAGCGGCGCAAGTGTGAGTGCCTCAAATTCCATCATAGGAATATCGCCGCCAACAATATCTCTTGGTTGCGTAACATATTGAAGGTTTTCTATGCGAATACCGTACTCATTTTCTTTATAATATCCCGGCTCATTCGATACGATCATACCAGGCTCAAGCGCGGTAAAGTTAGGCATTTTCGAAATGCGCTGCGGGCCTTCATGCACACCAAGATAAGATCCAACACCATGCCCCGTGCCGTGTTCATAATCCAATCCCAGCGCCCACATAGGTTGGCGTGCGATCGCATCAATGGCTGATCCTGTTGTTCCGGCAGGAAAACGCAATCGCGCTAGCGCAATATGCCCTTTAAGGACTGTGGTATAGCGTTCTTTCATTTCTTGGGTCGGCTCACCAATCGCAACAGTACGGGTGATATCCGTTGTGCCATCTAGATATTGGCCACCTGAATCAACAAGATAGAGTGAGTTCTTTTCTAGAACTTGAACAGTCGCTTCATTGACGCGGTAGTGACAATGCGCACCATTAGAGCCAGCACCGGAGATTGTCTCAAATGATAGATCTTTTAAGCCTTGTAGCTCTTCACGGTGTTGTTCTAAGCGTTGAGCGGCTTGAATTTCATTGATTTTGCCCGACTGGACTTCTTCAGAATCTAGCCAGCGCAAAAAACGGGTAATGGCAGCACCATCTCGTAAATGTGCCTGTTTAGAACCAGAAATTTCAACATCGTTTTTTATCGCGCGTGGCAGAGCTGACGGATCGGCTTGCACAGCTATTTTCGCGCCAGCTTCAGTAACTGTTTTGAAAAACCAAGCCGATGCTAAAGCTGGATCAAGGGAAACTGTTTTGCCTTTTAATTTGGCGATGCGCCCCTCAAGCTGAGACATTGGCATCACGGTCACATCGCTAAGATGGGTTGTCAGTGCATCATTCACCTTCACTGGGTGTAAGAATAAATCAGCGTTTCCAGTGGCATAAACAATGGCGCGACCTAGCGGAAGCGGCGAACATTTCACATCTCCGCCGCGAATATTAAATAACCAAGCTAGAGAAGCTGGCGATGTGATAATCACAGCGTCAGCCGCAATATCTAAAAGCGATGCGCCAACACGTTTTAGTTTGGAAGCGTGTGTTTCACCTGCATAAACAACATCATGCGGCACCACTAATTCTTTAGGTTCAGGCGGTTGATCATGCCATGCGGCATCAATCGGGTTTGTCTCAACCGGCACAATTTCAACGCCCGCAAGGCTCGCTGCATCAGCTAATTGTTCAAAAGCATTTTGGCTGACAAGTTCAAGATCAACACCAAGGCGTTTGCCGTGTAGCTTTTGTTTGGCCAGCCAATTGAACGGGCCTAATTTGTCCAAACTTTCCCGCGTGAAAAGCTTTGAATCCACCTGTTTGGCTGCTTGAAGTGTGTAGCGCCCATCAACGAATAGCACGGCTGAATTCATCAATATCATGGCCGCGCCAGCAGAGCCGGTGAAGCCAGTTGCCCATGTCAGTCTATCAAATGCGCTGGGCAGATATTCATTTTGATAGGCATCTTCATGCGGAATATAATAAGCATCCAGATTTTGCGCTTTCATCTGTCCGCGAAGCAAAGGCAGATTGCTTTGCCCGAGTGCTGGTCCGCCAGTGACTTCAAATGTCTGTCGCATATCATACCTATCCGTAAATTTAGGGTCTATTTGTCTAGCTTATATATCTAGAATCGTAAGCTGTTATTCAAGCCAGATCCTTCTAACGATTATCTATATGCCAAAATATTCTGCTGGATCAAATAGATTATCATCCATCCATGGGTCACGTGCAGGACGTTTCTTGGTTTTTTGTTTTAACGGCTTTTTGAAAACCAAAGTCGACCACGCGCCCAATCTGCGGCGGTCCACAAGCGCTAGATTGCGACCAGCAAAAGCTGCTTTCACTTGTGGCTCTTGATGGTTTAGCAAACCAGAGAGAATGATATAACCACCATCCTTGGTCAGTTTGTTGATATCAGATGAAAGCGAAACAAGCGGGCGCGCCAAAATGTTGGCCATTACCGTATCGTATTTGCCTTGATTGCGAATAAATGCATTGTTTGCGCCTGTTGCGACTAACAAATGCAGATTGCGGCCCATTTTGTTGTTTTCTGCGTTAATTTTGGCAATGCGAATTGATTCAGGGTCAATGTCGGACGCGACAGCCATGCTAGCCCCCGATTTCATCGCGGCAATCGCCAAAACAGCAGATCCGGTCCCAATATCCAGCACTTTGCCCAATTTACGCTTCTTGGCGACATCGGCTAGCGCTTCAAGGCAGCCCTTCGTTGTGCCGTGATGGCCTGTTCCAAAAGCTGGACCTGCTTCAATCCATACAGGAATACGGCCACCAGCAAGTCGTGTTAATTCATGGGCACCCGCAACATAATAAGGGCCAGCCTCTACTGCAGGCAAACCTTTCAAGCTTTCAGCAACCCAGTCTTTATCATCTAGCTTTTCGTGTGCGGCGGATAAACCTTCGCCTTCGCTTTCAATGATGGAGATACAGGCTTGGACGCTCTCTTCATCATGGCAAAATGCATCAATGCGCCAAGATACGCGCGTGGCTTCTTCTGTTGAAACTGCGCCAGCAGGAGATGGGTCCATGTCTGCCAATACATCAGAAATACGTTCAGCAGTTGCGCGGTCGCAAATGGCGCTCACTTTATACATTCAAATCAGCCTTAAATCAGGGGATGGGTTCATGCCAGCGTTGATAGAACAAACTCAGCATTTGGGGAAGTCTCAGTTTGCAAGGCTTTATTGCCGTTATGGTGAACGCTGCATTTAGGATAAAAGTTTTGCTATTTTTAAATCCAGCTTTAAATGCGATGCGCGATACATACTCTATGAGCGCAATTTCTTCAGCCACTAGCGGCGTGCTACACGCCAGCCAAATGTTCAACAGAGCAGCCACCAACACGGTGAAAGCTGCCAATGAGCAGGGCGATCTCGTCGGTGCAATCGTGGATCAAAAACAGGCTGAACATGCACTTAAAGCCAATACGGCAGTCTTAAAGGTGGCCGATGACATGCAAGAACGATTATTGGATATTCTTGTCTGATTGTTTTGAGATAATCTCAGCATTAGCGGTTGGCAGTCCTTTCCTAAAATCATACGCTTAGGTAAGTTTCTGGTTGAGGGAAAAGATGTTTCAATTTTCAAATCTAGTTAAATCCGTATTTCTATCGTGTTCTGTGCTGCTTGTTGCGGCGTGTGATGCCTCCTTCCACAGAAATGATGTGCATGTCATTTCAAGTAAGGATGCAATTACTAGCTTTCCTGAAGGTGAAATCTACGGAGTTGTCACCCAAAGCAAATTGAAACAATCAATCGCCAAAGAAGAACTTTCAGGCATGGATTTTCTTTCTTTGCCAGAACAAAAATTTATAAAATCCCAAGAATGGATCGCTTTACCTCTGGATAATCTCAATCATCCCACACTTGAACGAGTTGGTCATTGTTACAAAGTTGAATCCGAAGACGAGAACCATTTTTTCATCGTTGAGCATGTCACAGGGCCTTTCCATCTTTATTCTGCAAATCGAGATGGATGTTTTGATAAAGGCATGGAAGTCAAGCATGATTACGGTGTGCTCTATATCGAAGATGGTTTGTTCTATGTGCTAGAGCAAAGTGAAGAGCATTTTCGTGATTGGGTGGGAAATCTGAATCCAATACAGCGTATGCAATTGGGTGTGCAATATACGTTGCCACCAGGCGACCAGTCTGTTGCGCAGGTTCAGGTAAAGTCTTCCAAAGCCTATCACGAATATATTCGTCAAAATAAAAATGATTTTGGCTTTCAAGCCGATGGTATGCCG
>JGI2924J29684_1077722_pt1 | contig 21336 bp, 20 predicted proteins | sample BenlonsequencITS_FD_29684 | JGI IMG/M metagenome (IMG submission 29684)
ACCACGATACTGGCGGTGAACACCAGAATGGCCAGATCCCAGGACCCGTTGTTCCACAACTCCACCACCCCGGACAGGATAGTGTTGTCATCGATATCCCCTGGACTGGCCGTGCGCATGATGGGCAGCAGATTCGCCGGCAGGTACAGCAGCATCGCCGTCAGCAGCAAGGCCCAGCTGCGAGCGAGACTGTTCGGCTTGCGTGGGTGCAGCGAGCTGCCGCAACGCGGACACAGCATCGACTCCGCCTTGACATTGCGACTGATCTGACCACACACATGGCAGGCCAGCAGGCCCATGTCACGGGCACGTGGCGGCTGATTCAAGATGAACGCTCCTCCAGCGGGAGATCCCACAACATGCGGATATCGAACGAAGAATACATGGTGATGAGAATCATGATGCCCGCATAGGCAAACAGCCCCGGCGAGGTGCTGACCGTGAAATACAGCTCGGCCTTGACGATGGAAACCAGCACGCCCAGCACAAAGACCTCGATCATGGTCCAGGGCCGGACATGATGCAGGACCACCATCAGCCACTTGAAACCCGGCGCCCGCCGGCCGCGCACGGCGAAAAACAACAGCCAGCACAGCAGCAGGATTTTCATCAAAGGCGCCAACACCAGAGTCAGCACCACTACCAGCGCCACGATGTAGAAATGATCGGACCACATCGTGGAAATGACCTCAAAGGCCGTGGCGCTATGACGTGCCCCGCCCATTTGCAGACTGAAAATGGCGGTGGTGTTGGCAATCAGAAACAGGGCCAGACCCGTCAGCACCAGCGCCAGCATGCCGCGGACGCTGACCCGCGGCACCTTCTCCAGCACCGCCCCGCAGCAACTGCAGCGGGCACTTTCGCCCGGTCCCAGCGCGCAGCGCCTGAACACGCTGTCACACTCCTCGCAAACCCAGTACCCCACCCCCGGCACAGGGACGGATGCCGTAGGTCGATCATGATTTGTGGTCGCGCTCATCAGGGTATTTTCGCAAAGCCGGCGGCTTCACGCCACGCCCTTGTCATTTCCATTCCCTTGCAATGACTGGCACTGCCCAAATATCCCAGAAAATCATCGCTGATCCTTGCAGGAAAATCATAGTGAGTACCGACCTTTCCGCCCCCCATGTATTTGATGTCAACCAGGAAAACTTCGAGTCCGATGTTGTCCAGGGCTCACTGAGCACCCCGATCCTGATTGATTTCTGGGCCACCTGGTGCGAGCCCTGCAAGACCCTGGGGCCCATGCTGGAGAAACTGGCCGCTCAATATCAGGGCGCCTTCCGCCTTGCCAAGATCGATGTGGACCAGAACGGCGAGCTGGCCGGCATGTTCGGCATCCGCAGCATTCCCACCGTCGTGCTGCTGAAGAACGGCGAGATCGCCGACGGTTTCAGCGGCGCCTTGACCGAAGGCCAGCTGCGGGAATTTCTGGACAAGCACATCGAAGCACCCTCCGCTCAGGAACCGGCGGCTGAAGAAGAGACTGCCGAGGAAAGTCCTGCCGCGGCGATCCGCCGGCTGCAGAGCGCGCTGGCTGCGGAACCGGAGCGCAGCGATCTCAAGCTGGATCTGGCCGAGGCGCTGCTGGACGAAGGCCGCCCCGCCGACATGAAGCCGTTGCTGGAGAGCCTGCCGGCCGATATCGCCGAAGATGCACGCGTCTTGCGGCTGCGCGCGGCACTGGAATTCAGCCAGGAACTGACCGCCAGCCCGGATGATGCAGCCCTCGCGCAGCAGATCGCAGACGACGAGCAGGACTGGGCCGCCCGCGACCAGCTGGCACTGCGCCATTTCTTCGGTGGCCAGGCCGAAACCGCACTGCAGAGCTGGCTGCTGATCTTGCAGCATGCCCGTGACTGGAATGATGGACAGGCCCGCCAGCGCCTGCTGAAGGCCTTCAGCCTGCTGCAGGACCTGGACCTGGTCGGCCGCTATCGCCGGCGGATGGCCTCGCTGCTGTTCTGACGGGCCCATTCCGCCAGTCGCCGAGACGAACCGGCTGAATGCGGCGGACCCGGAAGGGAAGCCCCCGGGTCCTGCCCTTCTGGCTCAGGATCCGGACTGGCTGCCGGCAGCCGTACCGGTGCCAGCGGGATCGGCGGCACCCTGCTGGGAACGAAGAAAAGCCGCGATCTCGGTCAGATGCGTCTCGTAGAAAGCCACATTGGCCGGATTGATGTGGCGACCGGCCACATAACCGGCAAGCTCCGGATGCTGCTTGGCTTGCACCGCCAGCGCAGCTGTACTCATCGCCATATTGGTCAGCAGGAACTGACGGGGCGTGAAACCGTACCGGGCCAGCAGTGGCGCGATCCGCGGATCAGCCGCCACCGCCTGGGCCGCGATGGCATCCAGACTGTAGGGCTCACGCTGCTGGTCTGCCGCAGGCTGTGTCGGATGGATGCCCAGAGCATGTCCTTCCTTGACCACGGCCATCAGGCGCTGCAACACGTCCTCATTGAGAGTGTAGCGATCAATCGCCTGCAGATCAGCCGCCGGCAATGGCGGCCCCCCGCCCTGTTGAGCGTAGGCCAGAGGCGCCACTGACAGCAGCAGCACCATGGAGCCGCGCAGCCAGCGTGACGAAATACGCGGCGCGCCGCGCCGGGATGAGAACCTCATGTATCACTCCTGATCAAACGCTGGGATACCCGATCCATACGGAAACGCAGGTCTACGCGGGATGCCGGCCGAGGCGACCATGCTGCCACAGTTCGAGCAACCATGCGCAGCGCTCCGCAGAAACGCGACGCGCATGGTCGGCTGGCAGGCATCGCGCTGAATGGCACAACGCATATCAGGCATCCGCGGTGGACAGCCGGTCGTCAGCTCGGTAGAAACCGACACACTCTGCTGACGATACCTTCGTGCCGGACAGGAAAATGCAGGCTGGCAACCATCCACCGGATGGCCGCCTCGGCATCAATCAGCGCCAGCCAGAATCGGTGACGGGTAAGCACGGCCGGGCCGCAACGGCCTGAAACAGGGTGCCTGCCGGTAGAAATCCACCCCGGGATCGTCTTTGTACCAGCCGGCGATACCGGACAGAGGCAAAGGCCGCAACGCCTGCGGATCACGCAGCTGACGCCCGTCGGCGATCTCGCTTGCCAGAATCGCCGCCAGCGAAGTGTCTGCCGGCCATACCGGTCGCTGATCCAGCACCACCATGGCCTTGCCCACCAGCAGCGCGCCACTGACCAGGGCATGCTCCAGCAAGGCATGGCCGAATATCCGGCATTCGATGCGCCCATCCCGCCAGGCCTCGCGCTGGTCCAGAAACAGGCCGGCCCAATCATGTCGATCCCACAAGGCCAGCAAGGCGGGATCACGCAGGCGCACCATCACCCCGGCCTCGTCGAAGTGGGTCAAGGCACATTGCACCCGGCTGCGGGTACGTGCTCCGACCTTGTCGATTTCCAGCATCTGCTGCAGGTTCAGAGCCTGCTTCAGGCCTGGGTACCGCAGCCAGATCAGGGCGTTGAACAGGTCATGCCAGTTTTCCGGGCGTGTCGCGATCGCGCCATGCAAGGCAATGCGTGCCTCGTAATGCAGACCGTCCGCCAGCAGCGCCGCATCCTGCCGCACAAACCTCAGGCCCGGCATCGGCAAGGCGGCAGTGAGCTGCCCGGCATCAGGCCAGTCAGGGCCCATCAGCCAGTCGGCATGATCGCCCAGCCAGTCCCGCAACGGCGGCCGGCGGAACACCGCCGGATTTACCGCCTCGCGTTCAGGTGCGCGAAAGCGCATGTCGAATCAGTCTGCCACGACTGCGTGCAGGTCATGGGCATCCGCACCGGTCACCTTTACCGTGGCGAAGCTGCCGACCTTCAGGCCATCAGCCTGACCGATATGCACCACGCCATCGATTTCCGGCGCATCGGCCGAAGAGCGACCCACGGCATGCCCCGGACCGACTTCGTCGATCAGGACCCGGATGGTCTGACCCACCTTTTCACGCAGCCGCGCCGCCGAAATCTCCGCCTGCACTTCCATGAAGCGCTCCAGGCGGTCTTCCTTCAGCTCTTCGGAGACCGCACCCGGCAGATCGTTGGCCGGTGCGCCATCGACCGGCGAGTAGGTGAAGGCGCCGACCCGGTCCAGTTTCGCCTCCCGCAGGAAATCCAGCAGCTCCTCGAACTCGGCATCGGTCTCGCCGGGGAAGCCGACGATAAAAGTGCTGCGCAAGGTCAGGCCAGGCACTTCGCGCCGCCATTTGGCAATGCGCTCCAGCGTGCGATCGATATCCCCTGGCCGCTTCATCAGCTTGAGGATGCGCGGACTGGCATGCTGCAACGGCATATCCAGATACGGCAGGATCCGTCCCTCGGCCATCAGCGGCATCAGTTCATCGACGTGCGGATACGGGTAGACATAATGCAGGCGCACCCAGGCATCCAGCTCGCCCAGCCCCTTGCACAACTCGGTCATGCGGGTCCGCCAGGCCTGATCACGCCACTGCCGCTCGGCATAACGCACATCGACGCCGTAGGCACTGGTATCCTGCGAGACGACCAGCAGCTCCTTGACTCCGCCACGCACCAGCTTCTCGGCTTCGACCAGCACTTCGTCGACAGGCCGGCTGACCAGGTCGCCGCGCATGGAGGGAATGATGCAGAAGCTGCAGCGGTGATTGCAGCCTTCGGAAATCTTCAGATAGGCGTAGTGCTTGGGCGTCAGCTTGATGCCGGTATCCGGAATGATGTCCAGCAAGGGATTGCGCTGCGGCGGCAGTGCCTGATGCACGGCCTCCATCACGCTGGCGTAATCCTGGGGACCGCTGATCGCCAGGACTTCCGGATAGGATTCGCGGATCAGCTCCGAGCGTTTGCCCAGGCAGCCGGTGACGATGACCTTGCCATTCTCGTGCAGCGCCTCGCCGATCGCGTCCAGCGACTCCTGCACGGCGGCATCGATAAAGCCGCAGGTATTCACCACCACCGCATCGGCTTCGGTGTAACTGGGCACCAGTTCATAACCCTCGACCCGCAGCTGGGTCAGAATCCGCTCGGAATCCACCAGGGCCTTGGGGCAGCCCAGTGAAACCATACCTACTCGATGGGGCTTGCTCATGTCGCTGGCACCGTCACGCGTAAAACCCGAAAGTTTACCGTGATTTAGTCTTTCGATGAAATGAGCCGCCTTCCGGCCCCGAAGGCATCCGTGGCACCTGCCGCCCGACCGCCCCGATGATGGCAACCGGCAAACCTCGCGAGCCGCGAGTTATCATGCATGACGGCATCGATTGATCCTTCCCTTCACCGCCCATCGGAGACCCATCATGGCAACCACGATCCAGCTCACCGCCGGCAACGATCAGCTCAGCGCCTACCTCGCCACGCCCGAAGGCACACCCAAGGGCGGCCTGGTCATCGTGCAGGAAATCTTCGGCGTGAACGCCCATATCCGTGATGTGGCCGACCGCTATGCCCGCGAAGGCTGGCTGGCCATCGCCCCGGCCCTGTTCGATCCGATCCAGCCCGGCGTGGAGCTGGACTACACCGCAGATGGCCTGGCCGAAGGTCTGGATTTTGTCGGCAAGCTGGGCTTCGAGCGACCGCTGGCCGCCATCGCCGCGGCAGCTCGGGAAATCGCGCATGCCGGCAAGGTCGGCGTGGTCGGCTATTGCTGGGGCGGTTCACTGGCCTATCTGGCCGCGATCAAGCTGGGTCTGCCGGCCGTCAGCTATTACGGCGGCCGCAACACCTTGTTCACCGACCAGGTCGCCAAGGCGCCACTGATGTTCCATTACGGTGAACACGACGCACATATCTCGGCGGCCGATCGCGAGCAGGTCCGCAAGGCCAATCCGGACGCGCCGGTCTACGTCTATGATGCCGACCATGGCTTCAACTGCGACCGCCGCGGCAGCTACGATGCCGCAGCGGCCAAGCTGGCGCAGGAGCGCACTCTGGCTTTCTTCAGCCAGCACCTCGGCGCATGATTCCCCAGACTTTCGTGCTGGACCCGCGCCTGGCGGCAGACACCCTGCCGCTGGGCACCCTGGAACTGTGCGAGCTGCGCCTGATGGACGACGCTCGCTACCCATGGGTGGTTCTGGTGCCGCAGCGCCCGGCGCTGGTCGAGGTGCTGGACCTGGACGAGGCCGCCCGGACCGGATTGTGGCGCGAAGTGCACAAGGTAGCTGAGGTGCTCAAGGCCGTATCCCCCTGCGACAAGCTCAATCTGGCCACCCTGGGCAATGTGGTGTCACAGCTGCATATCCACGTGGTGGCCCGTCGTCGGGACGATCCGGCCTGGCCTGGCCCGGTCTGGGGGCATGGCCAGCGGCAGCCGCTGGAGCCGGCGGCGGCTGGCCGGATCAGCCTGGATCTGCGGCGGGAACTGGGCCTGGCGGCTCAGTAGCCGCCCCAGCCCGGACCATGGCCACCCCAGCCAGGGCGGCCACCGAAACTGTTCATCTTGCTGACGCCGATCGAGACATTGATCAGCGTATGATCACCCACCGGTTTGCTGACATTCAGTTCGGCCGAATTCCACATGCCGCTGCCCATCCCGCGACTGCCTGAATAGAAGCCAGTACTGACACTGCCGCTGACATGGGTCTTGCGATCAGGCGGAGGCAGATGACCATCGTTGGCGGCCAGATCCGAGCTGCTGTTGGAATGATCCCCATAGTAGGCACCTGGGGCCTCGGCGCTGGTCGGCGCGGCGGGCGACGAGCCATAGCGGATCCGCGCCTGCGGGACCTGCAGATTCAGGGTATCGTCCTGTGCCAGCACCGGGGCAGCGGCAAGCAGTCCGGCCCACATCCACACCCACGCGATCTGTTTCATGGCCTGTTGTCCGGCAGGGAAGTCGTTGCAGCGGATTTTATTATGCATCGCCCCGACTGAACCAGCTGTTGCCACGCTTCAGGCCTCGCCGGTTACACTCCCTGCAAGACGCTGTCGTTCATGGTTCCGTTCCGGCAGCCACGAACGCCGACTCATCCACCAGCCAGAGCAGCCCGTTGCCCCATGCGTATCCTTGTCGTTGAAGATGATCCCTCGATTGCCTCCGGTGTCTGCGCCTCGCTGCGCCAGGGCGGGCATGCGGTCGATCATATGACTGACGGCGGCCAGGCCGACACCGCGCTGCGCGATACGCCTTATGATCTGGCCGTACTGGACCTGGGCCTGCCCGGACTCGATGGCAGCGAGATCTTGCAGCGCCTGCGCAAGCGCGGCACCCAGTTGCCGGTACTGATCCTGACCGCCCGGGAAGGCCTGCGCGAACGGGTCAGAGTTCTGGATCTGGGCGCCGATGATTACCTGGTCAAGCCCTTCGCCCTGGTGGAGTTCGAAGCCAGAGTCCGCGCCCTGCTGCGCCGGGCCTCGGCTCAGGGCATGCCCGAACTGCAGATCGGCCGCCTGCGTCTGGATCTGCCCGGACACCGGATCTGGCTCGACGATGAACCCCTGGAGCTGACGGCCCGTGAATTCGGCCTGCTGGAAGCCTTGGCCAGCCGCCCCGACCGGGTCACCAGTCGCGCCCAACTGGTGGAGGCCCTTTGCAGCTGGGACGAAGAGCTGACCGACAATGGTCTGGACATCGCCATCCATCGGCTGCGCCGCAAATTGTCGGGATCCGGAGCCAATGTCCGCACCATCCGTGGTCTGGGCTATCTGTTGGAGGAGGACACGGAACCCTCCCCGTGAGCACGATGCCTGCGCCTGCCCTGTCCTGGCCTCGTCACTGGCTTGCCGGTGACCGCCGCCGCAGCCTGCGAAGGCGGCTGCTGCTGTTTCTGCTGCTGCCGTTGATGATGCTGCTGGTTGCCGGCGCCGCCGTCACCTACCTGGGCGCTCTGGCTTATTCCAACCGCATTCACGACCGCAACCTGGTCGACAGCGCGATGGCGCTGGCGCAGCTGCTGAATCAGCGGCCGGCGGGCGAAAAGCTGACCGCCCAGGCGCGTTTTCTGCTGGAATACGATCCCGACGGCCGCAATTATTTCAGCATCCGCTCGATGCGCCACGGCATCACCACCGGCAGTGATGATCTGGCTCCATCCGACCATCCGCCTCAGCTTGATCGTGGTGCGGTGCTGTATGACACCCGTTTTTTCGACCGCAAGATCCGCGTTGCCGCGCTGGTGATGCCGAATCGTTACGAACCCTCCGACCTGCTGACCGTGAGCGTGGCCGAGACCCTGGAAGATCGCCGCCGCCGGGCACGTGAAATCCTGCTGCTGGCCATACCTACCCAAACGGTACTGATTCTGGCGATGTTTGCCCTGGTCTGGTTCGGCGTCAATCACGGTCTGCGCGAACTGCAGCCGCTGACCGAACGCCTGGCCCGCCGCGAACACGATCTGGCACCGATCACCGATGCCGACGTGCCCGAAGAGGTCCAGCCGCTGACTCGCACCATCGACGGCCTGTTCGGCCGTCTGCGCAGCATGCTGAACCTGCAGGAACGATTTATCGCCGACGCGGCCCACCAGTTGCGCACCCCCCTGGCCGGGCTTCGTGTCCACGCCGACCGTCTGCAGCGCCCGCAGACACCGGAAGAAACCGCCGACGCCATCGGCCAGATCCAGCGACTGGTCGAGCGCGCGAGCCGATCCACCAGCCAGCTGCTAGCCCTCACGCGGGCTCAAAGCACCCAGGTCCATGACCTGGCCGATCAGACCATCGATCTGGCGACCCTGATTCCCGAACTGGTCGGCCTGCGCGTACAGGAGGCGATCGCGGCCGGCATCGACCTGGGCTACGAGGGCCTGAGCCAGCCGATCTGGATGCATGGTTCGCCGACCCAGCTGCAGGAGCTGCTGGACAATCTGATCGACAACGGGCTGCGCTACGCCGGGCGCGGCAGCATGGTGACGGTGCGCCTGAGCCAGGCAGCAGGGGAAATCCTGCTCAGCGTCGAAGACAACGGCCCGGGCGTGCCCTCGGCCTATCTCAGCCAGCTCGGCGAACGCTTTTTCAGGGTCCCCGGCGGCGGCGGTGACGGCAGCGGACTGGGACTGGCCATTGCCCAGCGAATTGCCGAATACCATGGCGCCGCTCTTCGCTACCACTCAGGCAGCGAAGGCGGCCTGGTGGTGGAGCTGCGCTTTCCGGCCCATCCTGCCGAACCGGCCTGACGGCCGGAACCCGTCTAGCCGTATCGGACCGGACCTGCCGCGTACCAAGGCCGCCCTCGTCAATCCTGGCGATTGTCACGGGTCCAGATCGCACCGTGCTCTTCCTTGACAGGGAAGGTCGCCACCGGCTCATAAGCCGGCGCGCACAGCGCCGCCCCCGTGCGCAGATCGAAGCGGGCGCCGTGCCAAGGGCAGACCAGCTCGTGGCCATCAAGTTCGCCGCTGGCCATTTCCAGTGAGTCATGGGTGCATTGGTCCTCGATCGCATACAGCTCGCCCTCGATATTGAAGACCGCAATCGCGGTATCACCGTCCCACACCACCCTGTGTTCGCCCGGCAGCAGTTCGCCGCGCGTGCCCACCATGATCCAGTCACCCATTCACGCCTCTCCTGTTCGATGCCGGCCCGGGTCGAAACATCGCCTGCCGCGGGCCATTCCGGCCGCCATCCTACTCCTGCGTCGAAGGCGTCGCTCGCCAGAGACATGAAAAGTTTTTCATCCATGATTTTTGCAGCCCATGCTGCGCTAATATGTCGCGGCACCACGGCGGCGCGGCCAGACTCCATCGGTGAACAAGAAGCTCGCGCCCGCTTCGTCGACGCTTCCTCCGGAGGCGTCTTGTCCAGCCCCGGCGCGCCATGGCACACCGCCCAGCCACGCAGCAGGCCCATGTCCAAATCTTCCAATCCATCCGGCGCCAAGGCCATTTTCAGCGTGGTCTCCGGCAACTTTCTGGAAATGTACGATTTCATGGTGTTCGGCTTTTATGCCCATGATATCGCCCGCGCCTATTTCCCGACCGGCAGCGCCTTCGCCTCCCTGATGCTGACCTTCGCCACCTTCGGTGCCGGCTTTCTGGCCCGGCCGCTGGGTGCGCTGCTGCTGGGCGCCTATATCGACCGGCATGGGCGCAAGCGCGGCCTGATGCTGACCTTGAGTCTGATGGCTGTCGGTATCCTGATGATCGCGGCCACGCCCGGCTACGCCACGCTGGGCCTGGCTGCGCCGCTGCTGGTGCTGGCAGGCCGTCTGCTGCAAGGCTTTTCCGCCGGCGTCGAGTTGGGCGGCGTTTCGGTCTATCTGTCTGAAATCGCCCCTCCCGGACGCAAGGGCTTTTATGTCAGCTGGCAGTCCGCCAGCCAACAGGTGGCCGTGCTGTTTGCCGCCATGCTCGGCCTGCTGCTGCATCGTCTGCTGAGCGCAGGGCAGATGGAGGCCTGGGGCTGGCGCCTGCCCTTCGTCATCGGCTGCCTGGTGGTCCCGGCCCTGTTGCTGATCCGTCGGCATATGGAAGAAAGCCCCGAATTCGCCCACCGCGGACCGCCACCGCCACTCAACGTCGTGATGCGCTCGGTGCGCGAGCATGCCTGGCTGATCCTGGCCGGGATGGGCATGGTCTCGATGACTACCGTCGCCTTCTACATGATCAGCGCCTATATGCCGACCTTCGGTCGTGACGTGCTGCACCTGGGCGACATCCAGAGTCTGGTGATCACCGCCTGCATCGCGACCTCCAATTTCTTCTGGCTGCCGGTGATGGGCAGCTGGTCGGACCGGATCGGGCGCCGGCCCTTGCTGCTGGGCAGCACCGGACTCACCTTGCTGCTGGCTTGGCCCCTGCTGCACTGGGTCACGGTCGCACCTTCGTTCCTGCGGCTGCTGCTTGCCGGTGAGTGGCTGTCCCTGCTTTACAGCAGCTACAACGGCGCGATGGTGGTCGCACTGACCGAATGGATGCCGCCCGAGGTCCGCACTACGGCATTCTCGCTGGCCTACAGCCTGGCCACCGCCACTTTCGGCGGTTTCACCCCGATGATCTGCACCGCCCTGATCCAGGAAACCGGCCAGCGGGCCGCCCCTGGTCTGTGGCTGAGTCTGGCGGCCCTCTGCGGACTGCTGGCCTGCCTTGGACTGTCGCGTCAGCGTGCCCGTTACCTGGCCAGCCGCATCCGCGGCTGAAAAGCCGCGGCCGGGCAAGTGACCATCACAGGATCAGACCGAGGCCTGCACCCGCTCCAGCGTGATCATGTCGAAGGCGAAGACATGCTGTGCATCGGCCGGGTGCGGTTGACGGGATACTTCGCGCCACTGATGCCATTCAAACTCGGGAAACCATGTATCAGCCTCGTCAACCTTCGTCTTGATGTGGCTTATATACAGGCGATCCGCCCGCTCGATGCATTGCGCATAGACCTGGCCACCACCGATCACCATCAACTCGGCCGCTCCCGCATCCCGACAGACCTCAAGCGCTTCCTCGAGTGAAGACACCCGCTGCTGGCCATCAAACGGTGCCGCCCCATTCCGCCGTGACAGCACGAGATTCAATCTGCCCGGCAAGCTGCGTCCAATGGAAATCGCGGTGGCATGCCCCATCAGCACCGGCTTGCCAAGCGTCACCTGCTTGAACCAGCGCAGATCGTCCGGAAGATGCCATGGCATATGTCCTTCGATGCCAATGGCATGGGCTTGATCCATGGCCACCACCATGCTCAGAGTAATGCTGCCCGCCATCAGACCGCCACCGGAGCCTTGATGGCCGGATGCGATTGATAACCGAGGATTTCCACATCCTCGAAGCGGAAATCGAAGATCGAATCGACCGCCGGATTCAGACGCAGCTGCGGCAGCGGGAACGGCGCCCTGATCAGCTGCTCGCGCGCCTGCTCGACATGGTTGTTGTAGAGGTGGGCATCGCCCAGGGTATGCACGAAATCGCCGACCTGCAGACCGCAGACCTGGGCCACCATATGGGTCAGCAAGGCATAGCTGGCGATATTGAAGGGCACGCCCAGGAAGATGTCGCCCGAGCGCTGGTACAGCTGGCAGCTGAGCTTGCCGTCGGCGACATAGAACTGGAACAGCGTATGGCACGGCATCAGCGCCATCTGCGGCAGTTCGCCGACGTTCCAGGCACTGACGATCAGGCGGCGCGAATCCGGATTGCGGCGGATCTCGTCGATCACCCAGCGGATCTGGTCGACCTCGCCACCGTCGGCGGTGGGCCAGGAGCGCCATTGCTTGCCGTAGACAGGGCCGAGATTGCCCTCGGCATCGGCCCATTCGTCCCAGATCCGCACTCCGTGCTGTTTGAGGTAGCCGATATTGGTATCGCCCTGCAGAAACCAGATCAGCTCGTGGACGATCGATTTCAGATGCAGTTTCTTGGTGGTGACCAGCGGAAAGCCGTCAGCGAGATTGAATCGCATCTGCCAGCCGAACACGCTGCGCGTGCCGGTGCCGGTGCGGTCATCCTTGAGGGTGCCATGGTCGAGCACATGGCGAAGCAGATCGAGATAGGCTTGCATCCTTACATGATAGCCAGCCCGGGCAGCAGCGGGAAGCCGACGCTTCGCCGCTGCCTGCGCGCCCGTGCAAGGTACCGGCTGAGTGACCACGCCCAGTTTCGTGACGCGTGGTCAAACGGTGCCTCGATCAGTGCGCGTCGAGCGCCGCGCAGCTGGAGGGTGGCGTCTGTCCGCTCATCACCGTCCTGACAAAGGTCGCCGAGTCGGGCAACGAAGCCAGCACCGTCGCGGAATGATCCTTGCCGGGATACTCGTGGAACTGCACCAGGGTGCCGGCCTTGCAGGCCGCCTTGGCCAGGGCCACCTGACCCAGCGGCGAGACATCCCGATCCGCCGTGCCGGTGCCGATAAACAGCGGCGTGGCCAGCTTCAGGGTCGGGTACATCAGACTCTTCAATACCGGCGCCAGTGCCTTGGGCGTATCCGCGGTGAAGGCATTCGAGGGGGTCAGACCGTCCTTGCGGACGACCTCGCCGAGATTCTTCAGACAGACCTGGGAGGCCTGACGGAAGGCCGGCATCGCCTTGGGCGTGAACACCGTGGCCGGATCAAACTTCGGATCCAGTTCGGCTTCGGCCGCCCCGATCAGCAGCAGATAGGCCACCGTGGGATCGACGCTGCCGGCCGGCCGGGCCTTGGCCGGCTGGCTGCGGGCGGCCTTGAACAGCGCATCCACCACCTGCGGGGTCATGAACGGAATGCCGGTCGCGACCGTGCCGCGGATATGCAGATCCGGCGCGTACTGCGGCGCCCAGGCGGTGGCCGCGAAGGCGGCGCCGCCGCCCTGCGACTGGCCGACGATCATCACCTCGTTGCGCAGCTCGGGCAGTCCCGACAAGGCCGCACGCACGCTGTCCAGCACGCTGTAAGCTTCCACCCGGGTATTCAGATAGGCATGCACGCCTTCCCCGCCCAGGCCCTGATAGTCGGTGGCGACCACCGCGAAACCCCGCTTCAGCCACTCGCCCAGATAGACCTTGTCGCGGGCCGAGTGCGGATTGACCGAAGGTGCACACTGATCGGCGATGCCTACCGTGCCATGGGCCCAGGCCACCACCGGCCAGCCGCCCTTAGGTGCCGGTCCCGGGGGATAAAGCACTTCGCCGGTGACCTGCGCCACACCCTCGCCGCTGACGCCATTGGTCGAGGTATAGCGGATCGCCAGCGCCTTGCCGGCCGCAGGAATAGACCAGGCCGGCTTCAGCGGCTCGGTGGCGCGGAGTTGGCCCGCTGCGACCGGTGCCGGGGTGTCGGCAAAGGCGGCTCCGGACGAGGCCGCCCAGAACAGCACGGCGGAGGAGACCATGAGCGCGAGGCTTTTCATGCGGCTTGTTTCCTGTGGTGAAGACCGACAGCAGGAACGACAGTATCCGAAGACCTGTCGCCAATAGATATGCCCGCCCGATGCTGCCTCAGTCAGAGGGCATCTGCAAGCTCGGCACGACATGGCCGGATGCGCTGGCCGTCCATTCCAATTCATGTCGCCTTGCGATCAATCAGACGCCAGCCCGCCGCGATCATCAGAAACAGGCACAGCCCCGCCAGTCGCAGCAGCCAGGACCAGCTCTCGGTCAGCGAGGCCCCATCGGAACTCAGCTGCACCAGTAACTGCATGCCCACCGTGGTGGTCAGCCATGATGACAGCCAGGCCAGCCAGCCGGGCATCGCGAACAGCGGCCAGGATACGCCGCCCAGAAAGAACAGCAGCACCGAAGTGCCTGCCAGCACCTGCACCGCGCGATCGGATCGCTCGAAGAAACTGCCCAGCCACAGGCCCAGGGCCGCTACCGTCGCCACGAACAAGGGCAAGGTCAGCAGCAGCGCCCAGGGATTGCCCATCCGCGGAAAGTCCTGGAACCAGAACACGAAGCCGTACAGGAATCCACCGGTCAGGCAGCCGATCAAACTGAGACCCAGCCAGCATCCCAGCAGGCCGCCGGCCCGCATCCGCCAACGGGCTGACTGCTCGCGGCGCAGGGCGATCAGCATCGCGGTGGCAAACAGCAAGGTCTGGTGCAGGATCACGGCGGCAACGGCCGGCACCACATAACCACCATAGCCATCGGCACGGTTGTACATCGGCACCAGACGAATCTTCACGCCACCCGTACGGTGATGAATCGCCTCCAGCGCGGGCTCGGCGACCTCGCCGGCCACCGAGGCGATCGCGGCGCTTGCCGCCGCACCGATATCCCGTGCCCGCACCAGGTAGGCGGCAGGCACATAGATGGCCAGCCCCCCTGCCCGACTGTCCAGCACCGTCCCCTCAAGATGCGGGGAGATCACCACCACACCGTCAACCTGGCCATTGCGCAGCTGCCGCATGGCCGAGGCCGGATCGCCCGCCGTACTGGACACCTGCACCGCCCGGGTGTCATCCAGCGCCCGGATCAACTGCCGCGACCAGACCGAATGATCCTGGTCCACCACCGCCACCGGCAACTTCACACTGACCTGGGAACGGTAGGCCTGGGGATAGTAGAAGCCGTACAGCAAAACCGACAGCACTGCCAGGCTGATCAGTGGCCTGGCCCGAGCGATCGACGTCAATGTCGCCAGCATCGCGACCCCGACGCGCCCCTCGTCCGGCGCAGGACCACAATGCAGCGGGCCTTCAGCAGCAGGCGGCTTGCGGGCCATGCGCGTCCACAGCCAGGTGGCCAGCAACAGCGCGAAGAGCATCACCAGCAGCAGATAGACCAGCGAGCCCAGCGACGCCGCCGCATCCGACCCCATCACGAACTGCTGGTTCTGGATGGCCAGATAATGGGTGAAGGGCAGCACCTCGCTCCAGCCCCGGGTGAAGGCGCTGGCATGCAATACCGGCAGCGTGCCATTCGAATAGGTGATGGCCGAGCCGGCATAGACCGTGGATATCGAAAAGGCGGTATCGATATCGCGGGTGCCGGCCACCAGCAAGGCCGCAATAGCCGAGGTGGCCCCGCACAAGGCCCATTGCCCCAGCAGCCACATCCACAGATGGCCGTTGACCGGCCATCCCCGCACGGCACTCAGCCACAAGGGAATCATCGCGAACCAGCCCATGAACACCAGGGTCGGCCAGGCCATCCGGATCAGTAGACGGACCAGCGTGACAGCGAACTCGTCTTGCGCCCAGCTCAGTCCGCCAGGCTCCTTCAGCACCCGCCCGACCTGACCGACCACGGCGCAACTCAGCAGCAGGTGCAGGATGCCGGCCAGCATCAAGGGTTCCAGAAAACGCTCGAAGCTGGCCTGGCCATTGCCGACCTGGGTGATCTGCACCCTGGGCCCGCCATGATGGATCGCGGCCACGCCCTGCAGCGGCGTGCGCGCCGCGACGAACTCGCGAATGGCCGACTGGGCATCGCCTTGCAAGGCCTGCGCGCCTTGCGAGGCCACGGTCTGGTAGGAGGCATTGAGACCCAGCTCCAGACGGATATCTTCCCGCCGCACTGCCGCGCGCTCCAGTCCGGCCGGCAAGGGCAGGACCGCAAACAGCCGGGCTGCCCGCAGCTCGGCTGAAGCCTGCGCATCATCATCGTGTACCGGCATCAGTCGCAGCCGTGGATCGGCCAGCACGGCCTCCAGCACGACCCGGCTCAGTGCCGAATGATCGTGATCGACCACCGCCACCGGAATCTGCCGGAAGCTGCCCTGCCAGAACATGCTGGCCGCAACGACAAAGGTCAGCAGCGGCAGCAGCCACATCACCGTCATGTCCCAGCGACTGCCGCCAAGATAGCCCGCCTCGGCCCGCAAAGCCGCCAGGATGGCCGGGCCGCCGCGCACTGCCTGCCCGCTCATCGGCTCAGGACCGAGGCCAGTCGAACAGGGCACTCATGCCGGGACGCAGCCCGGCCACCGGCGTGACCGGAGTCAGGTGGATTTCGAAGCTGCGCATGTCGTAACCCGAGGACTGGCGGGTCGCTCTCCAGATCGCGAAATCAGCTTGCGGACGGATATAGCTGACCCGGAACCGGATCCGTCGATCGTCCAGCGCCGGAATCGTGCCTTCCACTTCCGTGCCCAGCTTCAAGCCATGGAATACATTCTCTGGCACATTCAGCACCACCCACAGATCATGCATGTCCAGCAGGGTGAAGATCGGTATCGAGCTGAGGACGACCTCGCCGGGATTGCCGAAGGACTGATCGATTTCACCGTCCACCGGCGCCACCAGCCGGATCTCCTGATGCAAGGCCCGGGTTTCCTGCACTCCCGCCTGCGCGATCTGCACCTGGGCACTGGCTACCCGCCGATCTTCCTCTCGCCCGCCAGCAAGGCCCCGCTGGTACTGTGATTGCGACAGCAGCGCATGCTGGTGTGCGACGGCCTCCGCCGCCACGGCCTCGTCACGGCGCTGGGCCGCGATCACGCCCTCGGCAAACAGCACCCGGGCCCGCTCGGCCGTGCGGCTGGCCAGGGCCTGACTGGCCAGAGCAGCCTGCCAGGCAGCCCGCAGCGAGGCGATATCCTCCTTGCGGGGGCCGATATCCGTGCGCTGGCGCAGGGCCTCGGCCCCCGTCAGCGCGCTGGCGGCCTGCTCGGTCTTGGCCATCAGCTCCGGACTGTCCAGCAAGGCCAGGACCTGGCCGGCCTTGACCGGCTCACCCTCGTGCACCAGCAGCTGATGGATCCGGCTGGGCAGTTTGGTGGCGATATTGATGGGACGGGTATCGACCATGCCCTGCAGCTGCAGCGGTGCCGGTCGCAGCGCCAGCACGATGCCCCAGCCGATCAGGCCGGCAGCGACCAGTACCACCACCAAGGTCAGGATCAAGGCGCGGCGTGAATAGCCGGCAAACGTCTGATCGCCACTCACTGCACATTCTCCCTGTCGGCACGCCGCAGATAATCATCGAAATGCTCGCCCTGACCGCTGGCCAGCAGCAGGCCGGCCAAGGTCAGGTCATATTGATAGGCGGCGGCGGCCCGTTGCAGCTGGACCTGGGAGCGCCGGTTACGCGCCTCGATCAGCTCGGCGGCGGTATCCTCGCCTTCCCGGAATGCCACCGCATGCACCCGCAGATTTTCGTCGGCCGCGGCTTGCGAACTGGACAGCGAGAGATACTCCAGCCGCGCCGTGTCGAGCATGTCGTAGGCCCGCAGCACGCTGGTCCGCAAGTCCTGTCGCAGCTGGTCACGGCGTGCTTCGGCCTGCCCCTCGCGAGCACGCGCCACACTCAGACTGGCGCGACGGTCCACCGGCGAATTCAAGGTGTAATGCAGGCCCAGCCCCACCACCCAGTCCGGCTGGGTCGGCAAGGCATGATCGCGATTCATGTTGTAGGAGCCGAAGGCATAGAGTTTGGGCAGAAAGGCGGCCCTGGCCATGCGGATGCCCTGCCGCGCCAGATCGACCCCGGCATCGGCCTCCTGCAGACGTGGCTGACCCTGTTCGGTCGCGTCCAGAAACGACTGCGTGCTGCCGGGCCCCAGACGATTGACGAACAAGGCCGTACGCAGCTGCACGGCACCCGGCTGATGCAGCAGTACCGCCAGCACGTCACGCGAGGTTTTCAGCTCACCCTGGGCCCGCAGCAGCTGCCGGGCCGCCGCGTCACGGGCCACCGTCATCTCCATCGTCCTGAGGTGGCTGATCACCCCCTGCTGTTCCAGCTTGCGGGCATCGGAAAGATGATGCTCGTAGCCGTCCAGATCTTGTTGCGCGACGTTCACGGCCTGTTCGGCCAAGGCCTGGCCGAAATAGGCCTGGACCAGAAGCAGACGCTGCTGCTCCACGCCGGCTTCGCCATGGGCACTGGCCGCGGCGGCGGCGGCCTCTGCGGCCGCCTGGGTCGAGCGGATCGCCCCGCCCATATAGATCGGCTGGACCACGGTCAGATTGGGACTGACCAGATTTTGCTGGAACTGCAGCTTCACATGCCTCGGCAAGGCACCGAATACCCCGGGCAAGGCCTGCTGCAAGGCACTGGTGACCGAGTCCACGGCACTGGAGGCCGCCCCCGGAGTCACCCCGGGCAGACCACCCAGCAGTTGGTCGGCCACCGATCCTCCGGTCTGCTGCAGATCATGCAACGACACGTCATAGGTCTTCTGGTAACGCAGGGCCAGCACATCCAGACTCACCGAAGGCAACATCAGGCCACGTACGGCACGGACCTGATCGCGAGCCGCCTGCAGGCCCATGGCATCGCCACGCACGCTGTCCGAGCGCTGCAGCAGCACCTCGGTGGCCTGATCGAAGCTGAGAGCAGGCCCCGGCCGTTCGGCCAGCTCCTGCCGGGCCGCCAGCGGCGCCGTCAGCCAACAGCTTATCAGCAGCATCCAGCGAGCTGCCTGCCGGCCGCCACGGGCCGTCCCTGATGCTGCAAACGCCAAAACCGACTCCTCGCGCGTTGCCGACCGGTCCGGCCCGACGACCTGCCCGCCGTCGCCGGCGACGGCACCCGTCCGGCCCGACCTTCCGTCAAAGACGACACTATGACGGAAGTCACTGCCACAGCGCCAGCCAATCGGCCTAATCTTGCAAGGACCGACCCAGGTCCTGCCGGATGCACGCCTCATGTGGTATTTCAGTTACAACCAGAACAGCGAAACCTACGGCCCGCTGGACACCGCCGCCGCCATCGAGCTGGCCAGGCAACGACCGGATGGTTATGCCTGGCGCGAAGGCATGCCCTCCTGGGAGCCGCTGGCACTGATCCCCGAACTGCGGGCAGCGGCCGCGCCGCCGCCTTTTGACGCGCGGCCCGGACATCTGGCCGACGACATCGACTTCCGCATCGTGGGCAACGACATGCAGTTCGTCGAAGTCGAACTGGATCCGGGCGAAAGTGCCATCGCCGAGGCCGGTGCACTGATGTACAAGGACGCCGCTGTGGCGATGGAAACCATCTTCGGCGATGGCTCCACGGCCAGCCAGAACAGCGGATTCATGGGCAAGCTGCTGTCGGCCGGCAAGCGGGTGATCAGCGGTGAATCGATGTTCACCACCGTGTTCACCCACACCGGATCAGGCAAGGCCAAGGTCGCCTTTGCCTCGCCGTTTCCAGGCACCGTGATCGCCGCACGCCTGTCCGAACATGGCGGTCGCCTGATCTGCCAGAAGGACAGCTTCCTCGCTGGCGCCAAAGGCGTGCAGCTTGGCATCTTCTTCCAGCGCAAGATCCTGACCGGCCTGTTCGGCGGCGAAGGTTTTGTCATGCAGCAGCTCGATGGCGACGGCTGGGTGTTCTTCCATGCCGGCGGCACGCTGGTGGAGCGTGAACTGGCTGCCGGCGAAAGCATCGACGTCGATACCGGTTGCGTGGTCGCCTTCCATGCCGGCGTCAACATGGACATCCGTCCGGTCGGCGGCATCAAAAGCATGCTGTTTGCCGGCGAAGGCCTCTTTCTGGCGACCCTCACCGGTCCAGGCAAGGTCTGGCTGCAGTCTCTGCCCTTCTCGCGGCTGGCCGGTCGCATGCTGGCTGCCGCGCCTCAGGGCGGAGGCGAGCGCCGCGGCGAGGGCTCGATCCTGGGCGGGCTGGGTGATTTGATCGGCGGCGACCGCAAATTCTGAGCTGACGCCGTGCCGCTGCGGCCCCTATGGCAGGCTCCCGCAGCGGCACGGCGCAGGCGTTCAGGCCACGTCAGCAACCTGCCGGATCGGCGCCTTGCGGGACAGCGCCAGCAGCACGATGCCCAGAATGAGCAGCGGAAGCGACAACTGCATGCCGCGGGTAATCCAGTCGGTCCCCCACTGGTAGCCCAGCTGGATATCCGGCAGACGCACGAATTCCACCAAAATGCGGAAGACGCCGTAAAGCAGCGCAAACACGCCGGAAACGGCATAGCGATGGCGCGGCCTGGACGAAAACAGCCACAGCACCAGGAACAGCACCACGCCCTCCAGCAGAAATTCATACAGCTGCGAAGGCTGGCGCGGCACCCCGCCGAACTGCTGCAGATACTGCATCCACACCGGATTGTGCAATGCCAGCATGCGATCTTCATCCAGCGCATTGGGGAAGATCATGCCCCAGGCGGCCGTGGTCGGCTTGCCCCACAGCTCGCCATTGATGAAGTTCCCCAGCCGCCCCAGACCCAGGCCCACAGGAATCAGCGGTGCAATGAAATCCACGGTATCGAACAGAGCGATCTTCCGGCGCGCCGACCAGCTCCACAGCGCCACCAGCACACCGACGAGCCCGCCATGGAAGCTCATGCCGCCATCCCATACCCGGAACAAGGCCAGCGGATCGGTCCAGATCCAGCGGATATCGGCATAGAACAGCATGTAACCGACACGACCACCCAGCACCACCCCCAGCATGGTGTAGAACAGCAGGTCACTGACCTGGTCGCTGGTCGCCGCGATCCAGCCACGCTTGCGACGATACTCCGCCAGCACCCAGCCGATGCCGAAGCCCGCCAGATACATCAGCCCGTACCAGTGGATCTGCAACGGGCCCAGATGCAGGGCCACGGGATTGATATGTACGGTCCAGGGTGTACTCATCGATTTGTCTGCTGCGGGCAAAAAGGGATTGTAACCGGGCACGAGGTGCGGACAAGTCACACCATCTGCACTCGTGGCGATGCGAATCGGCTGTACAGTAAGCGGCTGTCGCCGCACCAGGCTTGCGGCCAGCCACAACCAACCTTCGCTGCGGCCCATCCAGGAATCGATAGCATGCGCCATCGCCCCGTATCCCTTCTCGGCTTCGCGCTGGCGGCCGCCATCAGCTTCCCGGCCAGCCTGCTGGCAGAGCCGTCGACAGAGCATCCGGCCTCGGCGCGCACCCTGCCTGCACCGGCCATCAGCAGCTCGACGTCGTTCGCCGCCCGCACGGCCATCCTGCAGCAAGGCTTCGCTCGCCGACGGCTGGCCATCGGTACCGCCCCGGCGCTGACTGCCAAGGGTATTCCACACCTGCCGGCCGAGCTTTTCGCCACCCGCCCCGAGCTCAGCGATCCGGGCCTGTCCCCCGATGGCCATTACCTT
>JGI2924J29684_1077721_pt1 | contig 21319 bp, 20 predicted proteins | sample BenlonsequencITS_FD_29684 | JGI IMG/M metagenome (IMG submission 29684)
CCTTTTTTCGAGAATTTCGTTAACAATATCTTCTCGAACCGGGTGTACAGATGAAATGCTTAAAAGATCATTGACAATATCGCAGGTCTTCGGTGGAATATTATTTATTCCAATACTGTGGTAAGCGTCTTGATGGCACCGGCCCGTATACAATCATTTATTTTTACCTCCGATGTCAAATTATTTTTACGAGATCTCTCGCTGCAAATATTTGGGACATTAATAACGTAACCTGGGTCTGATGTCTAATTCCTACAAGCAAAAGCGGCTTTTCCTACCGCTTGTGGCACGAGAACAACTCTAACTCCCGAGAGCCTACAATTAACGATATGCTTTTATTTGCTTCCGGACCAAATCTTTTAAATTATTCGGACAACTGAAACCTACCACCCGCGGTCCTGCATCCTTTGCTCTGGTGAAATGGTGGCTATCTCCAGGCCGGGCATGGCCTCGCCCAGATCCCTGGATACCTCTGCCAGGATTTGCGGGTCGTTGTAATGGGTGGTGGCAGCCACAATAGCCTTGGCCCGGACTGCAGGGTTATTGGACTTGAATATGCCGGACCCTACAAAGATGCCATCGCAGCCCAGCTGCATCATCAGCGCGGCGTCTGCTGGAGTAGCGATACCCCCTGCGGCGAAGTTTACCACGGGCAGACGCCCCAACCCGGCAACCTGCACCATCAGGTCATACGGTGCGCCCATTTCCTTGGCCGCCGACATTAGTTCCTCCTTAGGTAAATTCTGAACCCGGCGAATTTCACCCATTACCATCCGCATATGCCGGACGGCTTCAACAACGTTACCGGTGCCGGGCTCTCCCTTAGTCCGGATCATTGCCGCTCCCTCGCCGATCCTCCTCAACGCCTCACCCAAGTTTCTAGCGCCGCAAACGAAGGGCACCTTAAAGACGTGCTTGTTGATATGGTGGGTGTCGTCGGTCGGGGTAAGCACTTCACTTTCGTCAATGTAGTCCACGCCCAGAGACTCCAGGATCTGCGCTTCGACAAAATGGCCGATGCGCGCTTTCGCCATGACAGGGATGGTTACGGCATCCATAATCCGCTGGATGATGGTGGGGTCGGCCATCCTGGCAACTCCCCCGGCAGCCCGGATATCCGCCGGGACCCGCTCCAGGGCCATCACGGCGCAAGCGCCCGCATCTTCCGCTATCTTAGCCTGCTCGGGGGTGGTGACGTCCATGATCACGCCGCCCTTTAACATTTCCGCTAAGCCTTTTTTAACGGCCCAAGTTCCTTTTTCAACCATGCAAAATACCTCCTCGAAGCCTGCAGCTAATAATTTTTAAAATAAAGACATCATCAAAAGAATTGTTATCAGTAGGATATCAACCTGGCAGTCTGATTAAAAATCGGAATCTTTTACGTTTTTTAAAGCGCTTATGGCTGGCCGGTTGTCCCAATTAAATAAAAAAAATTATATTAAAAAATTTGCAATTTTTATGCCATTCTATCGAAATACAAAAAAAATTAAAATGCTCCACACAAGTTGCGGAGTATTAACGTTCTGGTGTGGTGAGAAAACGCAGGTCAGTTTCTGTCGATCCTATAACCGCATAGTCACTGCAAACAATAAACAAATTGCTCATTGTATCAGACAAATTGTTCATTGTTTTAGCAATTTGTTCAAACTTCGTCAGAAAAGATAGTACCAGAAACGACATATGCTCCTGGCCAACTTACAATAAATAATAATTAACTCCTACACATGAGTACCAAATATTCCGGACGCACTAGGGAAACCTCCGACTGACATCGGCGGCGATAAAAAAAACAACGGGCGACAAAAAAGTAAACCGAGGATGGAATATTTACCTATCCTCGGTTTCTCCTGTACAAGACATAATCTTTGTTAAGTTTCTTGGGCATAATAACCGGCTTTATTTTTCCTTTTGTCTTGGTCTCGCTTTTACTATATATATAATTGTTCTTCTCTCAATTTAGATATACGATCCATAGCATAATATATGTCTGAAACCGAAATAGGCATGTCCACTTTATTTCTAGGAGGTATTATATCGCGTTCTTCTAAGTTTTTTAATATTTGGTATAATTTTTGTTCTACTGGATCTATACTATAATTAATTTGATCGCTTTCTGAGTTTTTTGTTAGTAAACGGTCCATCTGTTTTAATACTTTTGATGATAAGTATTGTTCATTGCAATTTTGACATATAGTCACAGGCACATTATGAAAAGTTATACGACGTCCACCAATATTTCTTTCTATCTTTATGTTTTTTACTGAGGTTTCCCCCCCACATCTACAGATTTTTGCCATAATTATCCCTCCTATCTTCTCTCATAACGGTAATAATGTTAACTTCACAATTAACAAGTTCCACAACAATTTGTATGTCCTTATATCTCAACCTATACCTATTCTTGGATGGATTTTTTTGATTAATTTTACCCTTAATCATCACTTCTTCGACATCGTACACGGTTATAGCGTCCTTGTCTGCCTCTTCAAGCGCATGGGGTAAATCAAAATAATATTCTTCATTTTCAGCTGCTCTTCGTATCACTATTTTTGGATCCAAAGGACAAACCCCCATCTAACAAGGGTATTTCTGCTGCAGATTTGCCATTTGCATCAACAACAGACTTTCTCAATATTTTAATTACTTCATCTTTATCTAAATCTTTATTTTTAATTAGTTTGAGTAAAAAGTAAGCTAAAGCTTCTCTTGTTATTGGTTTTGTCTTACTATATAGATTTGGATTATATATGTCGGACATAAAATTCTTTATATGCTCCAAACCAAAATCTGACCAAAAAATATGTTCCTCAAGAGTTTTTCTAATTTCTTCGAGCGTTAGTCCCTGTTTTTTGTAGTAATCAACGATTTTCAACTTATATAAATGTTCATCATCAAATTGTGAAACCCTTTTTTTTCCCATTTGCACTATATTAGGCTTGTCCAAAATTTCTTTATTAATATAATACCTTATCGTTCTAACAGGGCTCGTACCTAAATTAATTTGATGTTTTTGGGCTTCATCGGCAAGTTCAAATATTGAATATCTTTTCATTTTGGACAACCCCCCTTTATTTAATTTTAAACTGTCAGATGACAGTAGTCAATAAATTATGTCTGCTCAACTTCGCAAGAACTATGCATATATTCATGTTTCTAAAGGGGAAACGGTGTGATATATCCGGTCGGTTCCACCCGGAAAAAATTGTCGTTAACATATTTGGCATAAAAAAGAGAGGATAGCACCGAAAATTGACTCTGGTGCCATCCTCTCTTGAAACAATTATTTTGTTAGGCAGAATAAACGATTTTACCGTCTACAATTGTCATAAGTACAGGTATTTGACCGATCTTTTCTTTGTCTACTGTGAGAATATCTTGCCCAAGGACCTGGAAATCAGCAACTTTTCCTATTTCAATTGAACCTCTACTTTTTTCCGCATGTTCCTGGATAGCTCCGTTAATCGTAAACATCCTGATGCCGTCTTCCACAGATATTGCGTTTTCTATACCATATATCTCTCCGTTTAAAATTGATTTTCTTGTAACAGCCGCTTGTACGCTTTGTCTCCAATTCGGCATACTAACAGGAGCATCAGATCCTCCGGCAACATTAACCCCTCTATCAATAAGCATCTTGAATGGAGCCATGTTTTCAGAAATGGGGCCCCCCTCCCAGGTATACAATTCATCATAAATGCTAAAGAGGACTGAGTCATTAGTTGGCTGTATAGACAATCCAATATTATATTTTGCACATACTTTTGCCTGTTCTGGTGTAATTAATTCACCATGTATAATATAGTGACGGGGATCGTTATTCGGAAATTCTTCCATTGCTGCAACAAACGCATCGATACTTTTAGTGACTGTCAGTTCTCCCATGCCATGGACGCCAATCTGCCATCCATTCTTGTGTAGGTATTTAATAGTTTTTAAGAAGTCTTTATATTGTTCCTCGTCTGTTCCCCCAGGGAAAGTAGAGGACCCATGGTGACCGCATTTTTGATCTTTATCCATCCATATTGTATAATTGAGTGGCATCCCATCAGCCCGGATTTTCAACCACAACCCAACCCAACTTGGATCAGCATTGTATTTCGACAAATCCGTCTTTTCAAAGCCTTTTAACATATTTTCATAGCTATGAATACTATCAATGAATAGAAATAGACCTATAGAAACTCTGCAGGTCAATTCTTTGTCCCTGCTCATTTGCTGATATGCATCGACGGCTACAGATCCCCACAAACCGGCCATTAGATGGTCAGCACCTACACCCAAGCCTGCATCAGTATGACTTGTGTAACCGTTTCTATTTAACTCCTCCTGACACAACTTTATATATTGTTTTATTTCTTCAACTGAAGGTAAAGGAGCGCATTTTCCGATCAATACCTGTGCAGGAAATCCCTCAAACATTCCTGTGGGTTCACCTGTCTGAGGATCTTTTATAACACCTTTGCCAGGAGTATCTTTAGTTATCCCTGCCAACTCAATTGCTTTACTGTTGGCAACCAGTTGATTACAAGAGAAATGAATAAGGAATACCGGATGGTCAGGTGATACTTCATCCAAATCATACCTTGTAATAGGCGCAAGTAGATTACCTGCAAATTCTTCCATCAGAGCAGTATTCCAGCCTAAACCGCATATCCAGGTTCCCGGAGGAGTGTTTTTTACTCTATCAGCAAGCTTTGCCTTTAACTCTTTTAGCGATTTGATATTTGGATAGTATAGATTAAAAAACGAAGGATTCATGAGAATTCCAGTGAGGGTCGCATGCATATGAGCATCATGAGCACCGGGCAGTATTGTTTTTCCCTCTAGATCTATAACTTTCGTCTGAGGACCGGCCAACCTTTTTACATCATCAGTATTTCCTACATCAATTATCAACCCATCTTTTACAGCAATAGCTTCTTTGATACTGAAATCCTTATCAACCGTTAATACCTTTCCGTTTAAAATCAGCAAATCAGCATATACCATTTTTAATTCCTCCTATGGTTTTTTAGTAAAATCGGCCTGCGGCCTCTTAAAACAAGCCGTATGGTTTGCGACGGAACCATCTTCTGATCTTTAAGCAATGGTCCAGGTCGCCCCAGCAGGCGATATTTTTTTCAAAGCCCAAGTCGAGCAAAGTGAGAAAGATTTTAGCTGTCAGCAGGGCATCCCCAAGCGCGGTATGCCTGCCTTCTTTCTCAATGCCAAAATGGGCCAGCAATCCGTCCAGGGAGTAGTCCGGCAGTGATGGGAGTATTGCCCTGGCCAGGTCTGCAATGTCAAGGGATTTGTTATAAATTTTGGTTCGGCATGGCTTTAGCTTGCAATTTAAAAAACCGAGGTCGAATTGAACCGTGTGGCCGATAAGCACATTTTCCCCGACAAAGCTTAAAAAATCGGGAAGCACCTCGTAAATGGAATTGGCCTCACTGACCTGGCTTTGACTGATCCCCGTCAGACGGACGATGGTTTCCGGGATGTTACGACAGGGATTGACCAGCCGGTGGAAAGACTGCTTGCTTTGAATCTTGCCTCCCTGGATGAGCACAGCACCGACAAAAATAATTTCGTCGCCGCGGGACGGGTAAAACCCGGTGGTTTCCAGGTCAATTGCGGCAAAGTTAATCCCGCTCAAACCGGCACGGCCGGGAACCTTTGTTTTGCCCCGGCCAGCCAGTTCTCTAATGCGCTTCGATTGTTTTTTGTCCGGCACTTCGAGTGCCGGTTGGCAAGCTCTTTCTTTCCCGGTTTCTTCCCCGGTTTCTTCCTGTTGATAAGACAAGTTCTTTACTCCTTTATGATCTCAGCGTGACCAGGTAAGTCCAAAATTGCAGGAAGTTATTTTCTGCAGGCTGGTAACAGCCTGGAAAGCATCTTTTAGCATTCCCTGTTCGCGCTTGCTAAGACGGTGCGGATTGATAAAGTTGTCCGGCAGCTTGTTTTCCTTAATTTTATTAAGGTTCTCCCGCAACCGTAGGTGCATTAAAGTCTGGTAGGCCGCGTCGATATATTCTCCGTCATCGGCAGAAATCACGCCCAGTTTTACCAGGGCAGCCAGCCTGCTCAGCGATTGGGTCTCACGGATGTCGTGATTTACGGAAAAGATGCGCAGGCAGTTAACGATGTGGATGCAAGCGGCGCGTTTTAAACTGATTTCTCCCCGGTTTGGCCCCGATTTTTCAGTAATGAACCCTCCCTACAAATTAAGGGGAATCCGGTAAGTAACTTCTTCCTTGGTCAGAAGATGGGAGATGATTCTGGACCGGCCGACAGTTTTCATGGCGTGCTCCCGCAGGCTGGAGGCCAGGGACATTTTCCCGTAGATAGCCCGAAAGTCCAGGAAGATGTTCAGATTCAGGATATCATCTTGCCGCCCCCGCCGGGTCCAGGTTTCCACCATCCCTTCCCACTTGTCAATGGCCTTGCACCAGTTCGGGCTATCGGCCATAACATTCCCCTTGCAGCGGGCAAAGCCGCTTAAAGCCAGCCACTCCACCACCTTGCCGCCCAATCTCAGGAAGTAATCCTGCATCTGCTGATGCTGTTTTCGGACATGGTTTGCGCCACTGAGCAGATCGATTCATCCCCTTTGCAAGTAACCACGGGGGATGACATGAACTCGCTCAGGCGTCGTCTGAAAATCGGTGTTTCTGTGATAAGCCGTGTGTCGGCCGATTGCTCTTCCACCAGATCAAGATAGAGACTCCGCATCCTTTCGGTGGTAATCGTGATAAAGTGTTTCGCGAAGCCAGGTTCTTTTTCGATTAGTTGTTCAAAAACCTTGTTCGGGACCAGCAAGCAGGTCAGTTCTTCTCTGGCCCGTACCGATCCCGGATATTTTTTTTCTGTCAGGAAGACGGTTTCCCCAAAAAAGTCCTGTTCGTGACGATGGCTGACAACGGAAGCGGTGCCTTTCTCATTTTCCACCAGCACTTCCGCAGAACCATGGCAGATGAAATAAAGAAAGCCCAATCCTGCTTCGCCCTGCCGGAAGACATAGGCGCCTTTAGAAAAACTTTTAACCTGTACTTGTTCAGAAACTTCTCTTAGCAGGCTGCGGGGCAGTTCGTTAAAAGGGCATATTCTCTCCAATAGCTCGAAGGGATTTAAAATGACCACCTCCCGTGAGGGCGCCGGTGTTTGTAATTATTTAGATGAATTTATTGTTACATTTCCGATAATAAACCAATGTTTTCAAGATTCTCACCAAGGGCAATTTTTTTAAGCAGAATAAACTATTTTACCGTCAACAATTGTCATTACTACAGGTATTTGTCCGATTTCTTCTTTGTTTACTGCAAGAATATCTTCACCAAGCACCTGGAAATCGGCAAGCTTTCCTATCTCAATTGAGCCTCTCATATGCCCCATATTTTCTTGGATAGCTCCATTAATCGTGTACATGCGGATACCATCTTCGACTGTTATGGCATTTTCAGGGCTATATGCCTTTCCGTTTACGGATGATTTTCTTGTAACTGCATCCTGTACGCTTTGTCTCCAGTTCGGGAAAAAAATAGGACCATCAGACCCTCCGGCAACATTGATTCCTAAATCCATAAATGTTTTGTACGCAGACATGTCCTTAGCAGTCAAACCTTTACCACCCCATCTAAACTTTAGATCATCATAAAGGGAATAGAGTAATGCATCGATAGTTGGCTGTACTGACAGTCCTATATTATATTTTGCACACCTTTTTGCCTGTTCCAATGTAGTTAATTCACCATGTATAATATAGTGACCGGGATTGTTCCTGGGGAATTCCTCCATTGCAGCGATATAGGCATCGATGGTTTTATCGACGATCCGGTCTCCCATTCCATGGATTCCAATCTGCCATCCATTTTTGTGAAGGTATTTAATGGTTTTTAAGAAATCTTCATATTGTTCCTCGTCTGTCTCCCCTGGGAAAGATGAGCGACCATGATGACCGCATACTTGTTCATCCCACATCCATGTTGTCCAGTTTTCCAGCATCCCATCGCCCCAGAATTTCAGCCAGAACCTAACCCAATTGGGGTCATTATTCTTCGGCAACTTCGTTTTCTCAAGACCTTTTAATAGATTTTCATAGCTATGAACCCCTTCAAAGAATGGAAATACACCGAGTGATGCCCTGCAGGTCAATTCTCCGGCCTCGCTCATTTGCTGATAAACATCAATACATCTGGATCCCCACATACCGCCCATTTGGTAATCGCCGCCTACACCCAAGCCGGCATCTGTATGGCTTGTGTAACCGTCGCTATTGAGTTTTGCCTGACAAATCTTGATGTTTTCTTTGATTTCTTCATAAGAAGGTAAAGGAGCGTTTTTTGTAAGAAGATATTGTCCAAAAGTCTCTTCGAAAATTCCGGTCGGCTCACCTGTCTGAGGATCTCTTGCCATACCTTTCATGTCGGGAGTATCTTTATTTAAACCGGATAATTCTAGTGCTTTTGAGTTGGCTACCAGTAGATGGCAAGAGTAATGTATAAGGTATACCGGATGGTCAGGTGACACATCATCCAAATCATACCTTGTAATAAGCTTAGTTGCATCACCACCAAACTCTTCCAGAAAAGCTGGGTTCCAGCCCATACCCTTGATCCAGGTTCCGGGAGGAGTGCTTTTTACCTTGGCAGCAAGCTTTTCTTTCAACTCTTCTAGTGATTTAATATTTGGGTAAGATAAATTCAAAAACGAAGGATTTAAAACCATTCCATAAGTGGCAGCATGTAAATGAGCATCATGAGCGCCGGGAAGTATTACTTTTCCCATAAGATCTATAACCTTTGTTTGAGAACCGGCCAACCTTTTTACATCATCGGAAGTTCCTACATCAATTATCATCCCATTTTTTACAGCAATAGCTTCTTTGATACTAAAATTCTTATCAACCGTTAATACCTTTCCGTTTAAAATCAACATATCAGCATATGCCATTTTTATAATTCCCCTCCTCGTTATTGGTCTGGGTTCATTAAAGCATTCTTTTCAAGCAACGCTTTGAAATCCGCTGAACCTGCCGATCTTACAATGAGATAAATTATGCCTATAACCAGCCAGCAGAATCCAACTATTTTGCTCGTAAGAGATAAGCTGAACCAGATATAAGTACAAACCACAGCCCCTATGACGGGGAAGATAAGGTTAGCGAAGATTCTTCTTTCCTTCTTCTTGAAGAAGTAATGGACAACAACAGAAATATTTACACAGATAAAACCAAACAGTGCGCCGAAAGTTATTATTTCAGAAATTAGGCCCATACTTAATGTTAATGCCCCTACTAATCCGAGCCGGTTGTTGGATCCGCTACTTTAAATAGCAAATCCAAGTATATTTTGACACGGTAACCGAGCGTTTTGCCAGTTTGATTGATAAATTGTGGCCCAAATTTTTGGACTTTAAAAAAATATCATAATATTCTGAATACGGCACACCTAGTACAGCCTTAGAAGATTATTGAACAAACCTGCTCTTTTTATCCATATTCCAGGCACTAAATGTGCCTGGAATATGCTACAGGTATGATAAGCAAGTCTATTACTTAGTGCAGTATTTATCCAGCTCGCCCAACGCATAGTCCAGGGCTGCAATTCCCTGATCCATTTCATCCTTGGCAACATTAAGAGACGCACCTATTCTCAGGGTATTCGGAGCAAAGCCGCCAATAAGAACACCCTTTTCAATAGCCTTGACTCTAACAAAGACACTCGGATACATGGAGAGGTCGCCGGAATACGTTGTGTGACGGTCCTCAGGCGCGAACAATTCCTTGGTCTTTTTGTTCTTGACTATCTCCACTTGCCAGAGCATCCCTTTACCGGTTACAAGCCCTACGCAGTCATGTTTTTCTTGCAACTCTCTTAGTTTGTTACCGAAATACTCGCCCGCATCCGCCGCCATTTTGGGTATATCGACTTCAAGCATATATTCCAGGTTGGCCACAACGGCAGCCATCGATACAGGGTGCGCGGAAAAAGTGCCTACGTGCCACCATCTCCACTCATCCATGAACTCGGCAATCTCCTTGTTAACTATAACAGCGCCGGCGGGAAGAGCGGAGCTAACCAATCCTTTTGCCACAGTCATGATATCCGGCGTAACATCGTACTGCTGGTGCGCAAACCAGGTGCCCAATCGTCCGAAACCTGTCAACACCTCGTCACAAATCCAGAGAATATCCAGATCTTTGGTCATTTGCCTGATCTGCGGGATGTATTCCTTGGGTGGGTGAATGGTAGCCGCACCGAAAGCAACCTCGGAGATCATTGCCGCGACAGTATCGGGCCCAATGCTTTTAATCTGATATTCGGTAGCCAAAACGCAGGGGAGTTTTCCGTCGCTCATTTTGCATTCGGGGTAGGTATGCCCCAAGCTGCACTTGAAACAATTAGGCGCCGGGGCCAGGTAAAAACCACCGGCCTGGTGGTTGGGAACTGACCGAACATCGTTGGAATTGCCTGCCCCCGACAGCCCGCTTCTGACTCCCCGCAATCTGGTTGCAGAGCCTGCCCCCAGCGTCCAGCCATGGTAGCCATACTCCCTAGTAATTATATTTGGCCGGTTTTTATAAAGCTTGGCCAAAATCATCGCCTTTTCAACCGCCTCACTGCCTGTAGAGACAAAGCTCACCTTGCCGGCCCAGCTATCGGCTCCAAGGATATCTTCTATAAGCAGCTTGGCGGCTTTAGCGCGGTAGTCGGTGGTATATGCTTCCCACAGATGGCCGTACCTTTCCGTGGCCTCCCTGATTGCTCCCTGAATTCTTGGGTTGCACTGGCCGGCGTTAACACAGTAAAGCTGGTTAAAAAAGTCTAACAGTTTCGTGCCGTCCGGCATAATAAGATAGTTGCCTTCTGCCGCCGCCACCGGAACACACTGGTATTCTTCCTTTGTGGCGTCGAGGTGCATATAATACTTTTCATCCCATTCCACAACCTTTTTCCAATCAACTGATTCGGGAATCTTTGCCACTGGCAAAACCTCCTAATATTGGAATACTAGATAACTTCTTTCAAATTATAACTGTCTAAGCTATGAGCCTCTGCCACCCCCCGACAGGTTATTTTGCCCTCAATAACATTTACCCCCTTTGCCAAACCACCGTTCTCGTTAATCGCTTTCATGATTCCATTCCTTGCAATAACACGAGCGTAAGGCAAGGTAACGTTACTTAGGGCATATGTTGAAGTTCTCGGAACCGCCCCGGGCATATTAGCCACACAATAGTGAAGTACTCCGTTTACTTCAAAAGTCGGGTTGCTGTGAGTGGTGGGACGGCTGGTCTCAATACAGCCCCCCTGATCAACGGCGACATCGATAATCACCGATCTACGGGGCATATTCTCCAGCATTTCCATAGTGACTAACGTCGGGGCCTTGGCACCCGTGACAAGAACGGCTCCTATAACCAGGTCCGCCGCCGTGAGGGAGCTGGAAAGATTGTAAGCACTTGATACGACAGTTTTAACCCGTGCTCCGAAAATATCATCAAGATAACGCAACCTGTTTGCGTTTAAATCAAAGATAGTTACGTCAGCCCCTAACCCAACTGCCATTTTAGCTGCGTTTATGCCGACCGTTCCTCCCCCGATGATGACTACATTGGCAGGGAGCACTCCGGGTACACCACCCGGCAGAAGGCCACGTCCGCCATGAATCCGTTGAAGGTATTGTGCTCCGATGATTGTGGCCATTCTTCCGGCAACTTCACTCATCGGCATCAATAGCGGTAGCGAACCGTCAGAAGACTCCACTGTTTCGTAGGCCACGGCGGTAACCCCTTTGTTCATCAAAACTTCAGTTAAGGCCCGGTCAGCCGCCAAATGGAGATAGGTAAACAGGATTTGTCCTTTGCGGAAATATTCATATTCCGACGAAATGGGCTCTTTTACCTTCATAACCATTTCCGCATTAGCCCAAACTTCGCTGGCATCCGTCACAATCCTTGCGCCAGCGTCTTGATATTCCTTATCCGAAATACCGCTACCCTCTCCAGCACCTTTCTGGATTAAGACCTCATGTTTGTCCTTTTTAAGTTCACTTACACCGGCAGGGGTTAAAGCAATGCGATTTTCATTGTCTTTGATTTCCTTTAGCACCCCAATGATCATAGACTCTTCCTCCTAATCAATAATTTCTGTTTGCAGTTAAAGTAAAATAATATTCTATATAGCACCCCCCTGCTTAAGATTTCCCTTGGAATACACCAAGGCATAGTTATCTTCAAATATCCGATAGTGAAATTAATGAAGTAAAAAGCTACTACCAATGGCACGCCACATCCCACCGAGATCACCATAAGAAAGCTGCAGGTAAAGTTAAAGCCACTGTAATATAAAACACTATTTAAAAACATTCCAACCAAGTAATAAGGCAAAATCAGTCGGCCTTTTCGATAGCCCTTTTCCCAAGTCCGTTGCTCTTTTCTTGAAATATAACTATTACAACGTTTCAGGAATAAAAGTGGGCGTAAGAATTATTTCTATAGCCATATTTATAAGCAATTTCTATGCCGTTTTATCGAAATTCAAAAAAAAGATTTTTATACTCCACAAAAGTAGCGAAGCAATAACGTTCTTAATGCGGAAAGAAAACGTAAGTTAGTTTCCGTCAAGCATAATAGCCGCCATATTACCACTACAAACAATGAACAGTTTGTTCATTGTTTGTAACAGTTTGTTCACGTGTGTCCGGTTTTTGTAGATCGTTTTTGGCGTTCAGTTCGTCGATATCTTTGGGTATCGCAATTGAGCCGTCGGTGTTGTGGATATATTCGACCCGGTGAGCCGGTGCCGGGTTAAAAAGTAAGCGGGTAACGTTGGGGCGAGAGTAATGGCCTGCCGGATCTGCCGCAGCCTTAGCAATTGAGATCATGCCTAGATCGATATCGGCATATAGGATGCCTTCCTCGGTTTCCGGTAACGGCTCGACAAGCGGTTTCCCATCAGGACCATAGATCATGGTAAAGCCACCTCCCTCGAGCAACAGTTTCTCTTTTTAGGGTCGTCTATCAGCGTGTCGATCATCTCTTTGGATACTGTCGCGCAGGGAGCCAGGACGAAGCACTGTCCTTTAGCAGCATACATCTGGCTGGCCGCGTTGTTAACCTCCGGGCCAAGGGCGTAAGCTGCGTTGCAATACAGTGAAAAACTAGGCCAGGCGGCTACGTGAATTTGCTCATCCTGGGCATACATAGCATATTTGCTCAGTGGTTGTGGATGTTCCCAGCAACACAACGCCCCCAGCCGGCCAATGCCGGTTTCTAAAACACACAGATCGCTGCCGTCTCCTTCGCCAAAAACGGTGCGCTCTACATGTGTTGGTTTAAGCTTTCGCCTGGCGGCGACGGTTTGGCCTTTATCATTGATGATGGCCTGTCCCATGTAAAGGCTGCCGCCACTCCGCTCGCTGTAGCCCGTAACCGAAGCCATCTCTTTACGGGTAGCACAAACAGAACAGACCGGGGTTTCTTTTGCCACCAGGGTGGGAGACAGTATCTTTATACCGCTGGCTACAGACGAACTCGAACCCATCGCTGCCCGGGTTATCGCCACAAGCTTTCCGGACAAGTCCGCCGGGTCGCAGGGCGGGGATGGCGGCAACACTGCTGTAATGCCGGGCGATCTCGGCACTCAAGGAGAGGTGGCGCAAAAGGCGGGGCTGTTAAGGGTCTCCGGGATGGCAGTCTTTCGGGAGACACGCCTGGTGGGGTGGTTGAACGAAAAAGAGAGCAGGGGTTGGGGGTGGATCCGTAAACGTGTAAAACGAGGTTACGCGGTGACACTGACTCCCCGCAGCACCCAGGGTCAGTTGAATCCGGTAACCTTTTACCTCTTGGGTGGAAAGTCATCTATCAAGTATAGCATTGATAATGATGAGGTGGCGGTGCATGTAACCGTTAATGTTCGGGGAGAAGTGATTGAATGGGCCACCGGGATTGACTTAACAGACCCGGACATCATCAACAGCCTGGAGGCGGACCTCGCCGAGGAAATTAAAAGCGAAGTGGAGGCCGCCCTGGAAAAGGGCCAGCAAGAATTGAAGTCCGACATCTTCGGATTCGGTTTTCAGCTATTCCGGCAGCACAAACGGGAATGGAACCAGGAATTCAAGGATAGATGGCCGGAACTCTTCCCCTCAATCCCAATTGATGTCAACGTCAATGCCAGAATTGAGAACACAGGCATTATTCTCCGGACGTTAAAACTCAAGCCCTAAGTACCAAAACCACAATTTCCCAATATTAAGAATTCAGTTTTCACTTTAACATTTATACAAAATTTCTGGTCCCGAAAAAACAGGGCATTATTTGCCCTGTTTTAAAACACTAGTGGACGAAATATTCAAACAGGGGTCAGCTTTACCCTGCCGGCCAAACCTAAGTTATGACACAGACCATGTGCTCCTACCGTCCCCTGTATAGCGGCCTGCCGTTTTTATCCGTAAGGTTATAAACACAAAAAGGTATTATTTTTCCATCGGGAGCCACAGTATGAATGCAACAATCCTTCACCCGTTCCAGGTCGATATTCCAGACATCCTGAAATGCCATACCGGAGATACAAAGGGTATGGGTTCTGGCCCTTTCCAGGAACAGATCCATGCTGTCCGGCTGAACTTTTTGTCCGGCGCAACCGCATTCACTGCCATGTTCTTGTATTTTGAAGACCGGCTGAAGAGACGCCCAGTGGTTTGATACAAAATTTCTTGCTTTCATTGCCCCTTCTTCCGCCCTTTCCCGGGGGCCGCAGCAGCTCTTTACCGGTTCGTGCCTTGTTGTGGCCATAAATGTGCCATCAGGCATTAAAATAAAATTACCGTGAAAAGAACATAAGGCGTTTTCGCAGCCCGGCGGCCGGAAATTTTTTGCTTTGATCCAGCCTGCTATCTGCCGCACAATACTTGACATAATCTCCGGAAGGGTTATGCGCGCCCTGTCTGACGGCGGCTCGGGGTAGCGGCCGAAGTAGCTCACCGGCTGGAAGTGAACACCCCGCGCCACCCTTTTTGCCAGGATTCTTTTAAGACATTCGGGACAGAAACTTTCAGTTTCAGATAAAACGCCGGCTTATTCACTCATTATGCTAACCGGCAGGATCGATCCCGTTGGAAATTAATATTTCTTTAACTCTGGCGTAAGTGCTGCTGATAATATTGGCACACTGGCTGCCCGCCGTTTTATATGCCAGTCTTTCTCCTATAATATCCGCGCAATCAATTCCACCGTAAGTCCGGCCGGTTTCATCCTCAAACCACTGCACCAGTTCCTCAACCATTAATAGAAACCGGTCGTTCTCCCTTTCTGCCGTTGTTCCCCTGCCGGCGTACAAACCCAGCAAACAAACCCCTCCAATCAGCGCTCCACAGGTTTTCCCGGAGAATCCCAGACCGCCGCCCAGGCCGGACATGGCCCTGACCAGGTCCGGGTTGCTGTAGCCCCTTGTCTCCAAACCAAGTGAAAGCAAGATCTGGCTGCAGTTAAAACCCTGCCGGTAAAGTTCCAGCATGCGCAACAATTCGTCGCTCATCTTGACCCTGCGCTCCTTTCCTTTCTTCAACACCGGTTTGTTCCCCGAATTCAACACCCAAACCGGCAAGCCCGGGGCAGAGCTACTTATCTTCCAGTGTCTTTTCCACTTCCAGCATCTTTCCCGTAGCCAGCTCCTCGGGCACAAAGACGAGCCCACACTTAGGGCATTTCAACAGCTCATAGGGAAATACGCTGCCCATGTACTCAATATTGACCTTGCCTAGTTCCAAGGAAACGTCACATTTATTACAACGCCAGCTCTCTTTTGCAGGCTCCTTTAGCACGCTGCTCATGGTTTCACATCCTCAGTTACACGCATCCGGTGGCTGTACACATTATATATCTCAAAATTGTTCCCTCGGGTAGAGTATTCCACCCAGTAGGTCACGCTGACCGACCGGTGATAGGCTAAAAAGCGGCCGGTGGCGGGGTTTACCAGCTTGTTCCCAGTCTTTTCAGCCCGGTCGATAAGCCGGCGGATATCCTCCATGAGAATCAGGCGGTTCTCCATAAGTTCCATGACTCCTTCACTCAATTCCAGTTCGAAGGCATTGAGCACGTTCTCTTTTTCCACTTCTTCCCCCCAGACCTCTCTCAATAATTTTTCCCTCAACTTTGCCCGGTTCTCCCGCCGCAAAGAGTACCCCGGCCCCCTCCTTTGGGCAAGATCGTCCGATCCCCCCCCGTAAATCAGGTCCAGAAGGTGCAGGGTCCGTTTGCCCCGAGAGGCAAGCCGGTCCCTGCACATGGCACAGTACGCCACATAGTCGGCTTCGCTCTCACCGGCCCGGCGATCCAGCACCTGCGCCCCCAGCTCCGGGTTGGCGAAGGACATAAGGCCACCGAAACCGCAACACACGGCTTTTTCTTTGCTGTAAACCAGTTCTTCCACCCGGCAATCCAACTTTTCCAGGATGCGCCGCACGCTATTGTGTATTCCCTTCTCGTCCCTGGTGGCACAGGCGTCGTGAACGGCAACATTTCGCTGGCAGCGCTCACGAGGAACGTCCGGCAGGTCAAACTGGTCGTATAGTTCCCACAGGGATACTGTTTTAACCTCCGGCAAATGGTCCCGGAAAACCTGGTAACAACTGGAGCAGGCGAGGACGAGGCACGGTTTATCCATCTCTTCCCACTGCCGGAGAATTTCCTGACACGCGGACGCGAACAGGACCTTTCGCCCCGCCCAGTCAGCGGGGGCGCCGCAGCAGCGGAGCATCAGGCCTACTCCTCCAGCAAGCTTTTGCCGCAGGAAATCGTAGACTTTTTCCACATAATCGGGGGACGAGGCGGAGAGCTGGCAGCCGGGAAAGAAGAGGAAGCGGCTCTCCGCCAAACCGGGTTCCCTCCTGGTCAGGGCAGATGATTCACTATTGCTGAACTCCATGTCTTGCAGGGCAAACTCGTGGACTGAGGGAGGCATCTTTCCCCGCTCGACCATACCTTCCCTGGCCGTTTTGCAAACCTCTCCCATATCGATATCACTGGGGCAGACCACCTTGCAGAGGCCACATAGGCTGCAGGAGTTAATCATCTTATTGGCAAGATGCAATCCCTTCAAGATAGTAGTATTGTTATAAATTTCCCTGATATAGCGCTTCGGATAACCGCGATAGCTGCTCAAATACTCACAGGCCTTCACGCATTCCAAACACTGGCACTGCAGGCAGCGACCGGCCTCGCGAACCGCCTCGTGCCGGTCAAATCCCTGTCCGGGGTCGGACGCGGCTACAGCCGGAACCGGCACGATCCCCTCCGTGCCAGTGTAGAGTCGCGTTATAAAATGACCCTCCCTATCCCGTGAAGCGGTCAGGGAAACCTTTTGCAAATAGCGGTCTATAGAAATAGCAGCCCTGCGGCCATCTGAAACCGATCTGATCGGAGAGCTTCCCTTCCAAGCTGAGGTCATACTCCCACCGGCAAAAATCCCCTCCCTCCCGGTGGAAAAGGTGACAGGGTCAATGGAAACACGTCCCCGGCTGTCAATTCCCAACCCCAGGCTGTTAAGAAAGTTTACCCCGAGTCCGAGGTAAACGGCGTTGAACTCAACCAGGAGCTCTGCCAGAGACACGTCCTTTCCGGCTGCAGTATTAAGTCTGACCCCGACACCCAGCTTTTTCAGGAGCGCTGTATCATCAATGATGATCTGCCGCGGCAAAACATCCTCCGACATCTCCAATAAGCTTCCGCCAAGGCTTTCCCCAGCTTCAAAAAGCACGACCTCGTAGCCTTTCAGGGCCAGATCGTGTGCGGTTGTTAAGCCGCTTAAACCACCTCCCGCCACGGCGACACGGAAATCTTTCTTACGGGGAACCAGTTGCCTGGCGCTCGTGGCAGAGGCAAGCCGGACACAGGTTTTTTCCAGAGCGGCAATGGAGATTGGGCACCCGGTTTCGGCCAACCTGCAGGCGTCTTGGCAGGGGTGGTCACAGATTCTTCCGATAATGCCGGGAAAGGGGACTGTTTTCCGGTATGTCTTGAGCGCCCCCTCAAAATTGCCTTTGGCCATGTCCGCCAGGAAGGCTTTCACGTCTACATGAACGGGACAAGCTGCGGCACAGGCCGGGGGCTGCTCCTGAACGCACCGGTCCTCCAGTTCCCGCATCTTCTTCTGATCCATTTTAATCCCACCATTTCGATAAGTTGCTTTTAGCATCCGAAAAACTCTTTGGTCGAGTGACGACCTGTTAAGAAGGGAGCTATAACGAAACCGAAAGATTTCGCTTTCAGTTCGTTATAGAGGTTCCCTTTTCTCTCTAATAGAAAGAGATTTATACTTTTGCTATTTTCCACATTTGGACTGCAGTCCGGCGAGCACTTTTTCAGGCAAGGCCGGGAGTTGGCTAATGCGCACACCGCAAGCGTTATAGATCGCGTTTATGATCGCGACGTGGGGCGAAGTCAAGGGTACCTCGCCGGCGCCGGCAGCGCCGTGAGGCCCTAATATCCTTGGCGTTTCAAGGTACATCAGTTCAAGGGCGTCAGGAATATCTTTGATGTAGGGGAATCCGCATGCCACCATAGTGGTGTGTTTGTTTAAGTCTTCGAAGTTCTCGCTTAGGGCTAAGCCGATGCCTTGGGCAAGGCCGCCATACATCTGGCCGTCTACAACCAGTTTGTTGGCAATTTTACCGACGTCGGCGGCCAGAGTCATTTTCACTACCTGAGTCTCACCTGTCTTCACATTCACTTCCACTTCCGCCAGGAACACGCCATACATGTAGTTTGGGAGGGGATTACCCTGGCCGTTCTCGTCACAGTTGGTGCATGGCGCGGCCCACTTGCCGACGTGCTTCAAGGGGATCCCTTCGGCAACCATTTCATCATAAGTCCGGTAAGATCCGTCCGCTTTCTTCATCGCTTCAACCAACAGGTCACAGCTGGCCTTGATGGCGTTGCCAACAATTACCTGGGAGCGGCTGCCTCCGGCCGGGCCACCGTCTGGAACCCGGGCAGTGTCATTCATGTTTAGTTTAATTTGCTCCGGCTTGATCCCTAACGGCCGTAAGGATTCATGGGCAGTGGCCAGGCAACCCATATCAGCGCCCTGACCGGTTTCATGCCAGATAGTGCTGATTGTGACCCCCTCAGGGGTAAGTTCGGCCCAGGCTTCCGCACCGTCCGGGCCATCCAGGCCGCAGCCATAAATCCCGATACTAACGCCAACACCCCGCTTTTTATCATCAGTAGACTCTTTCTTTGCTCTTTCCAGGGCTTCCTTGTATTTTGGCCGAATCATGTCGATCAGTTCAGGCAATACAAAGACATCGGGGGAACAGCCGCTGGGAGTGGTGTCGCCAGCGCGGTACACGTTTTTATAACGCAGTTCCAGCGGATCAACTCCCATTTTTTCAGCCAGCATATCCATCAGGGACTCGGAGGCAAAGAAACTCTGCGGGGAACCGAAAGACCGGAAAGGTGATCCCCAGGCATGATTGGTGCAGACAGTCCTCCCGAGACCCCTGATGTTGGGAATGCCATAACCGGCGCCGATGAACTGCGCCCCTTTAAGCGTCAGGAGATCGCCAGCCTCGGAATAGGGACCGTGGTCGACCACCCACTGGCTCTCCATGGCCAAAATCTTGCCATCCTTGTCGGCACCATACTTGAGGTCGATGAAGAAGGGAGAACGCTTGCCGGTATAGGTGATCTGCTGGTAATAGCTGTAGTTTAGAAAAACAGGTTTTCCGGTAGCTAGAGCGGCGACACCCAAAAGCGCTTCAACAGTCGGGCTGAACTTGTATCCGAAATTCCCTCCTGAGGGGTTCTGCACCATCCGCAGCTTGGGCAGTTCAATGCCGATGCCCGCGGCTATCTGTGCCGCGTTAAAGTTGAGGGCGATACTCTTGGAATGAATAGCCAGGCGGTCTTCCTCATCGAAATAGGCTAAACCGACGTCGGGCTCGATGGGCAGGTGCGGCTGGCGCTGCAGATAGAAGCTGCCTTCCACCACGTAATCGGCCTTTTCCATAATCGGGGCGGTATCTTCGCCCTTGGCGATTTTCTGCTCGAAATAGACGTTGGGGGTACCGGGATGAATTTCAATGGCGTCATCGGCCATTGCGTCGATAGCGTTCATATAGGGCGGGAGCAATTCCAACTCCACTTTGACCTTTTCTACCGCAGCCTGGGCGTGTTCTTCAGTGTCCGCGCACACTATAGCGATGGTGTCACCGAACTGGAATACCTTGGTGTCGCAGAGAATGGGTCGATCCCATCCATCCCCTTTGTTGGTGGGAAAGGTAATCAGACCGGTAATACGGTTTTTTCCTTTCACGTCTTTATGGGTTAAAACTCTGTAAACACCGGGCATTTTTTCCGCTTCGGATGTGTCGATGAATAAAATATTTGCATGGGATACATTGGCCTGGACCAACTTGAGCTGCAGCGTGCCGGAGGGTAATTTCAATCCAAGATCAGCACCGTATTCGCCGGTGCCAGTAACTTTGGCGACAGCTGAAGGACGGGGGTATTTGCTGCCCCAGATCTTCCCGTCAGCCGGCAACTTGTAGGCCAGTTCTTCCATGGTGATTTCACCGCGTAGCACCCGCGCAGCATCCATCACGGCATCCACCAGAGGCTTGTACCCAGTGCAGCGGCAGGCGTTTCGGTGCTTTTGGAACCAGTCACGGACATCGTCCCGGGTAGGCTCCAGGTTTTGATCCAAAAGGCCCTTGGCCGAAACAATAAAGCCAGGGGAACAAAAACCGCACTGGGCGCCGCCGTGCACGGTCCAGGCTAACTGCAAAGCGTGCAGGTTGTCCGGAGTACCGATGCCTTCAATGGTAGTAATGACGGCCCCTTCTGGGACTCTCTTCATCTTGGTGACGCAGGAACGAACGACTTTTTCATTCATGATAACGGAGCAGGCGCCACACTGGCCATTGCAGCAGCCGATTTTTGTGCCTGTAAGTTTCAATTGCTTACGGATAACGTCTGCTAAGGTGGCCTCCGGGTCGGTAACGAGTGTTTTAATTGCTCCATTAAGACTTACAACTTTTTTTATCATTTTTTCTCTCCTTTTTTTATTTTTTTTTTATAACGGTCACGAATTCTTTCAATAAATTAGAGTTTTTAAACATTACTAGCTTTTCAGCCTATTCCTTGGGTTTGTACTTACTTTCTTAACAGTCTCACCTCCTATCTCAATACAAAATTGAATACTTCCTCCAGAGAAAGTTCGGCCAGGCCGTTATGTTTAATTAAGCATATAGCATGCACACATGGGCGCCATCGCGACTTTATATGAGCAGGCATTAGATTTTATGTAGTTAGAACCACCACTGGAATTCT
>JGI2924J29684_1077720_pt1 | contig 21310 bp, 19 predicted proteins | sample BenlonsequencITS_FD_29684 | JGI IMG/M metagenome (IMG submission 29684)
GGCTGGTTTCCAGACGACCGTGTTCCCCTCGACCAGCGCGATCGCCATGTGCCAGAACGGAATCGCGACCGGGAAGTTCCACGGCGTGACGCAGCCGACGACGCCCCGGGGCTTTCGGCGCATATAGGCGTCCTTGGCGGAGATCTCGGAAGGAACGACATCCCCGTGCGGGTGACGCGCGTTACCTGCAGCCCACTCGACCATATGCCAGGCCTCGGTCACGTCGGCCTTCCCCTCAGAGATCTCCTTGCCACACTCCTTCGAGACGATTTCACCGAGTTCCTCGTGGCGGTCTCGCAGTTCATGGTAGATGTCCCAGAGATACTCCGCGCGGTCAATGTACGACAGCTCTCGCCACTCCTCGAAGGCGTCCTCCGCGGCCTCGAGGGCGGCGTCGACGTCATCCTCTGTCCCCCGCCGGAACGTTTCGAGCGGTTCGCCCGTCGCGGGGTCGATCGATTTGAACGTTTCGTCGCTCGTTCCGGCCGTCCACTCACCGTCGATGTAGTGGAGACTGGAGTCACGGATTGCTGATTGGCTCACAGTTGCACACTAATCCGGGCTCAATATAACGTTTTCTTCTTGGTTCAATTCGCCGCCGATCGTGGCAGGATCTCAGTGATGGCTGCCACTTTGATAAATACAACGCAGTTCGCCATGGGAATTCGCAGTGACCATACGGCACCGGAAGCCGCAGAGCGGATCTCGTATCGAGACGTCTCACGGTAGCGTGATCTGCAGAACAGCACTCCACCATCATTCGACTTGAGCGCTCGAATATCCGCGCCGACAAATCTCCGTCTCACACCGACTACGTTGTTCGATTATTGTGAGCGAATCGCTATCACGTCTATATATCCAAACCAATAGTCAGGAAACAAACCCCTCGGGAGAGTTGATTACAGTCACATCCCATGATCGGCTGTGAAATAGCGTGACAGTCCGTCGCTGGCCGGCTCGGTGACGGGGCGACGGCTTTGAAAGTTCGGCCGCCTTATGAGAATCGACCCGATTTCGCAAACGATCGAAGCGGTCGATTTCCGGGCAGTGGGAAGTTGTGTTGCTAGATCGTACTTCGAATCGTCTTTTCGATTATCAAACGGCGATTCGTTGGACCGCGGTTCGCTCCGATCATCAGAACTATTATGGTCACGTTATCGCTATCCATGACCATGGAAGTACGACGAGAACAGTTTCGGGAACTGGCCGAGACGCTGGTGTCGTATTCGAGCTATCCCGGCGAGGAACGCGCCGTCCAGACTTGGCTTCGCGACCGGCTGTCGGACCTCGGCTTCGAGACATACACCTGGGAACCCGACGCGGAGCTTATCGAGTCACACCCGTCCTTTCCGGACGCGGAGACGCTGGAGTTGGAGGGGCGTCCGAGCGTCGCCGGCGTGCTGGAACTCGGCGACCCGGAGAACGGACCGACGGTCGTCTTGAACGGCCACGCCGACGTCGTCCCCGTCACCGAATCGGACTGGTCCGGTGACCCGTTTGAACCGCGCTGGGAGAACGGTCGACTGTACGGTCGCGGTGCAGTCGACATGAAGAGCGGTCTCGCAGCTTGCGTGTTCGCCGCGCTTGCCGTCGAAGAGGCGCGTCACGACGTTGATGGTCGAATCGTCGTCGAAAGTGTTGTCGGCGAGGAAGAGGGCGGGATCGGCGCCGCTACGGCCGCAGCGTCGAATCCGTATCCGTTCGACCGCGACGCCGTGCTCATCGCCGAACCGTCCGAACTCGACCTCGTCGTCGCCGCCGAGGGGAGCCTGATGAAGCGCCTGCAGATCTACGGGGAGTCCGCTCACGCTGCCCGCACATGGGAGGGCGAGTCCGTCCTGCCACACTTCGAGCGCATCAGACAGGCGTTTATCGACCTTGAGCGCGAGCGCGCTGAACGAGTCACCCATCCACTGTTCGAGCAGTTCGAGAACCCGTGGCCGGTCAACTTCGGAACCGTCGACGCCGGGGCGTGGGCCTCGAGCGTACCCGCGTCGCTCACCGCGGAGATCCGGATCGGCGTCGCGCCCCACGAAACGATTGCCGAGGTCGAAGCGGAGTACCAGCAGCGACTCGACGAGGTCGTCGCTGAGAGCGGGTGGCTCTCGGCGCATCCACCGGACTTCGAGCGGTTCTCGGTCCAGTTCGAGGGCTCCGAAGTCAATCGGAAGGAGTCGATCGTTCAGTCGCTCGCACAGGTGCTTCGGGACAATGGTATCGAACCGGCGTACGAGGGCTTCACCGGCGGGACCGATGCACGACACTACCTCGAGGCAGATATCCCAACGATCGTATGCGGGCCCGGCTCGCCCGACGTCGCTCACAAACCGGACGAGTTCATCGAGTGGGAGGAGGCCATCGAGGGAGCAGAGATTATCGCGGACACCGTCGAAACGTATCTGCGAACGCAGTAGCGTCGCGTTCGCCGAACGGGACTGCATCAGTACTTCGAATTTCTACGGTACTCTTGCCGTTCCGTCCGTGTTACCGAAGCGGACACCCGTCGGACGAGAGTTGTCTAACCGGTACGTGACCGAGATGAGCTCCTCGTTACTGACGAATATGGAGACACTGACGGTCCCGATCGACACGTCCTGAATCAATAGTATCGTACTCTCGGCACGTCATCGGTGTCGAGTCGGTAGCGCCGATGTTCGGCTCTAAATGGGGTCGATATCGTCGACCGGTGCTTCATCTCGTAGAACGAACCCCCGGACAATGGCGTTGGGCCTCCTGCTGGGTGCCAACTGTTGCTCTTCGCGAGCGTATGCGGCAAGTTCACGGGGTAGTTTCGATACAGTTTACGAAACTCCGCTACCATGAATCACGGCACAGTAGCTGGCAGTATCGGCGGCATTCGGGCTACTGCGGCAGACATCCGATATCAAATCTCTCGTGAGTAAAGGAGAAACGTGTTGTCGACGGTGTTTGAAATACACGAATAATCACCGAATTGAATCAAAACAAATATATGCCTGTGTCAGACATTGACGATTGAATCTGCATATGGTGGGAGGACTCCCGATAGAAACGGTCGCAGTACTCGCTGCGATAGTGGCGGTTGGTTGCACAGGAATGATCCACTATCTACTCACGTACGGCCTCGCCGATTCAAAGAGGGCAGTAGAAAACAAAGCGAGGGATCGATAGATGCCACTAGAGGATGTAAACCCGTTCTATCTGGGTGCGTTCGTCCTGTATTTACTTTTCATTCTCCTGATCGGGGCGTGGGCACACACGAAGTCAAATTCGAAAGAAGACTTCTGGGTATTCGGGAACGACCTCGGAAAGTGGCTAGCAACGTGGTCGCTTGTCGCAAATTACTTCAGCGCCGTCGCAGTGATTGGGACGGTCGGTGAGGCCGCACAGGTCGGCTACGCGCTAGCCACGGCGGTGAGTCTCGGGCTTGTCCTCGGTATCGTCGGGTTTTACTTCATCTCACACAAGGTCCGAGAACTGGACAAGATCACCTTCTCGGACATCGTTGCCGAGCTCACCGATAGGGAGTATGCCCGACCGATCACCGGCGTCGTGCTCCTCCTGAGTTCCTGGGTTTTCCTGATCATGCAGCTGGTCGGCTCAGGCTTTCTCGTGACGACGATCACGGGCATCCCCTATGAGTATATGGTCTGGGCCATCGGCATCGTCTTCATCGCCTACACAGTGATGGGCGGTCTCGTCAGCGTCGCCTGGACGGACCTCATCCAAGGGACGATGATGGTCGGACTTGTCGGACTCGCCACGGGGTATCTGGTTTTCGACTTGGGCGGCATCACCGCAATCAATCAGCAGTTCGCCGCGATGGATTCGGCGAACGTGCAACCGCTCGGTGACGGCCTGTACACTCCGGTCGCGGTCGTCGGCTCTATTCTCGCGTTCTTCGGGTCGATCTTCGTCAGTCAGGCAATGATCCTCCGCGTCAACGCAACGAAAGACGTCGAGACGACAAAGTTCCACCTGGCGATGGGCGGTGTGATCATCAGTGTCTTCTCGGTCATCATCATCGTCCTCTCCGCTGGGACCGCTGTCACGCTCGAGAACGCGGGGCTGTCGGTCTCGAACCCCGATCAGATGTTTCCCATGCTGATCACGGAGTACTTTCCGACAGTCATCGGAACCATCGTCATTCTCGGTCTCATGGGAGCGATCCTCTCGACTACGGACTCACTGCTACACGCGATCGGTGTGACCTTCGCACGTGACATCTACGATTACTTCAATCCGAACACCTCTGACGCGAACCAACTCCGCATGTCGCGGCTGGCTACCGTCGTCTTCGGCTTCCTCGCAATCCTCATCAGCATCGATCCACCGGGGACCGTCTTCGCGCTGTATGAGTTCCGCGCGCTGTTCATCACCAGCGCACTCCTCGTCCCGGTGTACGTTGGACTGTATTGGCGCGGGCTCTCCGGGCGCGCGATCGTTGCGTCGATCGTCACCGGCGGGATCGCCAGCGTCGGGACTGTCTTCGCCGGCGGACTGCCGCCGACGATCGTCGGCGTCGGCACTGCGGTGCTCGTGCTCGTCGGCGTGCACCTCGTCTCGAAAACACAGCCGTCTCGGTCCGCAACACGTAGCTGAGCCTCAGCCGCAGAACTCGATTCGAATCGAAATCGACGCGTTCGCTCGAGACGTCCCAGCGGGCCAGTACCGAATCGAAATTTAATGCTTTTGAACAGTTGGTCGGGACACTTATTATCGATCCTTTGAATTGGCTGCATGTACTCGCTCGCTTTGGCCAACAGTCGACTCGTCCGAGCGAGAACGTGTGAAACGAACCCATGGAACGAAACATCGGTCTGCTCGGTACGACAAGTATCATCGTCGGATTGATCGTCGGCGCGGGTGCATTCGTACTCCCGGATACGCTCGCCGGGAGCACTGACGCATCCGCATTTCTCGCGATTCTCGTGGCGGCGATACCGGCTGTCTTTATCGGGCTGTTCAACGCGCAACTCGGATCGGCGCTTCCGGTTACGGGAGGCAACTACGTGTACATCTCGCGTCTCGTTTCGCCGCGGTACGGGTTTCTCATCGCATGGATGTTCATCGTGCAGGCGATCGCGGCGACGACGCTCGTCGCCACGGGGTTCAGCGAATCTCTCTCCCTGCTCGTCGACGTACCGGGCTGGGCCGCGAACGTCGGCCTCGTCGTCCTCTTTTACTCATAAATATCGTCGGTCTGCGGGCGGCCAAGCGCGTCCAAATCACCATGGTCGCGTTCATCATTGGGGCGATACTGCTTTTCGTCGTCTTGGGTCTCACCGAGACCAGCGGCGAGAACTACGGGCCGTTGTTCCCCGAGGGGATGTCGCCGTTCTTCGCCGCGATCGGCTCGTTCTACTTCTCGTATATCGGGATCACGGCCATCACCGAACTCGGCGGCGAGATCAAAAACCCAAAACGTACCCTTCCCCTCGCACTGGGAATCTCGAACGGGCTCGCCGCGATGCTGTATACTGCGCTTGTCTTTACGCTCGTCGGGGTCGAGAACTGGCAACAGCTCGGGCAAATGGATGCCGCAGTTGCGGAGGCGTCACAGCTTTTCCTCCCCGCGTGGATGACGACGCTCGTGACGCTCGGGTCGATCGTCGCGATCGCGACCACGGTCAACGCGACGTTCGCCGCCCTCTCTCGAACGATCATGCGCGCTGGCCGAGAGGGTGCGCTCCCGAAACTGTTTGGACGCCGCCACGAGCGATTTGACACGCCGCTGTACGCGCTGTTACTGATCGGAATTCCATCACTGGTTCTCGTTGGACTCGATCCCGGCTTGCCGTTCGTCTCGACGGTCTCAGTGCTGGTCATTCTCCTCACGAACTTCCTGCTGGGACTTGCCCTGTATCGCTTGCCGGATGTCTATCCGATGAAGTATCGCAACGCCGACCTCCGGATAAGCGAACCCGTGCTGAAGGTACTCATCGCGGTCGGACTCTTGGTCACGTTTGCGTTCGGCGTGATGACCGCCGTCGGCTCGTTCATCGGCACCGCAGTGACGGTCTCGTGGCTGGTTCTCGGACTCGGTGTCTACGTCACCCGACGTCGGAAGTTCGCAGGAACGGACGACGACCTCGAAAAAACGATGTCGGCCCCGCCGGAGCTCGACGGTGAGTCCTCATGAGGAAACCGAGAGCGGATGCTCGTCCGTCCGACGGCCGAAACAGACACGACAAACAGCGACAGTCACAGAAGCGAATGGTTAATGAGATCGATCCGTGATACGTGAAACATGGCCACTCAGAACGTAGACAGTCGACTCATCCGGCTGCGACGAGACCTCCATAGGCATCCCGAGCCGTGCTGGGGCGAGTTCTACACTACCGCACGCATCGTCGACGAACTCGAGGAGATCGGCGTCGACGAACTTTACGTCGGACGGGAGATCCACACGGACAAGCGGCTTCGACCGCCGGAACAGGACGAACTCGAGCGGGCCCGCGAGCGGGCTCTCGAGGCCGGTGTCGACACGGACCGGCTCGAACCGCTCGAGGACGGGTACACCGGCGCGATGGCGGTGCTCGAGCAGGGCGACGGACCGACGATCGGACTCCGCGTCGATATCGACGCACTGCCACAGGAAGAAGCAGACGATTCCGACCACCAGCCCGCCGCCGAAGGATTCAGATCGCAACACGAAGGACTGATGCACGCCTGCGGTCATGACGCCCACGCCTCGATCGGTGTCGGCGTACTTGAGGCGATTCGGAACAGCGACTTCGAGGGAACGCTGAAAGTCATCTTCCAACCAGGTGAGGAAAAGGGCGCCGGCGCGGCGTCGATCGTCGGGAGCGGCCATCTCGAAAACGTAGACGCCCTGCTCGCCGTCCACGTTGGACTCGATCAGGAACTTGGGACCGTGATCCCTGGAATCGACTCCTTCCTCGCGATAAACGGGTTCACCGCCGAGTTCACCGGAGCACCCGCCCACGCCGGAAACAATCCGCACGACGGAAATAACGCTCTCCACGCGATGGCGACCGCCATCGAGAACCTCTACGGCATTCCGCGCCACGCTGACGGGGCATCTCGCGTCAACGCGGGTCGCGCGGAGGGTGGAACCGTCATGAACACGATCCCGGAGTCGGCCTCCATCACGGGAGAGGTCCGCGGCGAGACGACGGAGATCAGAGAGTACATGGAAGCGCGCGTCGAAGACGTCCTGCGGGGCGCTGCGACGGTACATGGCTGTGCGGTCGATGTGAACTTCATGGACGGCGCACCGAGCGCCGAGTGCGACGAGGAACTGGTCGAGACCGTCACTGACGTCGCGATCCGGCAAGGGGCGACTATCCTCAAAGACAGCGACGGTGCCCTCGGTGGAAGTGAGGACGCGACGCGCCTAATGCAAAAAGTCCAGCGGGAAGGCGGCACCGCGACCTACATTGGCATCGGCGGGGGGAACGAACACGGCCATCACACGGCACGTTTCGATATCGACGAAGACGCGATATTCACGGCAGTCGACGTGCTCACCGAGGCCATCTGCTCGACCGAGATGTCGCTGTCGTAAGCGTTCGTATGTCCCGTCGCGTCTTGAGGGACCGAGCGGTGCCGTCGATCGATCCGAGGTAATGAGTAGTCATAATTTCTACCATAGAAAGAATTATTACTATGAATTCCACTAAGAGTACGTGATGGGCGCTACAGAGCAATCGGAGCCGAGCACACAGCCGTCAGAGTCCGAGGACGATTTCCGCGGAACGTGGGAGGACGTCCGCGACCTCCCGCCGAGCGCCAAACTCGTCGTCAAGGTTCTCGAGTACAACGGCGCGATGAGCCAGCAACAGATCGCCGATACAACGTTGCTCCCGGCACGAACCGTCCGGTACGCGCTCGGACGTCTCGACGAACGAAACGTGATCAAGACCCAGCTCTCGTTCACCGACGCTCGAAAGCACTTTTACGTCCTCGATATAGACAACTAGGGTCCAGAGAACGCGGATGAATTCGAACAGCGCGAACGATTTACGATACCGACACACCAGGAGATCGGAGTGACCACGACAGGGATCAACGCACGACTCGACCGAATCGGAACGGACGGACAGTACGCCATTGTCCTCGTGGAGCACGGCATCACGCTCGGTACCGTGAACGGACTTAGGGAGATTGAATCAACCGTTGACGACGTCACCCGAGGTGGTTCCCACAATGGAGGTGTCAACTGACGCTACCAGAGGCGAACTTTAGACGATAGGACGGAATCAACATTCTGAGCAAGCGGCACAACTTACCCAACGGAGCGGGAGAGTTGTGTCATAGACACCGCAGCCCTCCCGCTTCAACTCCTTTGATTTAGCGACCTATTCCGGCACCGTTCAACACAGCTCTTCATACTGCAAGACGGCGTCCAATTCTCTACACGTCTCACGAAGTACAGTGGAGAGAACGCCTGAGAACAGGATTAGATAACCTCGCAACGGAGCCTTCTTTTTCCAGTCGCGATCAACCCCACTCATTCATTTATCCTGTCATACTATTCTGACAGTGGTCGACTCAAGGTGAAATTACGACGTACGTCTGTTGTTTACGTTTTCCGTTTACCCAGTTCAGCAAATAGTCATAAATTACAATAGTATGAATGTAATGAGTGGGGGCGAATACTAACATACTACGTTAGAGGTGTAGTCTGGGTTCGACTAACCGCGATTATTGGTCCCGTGACTGCTAAATGTAAACACACTCCGTAAACAAACGATGGGTGAAAGCGGAGCTCAAACCGGGCAGTACCAACCTCAGAGATATCAGAGTATGAGCTCTCAGACTCTACAGTGATGCTCAGGCGAGCAAATCGAGTGCTGTCTGTGAGAGGACGGAGACGCCGATGGGAAGACAGTCTTCGTCAATGTCGAACGTCGGCGTATGATGTCCACTTGGATTACTCGCACCGAGACCGACGTACGTGGCTTTTCCGCCGTTTTCAGCAACTGTCTTCATGAGGTAGGTAGCGTCTTCACTCGCTCCGAGCGTGTCTCTGCGGACGGGCGACGTAACCCCATCAATCCTTTCTGCGGTTTCGTATACCGAATCTACCATTTCTCTATCGCAGTCTTGTCGTATCGACTCACCGATAACTGTGACATCTACGTCACAGCCGTGCATCGCTGCAGCGTGTTCTAACCGGTCGTACACTGATTCTTTCATGTATTCCATCAACTGCGTCGATTCGCCCCTGACCTCCGCCTTTGCGGTCACCAGATCTGCAATCACGTTAGCTGCGTTCTCCGTGTGTATCTCCCCGAGGTTCACTCGAGTATCACCGTCTTGGTGGCGAGGAATAGCGTAGATGTCGCTTGCCGCAGTGACGAAGGCTTGGATTGCGTTCTGGCCGTCCTCCGGAGCGGCTCCAGCATGTGCAGACTCTCCCTCGATGGAGATGTCGAAGCGGGAGAGAGCGAGTGCGCCATCCATACCGGCGATGACCTCTCCAGTCTCCTTCTCGAGTCCAACGTGGACTCCCAGTAAGTAATCTACATCGTTCAGGTGAGAGGTGCTTGCCATCGCTTTCCCACCCCCAAGAAGCTCCTCAGAGGGTTGGAAAAAGACTTTGAACGTCCCGTTGAACTCTCGAGCCGACAGCGTTTCGAGAACGCCCAAGCCGAGTGTGATATGTGCGTCATGACCGCAGGCGTGCATGAACCCTTCGTTCGTCGAACGAAACCCCTCAGCAGTCGGTGTGTGATCCGTGGCGGACGATTCGGTAATAGGGAGCGCATCGATGTCGACACGAAGCGCCACACACGGACCTTCTCCGTTCTCTATGACTGCGACGGCGCCGGTTTTTCCACCGGCGATCTTGTCGAGAACGTCGGGGCGCTCGATCTGTTTTCGGGCCTGCTCTAGCCAGTCGGACAACTCCTGATCGTCAGGTACGCCGAGTCGTTCCGTAGTGTTGACCGCCTCGGATCCGATATGAAGTTCGTCCACACCGATCCGTTCGATCTCGTCGACGATCTTTGCCGTCGTCCAGAATTCACGCCAGCCCGGTTCCGGGTTTTGATGAAACTCCCGTCGCAATTCCACCAGATCGGTCTTATCTGCCATGGTATAACATGGGAACACTGCGCATTTATTGATTGCCTATTCTATACCATCTCTAAACTGGGAAATTAAATCGATGACGTGAGACGGTATCCGACAGGTGGAGCGGGCCGGCACCTCGGGTCGTACAGAGGAGGAAATCGTCCGTGATTGAGCGGAACGACGTCTTCCGAGATGGCTATGCCGCATCGTGATGGTGACGGTGTCGTTGGCACCGTTCGATCCGCTCTGCGAGAGCGGCGAAATCGAAGGGCTCGCCGGATGACGAGACGCCTCCGGCGTCTCGTTTCAACTGACCCCTGAACGGGTCACGGGCGTTACGTATCCGCTTCGACCAACCCGTTTTCCCACATGAGCTTTGCAACGTAAATCGTGCCAAACACCGAGACGACGATTACCGCATAGAGGGGAACTCCGGGGAGGAAAGCGAGGAATCCGAACTCCATTAGTAGCGTCATGATCAGCGCAATGCAGAATCCAACAGCGGCTATCTTCGGATAGTCCCGTCCGAACTGGGCGAAGATCGCCCCGAAGACCGCCGGCACTAGATAGGACTCGAGAGCGTTTCGAACGAACTCGGGCAACGCTTCAAACACGGGAACGAGCGCGAAGACGCCGACAGTCAGTATCGTAACGTTGACGAAAATCGAGCCGGCGATAGCGATGGTCGAAATAATGCTCCCCTGTGGGGTCCCGGGTTCGACGTCGGCGCTTTCCTGCGCCGCGGCAGCACACGGGAGACGCAGATTCGAGATGTTTCCTGACAGGAACGCCATGTACGTTCCTGGAATACCAAGCACCGGGTAGTAGGAGATGGGTTCGATAAACCAAATCATCCCGAAAGTGATTGCGACGGAGAGGAACCCACCGACTATCGCGCCCGCTGGCGGTACGATCTCGAAGACAGCAAGCAGCGTCAACGCTGGTCCGAACGATAGAGCGATCGCGAGGAGACTCGTTATCCTTCCCCACTTGTTGATGTACGGTATGAAGTTGGATTCGTACACGCTTTCTTCCGAACTGGATAGCGTACTCTCTCCCGAACTGGACGGTGACGACATGGTTACCACCCACCTCCAGCGACCGTATGAATTCCCATCCCGACGAGAAGACCGACGGCCATCGCAATACCTAACGCCCACTCTCGTATCCATTGAATCTCTTTTTCATCGGCTATCGCCAGGAGCGAACTCATGACCAATCCGCCCATTGCTACGGACGCTGTTTCAGGAGCTCCGGCTGTGATCTCTCCGGACACGAAGTACGCGAACGCTCCAAGCATTGCGCCAGCGGTAACGATCGGGAGAAGCGTGTCTCTCCCGCCGACAACCTTCTGTCTCGCTTTTTCCATGTGTGGGGTTCCGAGCGCTGCCACGAGCAACCAACCGATGCCACCGAGCGTCATCGTCCATACTGCAGTTGCGAACGCAGTCTCGGTGATACCTTCGTCCCCAAATCCGTACCCCAACTGGGAAACACCAAGCTCCGCGGCGGGCAGTTCGAACGCAAGGGATCCGATGACAGTGAGTCGCATCCAGGCGACGGGTCCACCGACGGTCGCGATGAGTGCCAACATCGCCGCAAGTACGGCTATTGCAGGACCGATGGCAGAAATAACGCCTGTTTTCAATCCCGTCGTGAGCTGTTCGTCGGATAATCCCATCTCTTTTCCATTCTTCCACGACCGACGCAGGAACAGTCCTGCTTGTATCAACACCATCATAACGACTGGCACCACTGAGATCCAGAGCCAGGGACTGTTCGCGACGTCCATATAGGCCGGCGCAACGGCTGTACTCGGACAATACATCTTGGTAGTCGTTATCTTACACTGTGTGATTATAAAACCACTGGTATAGTGAGTTGATAACACAGACAAATTGAAAATTCCTCCAGAAGCACGAATATGAGTGTCTGAATAGTTGGCCAAATGTGGATCTGGGTGGTGAATAGTCTTTCCAGACAGTTCTTGAGGTCGCTGGGGTGCGTCAACTAACAACCGAAACTGCTTGCACAAAGCCGGCTCACTCCAGTTTCTCGTTCGCTCTTCTACAGGCCTCGCTTCCACCGTTGATTTCGACCCGCGCCTCGATCGGTGCATACACGGTCAGCGACTACCATGTGGAGGACTGAGAATACGAACGCGAAAACAGTCGCGGCGGCTGAAGGAACCGTGACTACCGATTGAGAGTGTGAATTGCCTGTCCTGCTGCGTTCGCGGCTGCCTCTCGAACCGTTTCTGAGAGCGTCGGATGTGCGTGGACCGTCTCGATCATGGCATCCAATGACATTTCGGATTCGATAACGAGGCCCAACTCGGCAATGAGTTCCGAAGCTTCTGGGGCGACGATCTGGGCACCTACTACGTTGCCTGTTTCGGCAGCAATGACCCTGACGAACCCACTGGCTTCGTCCATCGTGAGTGCGCGACCGCTCCCGCGTAGGTGCATTTCGCCGACGATCGGATCGAAACCTGCTTTTGCAGCTTCCGCTTCCGTCATCCCCACTGTGGCGATCTCAGGATCGGTGAACACGACGGCAGGGATGGCCTGTGGATCGACTGTCGCTGATCCGCCCGCGATGTACTCCGCGGCGATTTCTCCCTCGTACATTCCCTTGTGTGCGAGCATCGGCTCGCCCGCAACGTCGCCGACGGCGAAGATATGCTCTCGGTTGGTTCGAGCATAGTCGTCAGTCGGAACGAATCCATCTTCGTCGGTCTCGACTCCGGCAGCCTCCAACGAAACCGTTTCCGTAACTGGTTTGCGCCCGACTGCGACGAGTGCTTTCTCCGCTGTGAACTCCGAGACCCCTCCATCTTCGGATGTGGTCGTAACGGTAATGCCGTCAGTGGTACGTTCCCAGCTGTCTGCGGCCGCTTCGAAATGGAACTCGATTCCCAATTCTGTAGCTCGTTGTTTGACGACGCGAGTAACGTCCGCGCCGTAGCCGGGTAACGCCTCGTCGAGCATCTCTATGACGGTAACGTTTGCTCCTGCCTTTGCGAACACCGTTGCTAGCTCCATCCCGATGTAGCCAGCACCGACTACGATCAGCCGGTCCGGTATCGACTCCATCGCCAGGGCGTCTCGTGAAGAGAGGATCTGTTCTCCGTCGAACTCGAAGCCGGGAAGCTCGACCGGCTGACTCCCCGTCGCAACGATCGCGTGTTCGAACTCGAGCCGGTTCGTGTCGTCCTCTCTACTGTTGGTGATTCGGACCGTATTTTCACCAGTAAACTCCGCGGCGCCTTCGACGAGCGTAACCCCGTTCCCCTTACAGAGTTTCTCTACACCGGACGTGAGCTGCTCGACGACCTGGTCTTTCCAGGCCACTAACTCGGACATTTCGATGGTCAGCTCCGCGTGAATTCCCATGTGGCTTGCCTCCCTGGTGCGGTGTGCAAGGTCCGTCGCGGAAATAAGCGCCTTCGAGGGGATACAGCCGTGGTTGAGACAGGTCCCCCCGTAGGCGTCTTTCTCGACGAGCGTGACATCGAGGCCGAGCTGTGCCGCGCGGATCGCGGCGACGTAGCCGCCTGGTCCGGCACCGATGACTAGTACGTCCGTACTGGTAGGTGGATCACGAGCACTCATATCGTGGTAAGTGCACCCGAAGAGGTTGATGTTTACGGTTGGGGATAGTCTTCCGTCCGTGACCGGTTACCCGCCGTCGCTCGTCAGGAGATTATCGTCGGAGATCCTGTGTTCTACGGCTGAGGGGTATCAGAAAACAGCGCCGTCCCTATTCGTCGCTGGACAACGCATGCCAGGAAAGCTGTGGACTTCGGGCAGCGCTTGTCTGGTCGATATAGCGAGCGCTGGTCTTCTCCGGTGCAGCCGCGATGGTCGCTTCCTCTTCACTGGCCACGGCGTTGAACGCGGCAGCTAACTGATCGAGCGTCGTTTTGCTCTCCGCTTCAGTTGGTTCTGTCATGAGCGCTTCGGAGACGATCTCGGGCCACTTCGTCGTCGGCGGATGGACGCCGTAATCGAGCATCCGCTTTGCGAAGTCTGCCGCGTCTAGTTCGCCCGCACTCGCGACGAACTCGTGATGGAACGGCCCGAACGGAATCTCGAGATCGATCTGCGAAGCGAGATAGTTCGCGTTGAGGACCGCTTTTGCGCTCGTATCTTTCAGTCCTTCGTCACCCAACCGGCAGATATACGCATGCGCCTTGATCAGAACTAACCAGTTACCCATCGCACCGTGAACCTTTCCTACCGAGTGCGCAGGTTCGATTAGCTCGTACTCCCCGTCTTTCTCTTCGATTTGCGGGGTCGGAAGGAACGACTCCAGTTCCGCTGTCACTCCGATCGGACCGGCTCCCGGACCGCCACCGCCGTGGGGCGTCGCGAATGTTTTGTGGACGTTGTAGTGCATGATGTCGAACCCCATATCCCCAGGTCGGGCACGGCCGAGAAGCGCATTCAGGTTGGCCCCATCGTAGTACAACAGTCCGCCCGCGTCGTGGACGAGATCTGCTATCTCTTCGATATCGCGTTCGAAGAGACCGAGCGTATTCGGGTTCGTCAGCATGAGTGCAGCCGTCTCTTCACCGACGGCGGATCTCAGCGCATCCAGATCGACGCGACCGTCCTCGTCACCCGGTAGCTCGACCACGTCGTAACCGGCCATCGCGGCGCTGGCGAAGTTCGTGCCGTGGGCGCTTGCAGGGACGATAACTTCCGATCGCTGCTCGCCTTCACCGTTCCGTTCGTGGTACGCTTTGGCTACCAGGATCCCCGTAAATTCACCCGCAGCTCCGGCTGGTGGTTGCAGCGTTACTGCGTCCATTCCGCCGATTCGGCCGAGGTACTCCTGTAGTTCGTGATAGAGCTGCAGTGTCCCCTGCACGGACTCTTCGGCTCGATCGGGGTGTACCGCAGCTTCGGACCGGGCTGCGACGTCCTCGGTGAACCTGGGGTTGTACTTCATCGTGCACGATCCCAGCGGATACGGGCCGCTGTCGATCCCGTAGTTCATCTGCGAGAGTCGCGTATAGTGGCGAGCGACCTCCGGCTCGGAAAGGGACGGCAACTCTAGCGTCTCTCTGGTAAGATCGTCGGGTAGTCCCTCGTATTCGACGTCGATCGCGGTCTGGTCTTTCTCGGAGAGAAGCGGCTCGTACCCGTCCGTGTTCGTGTCGTTCCAGACGGCCTGATCGTGTTGTTGCATTAGTCTAACACCTTCGTAATTGCTGTAACGAGTTCTTCCGTCTGTCGTTCGTTTATATCAGTCACACAGATCTGGATCGTATCGGCATCAACAGCATGGACGGCAACGCCTTCCGCGTACAGGTTCGAAACGAGATCCTCTGCATCCGGCTCGACGGAGACTCTGAACTCTCGGAAATGGTGTCCATCGTGGACGGGCGCCGAGATACCATCGATTTCGTTCAGCTCTTTTGCGAGCGCTTCCGGAAGCTGGTGACATTTTTTCGCAAGATCAACGAGACCGTCCGGTCCCAGAAGCGAAGCATGGATCGCTGCCCGGAGCGCGACCCAAGCCTGGTTCGTACAGATATTCGAGGTTGCTCGCTCGCGCCGAATGTGCTGTTCTCGCGTCTGAAGCGTCAGCGTGTACGCACGGTGATCGCTCTCGTCTCGACTGGCACCGACGAGACGACCGGGAACTTGTCGAAGGAACTTCTCTCTGCACGCAAAGAGGCCTAACCCTGTACCGTACGCCGATCCCAGTCCGAGGACGCTTGCGTCGCCGACGACGACGTCGGCGCCGATCGATGCGGGGGGCTGTAGCAACGAGAGCGCGATCGGATCGGAACCGAGACAGAACAGTACATCGTCGTCAGCAAGCAGCGTGCCGATCTCTTCGAGCTGCTCTTGTATGAGCCCCGTGGTCGTCGGGTTCTCTACATAGACCAGCGCAACGTCGTCGTCGAGTACACCACTGAGGGCGTCGGGGTCAACGACACCGTTGGTGGTCGAGTACTCGTCGATGACAAGGGAGGACCCACTGGCGTAGTTCTCGAGAACGGCCCGGCGTTCGTCCCGGAGGATATCGGGTACAAGCACGCGGTTACCGCTAACGCTCCGAACACGCTGAGAGAGCGTTGCCGCCTCTCCGAGTGCGGTTGCAGCGTCGTACATCGAGCAGTTTGCGATCTCGAGACCGGTCAGCTCGACGAGCAGTGACTGATACTCGAACAGCGCCTGCAGGAACCCCTGTGTGACCTCGGGTTGATACTGAGTGTAGGACGTGAGAAACTCCGACCGATCGGCCAGGTGGTCGACTAACGACGGGACGTAGTGATCGTAATGGCCACGGCCCAGAAACTCGATAGCTGAGTCGTTCTGACCCAGTACTTTCGTCACTCGCTGTACGACTTCTTGCTCCGACGCGGCTTCGATACCGAACTCGGCGTCGAACCGAACCGAAGCCGGTATATCGAACAGGTCTTCTATCGACTCCGCGCCGATAGCCTGCAGCATCGCCTCGACGTCGGCTTCCGTGTGCGGTGCGAAGGGGCTGCCAGTCGACCCCGTCGGAGTCGTTTTCGTCTGTTGTAGCTGATCGTGGTAGCTCATCGTTAGATCATCTCTTCGTACTCGGCCGCATCGAGTAGATGTTCGAGGTCTCCCTCCGGTTCTAATTCGACCAGCCATCCGTCCCCGTACGGATCCTCGTTGATGAGTTCGGGACTGTCGATGACGTCCTCGTTGATGGCGGTGACCGTTCCGGCGACAGGGACGTATATATCGGAAACCGCTTTGATGCTTTCGAGGACGCCGAGCTCTTCACCCTGGTCGAGCGTTTCGCCTTCGGGGGGGAGATCGACGAAGACGATGTCTCCGAGCTCGTCCTGTGCGAAGTCGCTGATGCCGACTCGTACTGTATCCGTTTGGTTGGCTGCCCATTCGTGTGATTCGGCGTACCGTCGTTCGGCTGGTATTTCGAATTCCATAGTATTAGGCGTCCGTCTCGAGTGTCTCCAGGAAACGCTGGTTGACGATCGTCGCATCCACAGTTCGATTTCGAATCTCGATCCCGAGCTGCGTTCCTTCCTCCGTGAACTTCGAGTCGACGTATCCGAGTGCCAATGGGGTATCGAACGTCGGACTCATCGTTCCGCTGGTTACGTGTCCGATTTCGTCGCCGTCGTTCAGTATCGAGTACCCCTGCCGTGCAATAGCCCGGTCCTCGATCCGGAGTCCAACGATTCGCTCGTCGACGCCGTTCGCGTCGAGTTCCTGGAGCGCGCCTTTCCCGACGAACGATGACTTCTCGAAGTCGACGACGAACCCTAATCGGGCTTCGAGCGGCGTTCGGGGTTCTTGATCCGGATCGAAGTCCTGTCCCGACAGGAGCAGCCCCGCTTCGAGCCGGAGCGTGTCCCGGGCACCGAGACCACACGGCTGGATCCCATCGAAAGCAGTCCAGACGGTTTCCGAGCTAGTTGCCGGAAAGAGGATCTCGTACCCGTCTTCACCCGTGTAGCCGGTTCTGGCGACCAGACAGGAGACGTCGGCTATTTCCGTCCGTCGTGCGGTAAACGGAGAGAGGTCTTCGACAGAGTCTGCGACAGTAGATTCTACCGCTTCGACCGCGTCTGGACCCTGAACTGCGATCATTCCCGTCTCTTCGGTTTGATCTTCGACCGTTACCTCGAGATCGAGCGTCGATGCCCAGTCCTCGCATCGGGTTGTCATCTGTTCGCCGTGACCAGCGTTCGGAACGAAGAGATACCCCTCCTGATCCGGGTAGCGATAGATAACGACGTCGTCCAGTATCACACCGTCCTCGTCGAGAATACACGAGTACTGTGCGTCACCGGGTGCCAGCTCATCGACGTCGTTCGTCGTAAGCTGGTTCAGGAGCGCAGTGGCGTCCGGTCCACGGACGACGACTTCGCTCATATGACTGATGTCGAAGCGTCCGACCTGTTCTCGCACCGCGGTGTGCTCAGTACGTATCGAATCGAACGTTACGGGCATCTCCCAACCGCCGAAGTCGGTGAAATCCGCTCCGGTGTTTCGATGGGTCTGATACAGTGATGGCTTGTGCGACGTCACACTTGGTACAGTGAGAGACAGATCATATAAATCCTCCGTATCAGACGGTCGACACAGTGCTAATTGATTCGGGTGACGGAGTAACCGGCGTTGCGAATCGTTTCCAGAATCCGATCCGTTTGTTCGGTTCCACTCGTCTCGATGCGAAAGTACAGATACGCTTCGCCGACGTCCAGGTTTTCGACGGAGCGTTCATGTCGAACGTTTCGAACGTTTGCGCCGTGGTCGGCGACGATCTCTGAGATCTGTTCGAGACGCCCTGGCTCATCGACGATATGCACTCTGAATCGTACCAGCTGTCCTCGGGCCGTTAGTCCGTGGGTGAGGATCGTCTGGAGATCGGTCATACTCAGATTGCCCCCCGACAACACCGGAACGACAGTTTCACCGTCGACGGTTAGTTGATCGCTGCGGAGGGCTGCAATCGTCGTTGCGCCTGCTCCCTCGACCATCTGTTTCGTGCGTTCGAGGGTAAACAGTAAGCTTTCGGCGATCTCGGTGTCTGAGACGGTGATGACTTTGTCGACGTAGGTCTCGATGCAGTCGTATGTGAGCTGTGAGAGTCCGCCGGTCGCGATTCCGTCCGCAATGGTCTGGACGTTCTCGCTCTCCTGTGGTCGCCCTTTCTGAAGACTTTTCGGGAGCGTTGCTGCACCACTGGCCTGAACACCAACGATCCGTGTTTCAGGTGCTCGTTCGCCGATGACAGTCGCAATGCCACTGAGTAGTCCGCCACCGCCAACTGGGACGATTACTGTATCGACATCGGGAACCTGTTCCAGAATTTCGAACCCAAGTGTTCCCTGCCCGGCTACGATATCCGGATCGTCATATGCGTGGACGAAAACGGTTTCTTCTCCGGCTAGCGATTCTGCGTGTTTCATCGCTGCCTGGAAATCGTGTCCGTGTAACTCGACGTCGGCACCGTACTCTGCCGTCGCGTCGATCTTGGCCTGTGGTGCGTTTCGTGGCATGACGATGGTCGAATCTAGCCCGATCTTCGTTGCAGCAAGCGCAACCCCTTGCGCATGATTGCCAGCGCTCGCTGCAATCGCTCGTGATATTTCGGACTCCGACCCTATCTGGACGAGCTTGTTGTACGCTCCGCGTGTCTTGAAGGAACCGGTGCGTTGCAGGTGCTCCATTTTGAGCCGCACCTCCGCTCCCGTTTCCTCGTGAAGCGATCGACTCGTTTCGATCGGCGTCTGTTGAACGACGGCGTCGTCCAGTCGCTCTCGCGCCCGCTCGATATCGGAAATTGACACACTCGTGGTTTGTTCATCACGGGTCATTTGCGGTGTCTTCGTCCACTACCCATCACCGGGGCGTAATAACGTTAGTGCAAGAACGGAGATATTTTGACGAACACTGCTGTCGAACTCTTCGCATATTGGGGAACGATCTACTTCGGGACGGGAGTACCGGGACGTCTCTCTTCGGCACAGGACTACGCGGTCGCGAGAACCGCGACAGATGCATTGGTACGGTTAGACGCCGGTTTAAAACACTACTCAATCAGAACGTCGTTGTTCACTGATCAACGTCTACAACCCGCCCGTCACTCGAATTAGCCCGTCTCTCAGTTGAGTTTCCAAACTGGGGAAGATTTCTACGCCAGCCGATAGAAATAAGAGGTCCATTTCGGGGAACCGACATCATGCGATCGCGTCTCCCAATCAACCTTTTTGAGTCCCCGTTCGATTTCCAATCGATCTACCCTATTCATTACAACCATACTTGTGTAATTTCCGCGGTCTTCGGACCGTCGTGCGATCGATTCGCTCAATTCGGTTCGTACGACGCTAATTCCTGTTCCAGATCAGAAACCATCGGCTGGAGAAGATTAACCAATTCCTCGTCACCAGGTAGACGGTAGGGAGGGCCTGAGACGTCTAGCGATCCAAACACGGTTCCATCAGGGTTCTTGACGGCGATCGCTACAGCACGTAGTCCCTCTAGGGCTTCCTGATCGTTCACTGCGTATCCTTGCGATCGAACCGTCTCGATCTCCTCAAACAACCGGCTCCGTTCCGTAATCGTGTTCGGTGTCTCCTGTGGGAGCCCCCATTTATTTATTATCTCATCGATACGCTCGTCCGAGAATTCAGCCAGCATTGCTTTTCCACTGGCGGAGTTGTGCATATAGAATTGGTGACCGACCTGGAACCCCTCTACTGAAGGGTTGCTGACCTCGTCGAAGAGAATGATACTCCGACCGTTCTCCTCCACGGCAAAGCTCACCTCCTCGCCTATCGTATTGGCTAACTCGAGAGCGCTTTCTCTTGCGAGTTCGTACCGGCTATCTCGCCGCCGCGCCTCTTCCCCAAGATGGAAAAGTTTCAGTCCGAGCTCGTATCGGTCATCCACTTTTGTAACATACCCATAATCGGTTAACGTTTTGAGATGGGTATACACCGTACTCGTTGATAGGCCGACTTCGTCAGAGATTTCCGTCAATCGGCCTCCATCTAACTCTTCTATAGCATCAACCACTCGAAGCGATGTAGCCGTGGTTTTTCTTCTATCTCCGTGTCCGTTCGGTTCCATACTATGTTTTGTGACGATACCCTACTTAAAACCAGTACCCCTCCCGAAGACAGTCTCGCTGGGCTCGCCTGACTCGCTGGTTCGAACAGTCTCTGACAGTCTCCCAGCGGTGTTTGGGTTGCCTTCTCGAATAGTAATTAGACTGTGGGGTATGTAGAACCATCTATAATACTATGGTTCTGTCCGAGATCCGATCACTATCTCTCCGTCTCGAAGCTTAGAACTGTAAGCATTGCTTGAACAGGCTCTGTACCGATAGAAAGTGCGCTAATAGATATATACTTCTTCCAGTTTACCATTCTTCTCGACGAGCTGAACCACGATCAATGCACGGCTCTGTTGTTTCTTACCAATTGAATATAGATGATATTATACGTTCAGCTCTACCGAGTGTCCTACCTCGATCTATACAACTCTAACCTACATAGTATTTCTACAAATGATACTATGCCGAGAACGGCACTGTCTAGTTCTGCACCTCCTCGACCGGCGTCTTTCCATCGAGAGCTTGGTTCGGTCTCTGATGGTTGTAGTAGTGCATGAATTGCTCAAACCATTCGCGTGCGCTCGCCCGACTGCCCACCCACGAGTTGTGAAAGCGGTCGATGCGCATTTTGAGGGTGTGAAACCACTTTTCGATGAGGTTTCGCTCGGTATAGTTGACCCGACCGCTCAACCCTAATCGAGCA
>JGI2924J29684_1077719_pt1 | contig 21305 bp, 19 predicted proteins | sample BenlonsequencITS_FD_29684 | JGI IMG/M metagenome (IMG submission 29684)
CTCGTTTCTTGCGTTTGCTATTAGCTTGCGCTTTTAGCTTTGCTTGACGAGGTTTGGTTTGTTGAACTCATCGTTCAACTTCCATCTCTTTGCACTGTTTAGTTTTCAAGGACCTTTAGTTTATTTATATCGCCATTACGGCGACGTGTTAAATTATATCGTTTAGAAGCGTTGATGTCAATATAAAATTTATTTTTTTTATCGCCGCTTGCAACGACTTATTTATATTATCATTCAAAGTAATGCATAATCAAGTTAAAAATTATGGCATCATTACCATTTATAAAGACTTTATTAATATAGCACAGGCCATATTTCACTGTCAACAATACACACAATAAAATAAACATCATAACACATAAAAAAAAGCGGGTTAAATTAATCTTCCCCGCTAATTACTTTAGCCACTGCTACCACATGATCACCCTCACCCAGTTTCATCAACAATACTCCCTGGGTAATTCTACCAAATAAAGATACATCGTCGGCTTTAATCCGAATCATTATACCATCCGCACTAATCATTAATACTTCGTCTTCGGGTTTAACCACTTGCAATGATACAACAAGACCATTTCTCTCTGTGCATTTTATATTTATTATTCCTTTACCGCCTCGAGTTTGAGTTCTATATTCATTAATTTTAGTTCGTTTACCATATCCCTTACTGGTTACTACCAGTAATTCAGAATCTTCACGTATCAAATCCATGGATACAACTTCATCGTGTTCATTTAAAGTAATTCCCTTAACACCCCTGGTAACTCTACCTGTGGAACGTACATCTTCCTCGGAAAATCTTATAGCTAAACCATTTTGAGTGCCGATAATAATTTCCACTGTGCCATCTGTTAGTAAAGCATTAACTAGCGCATCACCATCATCCAAATTAAGTGCTTTTATACCATCCCTTTTGGTATAACCATATTCATTTAGGGGTGTTTTCTTAATAATACCACGGCGTGTAGCCATAAGTAGATAATAATCATTATCAAATTCTCTAATGGGTATAACCGTAGTTATATATTCATCTTTATCTATATAAAGCAAATTAACGATAGCAGTGCCCCGTGCCTGGCGACCTGATTCTGGAATTTCGTATCCTTTTAACCTGTAAACTTTGCCTTTATTTGTGAAAAATAAAAAATAATGATGGGTGGTGGCAATAAATAAATGTCGTAAAAAATCATCGTCCTTGATACCCATAGCATTAATGCCACGTCCACCCCTTCTCTGACTATGATACGTGTCCAGGGGCATTCTTTTTATATAACCCTGATTAGTAATTGCAATCACAACATCCTCTTCGGATATTAAGTCTTCATCTTCCACATCAATACTTTCACTGGAAATAATAGTGCGGCGTTTATCCCCGAATTTATTTTTAATAGCTATTATTTCCTCTTTGACAATACCCAGAACCATTCTTTCATCTGCTAATACCGAGCGAAGGTAATCTATCTTTTTAATCAACTCTTTATATTCAGCTTCTAATTTTTCCCTTTCCAGGCCGGTCAAGCGATGTAAACGCATATCTAAAATTGCCTGGGCCTGTTTTTCAGAAAAATTAAATCTATTCATCAGCCCTTCTCTGGCTGTATCTGTATTTTTGGAACCACGGATAATCTTAATTACCTCATCCAAGTTAGCCAGTGCTATACGTAGTCCCTCTACTATGTGGGCTCTTTCCTCTGCTTTGTTTAATTCGTATTTGGTACGCCGTACAATTATATCCTTTTGGTGCTCGAGATAATGATGCAACACTTCCTTCAAATTTAAAACCTTAGGTTCACCATTAACCAGTGCCAGCATTATAATACCAAAAGAATCTTGCATTTGAGTATGCTTGTATAATTGGTTCAATATCACCTTGGGATTTGCATCCCGGCGCAACTCAATAACAATACGCATACCATGCCTGTCTGATTCATCCCTTAAATCAGAAATACCGTCAATTTTTTTATCTTTTACCAGTTCGGCAATTTTTTCTATTAAACGTGCCTTATTTACTTGATAAGGTAACTCAGAAACAATTATGCTGGTTTTTTTACCGTTATCCTCTATTTCTGCCTTGGCTCTTACCTTAACTGTTCCTCTGCCGGTTTTATATGCCGAGCGTATACCATCCCGTCCCATAATAATAGCACCGGTGGGAAAATCCGGTCCTTTGATATGTTTCATTAAATCAGCAATATCAATCTGTGGGTTATCTATAAGCATAACAAAACCATCTATAACCTCGTTCAGGTTATGAGGTGGAATATTGGTTGCCATACCAACGGCAATACCAGCAGAACCATTAACAAGTAAATTGGGAAAACGGGAGGGTAGAATAACAGGTTCCTTACCGCTTTCATCATAATTAGGTATAAAGTCAACCGTTTCTTTATCAATATCAGCTAGTAGTTCAGTGGTAATTTTAGATAAACGGGCTTCCGTATAACGCATAGCCGCTGGTGCATCGCCATCTACTGATCCAAAGTTACCGTGCCCGTCTACAAGGGGGTAACGAGAAGCAAAATCCTGGGCCAGCCTCACTAAGGTGTCATAAATGGCAGAGTCACCGTGGGGGTGATACTTAGCCATTACTTCACCGACTATATATGCTGACTTACGGTGCGGTTTATCCGGGGTTACACCAAGCGTATGCATAGCATAAAGAATTCGGCGGTGCACAGGTTTCAAGCCATCCCTTACATCGGGTAAAGCCCTCCCCACAATTACGCTCATGGCATAATCCAGGTAAGAGTGTTTCATTTCCTCATTTATATCTATAGGTATAACTTTTCCGGTTAAAGCAGGCAATACAATTCACCTCAAAATTAAAATAAAGTCAACATTATTAAGTATAGTTGCCGAATTTATCAATGGCAATACCTTAATTTGGTGGAGATAAAACCACAACCGATTAGCTACAGATCAACTTTTTAATTTATAAAAAAACGGGAAATTAATTCCCGCCATACTGATATAAAGCAATCATATATCAAGATTTCTCACTGCACGGGCATTATTCTGAATAAACACCCGGCGTGGTTCCACTTTATCCCCCATAAGCATGGAGAATATTTGATTGGCCTCAATAGCATCCTCCAATTGTACTTGTAAAATAGTGCGAGTGTCAAAATTCATGGTGGTGTCCCAAAGCTGTTCCGGGTTCATTTCTCCCAAACCTTTATATCGTTGTAAAGATATTCTATCACGCCCAACTCTATTTAGCAGTTGTTCTAATTCTTTATCATTATAAACATAGTACTCTTTTTTTTCTTTACGCACTCGGTATAATGGTGGTTGAGCTATATAGGCATACCCATTTTCAATTAACTGTCGCATATAGCGGTAAAAAAAAGTAAGAAGTAAAGTACGAATATGAGCCCCATCCACATCTGCATCAGTCATAATTATTATTTTATGATAACGGGCTTTTTCAATATTAAAATCATCGCCAATTCCCGTGCCCAGTGCTGTTATCAAAGCCCTTATTTCTTCATTGGATAATATTTTATCTAACCTTGATTTTTCAACATTTAATATTTTACCACGCAGTGGCAGTATAGCCTGGTAGCGCCTGTCCCTACCCTGCTTAGCCGAACCTCCGGCCGAATCCCCTTCCACAATAAATAACTCACTTAAAGATGGATCCCGCTCCGAGCAGTCAGCTAGTTTTCCTGGTAAAGTAGAACTTTCAAGGGCGGTTTTACGCCTGGTCAACTCTCTTGCCTTACGGGCCGCTTCTCTCGCCCTGGAGGCATTAATTGATTTTTCCAGTATCTTACGAGCTACACTGGGGTTTTCTTCTAAAAATGTACTGAGATAATCAGAAACCACAGCATCCACAATACCGCGTACTTCACTGTTGCCCAATTTGGTTTTAGTTTGCCCCTCAAACTGTGGCTCAGGCACCTTTACGCTGATAATAGATGTCAACCCTTCGCGTATATCCTCACCAAGCAGGCTTGATGAACCATTTTTTAAGATATTGTATTTTTTTCCATAATCGTTAATAACTCGGGTTAGGGCTGTTCTAAAGCCAGTTTCATGGGTACCACCATCTATTGTGTGTATATTATTTACATAAGAAAATAAATTTTCCACAAACCCATCGGTATATTGAAAAGCCACCTCAACCATAATCTGGTCTTTAGTATCCTCAAAATATACGGGTTTGTGTTGAACACTTTTATTTTTATTTAAATACAGTACAAAATCCCTAATACCGCCACTATGCTGATAAACACACTGTTGTTCGGTACGTTCGTCAATAAATGTGATTTTTACTCCTTTAGTAAGAAAAGAAAGCTCTCTTAGACGCTGCACCAATGTATCTTGACTAAATTCCAATTCCTCAAATATTTCCGGATCGGGTTTAAAGGTCACTTTGGTCCCTGTATTTTTAGCTTTACCTATTGTTTTTAAACTGGTTACAGATACCCCTCTTTCGAAGCGCTGGTGATATATAAAACCATCTCTGCGCACTTCAACCTCAAGCCACTCCGACAGAGCATTGACTACTGAAACACCTACTCCGTGCAAGCCGCCACTTACTTTATAACCACCACCGCCAAACTTGCCACCGGCATGCAATTTGGTCAGCACTACCTCTACTGCGGGTAGACCCATCTTGGGGTGAATGCCCACAGGAATACCACGACCATTATCCACCACTGTAACTGTATTATCATGGTGTATAATAATATCAATTTTATCGCAATATCCCGCCATAGCCTCATCAATACTGTTATCAACAACTTCATAAACTAGGTGGTGAAGCCCCCTGGCACTAGTGCTGCCAATATACATGCCAGGTCTACGCCGAACGGCTTCTAATCCTTCCAGTACTTGAATTTCTTCTGCACCATACCTGGTATTATTATCCAACAAGGAATATCCTCCGTTTCTGTTTATTACATAATTTTATAAGGCCCGTTTTTTTAATGTGGTGCAAGAAATTGGTGACAAATATATTTCACTACCAGTTATAATATAGGTTTTTTCTTTACCTGGTTCCGATATATTAACAATAAAACCTTCATCCTTGGCCATATCTAAAAATTCACGCGTGATAGCAGAAGATTGGGACCTGATATCTAAAATAGCTACTATATCCTTTTTAGGAACAATAACGTCCCCGCCAAGGTGTAAAAACATCAAATAACCTCCCTCAACACACCGTTATTTATTAAGTATACCCTGTTTGCATAATGGCTAATTTTAGCAACAGGTGTTGTTGTTGTAATAAAGGACTGGACCTGGTTGTTAATCAGCATTAATAAATAATGCTGACGCTGCTCATCCAATTCCGTAAGAACATCATCTAATAAAAATATGGGATATTCACCGTTCTCATTATAAAATAACTGTATTTGGGCAGTTTTTAAAGCCAATACAATAGACCTTATCTGACCTTGTGAAGCATAATAACGGGCATCTTTATTATTTATTAGAAAACAAATGTCATCCCGGTGTGGACCAAAAATAGTTTGCTTCTTATATAATTCTTCCCTTTGCCTGGTTTTTCCTTCAGTAATAAATTCCTTAATAATTTGTTGGATATCGGTTTTACCAGTTATATTTAAAGTTGATAAATATTTCATTTCTAGCACTTCGTGACCGCCCGCTATATCTGCATATATTTTCCGAACCAGCGGTATATATTTTTTTAGAAGCCTGATACGACCTGCCAATAACTCGGCACCATATTGATAAAACGATTCATTCCAAGTTTGGAATGAATCGTTGTTTATCCCTCCGGTGCGCAATAAATAATTTCTTTGTTCCAATACCCGGCGATAATGTATTAAATTTCGCGAATACAGCGGATCAATAATACCGATATCATAGTCAATAAAATCCCTTTTTCCAGAAGGGGGACCCTTAATTATTTGCAGGTCATCAGGCTTGAACAAAATAATACCATAACGTCCAGGTAAGGACTTGCGCTTTTCTTCGGTACCATTAACAAATATTTTTTTCATACCATCATGGTTAATGTGTAGAGATATGTCCATGGTTGTATTGTTTAATTGATATGTTGCTTTGATAAATGAACTTTTTTTACTATACCAATTAACAACGTTGCTACCTTTTCTCCTAAATGAATAGCCCATACCACTAAAAAAAACTGCCTCTAATAAATTTGTTTTTCCCTGGGCATTTGAACCAGTAATGAAATTTATACCTGTATGAGGTTCCCAGTGTAAATAATTGTAATTACGAAAATAATTGATATTTAAATTCTTTAAAATCAATCATAAGTCCTCCATTTGAGAAACTACAACAAAAGAGCCTATGTTTTCCACGTCAACTAAATCACCATCTTTTAATTTACGAGATCTGCGGTTTTCAGGTATTCCATTCACACGTACCATGTTATTTAAAATATAATATTTACTTTGTCCTCCGGTTGAAGCAACATGGCACCATTTTAAAAATTGATCAAGTTTTATTTGTTTATTTATAAAAATTTTATTAACCATTTAATATCATCCTTGAGATACGGCCGGTACAAGAATGGAAAAGTATCTATCATCACCAACAGGTTTTAATAGAGATGGGCTGTCTTGGCCGCTTAATTTAATAATAACTTCATCATTATCGATTGATTTCAAAACATCAATAAAAAATCGCACATTGAAACCAACGTCCAGGGGATCCCCAGAAAAATTAGCATCCAATTCTTCCCTTATTCGGCCGGTTTCAGTATAAAAGTAAATCATCATTCCGTCAGGCTTAAAGTTTATATTAAATACATTTCTTTTAGTATTAACCAGTAGAGAAACTCTTTCAGCAGCTTCCAACAAATTACTTACAGATGTTCTTACTTCACAAATATAATTTTCAGGTATAACAATCTTATAATCAGGAAACTGACCGGCAATAAGTCGTGACATTATACAAATATTATCAATAACAAAAAACACTTTATTCTCTGTGACGTATATATAAAGATTATCATCGATGGATTCTAATATTTTAAAAAGCTCATTAAGAGTTTTACCAGGTACGATAATATTTATTATTTGGGTTAAATCCGGTGACATATCCAGGTCTTCTTCGTATAATGCTAGCCTTCTTGTATCTGTTGCAACCATGGAAATAACACCCTTTGAAGAAACCTGAATATTAACTCCTGTGAACACAGGTCGGTGCTCTTCGGTAGAAACAGCAAAAATTACATGTTTTATCATATTCTTAAATTGACCCTGTTTTAATACCAGGGTAGGCTTGTCCGGTAAAGAGGGAAACACTGGAAATTCATCAGCGGGATAGCCATTTAATACTACTTCCGAGTCACCATACATAAATGTTGTGGTATTGCTGGATATATCACACTTAACGTTTATGTCCACATCTGGTAATCGTGTAAATAAATTTGCTACATATTTAGCTGGGATAGCAGTTGCTCCACTTATAATTGTAGATACGGGCATGGTACAGCGAATGCCAAACTCCAGATCAGTGGATGATAAAAATAATAGATTATCTTTAGTTTCGAAGTACAGACAAGTGAGCAGTGGCATTGGGCTGCGTTGGGAAACTGCCTTTTGGGCTGTCTGTATCAAGGTATTTAATTTTTCTCTGGGGGCAGTAAAATGCATAATAATCACCTTAATATAATAAAATAATAAGTTAGTAACAGTTATAGTAGTAGTTGTGAATAAGTGGATAAGTACTAATAAGTCAATGATAGTCCATTATGAGCCAGTTAATAAGGTTGTTAGTAACAACAGGTTTTAATTCTGTTTAATGTTATCAATTAAATTTTTAATTGATTGGGATAGGGTGGTGTCGTTGGCTACTTCAGCGGCGATTTTATCATGAGCATGGAGTACTGTTGTATGATCTTTTCCACCGAATTTATTACCTATTTGAGGTAATGATTCTGTGGTTAATTCGCGGCATAAATACATGGCAATTTGTCTGGGATAAGCAATGGCCCGGGTTCTCTTTTTTGATTTCAAGTCATCAAGCTTAATATTAAAATGGCCGGCTACTTTTTGTTGGATTAGCTCAATGGTAATTTCAACTGGTTTTTTATCTGGTAACATATCTTTCAATATTTCTGCAGCCTTATCCTTATCTATTATTTCATTATTTAATGAATTATAGGCGGTTACTCTAATTAAAGCACCTTCTAGTTCCCTGATATTAGAATGAATACGATCAGCAATAAAGGTTATTACTTCGTCAGAGACGGTAAGGTTTTCAAGTTTTGCTTTTTTTTGTAGTATAGCAATTCTGGTTTCGTAGTCAGGTGGTTGGATATCTGTAATGAGACCCCATTCAAAACGGGAGCGAAGCCTGTCCTCTAGAGTAGGTATTTCTTTGGGAGGACGGTCACTGGATATAATAATTTGCTTATTAGCTTCGTATAAAGTGTTGAATGTATGAAAGAATTCCTCCTGTGTTGCTTCCTTACCAGCTAAAAATTGAATATCGTCAATGAGTAAAATGTCAATACTACGGTATTTATTTTTAAATTCAACTGTTTTTTCTTCACGTATTGCTGAAATGAGATCGTTAGTGAATTTTTCTGAGGTAACATAGGCAACAATATAGTCATTACTGTTATGCTGCCTGGCGTAGTGACCTATGGCGTGCATTAAATGTGTTTTTCCCAGCCCAACACCACCATAAATAAAAAGTGGATTATAACCTTTGGCTGGTGATTCAGCTACTGCCAGGCAAGCTGCATGCGCAAATCTGTTATTATTGCCTACTACATAGTTTTCAAAATTATATCTTGGATTAAGGATGGAGTATTTTAAATCGCTTAATTCTTCAGTAAGTCCGCTGTTGGTATTCGATTGGTGCATCTCATCCTCTAGGATAAATTGGACTGTAGTTTTATCATTGGTTATATCTGAAATTATTTCGCTAAAAAGGAGTGCGTAATTGTTATTAAGCCAGTCCTTTGAAAATTGGTCAGGTACCCCAATATAAAAAATATTGTTTTTAATGGCAATAGGTTGCATCGTATTTATCCATGTTGAATAAGACTGGGGGGTTAATTTATTTTTAATTTTGCTGATGGTTTTCTTCCATATAGAATTTATATTATTAGAGCTCAATGGCCGGTCCCCCTCAGGATAATAAAATTTTTATAATAACAATTTACACACAGACTTATGCACATGCTGTGGATAAGTCTGTGTGTCTTAGGGCTAAGAAAAATGATACCAAAACTTAATAAGCTATTCAATAAAAATTGTACCCTGGATAAGTATCCAATAAATTGAAATATATGTAATTTTTTAAACAATTTCCACAGTTCCCACAGCTAGTTATTAACATGCTGTGTAATTCCAGTATATACTATAATAAGTAATACTGCAAAACCATTGCTTGACTCAAAATAAGGGCATACTATATAATGAGAACATACGCCTATAATTTTCCATATTTTTGGTAATCTAACAAGTGGTAAGGGGGATGCTGTCTTAAATGAAAAGAACCTATCAGCCAAAGAACAGGCAAAGAAAGAAAGTCCATGGCTTTTTAAAAAGGATGTCAACTAAAGCAGGGCAGAATGTTATCAAGAGAAGAAGGCTAAAAGGAAGAAAAAAGCTCTCTGCGTAAGGCCGCTTGATAAAGTGGCCTTTTGCTAATGTATAAGGATAAAAATCAATGCAGAAGAAATACTTAATTAAAAAAAATAGTGATTATCGTAAAGTATACAATAAGGGCATATCTTTATCAAACCGGTATACTGTAATTTTTGTATATAAAAATAACCTGAATTTAAAGAGACTCGGTTTTTCTGTTAGTAAGAAAATAGGTAAGGCTGTAAGAAGGAATTTTGTACGCAGGAGAATGAAAGAAATATGTAGGTTAAATAAAGACTGGTTTTTAAATGGTTACGATTATATATTTATTGCTCGTAAAGGCATAGATGAAATAAGTTATAAAGCCTTAAAAAATGGTATGGAAAAATTGGCGTACAGAATAAGTAAACATATAACAAGGGAAACTTAAGAATGAAAATAATATTAATTAGTATCGTTCGCCTTTACCAGAAGTATATTTCCCCGCTTAAAGGACCCAGTTGCAGGTTTTATCCTACATGTTCGGAATATGCTGTACAGGCGTTGTTAAAGTATGGTGTATGTAAAGGGATAGTTAAAACAGTAATTAGAATATTAAAATGCCATCCTTTTCACCCGGGGGGATATGACCCGGTTAAATGATTTATAGCCATAGGAGGCGATGGTTTGGGGGAATTATTTCAGATCTTGGTTAATGGTATAACATCTTTAACACATTGGCTATATGAATGGACGGTTACTCTAGGGTTGCCAAGTTATGGTTTGGCTATTATCATATTGACAATTTTAATTAAATTAGTTTTGTTTCCATTGAACCAAAAACAAATGGTGTCAATGAAAAAGATGCAAGAAATACAACCCAAGCTTAAAGAGATTCAAGAGAAGTATAAAAATAAAGATCCGCAAAAAATGCAGCAAAAAATTATGGAAATGTACAAGGAACATAATGTTAATCCCATGGCTGGTTGCCTACCTATTTTGGTACAAATGCCTATACTCATTGCTTTATATCGCTCATTATTGCATATAGAATTTAAGAGTACTGAACATGCAGGATTTTTTTGGATAAATACATTATCAGATAAGGACCCCTTTTTTATTTTACCTGTACTGGCAGGCGTTACTACATTCATGCAGACAAGATTAACCACATCGACAGCTGATCAAACACAGCGCATGATGCTGTATATGATGCCTGTATTTATTGCTTGGATAAGTACTACAGTGCCATCTGGCTTAGTATTATACTGGGTGATGTTTAATATATTGGGATTTACACAACAATTATTGGTTAATAGGCAGGTTGAGCAAGCAAAGGAGGGAGCTCCTTCGAAGTGAGTTATATTGAAAAGAGCGGCAAAACAGTAGACGATGCAGTTGAAATTGCCCTGGCTGAATTAAACGTTTCTCGAGAAGAAGTTGATATAGAAATTATAGAAGAACCTAGTAAAGGGCTGTTTGGATTTATAGGTGTCAAGCCGGCTAGGGTTAGAGTTAAAATAAAAGAAACAGCGGCCAGACAGGCCCGGGGATTACTTGGTAAAATTATGAAGTTAATGAATTTGAATGTAGATATAGATTTGATTGAAAAAGATGAAAAAATACTGATAAATATAAACGGTCCTGATTTGGGTATATTAATAGGCAGACGGGGAGAAACTTTGGATGCATTACAATACTTAGTAAATTTATCTGCCAATAAAAATATGGAGAAAAGAAAAAGGATTTTTATTGATATCGAGGGATATCGCAAGCGAAGAGAGGATACATTAAAAAAGTTGGCTTATAAATTAGCGGATAAAGCACGCCAAAGGGGTCGCAATGTAATATTGGAGCCTATGAATTCAATGGAAAGAAGAATAATTCATACCGCACTTCAGGGTAGGGATGATATATACACATTTAGTGAGGGAGAAGAGCCCTATCGCAAAATAATTATAGCACCGAAAAAATAAATATGATAATTAACCCAGCACGGAAAAACCCGGGCTGGGTTTTTTAAAACGGAGGTATCTTTTAATGATTGGCGACACCATTGCCGCTATTTCAACTCCATTAGGTGAAGGCGGTATCGGTATAGTCAGGATAAGCGGACCGGAAGCTACCGAAATAATCGATAACATATTTCATACAAGACAAAAAACTAACTGGCATCAGCAAACATTTAAACTTATTTATGGTTATATCCATGACCCTGATAGTGGGGAAATCATAGATGAGGTTTTAGTTGGGGTCATGAGAGCACCACATTCTTATACTAAAGAAGATGTGATTGAAATTAATTGCCACGGCGGAGCGCTGCCGATGCGTAAAATATTGGAGTTAGTTTTAAAAATGGGGGCACGCCTGGCAGAGCCTGGTGAATTTACTAAGCGTGCTTTTTTAAATGGAAGGCTGGATTTAATACAAGCTGAATCAATTATTGATATTATAAGGGCTAATACAGATGATGCTATGCGCCTGGCTATGGGACAATTGTCTGGAGGGCTTTCCAATAAGATAAATGATATACAGCAGAAATTGCTTGAGATAACTGCGCTTATTGAGGCTAATATTGATTTTCCTGAAGAGGATGTGGAAGAATATAACCTGTCAGAGGTGCAAAAAAGTGTTGAACAAATAGAACAGGAAATAAATGAACTTTTAGAAAACGCGGAAACAGGTAGAATATACCGCGAAGGTTTGCGGACTGTTATTATCGGCAAACCAAATGTGGGTAAATCGTCGTTACTGAATGTTTTATTAAAAGAAAATAGAGCTATTGTTACTGATATACCTGGTACTACCAGAGATTTAATTGAAGAAGTCATAAATATTGGTGGGGTACCACTAAAGATTATTGATACCGCAGGTATTCGGGAAACCGAAGATTTAATAGAAAAGATTGGAGTACAAAAAACCCGGGAGAGTATTGATATTGCTGATTTTATAATTATGGTATTTGATGCCCAAGATGGGTTAAATAGTGCAGATGATCAAATTATTGAATTGGTAAAAACTAAAAGAGGTGTAAAGGTTTTAAATAAAATTGATATACAAGATATGAAGAATTCTGATATTAGTTATAAATTAACAAATATACTGCCGCATTGGCCTTTGGTAGATATTTCGGCTTTTGAGGAAACAGGTATTGAAAAATTAGAAAAAGAAATTGTATCCATGGTTACTGAAGGTAAGGTTGTTCCTAAAGATGGTGTTATGATAAGTAATATAAGACATAAAAACCAACTGGTCAAAGCTGTCAATCATTTAAGAGATGTAAAAGAGGCTATTAGTCAGGGAGTGTCCATTGATTTAATAGCCATTGATATACGAGATGCCTGGGAGGCTGTGAGTGAAATAAATGGTACAGCTATTACTGAACATATAGTTGATAAAATTTTTTCCGATTTTTGTATTGGAAAGTGAGGAAGGTAAATGGATTATTTGGCCGGTAATTATGATGTTGTTGTTATAGGGGCCGGCCATGCCGGTTGCGAAGCTGGTTTGGCTGCAGCTCGTATGGGCATGAAAACACTGATGCTGACTATTAATATGGACAATATAGCTATGATGCCGTGTAATCCGGCTATGGGTGGTCCGGCCAAAGGACAGTTAATCAGAGAAGTTGACGCTTTAGGTGGAGAAATAGGTCTAAATACCGACCGTTCGGCAATTCAGATGCGCATGCTTAATACAGCTAAAGGACCGGCTGTGCAGGCACTAAGGGCGCAGGCAGACAAAAATTTTTATCATTTAAATATGAAATGGATACTGGAAAACCAAAATAATTTAGATGTAAAACAAGTGATGGTAGAAAGAATTTTGGTTCAGGGAGGCCGGGTAACCGGGGTCGTGGGGCAAACTGGTGCTGTATTTAATGCTCACGCGGTAATTATTGCTACTGGTACCTTTTTAAAGGGCCGTATTATTATTGGAGATATAGCATATTCCGGTGGCCCTAGTGGAAATTTTCCTTCCATAACACTATCCAATAATTTAAAAGAATTGGGATTTATATTAGGGCGTTTTAAAACCGGAACGCCGGCCAGGGTGGATAAACGCAGCATAGATTTTAGTAAAATGAACATTCAGCCGGGAGATCAAAAATTATATAATTTTTCGTTTATATCCGATGTAGAAAACAGAGAGCAAATCCCTTGCTGGCTTACTTACAGTAATGAAGAAACCCACAAAATAATAAAGGAAAATTTACATCGCTCACCGTTATTTAGTGGTGTTATCGAAGGTGTGGGGCCTCGTTACTGTCCATCTATAGAAACAAAAGTAGTTAGATTCACAGATAAACCTGCTCACCAAGTTTTTGTTGAACCTGAAGGAAAAAGAACTAATGAAATGTATGTGCAGGGCATGTCCACCAGTTTACCGGAAGATGTACAAATAGCCATGTTAAGGACGATACCGGGTTTGGAAAAGGTGGAAATAATTCGTACGGGTTATGCTATAGAATACGATTATGTGGTTCCCAGTCAGCTTAAATTGAATTTAGAAACTAAAGATGTTCAAGGACTTTTTACAGCCGGTCAAATTAATGGAACTTCGGGATATGAGGAGGCGGCCGCCCAGGGGATAATTGCTGGTATTAATGCTGCCAGATATATTAAAAATGAAGAGCCCTTTATTATTTCAAGGTCTGAAGGCTATATCGGTGTGTTGATTGATGATCTGGTAACTAAGGGAGTTACGGAACCGTACCGGTTGTTAACTTCACGTGCGGAATATCGTTTGATGCTGCGTCAAGATAATGCCGATTTGAGGCTAACGGAAAAAGGATATAAAATTGGACTGGTAACTGCGGAACGTTATGAACGATTTATTAATAAAAGTAAATCTGTGGCTGAAGAAATACAAAGATTAAAGCGTACATTGGTGACGGCAGGTCCGGAAATAAAATCCATTCTTGAAGAAAAAAATTCATCATTGTTTCAGGGTAGTGTTAATTTAGCCACATTGTTAAAGAGGCCGGAAATAGAATACAGGGATTTGGAGAAAATATCAATCGAACATCCACCCTTGGAAGAGGAAATAAAAGAGGAAGTAGAGATTCAAATAAAATATGAGGGCTATATTAAAAAACAGGCTTCACAAGTAAGAAAATTTGAAAAGATTGAAAACATGAAATTACCTCCGAATACCGACTATACTAAAATAAAAGGATTAGCTGTAGAGGCAGCGCAGAGATTAGAGGAAATCAAACCTTTATCTATCGGACAAGCTTCACGTATATCAGGTGTCAACCCGGCGGATATATCAGTTTTATTAATCTACTTGGAACAGAATAAGCGTAAAGAGGAAAATAAGATAAAATAAAAATACATGGGAAAGATGTGTAATGGGTAATTTATTTAGGCAAACAATTGAGCAGGGTTGTAAATTATTAGATATGGGAATATCTAATAGTGTAATTGATAAATTTGAAATATATTATCAAATGCTGATTAATAAAAATAAAGAATACAATTTAACATCTATTATAGAACCGGTGGAGGCTGCGGTAAAACATTTTATTGATTCTTTAACACTATATCAAGAAATTAGTTCTACATCAGGTGCTAAAATTGTAGATATAGGCAGTGGTGCCGGTTTTCCAGGAATACCGTTAAAAATATATAAAGATGATATTGATATGACATTAATTGATGCTGTGGGTAAAAAGGTTAGTTTTATGCAGCAAGTTATAAAAAATTTAAACTTGCAAAATGTTATTGCAATACAGACAAGGGCTGAAGAGTTAGCCTCCACCGGCAGGGAAAGATATAATGTAGCTTTGAGCAGGGCTGTAGCTGAATTAAGAGTACTGGTTGAATATGCCCTGCCGTTAATTCAAGTAGGAGGTATTTTTGTTGCAGCCAAGGGTCCCAATGTTCAAGGAGAAATAATAAATGCTGATCGGGCAATTAAAATTCTTGGTGGAGAAATATTAAATATTCGCTATGTATCTTTACCATTAAGCAACGAAGGAAGATCAATTGTTACGATTAAAAAAATTGAACATACGCTGGCTAAATACCCAAGAAGAATTGGTATAGCAAAAAAAAGACCATTATAATATTAAAATTAAACAGGGATTTTGATCCCTGTTTTTTTATTGCCTGAATGTGGGGAGGAAGTAAGGTAATTTATGCAGAATAAAAATTTGTAAGGAATATAAAGCATCTAATGGCCACGATTGCCCACAGTGCGTAACTGAACATGATCGAGATATAAATGCAGCTAAGAATCTTTTTTAAAATTCGCTAGTTAGTAACCGGAAGTTCTCCGGGAATTTACGCTTGTGAAGATTCCTCTAGTGGGGATGGGTAACCGTCCAGCTATGGGTCTATGAAGCAGGAATTTCTAAGTAGGAATATCCTTCCATAAAGAAAGGAACGTGCAGATTGTGGGAGAAATAATTGCTATTGCTAATCAAAAGGGGGGAGTAGGTAAAACCACCACGGCGGTTAACCTCTCCGCGTGGTTATCATTGTTAGGGTGTAGGGTGATGCTCGTTGATATCGACCCACAGGGAAATACAACCAGTGGTGTCGGCGTTGATAAAGATGTCCTGGAATACTGTATATATGATTTAATCTTAGGTAACATAGAAATTGATGCTGTGTTGAGAAATAATATATTAGAAAAACTTGATTTAATACCGTCTTCTATTGAATTAGCCGGTGCCGAAATTGAAATGGTTGGCGTGAAGAACAGAGAGTTTATATTAAGAAATATTTTAGTAAAAGTAAAAGAGCAATATGATTATATTATTATTGACTGTCCACCTTCACTTGGCTTGTTGACTATTAATGCCCTTGTAGCAGCTGATTCAGTAATTGTGCCTTTACAATGTGAGTATTATGCATTGGAGGGGCTTGGGCAATTAATGAACACAATAAAACTTGTGCAGCAAAGTTTAAACAAGGAATTAATAATTAAAGGCGTGGTATTAACTATGTTTGATGGACGTACAAATTTATCTATACAGGTTGTTGATGAAGTAAAAAAATTTTTTAAAGACAAAGTATATAGAAGTATTATTCCTCGCAATGTAAGACTAAGCGAGGCACCCAGTCATGGTAAACCGGTAATGGTATACGACCGACGTTCTAGGGGAGCCGAGCTTTACCGTGAATTAGCTCGTGAGGTGATGGGTGTTGAATAAAAAAAGAGGGTTGGGTAAGGGGCTTTCAGCTTTGATACCTGTAGAAGATGAAGTAACAAATAGCAGTAATGAAATGAGGGAAATATTAATTAACAATATTTATCCCAATCCTAATCAGCCCAGGCAAAGAGTAGATGAAACAAATTTAAAGGAACTTATTGATTCAATAAAAACCCATGGTCTAATTCAACCCATTGTTGTGAGGCCAGGTAAAGATGATAGTTATGAAATTATTGCTGGTGAAAGACGATGGTTGGCATGTAAAAAGGTGGGGTTGGGACAAGTACCCGTTGTTATAAAACAATATAATGATTTAGAGGCTTCTGCCGCTGCTATTATTGAAAATATCCAAAGAGAAGATTTAAATGCCGTTGATGAAGCGAATGCTTATAAAAAATTAATGGAAAAATACGGATTAACCCAAGAGGAATTATCTGTACAGGTTGGTAAAAGCCGCTCTTTTATAGCCAATATGGTTAGAATACTGGCCTTACCAGATGCAATCAAGGATATGCTGATGGAGAATATAATAACTGCTGGTCATGCAAGAGCTTTATTATCTTTACATGATAGCGAGACTCAAATTAAGTTTGCTCTTAAGATAATAAAACAACAATTAAGTGTACGTAAAACTGAAGAAATTGTAAAAAGGTTTATTGAAAACGAGCGTCAAATTAAAAAGAACATACCTGATCCAGTAACCCTGGAATGGGAAGAAAAGCTTACTAAGGATCTTGGGAACAAAGTTAAAATAAAAAACAATTCCAATGGGAGCGGTAAGATTATTATTGAATATAATAATAGTGATGAATTTCAAAGTTTAATTAAAAAAATAAAAAATCATTAAATTGTTTCACGTGAAACATATAGGAAAAAGCCCGGAGTAGTTAACAGCTCCGGGCTTTTTCCTGCCGGGAGTTTATGGCCACCTTAGATAATCCCTGAACTATAATATCTGCCATTTTCATAACCAAATTAAGCCGTGTATTCTGTAATACCAAATACTCCATAAATCCTCCTACGTTAACAATACCTGTGATATAGATATGTCCTACGGGAGGTAATGATTTATTAACACCTGCACCAGGTTGCAGTGAACCGTCTCCAATGGTTATATAACCAACGTTATCAATACTTCCCAGGCAAGCATCCAAGGCAATAACAAAAGGATCTACATATTTTTGTTGAATTTCACTTAAACACTCTTGTAAGTTACCTGCGTGAACTGGATAATCAAGGTTTCCATATATCTCGAAAAAATTGCTATGTTGATAATTTAGCTTGCTTCCTACCAATGGACCCAGGCAATCCCCTGTTGATCGATCAGTGCCTATACATAAGAGCACTACAGGTCTGGGCCGGATAACATTATACTGATTAAATTTCTCCATTATAGCCATAAATATTTTCTCTGAAGCCAGTGTGTCTTCAACGTGCACTCTACATTTTTTTGCAGTACTTTTAAATATCTGGTTTAGTACAGCCATATTATCACCTCATATTAAAAACCAACAACTAATATATTTATTTCCTTGTTGGTCCGGTTTTATTCTTTTTTTAGTTAAAAGATAAATAGTTACTGCATAAACTCACTTTATAGGGAAGAGGTGAGGTAGTGCATAAACAAATTTCTACTTTAAAAATCGCTGCTATATATATGGGTGCTGTAATAGGCGCAGGTTTTGCATCCGGTCAAGAAATTATGCAATTTTTAATTGTGCATGGCCGCAATGGTATCAAAGAAGTATTGTTAGTAACCATTTTGTTTTGTTATTTAGGAGCAGTTATCCTTTGTTTATCGGAAAAATTTAAAACAGATAATTATTTAACAATAATTAATTATTTAGTAGGTAAAAAAATTGCTAAAATACTTGATATAATAAGTCTATTAATGCTGGCAGGTGGATTAAGTGTAATGCTCTCCGGCGGTGGAGCAGTATTCAGCGAGCACCTTAATATCACTGCCTGGTATGGAATTCTAATAATAGTAGTTATAAATTGCCTGGTTCTATTATGTGGAATACAAGGATTTGTGTGGTTAAATGCTATTTTGGTACCATTAAAAATAACTGCGATATTAATAATATCAATATTAATCATACAGCTGCAAAATAACCCCGGTTCTATAAATATTATGCAGTTACCTGATAATATTACCAGGCACTGGTTTGTATCCGGTTTATTGTATGTTTCATATAATATGATAATAGTTATTGCAGTATTGACCACTATAGGAAAAGGTATTAATGCAAGAAAAGCTATAACTGGCGGAGTTCTAGGCGGGATAGGATTAGGTATTACGGCTGGAGTTATGCTTTTGGCTGGATTAGCTGTATATCCCGAAATTACAAATTATAAAGTGCCTATGCTATACATGGCTGGAATAGTAGGTTCCGGTGTTAAAAATATCATGGGGTTTTTAATCTGGTTGGCTATTTTAACTACAACGGTAGCTAATGCACATGGTTTTGCGTCTCGATTAGCCGAACCGGGCAGTAACAGATACAAGGTAATAGGAATTGGAGTCACTCTACTGGCTATACCTCTTGCAAGGTTTGAATTTGATAAACTGGTAGGTATTATCTACCCTATTTTTGGATACGCGGGTTTATTATTAATTTTTATTTTGATACTGGGCCCACCCTATAAATTTTTAAGGTTAAGTATTTTAAAAAAGTAGAAATAACGGGGAGGTAATACATTGAACTGGTTGGACTGGGTATTAATAATAATTATAATACTTTCCGCTTTAAGGGGTTTGAACACTGGTTTTTTTGTTGGTATTTCCAGAATTATTGGTTTAATTTTAGGTATTGCGGTGGCTTTTACATGCTATCGCTCACTGGCTGACTATCTTCATAAGCAGTGGGGATGGGGAAATAGTATAGCCGATTTCATATTAAATCATTTATCATTTTCATTTTTACAAGATTTAATTGGTAAAATGCCTATTACATCATATCAAACAATTCCAGGCGATCAAATTCAATCTATACCGGAAAGCTTAAATAATATAGCCCATCAACTTGCCATGACAATTTTGGAGTTTCTATCCTTTATCGCATTATTGATACTAGTAGCGTTGGTAGTCAAGATGATTATGCGTTTTACATCCGGAGCGATTGCTCATACTTTTCTCAGCCCGCTGGATCATTTTGGTGGATTAATTTTAGGCCTGGCACGTGGCGTGATAATAGTTTTGGTTATGGCACTGCTTTTGGAGCCGGTATTGGCAGCCGGGGTTATTGCTAATCATGAGAAAGCCGGTTTTATAAGCCAGGCTGCAAACGGTTCGATAATAATTCCGTATGCCTGGCAGTTGCTGAATATAGTAGATATACATTTGCCACTATGGCAATCCTCAATTGTTTTGCATGGAATTAACGGGTAAGTTTATATTAGCAGGCCATAATAAGTACATTAAATATATGTTGGGAGGATGATTATGGCCGAAAAAAGTCAAATTGCATACAGCAGGAAAATTGTTTGGGAACATTTAAGTAATCAAGAAAAGGATTCAACCCTTGAGTTGGGAGAAGATTTTAAGCGATTTATAAAGCGGGCCAAAACTGAGAGAGAAACGATAAATTTAATCAGGGAATTTGCAGAAAATAACGGCTATAAATCTATAGATAAAATTACGGAATTATTAAGACCCGGCGATCGTGTATACCAAGAAATAAGGGGGAAAGCGCTGGTAATGGCCATTATGGGTCAGCGCCCCCTTATAGAGGGAGCAAATATCATTGGCGCACATGTGGACAGTCCTCGTCTTGACCTTAAAGTACATCCACTTTTTGAAGACAATGGATTGGCCCTGTTAAAAACTCATTACTACGGGGGTATAAAAAAATATCAGTGGCTTTCTATGCCTTTGGCTTTACACGGGATTGTTATAAGAAGTGACGGTTTAAAGATAAGTATTTGCCTTGGTGAAGATGAAAACGATCCGGTTTTAACTATTACAGATATATTGCCTCATCTAGCTAAGGATCAGATGGATAAAAAAGTAAATGAAGCTTTTCCTGGTGAAAACCTAAATGCGTTGTGTGGTAGCCTGCCTATAGAAAATTTTGATCTTAAAGAGAAAGTTAAAGAAACCATATTAGAAATTTTAAACAGACATTACGGCATTATTGAGGAAGATTTAATGAGCGCGGAATTGGAACTGGTGCCAGCTATACCACCCAGGGATGTGGGGTTGGATAGATCTCTGATTGGGGCTTACGGCCAGGATGACCGGGTCTGTGCATATGGCTTGTTAATGGCTATGTCCGGGGTAGAGCGACCTGTTAATACAGCAATAGCCATTTTTGCTGACAAAGAGGAAATTGGAAGTGTTGGTAATACCGGTATGCAGTCCAATTTTTTTGCCAATTTTATGGCTGAACTGCTGGGTCAAAATAACGCACAATATAATGATTTGATGCTACGCCGGGCGATGAGGTTGTCCCGGGCGTTATCGGCTGATGTTAACGCAGCGGTTGATCCTGGTTTCGAAAAAGTTATGGAAAAAAATAATGCCGCCCGTTTGGGCTGTGGTCTGGTAATTACCAAATATACAGGTGCTGGTGGTAAAAAAGGCGCAAATGATGCCCATGCTGAGTTTATGGCTTGGG
>JGI2924J29684_1077718_pt1 | contig 21302 bp, 18 predicted proteins | sample BenlonsequencITS_FD_29684 | JGI IMG/M metagenome (IMG submission 29684)
CTTGGCCCGCCACTAGAGCCGAGTTGTGAGACGGACTGCTGTACCGATGTACCGGCTGCGGCCGCAGGCGGGCTCGCGGTCGCGCCGGACATGACCGACAGCAAACCGGATGAGACGGCGAGGAGTCCACGTCCACACGTTCCATGACTCGCTCGAACGGTCGTCACAGCTGCCGACCGTGTTGTGGTGGTCGGAGCGACTGCGAAACCAGGCGACGGTCACACAGAGGCCGACGGGCCACGCGGACTCTCGGCTCGACGGCGTCATCACTCGAGGACGTGGCGCGCGGAGAACGGGACGGTGCGCGTTGACTCCGTGCTTACGCGAGCGTCTCGTCGAGTGCCTCGAGGGCGGCCTCGCGGACGGCCGCCCGTTCCCCGGGGAGGAACTCGACGTAGCCGTCGTGGCCGCCGACGACGCGGACACCGGCGTCGGGAGCTGCTTCGGCGATCGCATCGCCGAGGTCGCGAACGTTCAGCGACTCGGTCGCTCGAACGTGCAGTTCGTCGTCGCCGACACCGAGGGTGACGAATGGGCCCTCGTCGTGTTGGCGACGGTGGAGTTCGTCGAGCAACAGCGTCGTCGTCGGGAAATTGTATCGGTGTGTAAACGCTGCAGTGTCGAGGACGGCGACGGTGATGCCGTCGACCTCCTCGATCTCTATGTTCTCCCGGGCGGTCTCGAGTTCCGTGTCGAGTTTCGCACGGAACTGTTCGGAGACGTGGGCGGCGAGGTCGCCGTCGCGTGCCTCTGGCGCGTCCGCATCGCCAAACAGCAGGTCAGAGACGAGTTCGCGCTTGTCTTTGTAGGACTGGTAGTAGGCCTCGAGTGCGACGGCCTCGCGGCGCTCTGCGATCGCGGTTTCGTCGTAGTTGGCCTCGGTCGCGAGCGCGAGATACGCCTCGGGGGTATCCTCCCAGTAGCTGATCGCGGGGAGGTGTTCGACCTCGTCGCGAACGTCGTCGTTGACGTGGGCGGCGACGTTGGCAGCGAGCGCCGTCGACGTGACGTCGGAGACATCTGCGCCGTCGAGTGACGGCGTGACGGCGACCTCGACGGCGTCGGTGATCGCTTCGTCGGCGTGGCTGTCGTCGACGACGACTGCGTTCGCGTCGTACAGCGAGAGCAGGTCGTAGCCGTCGATCGACTCGACCGTCGACCCGACATCGACGAGTACGACCAGCGGAAGCTGTTCGCCGTGTCGGTCACGAGCCTCGAGCATCGAGGTGACGTCGTCGGTCGCGGCGTCCATGTCGTAGACGTGGTCGTCCAGCGGCCGGCGCTCGAAGTAGTGGTACTCCGCGTCCTCGCGGGTGTGTTTCTCGCGGATCAGCGGGAGCACTGCGCGCTCGATGGCCGCGCCAGCGAGGTAGCCGTCGGCGGTCGCACCGTGGCGGACGACGATCGGTCGCGCCTCCATGACGGCACGGCGGATCGCGGTCGCGGCGTCTCCAACTCCGTCTTCGACGGCAGCGACGGCGTCGTGATCGGCGAGGAACTCGATCTCGGCCGGGGTCGCTTCTCGCTCGATCGCACTCTCGAGGCGCTCGGCGATGGTCTCTCTCTTTTCGCCTTCGAGGACCTCGAGCGTCTCTGTCTCGATCTGGAGTTCGCCGTGATGGCGTTCGACTTCGCCCTCGAGTGCGACGACAGCTTCGACTTCGACGCTTGGGTAAGCGCGGACGCCCGCCTCTTCGAAGGCAGCACACTCGACGGCACCGGTCTCGTCGCTTAGCTCGAAGACCGTCGGACCGCTCGTCTGGCGGACGCCAGTGATCTCGCCCTCGAGGCGGACGACGCTCCCGACCTGGGTGTCGATGGCGTCGACCGTCGTTCGTTTGAGCGCGGGTTCGTCCTCGGCGGTCGATTCGGTGTCGACTGCGTCGTCGGTCGTGGCCGTCGATCCGGTCGACTCGGCTGCGACGGTACTCGTCCCGCCGGAACTGCTCGCGGCGACGGTGTCGCCGCTGTTTGCAGCAGACGGCTCGCTGTCGGCGGATGCCGTCTGTCGGTCGTCGCCAGCGTTCGAATCGTCGCTTTCGGACTCGCTGTCGTCGTCTTCGAGTTCCTCCGGTCGAAGCTCGTCGTCTGCCGTCTCGATCAACTTGCCGCGGAACTCGCGTCCGCGCTGACGGATCGACCAGCCAAGGTCGACATTACCGTTGTCCCGAACGTCGAGCACCTGGACGAACACCTCGTCGCCGGGCTCCCAGTCGAGACTCTCGAGGCGTTGGTCGAGTTCGCTTCTGTGCAACAGGCCAGTGACGTGGTCGCCGACGTCGACGAACACGCCGAAGTCGGCATAGCCGTCGACGGTCCCCCGGTAGTACCGACCGGGAGAAAGCTGCGAAGGGGAGGTGCCTCGAAATTCGAAAGCGACGTCCTCCTCGTGACTCGCGCAGACTTCTCCGTCGACAACTGTGCCACAGATGATGCAGTTACCCATCTACTCGGGTGAAGCAGGTTCGTCCTAAAACGGTTGTCGAAATGCGTTCGTCACAGCGCCGCGACGACTATCAGTCGCTAGCCGTGACACTCACTCGAAAACGGGCGACTCCTCCTCGAGTTCTTCGACGTCGTTCGTGAGTTTTCGGACATCCTCGGGGAACAACGAAACCTGGATCTCGTTGTCGTCCTCGTCCTCGAAGACGAGCTTGACGCGCTTGTCCCCGAACTCCCGGGCTTCGACCGTCTCGACATCGAACAGTTTCGCGGTCGCTGCCTTGTTCTTCGGGCCGACGTTCTTGATCGATCCGTCGTTCAACTCTATCATGAACTCCTCGAGCGTGAGTGCGAGCATGGTCGGGCTACGGGCCCCGTATAGAAAACGACACGGCATCGTCGGGACGACGGTCGCCACGGGCGTCGGCGGCGTCGTGTTTCGTGGTGTCGTGCTCCGTGGCGTCAATGTGTCGTCCAAAACTGATCGCTCTTCGCGATCGGACCGCACGCGTGGTGTGTCAGATCGCCTGCGGCCGCCTATAAGTGGGGACGGTATGGGTGATAAGTGTTGGTGATAGTACATTCGGCAGGAGAGCCCGTTACACCACCGAACGGGACGACACACCGATTACTGCAGGTGGTGTCGTCGACCTCTCGCTCGCCTAAATTTAAGTGGATCTCGAACCAACGGCTCGAACGCTATGGAGCTCACCTGGCACGGTCACTCGACGTGGCACGTCTCGGTTGGCGACACCGACCTGCTAGTCGACCCGTTTTTCGACAACCCAAAGACCGACCTGGAGCCGTCGGAGATCGACACACCCGATTACGTGCTGTTGACTCACGGCCACGCCGACCACATCGCCCACGCAGGCGAGTTCTCGGACGCGACGCTCGTCGCGACGCCGGAACTCGTCTCCTACTGTGAGGCGGAGTTCGGCTTCGAGGACGCCGTCGGCGGCATGGGAATGAACCTTGGCGGCACCGTCGAGTGTGGCGACGCCTTCGTCACCATGGTCCGGGCCGATCACACGAACGGAATCATGACCGAGTACGACATCGATGCCGGCATGCCTGCTGGGTTCGTCATCTCCGACGCCCATCCTCACGACGCAGGTGCCGACACGACGACCGTCTACGACGCCGGCGACACCTCGTTGATGTCCGAGATGCGCGACGTAATCGGCGATCACTTAGCGCCCGACGCAGCACTCTTGCCCATCGGCGACCACTTCACGATGGGGACCCAGCAAGCCGCGATCGCTGCCGACTGGCTCGACGTCGATCACGTCCTCCCACAGCACTACGACACGTTCCCCCCGATCGAAACCGATCCCGAAGCGTTCGCCGAGTACGTCGACGACGCCGAGGTACACGTCCTCGAGGGCGACGAGACGTTCGAGCTGTAGGGGCGCTGTCGTCGCTTCTCGCAGCGTCGCGGCGACGGCTTCTTCGAGACTCGTCGTCCGAACGGATCGTCGCTCCAGACAGAACAACGTTTACAGCACCAGCCGTGGACGACTCGAGTGCCATGTCGAAAGAAGTCACCACGACCTCCGCGGAAGGGTTCAGCGCGACAAACGAGATACGCGAGTTCGAGACGGCCATCGACGCCAACGGTGACGCTGCACCCGACACCCTCGAGGCTCTACTCGCTGCGTACGGTTCCTGTTATGTGCCTGCCCTCCGTGTCGGCGGCCAGCAACGGGACGTCGAAGACTTGGGAAAAGTCGAAATCGACGCGACGGGCCACCTCGACGACGAGGACAAACTCGAGTCGATCCAGTTCGACGTCCGCGTCGAGGCCGATGTCGACGACGAGACTGGTGAGGCGATAATCGAGCGTGCGTTCGAACTCTGTAAGGTCCACGACGCGTTGAAAGGAGATCTCCACGCCGAGACGAACTTCCAGGGCGACGCCTTCTGACGCCGAACGGGGAGTCACGCCCCATCTTCAGACAGCGAGAGAACCCCGGCGTTTACACCAGGGAGGGAATCGCGTCACGTAGCGATTTTGCGGATAGTGTCGGGCCGATCCGTCCAGTTCGTCGTCGTCCGGACCGAAGACGGCTACTCGACGAACAAGAACGGAATCGATCGCAGTCGCCGTTCTGACGGGCCGGTTGGAGACGGACCCAGACACTCGAGCACTGGATCGTGTCGATTGGCGCTCGAGCGCGCCGGATGTCGTGCCAACAATATTACGAGAGCCGCGCATAGTCGAACGTATGCTCGAACTCTCGGACGTTCTCGAGGCGCGCGAGCGGGTACGCGAGACTGCCCGGCATACGCCGCTCGAGTACTCCGACACTTACTCTTCGATGACCGGCGCGGACGTCCACCTGAAACTGGAGAACCACCAGCGAACGGGTGCGTTCAAGATTCGCGGTGCGACAAACAGGATCGCGACGCTCTCTGACGACCAGCGGGAGGCGGGCGTCGTCACTGCGAGCGCGGGCAACCACGCCCAGGGCGTCGCGCTCGCAGCGACCCGTGCGGGAGTCGATTCGACGATCGTCATGCCCAAACACGCCCCGATCTCGAAGGTGAAAGCGACCAGAAACTACGGTGCCACCGTCGTCCTCGAGGGCAGCGACTACAACGAAGCCGCCGAGTACGCCCACGAGATCGAACGCGAGGAAGGGATGACCTACCTCCACGCGTTCGACGACGAAGACGTGATGGCCGGTCAGGGGACGATCGGCCTCGAGGTCGTCGCGGACTGTCCCGATCTCGAGACCGTCGTCGTTCCGATCGGCGGTGGCGGGCTGATCAGCGGCATCGCGACGGCGATCAAGGGCGAGAAACCCGACGCACGCGTCGTCGGCGTCCAGGCCGAAGGTGCCTCCAGTGCCGTGCCCTCCCTCGAGAAGGGTGAGCGCGTTTCGCTCGACGGCGTGGACACGATCGCAGACGGGATCGCCACTCGGAGCGTCGGTGAACAGACGTTCCCACACATTCAGGAGCGCGTGGACGAGGTCGTCACTGTCTCCGATCCGGAAATCGCCATGACGATCGTCCACTTGCTCGAGCGTTCGAAGACGGTCGTCGAGGGGGCAGGCGCAGTGTCACTCGCAGCCGTCCTCTTCGAGAAGTTCGACTACGACGAAAACGAGACGATCGTTCCAGCCCTCTGTGGCGGCAACATCGACCTCAACACGCTCAGCAACGTTATCGTCCGCGGACTCGTCGAGACCGGCCGCTACCTGAAGTTCCGGACGGTCTTGCCCGATAAACCGGGCGCACTGGAGGAACTGCTCGATATCTTCACCGACCACCAGGCGAACATCTACGCGATCAACCACGACCGGACCTCGCGTGGCGTCGAACTGAACGACGCCGAAGTCGAAATCGAACTCGAGATGCGCGGTCCCGACCACGTCGAGGCGTTCCTCGCGGATCTTCGGGACGCTGACTACGAGGTCGACGTGCTGGTTTGATCGTCACACGGACTGCTACTGCTGGACGGATGCGGTGGAATCGCGGCCTCGCTCGTGAAGAGAGACGTTGACGGACGACGTCCGTCTCGGCTGGCGTCGCCCATCAGGGCACAGAGACTCCACGTCGTGCCAGGTACTCACCTGCCTGCTTGATCTCGACGGGGCTGCCGATGATTCGGTAGTAGTCCTCGCTTTCTTCGAAGACCGTCACGGTACACTCCTCGTCGATCGGGGGCTCGAGTTCGTTCAGTGTCTCTCGCCTGACGACGATCTGCGTGCTATCACGCAGCCGTGACGGATCTGACATTCGTCCAGACGTTCTCACCTCCGTTGGTTATAGGTGTCGAAACGAGTTGGCAACGGTAATGAGTGGGAGTGGGTGAACTACTCAGACCTCTCGTAGTGGGCGACTGAAACCGGTCGGCGTCGCGGCGCATGGAAAGGGTTTTTCGGTGCGACCGGCTGAATGCAGACAAATGGGGCTCGAGGAGGAGATCAAGGAGATCGAAGAAGAAATCGCCAACACGCCCTACAACAAGTCGACGGAGGCCCACATCGGCCGGCTCAAGTCGAAGCTCGCGGACAAGAAAGAGCAACTCGAGAAACAGCAATCGGGGTCTGGCGGTGGCGGCGGGTATTCCGTCGAGAAACACGGCGATGCGACCGTCGCGCTGGTCGGGTTTCCAAGCGTCGGCAAGTCGTCGCTGCTGAACTCGCTGACCAACGCCGAGAGCGAAACCGGCTCCTACGAGTTTACGACGCTGGATGTCAATCCCGGCATGCTGAACCACCGTGGGGCGAACATCCAGATGTTAGACGTCCCAGGGCTGATCGAGGGGGCGGCGTCGGGGAAAGGCGACGGCCAGCAGGTACTTGCGGTCGTGCGCAACGCCGACCTGATCGTGTTCGTCCTCTCAGTGTTCGAGATCGAACAGTACGACCGTCTGCAGGAGGAACTGTACGACATCAACATCCGCGTCGACCAGGAGCCACCACGGGTGACCGTCCGACCCAAGCACAAAGACGGGATCAAGATCACCTCGAGCACCGACCAGGAGCTAGACGAAGGGACGATCAAGGACGTGTTGCGTGACCAGGGCTACGTCAACGCCGATCTGAACCTCCAGGAGACGGTGACGATCGACCGACTGATCGACGGGCTGATGGACAACCGCGAGTACATTCCCTCGATCACCTGCGTCAACAAGGTCGACCTGATCGAGCCCGACTACAAGGAGACGGTCGACGCACAACTCCGCGAGCGCGACTTGCATCCCGAGGCAGTCACTTTCATCAGCGCCGAGGCCGAGCGGGGCCTCGAGGCCTTGAAAGACCGTATCTGGGATCGTCTTGGCCTTATCCGCGTCTACATGAACAAGCCCAGCCGTGGCATCGACTGGGAAGAGCCGCTGGTCGTCGAGGAAGGAACGACCGTCGGTGAGGCGATCGAGAAACTCGGCGGGGAGATGGAAGAGCGGTTCCGCTTTGCCCGCGTCACTGGCCCCAGTGCCACCCACGACGAACAGCAGGTCGGGACGGATCACGTCCTCGAAGACGAGGACGTCCTGAAACTGATTCTCCGGCGGTAGGCACGGGTCGGTTGTGCCGCCTGCGGGACGATCCGTTCGTGACAGCCGAAATACGTCTCGAGCGAGTAGAACAGTTTCATTTCGACAGGTTTTCATTTGACTAATATCACGGGTTGGGGGTATCGAAGCAACATACGTTCACCGATATTTATTTGTCCCCTCGTTCAATCGTAGCGTATGTCCGAATTCGGGGCACTGTCACTGCTGCCGCCGTTGCTAGCGATCGTGCTAGCGCTCGTGACGCGTAAGGCCGTGCTGTCCCTGTTCTTGGGAATCTGGTCGGGGGGAGTTCTGTACGCGGGCGGGCCGAATCCGCTCGCCGATCCGTGGGGATGGATCGAAGGTGTCGTCGCGTCCGGTTTCGGAATCGTCCCGACGTTCGACTGGGTCGTGGCGGCGATCATCGCCGACGATGGCTTTCACGCACAGATCCTGGTGTTTACTTTGCTGCTCGGCTCGGGGGTCGCCATGATTTGGAACCTCGGCGGGTCCTACGCCGTCCGCAACTGGGCGCTGTCGCGACTCGAGACCCAACGGGAGGCTGGCGCGGTTACCTGGCTGCTCGGTCTGTTGCTGTTTTTCGACGACTACGCGAATACAGCAATCGTCGGGAGTACGATGAAAGACGTCTCCGACCAGTTGTTGATCTCCCGCGAGAAACTGTCGTACATCGTCGACTCGACCGCAGCGCCGGTGGCGACGCTCGGTATCTCGTCGTGGGTCGCGTTCCAGCTCGGACTCATTCGGGACGCGTACGATGATCTTGGACTCCAGGACCACCCCTCGGCGTTCGAGATCTTCATCAGTTCGATTCCGTTCAACATGTACGCTATTCTCGCGATCGTGATGGTCGCGATCATCGTGGGCACGCGACGGGATTACGGGGAGATGCTCGACGCCGAGCATCGGTCCTTGCGTACGGGGAAGGTCTACCGCGAGGACGCCCAGCCGATGCAAGACGTCGAGGCCGATCTCGGCGACCCAGAGGCCACGAACCCGCGGCTGTTGAGCTTCTTTGTCCCGGTCGTCGTCCTCATTGTCGTCACGATCGGCTCGGCCCTGCTAACGGGGTACGATCCCGGTGACGGCCTCTACGACATGGTTATCGACGCCGACTACGCCACGGCGTTGATATACGGCTCGTTCGCGATGGTTCTCTCGGGATTCGTGATCGGGAAAGTCTACGACATCTTCGGTTTCAACGAGGCGACGGACACGACGATCGACGGCTTCGGACTCATGCTCACGGCCGTCTCGATCCTCGTGCTCGCGTGGGGTATCGGTGAAGTCGTCGCCGCGCTCGACACGGGTGCGTACGTCGCCGAGTACGTGGGTGAACACCTGCCGCCGTCGGTGCTCCCAGCAGTCATCCTGGTGACGGCCGCGTTTATCGCGTTCTCGACTGGCACGTCCTGGGGGACGATGGCAATTCTGACGCCGATCGCGATCCCCGTCGCCTGGCAACTCACCGGCGATCACACGATGGTCGCCGCTGTCGTCGGCACCATCTTCTCCGGGGCTATCTTCGGCGACCACACCTCGCCGATCTCGGACACATCAGTGCTGTCCTCGACGTTCACCGGCGCTGACCTCATCGACCACGTCAGGACGCAGTTTTACTACGCAGGGACCGTCGGGATCGTAGCGATCACGTTGTTGCTCGTCTGGGGTATCACCGCCATTTCGCCGCTAGTGCTGCTCTCGATCGGGGCGATCGTGCTGGTCGTCCTGGTCTATGCACTCTCGGAACTCGACGCTCGTCGCAAGGGTGTCGATCCGATCGCCGCCAGCGTCGAGCAAAAACACCAGGGTGAGCCTGTGAAACCCGCCTCCGGCTCGGACGACGGTGCCGAGGCCGCGTTCGGTGGCCAAGAGCCCACAGCCAGCGCGGGACCCGACGAACCGACGGAACGAACCGAGTAGGGGGGAGCCCGCGGACGTAACCTTCCCCGATGGGACTCAGACGGATTGCCGTACCGATGTACCGGGCGGACGCGCCCCGAAGCGCTTCCACCGGAGATAACCGGCAGTAAACCGTATCACATCGGACCGTCTCCGTCTCCATCCCCGATACCGCTTGCCGTCCAAACGGCTCCCCACTCGACCGGGTTCCACAGTCTTTTGCAGGAGGCGTGCCATTCCACGGGTATGAACGGCACGCTCGATCACACGATGATTCGCGTCTCGGACCTCGAGAAGTCACTCGACTGGTACCAGACTCACCTCGAGTACGAGGAGAAAGACCGCTACGAGGGCGACGGCTTCACCATCGTCTATCTCGGCCCCGAGGAGATGCACGAGGAGGGCGCGATGCTCGAGATTACCCACAACGAGGGCGAGGACGTCGAACTCGGCGACGCCTGGGGACACGTTGCGGTCCGCGTTCCGGAAGGCGAACTCGAGGAACATTACGAGCAGTTGATGGACGAGGGTGTCGAGGACTACCGCGACCCCGAGTCCTGTGGCGGCCGCTACGCGTTCGTGAGAGACCCCGACGGGCACGAGGTCGAAATCGTCCAGCGCGATGTCGGCGAAACCTGGTCGCTCGACCACACGATGATCCGCGTCGAGGACGCGGACGAAGCGCTTGGCTTCTGGACCCGCAAGTTCGAGTACGACGAGGTCGGCCGCTGGGAGGCCGACACCTTCGCGAACTACTTCGTCGAACCCGCAGACGCAGCCGACGAGGCGATGTCGCTCGAGCTCACCTACAACTACGACGGCCGCACGTACGATCAGGGCGACGCCTGGGGCCACCTCTGTCTCCGCGTCGACGACCTCGAGGGCGACTGGGACCAACTTGTGGAACGCGAGGCACCAGACTACCGTGCTCCCGAGAGCAACGACAACATGTACGCGTTCACGAAAGACCAAGACGGTCACGAGATCGAACTGTTAGAGCGCGATCTCGAGGCGGAGTCGCTGTTCCCGTTCTGAGATCGCCCCGTTTTCGTCACGACCAGGTCGAACGCCGTGCCCGCAAGTGTCGGCCGGCATCTCTTCTCGCCGAACGGCCTACCACTGTCGATGACCCGATACGCCGCCGATCAGTACAGTCGACGCGCCGTCCTAGAGCTCTCAGCGACCGGCAGCACCGTGACCCTCGGGCTGCTTGCAGGCTGTACCGACGGCACGGGCGAAGGCGAAGACGTGGACGAAGAGGGGAGAGAGGAACGAGCCGAACCCGCCGAGGATCTCGAGGCGGTCGCCGAAGACCTCGACGATCCCGAACTCGAGGCCGACGGCGAGTGGGAAGACGTCGATCTGATCGAACTCGAGGCCGACACCGACGACGGCTGGACGGGTCGTCGGCCGGCCGTCGTCGACGGACTCGAGAACCCAGACCTGGCGCTCTACGAGGACCGGGAGTACGAGTTCCGCTGGACGAACGTCGACGGCGACGTTCACAACCTCGCGTTCTGGGACGCCGACGGCTCTCGGCTCAGTTCCTCGCCGTTCGTCGACGAGGAAGGCGACGAACAGACGGTCACCGTCGAGGCGACCGAGAAGATGGCTGCTTACCTCTGTGAGACGCACGGCAGCGACATGGCAGGGGCACTCGAGATCCGAAGCGAGTAGCCGACTCAGATGCGTTCTCGGGAGGCATGAGATGGGTTGCTACGTCTCTGTCACGTCTTCGTCCCAGGTCCCCGACGCGGTGAGTCGGTCGTCGTCGACCTCGTACTCGATCTCCGCGGCGCTCGAGCCGAGGCGTGACTCGAGAGTCGCTTCGGCGTCAGTGTCCAGTTCGTCGAAGGTCGCTGCGAGTTCGACGCTGGCCTGTGATTCGCCCTCGATCGTCAGCGAGGCGACGACGCCGGCAGCGTCGTCGAGGGGCGTCCCTGTCTCGTCGACGTCGTGTTCGAGGTCGCGATCGGACTCGGATTCACGGTCTGTGATCCCGTAGCTACCGATCGCGACGTGGCCGCTTCCGGCCGTCGACAGGAGCCACTCGAGGTCGTCGTTCGTGTCGGCGTACGGTTGCCCGTCGTCGGCGTAGGCCTCGATCGGCCCTCGAAGTCGGTCGATCCCGTCGCCTTCCGAGTTGGGTGCGAGGAGGACCGCGTCGTCGCCGACGGCGACCGTCTTCTCGTCGGTGAGCGAAAAGTCGAGTCCGTCCTCCTCGAGGGGTTCGTAGACGTCGAACCCGGCTATCTCCGTGGTTTGCTCGTAGGCCGTATTCGTGTCAGGGTCGTCCGCAGACGCTGCAGTCAGTACCTCGTCGATTTCGTCGCGGTCGATGTCTCCGGCCAGTACGAGGACGTCGTTGACGATGGTGATCTCGTCGACGGCCGTCTCGAACTCTCTTTCGCCGTCGAACGTGACGAGGTCGCCGAGACCGGTCCCCAGCAGTGTAAGCGATGCGCCGAATCCGACCGCGACGACGCCGACAGTCGGGAGCGCGAGCATCGGATCGTCCCGGTCGGCGGGGGTCTCGCTGGGGTCGTCCGCCGCGGACTCGAACTCTTCGGCGAGGTCGTCGAAGCGCTCGAATGCCGCCCAGTCGACGGACGCGTAGAACAGCCCCTGGTCGCCGGTGTGGCCGAGCCACGGGCTGTAAGACGGCGCGCCGTCGTCCGTCAGGCCGACGGTACCCAGGCAGCCGGCCGTTCCGACCGCCGCGACGGCAGTCGCTCCAGTGAGCCGTAGCATCGATCGTCGATATAGTTTCACGTGCCGGTATCCGGGGACGGCACCCTATAACCGTTCTGGTATGGTGTGAAAGAAAAGAAAGAATCACGGGGTGCGAACGATCGACAATCTTCACTCGAAGCGATCCCAGACGACGATCACCGACGGGAGGACGACGATCGACGTGAGCCAGGCGTAGAAGACGCCGAGTGCGAGCAGGAGTCCAAACTCCATGATAAGCGGGATCAACGCGACGTAGAGCACGCCGAGCCCAGTGACCGTCGTCAGCATGCTTCCAGTCAGCGCGCCGCCTGTCCCACGGACGGTCACGGACAGCGACTCGTGGACGTCGCTGCCGTTCTCGTACTCGTCGACGAACCGATGCATGAAGTGGACGGTGTAGTCCACCCCAAGACCGATCGAAACCGAGAGTATCGGTGCGTTGATCGGCGTCAACGGCACGTCGAAGTACCGCATCGAGCCAACCAACAATGCGACAGCGAGCAAGACTGGAACGAGGTTCAACACGCCGTATATCGCCCGCCCCTCGAGCGACCAGTAAGAAAGGACGAGAAAGATCATCGTCAGCAGGAACGCGACGACGAGGCTGTTGACCGAGGATTCGAGGGTGCGGTCGATGACGGCCTCGAAGATGACCAGCTGACCGGTCGCGGTCGCGTCGAGTCGCATCTCCTCGGCAACGGTTTTGCCAGCGGCGACGGCTTCTTCCTGGCTGGCGTCGACGTCGATCTGGGCGTCGATCCGGGTCGCACCACGGTCGGTCGTCAGTCGACTGGCAGCGTCGTCGCTCGCGTCGGAGGCGAACAGTTCGTCGTAGACAGCGTCGACGTTCCGGTTGGGGATCTCGTCGCCAGTGGTGTCGTACCGCTGGACGACCGCCGCGAACTCGGGGTCGGTTGCGGCCTGGGAGTCGATGACGTCCAAGATCGTGTCTGCGTCGGCCTCCCGCCCGTTGGTCGCGAACGCGTCGGGCGGGTCGTGGACGGCCCGGTCGATCTCTCCGAGTGCACCGTCGGATCTGAGGTCGTTGTCCTCGATGTATATCGTCACCGTTCCATCGAGGCTCTGATCGAAGTCTTCTTCGAGGTGATCGAGAACCGACATAAACGTGTACTCGCTTGGCTGAAGCGGGCCTGGGAGCGACTCGTACTGCTCGAGTCGGTCCTCGTCGGGAAAGAAGGCCTCCTGGTCGAACTCGGTGTCGACGCCGGAACCGTACGCCGCCGCGCCCGCACCGACGACAAGCATCACGACGAGAAAGATCACGGGGATCGTGCGGGCGATGCGGACGCCGATCGGAAGCACCCGCCCCATGATCGAGTTCTCCTGGCCAAGCGGGCTACTGCCGAACTCCGGGAACCGCGTTCCCTCGCGCAGTCGGTCGAAACCGACCTTCCCGGCCGGGAGAAAGACGCTGAAGATGAGAAACGTAAAGACGATACCGGCGGCCGCGACGATGCCGAACTCTCGCGTGATGTCGCTGACCAGATTCGCCATGAAGCTGAAGACGGTCGTCAGGGTGACGATCAGTAGCGCCGTCGTCAACTGCCCGGTCGTGATCCCCATCGCGTCCTCGATCGCTTTCCCCGCTGTTCGTTCCTCGCGGTAGCGGTTGATGATGTGGATGCCGAAGTCGATCCCGACCGCGAGCAACAGCGGAAAGACCGTGATGAGCTGATCCGAGAACGGGATGTTCGCTATCCCCATGAATCCGAACGTCCAGATCATCGTCATCACGAGTGCCGCCAGCCCGAGTGCGAGGTCGACCGGATCGCGGTAGGCGACCAGCAAGAAAAACAGGATCAGAACCAACGCTGCCGGGAAGACGACGACCGACGTATCACCGAGCAGTTGGACGACCTCCTCGTCGAGGAGGGCGTCACCCCAGATGACGACGTTGTCGCCAGTCTCGAACCCGTTGATCCCGTCGGCGATCTCCTGTGTCCGAAACTGGAGGTGGGCGTGATCGCTCGTATCCGACTTCGGGGGCGTGTCGTAGGTCACCGCGACCTGTGCGACGTCTGCCGACGCCGACTCACGTGTGAAGTCGGTACTGACCGGAATCCCCGCAGTCTCGTCGGCCGCCGCGACGGCCGCCTCGAGTTGGCGCGGCGAGGCGCGTTCGATCTCGCGGTGTTGCTCTTCGGCGGTCGTCGCCGCCGGAGCCAGTTGCGTCGCGACCAGCGACGCCGGACTCGTCGTCGAGGTGACCCGAAGCCCGTCTTCGGTCTCGACACGGTCCTGGAACTCGAGCATGCGTAACAGGTTCGGTTTCGAGAGGACGTTTCCGCCGTTCCGGTCGGTGACGAACAGTTGGGCACTGGTACCACCGCTGTCGTGGCCCGACTGTTCGAAGTCATCCTGCATGTCGTCGAACGCTTCCTGGGCCTCCGAGTCCTCGGTGAACTGGTCGGTGCCGGCTTCCTGTTCTCCTCCGCCCGCTACCGCACCGACGAAGAAGACGCCGGTCACGAGCAAGAAAACGAGGACGATAGTCCAGGGTCGGTCCGTGATCAGCGGGTTGATCCGACGCGTGAACGGGTCCGTGTCCTCCCGAGATCGCGTCTCACCGCTGCTCGAGGACGGCGATGGCGTCCTGGTGGGATCGTCGTCAGACTGCTCCTCGGAGTCGACCCACGAGGCGACGACCCCGAATATCGACCGTCTCTTCGAGGGCTCGTCGCTGTCGGTCGGCTGTCGTCGGTCGCTGGAACCGTCGGAATCGCGCATCGGTTACGCTCGTCGCCACCAGAGGCCGGCTCCGAGACCGGCGACTGTCAGGAAGGCCATCACCGTGACGATCGAGCCGACGTTGCTGTCGTCGTCTTCGCCGGCACCGACGTCGATCGGATGCTGGTAGACATCGGAGACGGCAGTCTCGCCGCGCTCGGTGTCGTACTCGAAATCGAGCTCGACCGGGTGAACCTCGACCGCCGCGTCGGGTGCGGCCGTGATCTCGAAGCGAAGCTCGGCCGACTCGTTTGGCCCGAGTTCGCTCACGAAGGCATCACTGTTCGGTGCCTCGAGCGGACTATCGGTGTAGAGCTTGGCGTCGATATTCGAGAACGTCTCCGGGCGATCGTTCGTGACCTCGAGAACGACCTCGCTGGTCTCGCCCTGCCGGACGTCCGCCTCGCCGGTTTCGATGGCAAACTCCTCGTGGTCGTCGTCGACGACGACCCGCTCTGACATCGGGCCGTCCTCTAGCGTCGTACGATCGCCGCCGGAGTACTCGACGGTGAACTGGAGTTGTCGTGGTCCGGCGTCGGCCTGGCCGCTGACGTCAGTCGGATATCGGAACTCGGCGCTCTCGCCTGACTTCAGTTCGGGCAGCGCGTACCGCGTGTCCTCGACGAAAAGCGAGTCGCTCTGTGGCGCAACCGTCAGAACGGCGTCGTCGATCGTACGCGGACCGTCGTTCGTAACCGCTCCAGTTACGACGCCGTCGTAGCCGACTGCGAGGGTACTCTCGAGGCCGTCGATCGAGAACGACTGGTCGATCGTCGCCAGCGACGTGGCCACGCTGTTTGCCTGGCGCTCGATGCCGTCGTCGTCGTGGTAGAAGAAGTCGACCTCGAGCGGCCGGTCGCCGGCGCTGACGCCGTCGTCGATCCCGACGTCGACAGTCATCGTCGTCGACTCGTTTGGCTCGAGGTCGCCGAGTACCTCTTCGGTCGGCGCGTCGGGCGTCCCGCCGTCGACCGTGATACCGTTTCCACCGGAAACTGCAGTTTTGGTGTAGTTAGACGGTACTGGGCCGGTGTTCTCGATCTCGAGTACTGCCTCACCGCTCGCACCGGGTTCGACCGCCGTCGAGACGTCGGTCACGTCGAATCGTGGCTCGTCGGGAACGACGACGGTCACGTCGAGCCGGTCGCTCATCGTCTGTCGCTCCGTACTCGACGATCCTTCGAAGATTGGACTTATATACGCATACCGAACCCGCACGCTTACGTCGTACTCGCCCGGCTCGACCGAATCGGGAACGGCGATGCGCTGTGGCGCGTCGACGACCTGTCCGTCCTGTATCTGGCCGAGCGCGGTCTCGCCGGACTTCGCTTCGAACGGGCCGGCATCCTCTATTTCGACGCTTACGCCACGGGCAATCGTAGAGCGTTCTCCTGCCCCGACGACTACCTCCGCGTCGTTCTGAATCTGTAACTCGAGTGTCTCTTCGGTCCCGGTCTCGACCTCGTCGTCCTCGAGATAGACGTCCAGGTTCGGACTCCCTCGCTCGACGGCGCTGACGAGTGCCGGAGCTGTCGCTGCCCCGACGAGAGCAAGCGAGAGGACGACGAGAGCGAGCAGTCGGGTTCGGTTCCGGGTTCGATCCTGATTCTGGTTCTGGTTCTGGTTCATCGCCGCCCCCGCGACCGCGTCGACGACGGTCGATCGTCTGTCCGTGCATTTCGACGTCTCGGGCCACGAACTGGCCGATCGGATCGCCGAGAGAAAGAGCGTGGGGCGTACGTACTCATCACTCGATAGAACGGAAGAACGAACATAATCGTTTTGATTGAACGTTCAATCAGGGCGTTTATAAGGACGCTGTGTAAAGTATCGCCTCGATGGACGCCTCGTGGTTGATCGTCGTCGACCGATCTGGGGGTGCTCGTCGTGGGTAAGAAACTCTTCGAGAATCCGTCCGGAACCCGCGAAGAAATCCTCGCAGCAACCTATCGTGCCCTCGTCGAACACGGCTATGCCGACCTGACGATCACGCGAATCGGCGACGAACTCGAGAAGAGCCAGTCGCTTATCTACCACCACTACGACGGGAAAGACGACCTCGTTCTCGCCTGTCTCGAGTTCATGCTAGCGGAGTTCGAGTCGACGATGGACGACAGCGAAATCGAAGATCCGCGCGCACGACTCGAGGCGGCCGTCGACTGGATGTTCGCGTGCGAATTCGACGACGAACATCAGCAGTTCTTCGCGACGACACTGGAGTTGCGGGCACGGGCGAACTACGACCCGGCGTACCGCGACCACTTCACGCGAAGCGACCGTGCGTTCGACCGACAACTAACGACGATCGTTCGAGAGGGAATCGAACAGAGCGTGTTTCAGGAGTGTGACCCCGAGGCTGTCGCCTCGACGCTGACGACGCTACAGACCGGCGCGCTCTTTCGGCGGGTTTCGGCGGACGGCACCGAGTGGCTCGCAGACGTCCGCGAGGAGATCGACGTCTATCTCGAGCAGCAGGTGTACGCGACGAGTGAGTGAGTGATTCTCGGCCTCGCCGACACGAAACGAGGGCGTTGCCCCGTCGGAGACGTACTCTCACGCCAGCACGAAAATCGAATATTTTCGACGACACACCCTCGAAACATCCGTTCGGTTGCGAGAGAGACAGTTCACACGAGAGAACAGATCCTGTCGGAGAGCGGTAAATGAGCTCCCTGCAGGACGGGAAGCCGCGCCCAGCAGAGCACGGCGGTCACTGCTCGAGGACAGGACCCCGCCGTCGATCTCGGAGCCAGCAGTCACGACCACTACGTCTGATCGGAGTCCCACTCGCCCACTTCGACGGCCAGTCCCGCCCGACGAAGCCCGTCAGCAAGCGGATCGCCGATAGCTGCCGCCGGAGTGAGGATGCCGCCCTCGAGCGGCGAGTCGACCTCCTCGCGGACGAGACACATCGCGGCCTCACCGAGCATCTTCGCGGTCGCGCCGTATCCAGGATCACGATCAGCGCTGACTCGACTCTCGACGACGAACGGGCCGTCGGTTGCGGTTCCGCGACCGAGCACGCGAAGCGTAAAGTATCCGCTCTCGATCTCCTCTCTCGTCGGTCCCTCGCCCGGATCGGGGAACGCGAAGCGCCGGAGGGCTTCCCGTGTCGGGCCAAACGCCAGTGCTGCAGTCGCTGCCCCGAGGCCGGCCGTGACGGCGCTTGCCCCCACCAGACCGACGGGACCCGAGCCGACAGGAACGACCTCCGTACACTCGAACTCACGACCCCACGGGTACTCGAGCAAGGCGTTGCTCCGTCGAATCACTCGCTCGTTCATGACCGCCATCGGCGACGGAGCCGTCCACTCGCCTCGAAGCGGGTCTTTTCTCGGGAACGACTGCGCGCCGGGATCGACGCCGTCGCGCTCGCCCGGCGGTGCCAGCGAATACGGGTTCCGAAGCGTCTGCCGGGCGACCGGATCGGTGGACGCAGCCCGGAACAGTTCGACGACGCTCGAGGCCGTTCCGCCGCTTACCCCGCCGCGACCGTCCTCGAGGTAGATCCGAACCAGATCACAGGGCGTCTCGAACTCGTCAATGGCGAACGACTGTACGAGCTTCGTACCGAGATCGGCGGGGATCGAGTCGAAGCCGCAACTGTGGACGATGCGTGAGCCCGCATCGACCGCGTCCTCGTGGTACCGGTCGATCATCTCCCGGACCCAGTTTACTTCGCCGGTGAGGTCGCAGTAGTCGGTTCCTGCCGAAATACACGCTTCGACGAGCGGCGTGCCATACTTCGTGTACGGGCCGACGGTCGTACAGACGACACGGGTCTTTTCGGCGATGGCGTCCAGGCTCTCCCGATCCGTCGCGTCGCCGACGACGATCGGAAGCTCCTGCCAGTCGGAACACTGCTCTACGAGTGTGGCTTCCAGTTCGCAAAGCCGCGTCTCGTCACGGCCGCCGAGCGCGAGCGAGAGCTCGTCCGGCGTGTACTGTTCGGTGAGGTGTTCGGCGACGAGACGGCCGGCGACGCCGGTTGCGCCCCAGAGAACGAGGTCGTGTGTCCGGTCGGTGTTCGACACGAGTACCAGAGCATTCGTGTCCCACCATCCTCAACTGTTCGGTGGTCTCCCTACTCGCCCGACGCTCTCCCACAGAGCGTCCCCATCACTTGGTATGGCAGTGCGGTTTTGTCTCTCGCGCCCGGAAACCGATCGTGCCTACTGTTACCATTCACGATCGGGAACTCGAGTGCGAAACGGACGCAGTGCTTCGGAACGTCCTTCTCCGTGCGGACGAGTCACCGCACAACGGCCGTGCCGACACCCTCAATTGTCGTGGGCTGGGATCGTGTGGTACCTGCGCCGTTGCAGTGTCCGGCGAGGTGGGAGCGCCCGGTTCCCGGGAACGCCTTCGCCTGTCGATTCCGCCACACGATACGGCATCCGGGCTCCGACTTGCCTGTCAGCTCCGCGTCGAAGACGACCTCGTCGTCGAGAAGTACCCCGGATACTGGGGGCAACACACTGACCGAACGGAGGAGAAAGCCGATCCGGAGGAACCGTGACCGTAAGCGAACCGGTCGAACTCACCGTGATCGACGGCGACGACCGATCGACGATCACAGTCGAACGCGGAACGATACTTCGGGACGCCCTCCGCAACCGAGGGTTTTCGACCTACGGAACCGTCTCGTCGCAACTCAATTGCGGTGGCTAGGGCCTGTGTGCCACCTGTACCGTCGCGGTCGACCCGGCACCCGACCCAGCCCACTGGCACGACGCTGCCGCCGTCCGGTTCGGCTATCTTTCTTCAAGGAGAGAATCCCGCCGTTCACAGTAGACGCCGAACCTAATTTGTGCCGTTGCTGGTAGGGCTGCTATGGTCGAAACGACCGAAGCAAAACAGGTCTGTCGCGCCGCATCCACCATCGTGTATCCAGCGCTCGACTTTGGCATCAAATCCGGTGGGAGCTATACGAGAGAAGACTTCGAGAAGTTCCTCTCTCGTGTCGCCTTCGAACAGGAGTTTGCCAACACAGCTGAGAAAACGTGTCAACTCGATGACGGCGAGCCCGTCGACGTGACGTCGACGGCTCGCAACGGACTCGCAAAGTCGCTTCTCTCCCACCTTCGGAACATGGAGGCGGACGCCATCGACGGCCAGTTCGATGGCGTCAGCGACGACCTCTTCGAGATCCTCCGGAAACGACGGCTCTTACCCGAGTGTGTCGATGTTGCGATCGACCTCCACCAGTGGCGGTTTTACGGCAATGCAGACACTGACCACGTCCTGATTACCTATCCCGATTAGGGAACCAATCGAACGTACTGTTTTGCGACGATCTGTATCGTTGCACCAGGAACGCGGTTTACACTCGATGTCCTGGCACTGGAAGCGAACGGCTTTCGCGAAAAGCGCGAAACCGTTCGCTCGCTTCTCGAAACCGCACAAGAGTACGTCGCAATCAGACACGTCTACCTCGATAGAGGGTTCTACCAGGTTCACGTCGTTGCGGAACTCGAGCAACACGACGTCGACTATATCGTCCGTGCACGTCCGAGTAAAGGGATGAAAGGCCGTCTCAGCGCCGACGCTGAGACGGTCGTCGACGACTATCTCATGCAGCGCAAGCGGGAACCGACCGCATCGGTTCCCGTAACGGTCTTTGCAGTCCCTCGTCGCTCAAAAGAGGGCGATTCCGTGTGGTTCGTTACAAACCTCGAGCTTACACCTGGGTCCGCCCGAGCGTACGCGGCGGTGTTCCGCCGCCGCTGGGGAATTGAACCCTCCTATCGCCAAATCGGAGACTTTCTTCCGAGAACGCCGTCGCCGACGTTCTCGGTGCGACTGTTCTACTTTCTGTTCGCAGTTGCGCTGTACAATCTCTGGGTTCTGGCGAACGTTCTCGTCACAGAGGGAACGATTCCTGGAAAACCACCGATCTCGACGAAGATATTCCGTGAATTCGTGCTCTTGGCTGACTACGGATAGACCGCTCTCTGCACCGACCGAGAAGATCGGTCAAGAAGAAGCAAAGTGAGTGACAACGCTTCGGAGCGCCGCTGTACGGCGCTCCTTCGCTTCCTTGATCGTGCCGCTTCAGCTATCGTACGCTAGTGCCACCAACTACCCTAACGAATCAAAGAGTTTCAGGGATTTTGGTCCGTTGTTTCGGCAACTACTGTTTACGGTGAGGAGGAGGTCACCCGCGACTGTCCTGCTGTCTCGAGGTGGACCGACCGATGACCGTCAGGCTCCTCGAAAAACACGTCTGGGGCCAGGTGCTCCCCCACCGATCCGACTCAGGGTGACCGCTCGAAGACGGTATCCGACTCGTCAGCCTGGCTCGCCCACCGCTTCACGGGCGTAGTGTGTTATCGAACGGTCCACACGTCTGATTCACCACGACTCTCCATCCGTTCTAGCTTAGTGACCGACTGAGACGAAGATCACGCCGAAATTACGTCGAGTCTGACCACAATCACACCGAGAT
>JGI2924J29684_1077717_pt1 | contig 21292 bp, 26 predicted proteins | sample BenlonsequencITS_FD_29684 | JGI IMG/M metagenome (IMG submission 29684)
GTTCTGTCATATTTTATTCTGCTCTAAAACCCAGTTAGGGGTTGATAAATGTCTCTATATCCGGTAAGCGCGCTGCTTCGATTTTAAAAACTAAGACCAAGGCGTTTAAGGGCCACGTACCGATGAAACAAGACGTACATCCGGACTATCACTTCATCACTGTCAAGATGACAGATGGAACTTCTTACAAAACTCGTTCAACAATGGGTAAAGAAGGCGATACTCTTCAGTTGGATATTGACCCTAAGACACACCCAGCTTGGACTGGTGGAAACCAGCACATGATGGACCGTGCAGGTCGTGTATCTCGCTTTAACGACAAATTCTCTGGCTTTATGAAAAAGAAATAAGGTGTTGCACCTGATTTTCTAGACTGTTCATTCAGTTGTCAGAAAAACAATAAAAAACCCGCTTCAGATTTTGAAGCGGGTTTTTTTGTGTTTCAGTTTATATTTAACATTATTTTACATTGCGCCAGATCGCGAGAGGATCAAAAGCACCGCTTTCAGCTATGTCTTGCAGGCGCTGTAATTGATTGCCGACAGGGTTTTCAGTTGGTGTTTCTTCGACGGCAAATAATGTTTCATCTAGTCGCCATACACGCTCATAAAGAGCTCGTGAGCGCACAACAAGATCTTGGAGCATTTCAGGTAAATGCTCTACTGCTGTGAGTTGACGTAATTCTCCCGGCGCGGACAAACGAAATTTGTCTTCACCTGCTTCATCAGATGTCATATCGCCTTCACGGACGGCGCGTTGCACAACAAGCCAGCTTGCCGATTGCATTAAGCGCGTTGTGACTTCCATGCTTTCAGCAGCGTACACAAGGGCTTTTTCACGATCCAATTGACGGCTTTGCTGGCGGCCTGGTCCATCAAGATATGCGGCAGCTTCTTCAACAAGTGCCATGCCCTCTTTGAAAAGACGGTCAAACACTTCAGATGAAGCGAATTCGGTTACGCGATTTTTCCAGCCGTCTCCGACTAATGAAACAGATTTCATTTAGACACCCAATAATTTTGGACCTTGGATTATTTTGTAGCGCATACTTGTTGATTGTACACTGCCTAAGGTCAGGACCATAATTCTATATAGCATGAAGAGTCTTATTTAAGTCTCTACATGATGTTTTAATATGCAGGAGAGAGTCCAGTTTATAACGATTTGAGGCGGCTTTATTGGCCAAATATGGCATCGGCGGCGTTTTTAACGGACTTTTTCTTGATAATTTCTGCTTCGCAGCGAGCAATTTCTTCTTTTAGCGTTTCAATTTGGGATGCCAGTTCTTCTAGAGACATATCCTCGAGTGCGCGTGGTGGTTTAATGCGTGGTTCTTCTTCAAACATGATATTACCTCAACTCTCCAGAGAAACAGGCATTTAGAATATCCTCTTTGGGCACTATCGTGAAGCTTGGTGCGACGCTAATCTGCTTTGCAAAGCACAAAAGAGGGATATGTTATGGTTCAGGACAGCACAGCCAATCAAATGATGAAGGCCATCATTGTTAAGGACGATAAATCCTTGTCATGGGAAGAAGTGGTCAAACCGTCTCCTAAAGCTAAAGAAGTGCTCATAAAAGTTGTGGCGGCAGGGTTAAACCGCGCCGATATCCTTCAAAGACGTGGCATGTATCCACCTCCTGAAGGGGCACCGGATATTATGGGGCTTGAAGTCTCGGGTTATGTTGAAGCTGTTGGTGAGGGTGTTGATGATTGGCAATTAGGCCAAGAAGTATGTGCATTATTGCCTGCTGGTGGATATGCTGAATATGCCATTGCACATCATGGAAGTGTTATGCCTGTTCCTGAGGGCGTGTCTTTACAAGAAGCCGCGTTACTCCCCGAGGCAGTTCTGACTGTGTGGGCGAATGTCTATGATATAGCAGTTTTACACCCTGGTGAGACCTTGTTCATTCAAGGAGGTGCATCGGGGATTGGCACGACAGCTATTCAAATGGCCAAAGCTATGGGTGCGAATGTCTATGTGACGGCAGGCAGCGATGAAAAATGTAAAGCCTGCATTGAGTTGGGAGCAGATGGGGCATTTAACTACAAAACAACTGATTTTGAAGAAGAGCTAAAGGCTGTTGGCGGTGCTGACGTTATTTTAGACATGGTAGGCGGTGATTACTTGCCTAAACATATCAATGCATTGAATTTTGGAGGAAGGTTGGTTCACATAGCTGTTCAAGGCGGCCTTAAAGGAGAGGTGAATATCCTTAAAGTCATGATGAAGCAGTTAAATATTACTGGTTCAACTTTAAGGGGGCGCAATGATGTAGCGAAGATGCATTTAGCTAATATGGCCGTTGAAGAAGTTTGGCCGTGGGTGGCGAGCGGGCAGGTGAGGCCGATTGTTGATTCAAGTTTTGCTATGCAGAAGGCTGAAAAAGCACATGACCGCATGACGAGTGGTGAGCATATCGGGAAAATCATGTTGACGCTGTAAAAGCAGATTGTCGAAAATGTTCTGCTTTGGGAATTCACAAATCCGCTAAATATGCGTATACTGATTGCAACTAACGTTTTGTCTCACACTAGGTGAGATCAAATCGCCCGGCCCAAGTGCCGGGCGAAATTGTTTTTGGAGGCGACTAATGGCCAATATTCTTATGCCTAAAGCGACAGCCGTTTGGCTTGTTGACAACACTGCACTGACATTTGAGCAGATCGCTGACTTCTGTGAACTGCACCGTCTGGAAGTAAAAGGTATTGCAGATGGTGAAGTAGCTGAGCACATGCGCGGTGTGGACCCTGTGTCTCGTGGGGAGCTAACGCGTGATGAGATTTCTCGCGGCGAAGCAGATGAAAAATACGAATTGAAACCAGCATCGTCCAAGTTTGATAAGGTTGTTGCTCCACCAAAGCGCAAGGGCGCACGTTATACGCCGGTTTCTCGCCGTAGTGACCGTCCAGACGCGATCACATGGTTTATTCGTCACCACCCAGAAATTTCAGATGCTCAGATTTCTAAAATTATTGGTACGACAAAAAATACGATTGAAGCTATTCGGACGAAATCACACTGGAATTCTGAAAACCTAAAACCTGTTGATCCTGTGACGCTTGGTCTATGTTCTCAACTCGAACTTGATGCGTTGGTTGCTAAAGCTTCAGCCAAACGTCAGAAAATGGAAGAAAACCGTGAAATCGGCTCCGTTGGAGCAGGTATTGATATGCTGAGAACAAATGAAGAGGGTGGATTAGAAACTTCTGATCCATTCGCTGATTTTGGTGCGGAAGCGAAACGCAAGTCTGACCAGAATGAACCAAATGCAGATGACGTGTTTGCGAATTTTGGAAAATCTTCTGAGGAAGACAAAGACTAAAACAATATAATGGTTTCAATGTAAAAAGGGCGAATAGATTTCCATATCTGTTCGCCTTTTTTATTGGCGCTGCTTGCTTAGTCTGCGGTGCGGTCTAAGTCATAAATGCCATTTAGCATGGAGCGGCCACCGTCTAGAATTATAGACTGACCTGTCATGTTCGCGCCGCCTTCTCCGGCTAGAAAGAGTGCGGCAGCTGAGATTTCTTCTGCATAAGAATGGCGTCCAAGCGGAGTGCGCTTTTTAAGCCAAGGTTCTTCATTCTCTGCACGCGGCCTAACGGCGATGATGGCGTTTGTGCGGATGCGCAGAGCCGCCAGATCAATCGTGGTTGCCTTGGCTGCTGCCAGTGCCATCGATTGTGCGACGTGTTGAGAATAGGTGCCGGGATCTCCATAGAGTGCGCCTAAACCAAAAACTTGAATGAAGCTAGGATTGGCTGTTTTTGCTTCTGTTGGCTCCATGTCTTCCATTTGCCGAACCATCTGATCGCTAAAAAGCCGGATCGCTGCAGAAATAGAACGCGCTGGCGCTATTATTTTCTCTTCAAATTCATCTAGTTTTGTGTCTGAGAAGCGTTTGGCGGCAGGCAATTTAGGGATGTGACATACCGCATCTACGCGCCCAAATGTGCTCATTGCTCCTGATAGGATATTGTTTAATCCCATATTTGTTGAGATGCATGAAGGCGCTAGTGTGTCTACTTTGTCCTTTAGATCATCTTTGATCGCCGCAAGAGCTTTAGCATCTGTATCGGCTAGAAATACATTCCAACCATCTTTTGTAAAAGCATTCGCACAATGCTCACCAATGCGTTTGGCTCCACCGATTATAACAAGTGTTTTGGGGGAGGCGACCATTCGGGAAAACTCCGTCATTTATTGAGTTCAAACAAATAAAGGGATTGGACATAAAATCCAACCCTAAAATTTGAACGATGCGGCCTGTAACATTCTGATGTTATTCAGGTTTCGAAATTGAATGTTGAAGAATGGCTATTTTCTGTCTTCATCAGTTTGAGATGCCGAAGTATCTTCTGCTTCTGCTTCTGCTTCTGCTTCTGCTTCTGCTGTTTCTGTCACTTCAACAATTTCAGCTTCGGGAGAAATGGACTCAACTTCACCGTCAACTTCATCAGTTTCGTCAGCTGAATTTACTTCTTCCCATTCTTCATCTTCTGGCCCCCAGAGAGATTCGTTCAGAAGAGTAATGCGCTCGTTTAGGCTGTGTTGTGCAGCTAAGCCTTCGCTTAGAAGACGTACAATCATCCATATGGCTAATGGTATCGCGAGTGCAGCAGCAGCAACGAGTAGTGCTGTAAACGGGCGCCACTTAAACAAGTGCCCTATCGCGTGGAGCATACCCATTGCGGATAATGCTGCGAGGCACACTGTCAGGAGTGTGTTGGCCGATTTTAACATCCCTGGGGACAGCAATTGCTCAGGGTCGATTGGTCCACGCATATTTACAGCCTTTCATGTCATCTGTTTGGAGTTTGTATAGTCGCTTAAGATGAAGAGAGAGCAAATACGAAGCCAATAATTAGATAATAAAAACCTATTTCTCCAATTGGGCGATTACTGTCCGAGGGATTGTGAGGGGGAGACGAGAATTTACGCAGATTTTAGCGAAATAATCTCGTCTTTAATTCGCAATTTTTTCTGCTTTAGATCAAGCATTTCCTGATCAGTTGTTGAGGGGTGTTTTCGTTTGTCTTCGAGTACCGTTTCGAGACGTTTATGACGTTCACTCAGTTCACGGATACGTGCGTCTGTGCTCATTCAAACCTCCTACTATATGGTCCGATAAGTTAAGCATAGAGTTTTTAATGAGTCATCACCTTTGAGTTTAAAAAGATTTCACTTGTTGTTTCATTATCTACACGCACTCATAATTCAATCGTGATTGAAACATGGGTCGTACTTGGTATGCTTCTCATGATAAAATGCTCCAAAATTTTATTATATTTAGCGTTCGGCCGAATGCTAAATCGGCGAAGTTTTCAGGATTTTTCAATGACAAAAACCTTCACGCTGGATGGAAATAAAATAACAGATATTGCCTCTTTTTATGATGAGGTGAATCATGTCTTTATGAGTGAAGAAGATTGGGACATAGGGCAAAGTCTGGATGCGCTAAATGATCTATTCTATGGGAGTTTTGGTGCTATTAAGGGGCGTGAAAAGATCAAGCTTATCTGGACAAATGTAGAGCAAAGCAAGCAGCGATTGGGGATGGAGACAACAAGAAATTTATACCAAGAAAAATTAAAGCAACCTGAGCTGTTTAATATCACGTTGATCAAGAAAAATTTAGCAGATTTGGAGGCTGGAGAAGGAGGACTTACTTATTTTGATATTGTTCTGGAGATAGTTGCCAATCATACCAATATTGAGCTGGTATTTGATTGGAAATTTTCAGTATAAGTTGCATATTTGCTTTTTGTATTTAGGCTTTTAAACGCTTTGCGATCATCAAGGTCTTGTGATTTTATGAGTACGGGAGAGTTTGAACTATGGATTATGCAGACGGAAAAGATACGAAAAATTCTGCTATTTCAGTAGCGGAGCGGATGACCAAAATTGAATCTGAAATTGAGCTGATTGATACGCGCATAGAGGTTCTTATTGTACAAGGTGGAGCTGATTTAGAGGTGGCTTCTTTAAAGAGAAAAAAGCAAATTCTGAAAGAAGAATATATCAGATTAAAAGGAGATACTCTTCCAGATATTATCGCCTAATTGGCGAATTTTTCTTTTAGGCTGATTTTTTTTCTAGCCTGCTTCAGAGGTCGCTTTTGCCTTTCGGCGTAGTTTTGCGGCATACATTGCTTCATCAGATCTTGCGATTTGGATTTCAGCTGTTTCATCATGTTCCAATGTTGTGACCCCGAATGACGCATCAATACTAAGAAGTTTACCTTCATGTTGGATCGAGATGTTTCTAATTTCGTCAGCCAATTGCGCGGCTTTTTCACGTGCAGAGCTAGGTTTTACGCTCGTAAGCACTGCAATAAATTCGTCTCCGCCTAGGCGACCTAACAGGTCGGATTCACGCGTTTGCTGGATGAGTACTTCCGCAACAGCGAGTAGAATTTTATCTCCAGCGGCATGTCCATGCGTGTCATTAATTGATTTAAAGCCATCTAAATCGAAGTAAATGACGCTGGCATCCAAACCATAGCGTCTTGCAAAGGCTATCAATCTTGAAAGTTCGCGGACGAATGCACGACGGTTGAAAAGAGGGACCAAGGCATCATGATCTGCCATGCTTTCCGCGTTTTCGAGTGATTTTAGAAGTGACTTGTTTTTAGTTCGTAGCTCACTAATTTCGCCGGTCATTGCGGCAATAGCTGCGCGTACTGTTGGCGTCAGTTCAGCCTCGGAAATTCCAAAAAGCTCAGATGCTTTTTCAACTCCGATATCGCCATTTTCAACGATATATCGTGTTTTTCCGTCTGCATTACGGTTTGCAGAGAAGATTGAGAGAAATTTCATTACCATTCCACAAGTCTTGCCATGGTTAATGAATACCCTTTGTCAGTTAGCGTGTGGTTAACAACATAATTTAAAAATTAACTTTTTGCTAACACTCTCTCCAATTAGGTGAAAAAGAAACAAACTATGCAAGGGGGTGTTTGCAATTATGTTTAATAAACACTTCAATCAGTTTACATCACTTGTCGTAGAGCGATCTATGCCTATACTGCCGCGCTTCCAAGATTCCATGTACATGCGATGCGCGTTGGTTTCTTTCTAAACAGTTCGTCTTGTGGGAGGCCTTTTCATGACCGCTGATAAAGCATTGTCAAATTCTGATCAGCCTTTGGTTGGTGTGGTTATGGGAAGTCGTTCCGATTGGCCGACTATGAAGCTTGCATCCGACTATTTGACGCGCATGGGTGTGCCGCATGAAACGAAGATAGTTTCAGCGCACCGTACGCCTGAGCGCTTGATTGAATACGCAAAAACAGCACAAGATCGTGGTTTGAAAGTTATTATTGCGGGGGCAGGCGGTGCTGCGCATCTGCCAGGTATGCTCGCATCGATGACGATTGTTCCAGTGTTGGGTGTTCCTGTCCAGTCACGTGCATTATCAGGTGTTGATAGTTTGTATTCTATTGTGCAAATGCCAAAAGGTATTCCGGTCGGTACATTGGCGATAGGTGATGCAGGGGCGGCAAATGCAGGCTTGTTAGCAGCAAGTATAATTGCTGGTCATGATGCTGAAGTCGCCGCGAAACTCACAGCTTTTAGAGAAGCGCAAACTGAAGCTGTTGTTGAGACAGTTGAAGATTAAAATACTAGCCATAGAGTAGGTTTGGTTCGTGAACAAAATAGCACCTGGCGGCGTTGTTGGAATTTTAGGCGGTGGCCAATTAGGGCGCATGTTGTCCATGGCGGCTGCACGCATGGGGCTGGATGTCATTATTTTTGCTCCAGAATCAGATAGTTGCGCATCTCGTGTCAGTGCTGATGTGATTGTTGCAGAATATGATGATGAAGCAAGTTTGGTGCAATTTGCGAAACGTTGTGATGTCATCACGTTTGAGTTTGAGAATATTCCAGCATCTACTTTGGACATTATAGAGAAGGCGGGAACACAGGTTTTTCCAAAGTCCAATGCGCTCGGATGTTCGCAGGACCGGTTGAAAGAAAAGGAATTTTTGACTTCGATTGGAATTCCACCAGCACCATTTTCCCGTGTCGAAGGCCCTGAAGATATTCTGCCGGCTTTGAAAAAGCTGGGAGGCAAAGGTGTGTTGAAGGGGCGTAGCGAAGGCTATGATGGTAAAGGGCAGGCACGTGTGGATGAAAGCTCTGACCCAGAAGCGGCGTGGGATAAGATTGGCAAAGTGCCAGCTGTTTTAGAGGCTTTTATCGCATTTGAGCGTGAAATTTCTGTGCTTGTGGCACGAGGGCAAGATGGTCAGATTGCTATTTTTGATACGCCTGAAAATGATCATGCTGGTGGTATTTTAAAATCCTCAACTTTGCCTGCAAATATATCAGACGCGACCCGGAAGGCAGCAAAAGAATTGGGTCAAAAACTCGCAGAACAACTTGAATATGTTGGAATAATTGCACTTGAACTGTTTGTGATGCCGGATGGAAGTTTGCTTGCAAATGAGTTTGCGCCGCGTGTTCACAATACGGGCCATTGGACAGAAGAAGCATGTTTGATTGGGCAGTTTGAGCAACACATGCGCGCAGTCTGTGGTTGGCCTTTGGCGTCACCTGAGCGCTTCGTTGATATACGCATGGATAACTTGCTTGGTGATCGTGATATTGCTAGCTGGGAAACATTAGCCCAAAATGGCTCTGCACCCCGTATTTATGCCAAACGCGGTGGCGGTGAGGGGCGTAAACTTGGGCACAGCAATAAAATTTTAAGCTAGTTTTTATCCGTCAAACTTGGCCGCTAAATTCTTATACATATAAGTTGTGGCGTCGAAACGGTTTTCAATTGGATGTCTAGAGAAACCGGGTAAAATGCCTGCAATTTCAAATCCAAGAGATAGATATAATGGTTCAGCTTTGCTGCCTTTGACTGTATCTAGAGTAATCAGTTGGCGTTTAAGTTCTCGTGCTTTATCCTCAATTTGCGCCATGAGTTTGCGGGCAATTCCCCGACGACGAAAATCTGGGTGAACAATCAGTTTAGAGACTTCGCACCTGTGGTTTTGATTGGGCGGCATAGAATAATCTAGTTGCACACTGCCGGCCAGATTATCCCCTTCGAATGCGGCCCATAAAGTGCGTTCTTGTTTCTCAATGGATGATTGGATTTTGTTTTTCCAATAGTTTTTTGCATCATCGAAACTGAATGGCACAATGAAATTGACACTCGCTCCATCATGAACATTGGCGTGTAAAATTGTGCAAAGTTTATCGATATACTGATCAATATCTGTCGAAGTTAGTTCGACAATTTGAGGGGTTTTCATAGGAAAGTCTCTATATAATGACGAGAATGTATTGAGCTGTTGCGTCGCTATTGGCTTTAAAATGTGAGCTGCCTGTGAGTTGGTAGCGAAGGCAGTCGCCCGTTTTTAGTGAATATTTGGCATTGTCCACTGTGACCTGTAATTGGCCCGCTTGCATAATAAGATGATGTTCAAGACCCCGACGAGGAGGTTTATCATATGAGATGCTTGCACCTGCAATGAGCTCACATTCGATGACTTCGCCAGATAAATTGGTTGAGGGCGGTGAGACTGATTTTCGCTTGAAGCTGTAATCGGCATCATACCATATTTTTTGTTCGCCGCGAGGAATGAGGGCGCTGAACTGGGTTTCAACCATTGCCATTAGGCGCGACATGGTCAGGCCATAGGCGGGGCATAATTTTCCTAAAACATGGGCTGTGGGGCTAACTTCTCCTTTTTCGAGGCGGAAAAGCGTTCCTCTGCTGATTCCAGAGATTTCGGCGAGCTGATCAAGGGACCAATTTTGCTCAGCGCGTAGCTCTTTCAGCCTTTGGGCGAGGTCTGCATCCGTAAAACTCGGCGAATTATCAGGTATTGTTGCTGCATTTCTCATATATGGAATAATGTTCCATATCTGGGAAATGTCAATCTGATGTTTTTATCCTATTTGCCCAATGGTCCAGTTTTGGGGAGATGATTGAGCAATTCCAAAGGGTTGGGAAATTTATCAGTCACTTGCTTGACCTTGGCTTTGGCTTTTTCAAATTGCATTACATTTTCAATGCGATCATCTAAATAGTCCCATGCATTGTCATTTTCGTCTTCTTCCAGCGCAAGCCAGTTTGAAAGCGTTGTGGCAATGACGCCAGATAAAACCATTCTTTTTGAATACCAGTTTGCATCGGTGGATTTATCATTGAGTGCTGCCCAAATGGTATCGGCGGCATTCCAAACTAATTTAGGGCCTAAACCTGCACGCCAAGGCGCAGCAATTGCGTGAGATGCACGACGGGCAGATTCTTTGTTATCCTTCAAAAATTCGATGCGGGTGCGAACACCAAGTGCAATGCGCTCTCTTATTTTAAGTTTGGAAAGGTCTGTGGATTTGAGAATATTTGCTGTGTGAAGATCTGCCCGGTCTGCCCATGCCTTTAAAAGGGTTGTAATGCCTTCTGGGGCAGCAAGAATGATCTCACCTTGACTGAGTTGGAGCTTCTTAGCGGCGCTTTTAAGTGTCTCGTCATTCCATCCATCAAAAGCGGCATCTTCAATTACAGCATTGAGTAATGCTTCCAGATTCCGCTTAGAAGGCGGGATTTGATCAGATTCATTGGATTTTTTGGCATTCATGGTGTAGACTCAGGTCAAGTAAAGGTAGGCAGGCACGATTCTTTGTGCTAGATCCGCCGCTTCGGGCTGTATAAGTCCAATCAGTTTAGCAAAGTTTGATGCATTTGACGCCCCCTAAAAGGCGCGACACATGTGTTTATTGGTTTTTAAATCGGGAGATTGAACAATCGTTCAGATCGTAGTCCGCGACAACAATGTCGATCAGGCATTGAAAGCGCTAAAAAAGAAAATGCAACGCGAAGGCCTTTTTCGTGAGATGAAGCGCCGCAACCACTTTGAAAAGCCTTCTGAGAAGAAAGCACGTGAAAAAGCTGAAGCCGTTCGTCGCGCTCGTAAGCTTGCACGTAAACGCGCACAGCGCGAAGGTCTTCTTAAAGCTAGATAAGATGGTGTTGCCAAGCACCTTCATTTGAATTTGGTGCTTGAACCCAATTATATTGCATTTGATCATACCCGATTGATCATTCAAACTGCATATAGCCGCTCGGTTCGCCGTAGCGGCTTTTGCTGTTTTCTAGGGGTAAGTCATGTATATTGATAAAAATGCTGCTTTTGTTGTGCTGGATGTTCAAAAAGCAATAGATTTACCTGTTTGGGGTGTCCGCAATAATCCTGATGCAGAAGCGAAAATGAGCCATTTGCTTCGTGCATGGAGGCAAACATCTCGTCCAGTTTTCCACGTTCGTCATGATTCAAATGAAGTTGGGTCTGGATACCGGCCTGATAGCCCGACACATGCTTTTAAAGAAGATGTTTTGCCCTTAGCTGGCGAAACCATTATCGGCAAAAATACACATAGTGCGTTTGTAGGCACTGGTTTTGATGTGATGCTACGATCGCAAGGTATTGAACAAGTGTTTCTGTGCGGCGTCAAAACCAATAATTCAATTGAAACAAGTGTGCGCCATGGCGCGAACCTTGGCTTGAATATTTTACTTATCGAAGATGCCTGCTTTACGCACAATCAAACTGATTGGAATGGCGTGGAGAGGAGCGCCGAAGAGGTGCACGCGATGTCGCTTGCAAATCTAGCGGGTGAATATTGCCAGATTGTGAGCGCTCAATTGGTGTTGGACAGTCTTTTATAACTTTGATTTACCCATGGTTTTCTTTTTAAAGAAGCTAACAATCTCTTTCACACCGAATCCATTAACTGCACCGGCGCGATAAACCCGAATTGAGCACCATAAAGCAATGGAAGTGGATACTAGCATTAATGCGAGATGACCTAGGACTTCTATAAGAGGTGGCTCTAATGGGGCGCGTAATATCATCAAAAATGGCGTGAGGGGCGGCACCCAGCTCATAATGAAGACAAAGCCTGAAGCGGGATTTTGCAAAGCCATAATGATGATGAATAAGGGCGTTGTCAGCAACAGAATAAGCGGTGTTGCAAGCGCTTGAGCCTCTTGGATAGTGTCGCACATTGCGCCGAGGGCAAGAAAGACTGCGCCATACAGAAGGTATCCAGCTAGAAAGCCTGCTAAAGCGGGCAATATGAGTGCTGGGTCTAGTGCAGCTTGCGCAAATTCCCACGCGGCTGGGCTGATGGCTTGATCTGCGTATAGGGCTGCCCATGTCGCCATTAACATCCACGCACATAGAAGAGTGGCGGATAACATAAGCACGCCTAATAATTTGCCCGAGAGTAAGTCTGTGACGCTGACGCTTGTAAGTAGGCTATCGAAAATTTTGTTCGAGCGCTCTTCTATCGTGCCGGTCAGTAGAAAATTCACCACCGAAAATATCAAAAGCCATAACGCAATTGCTATGCTGGTCGCCGCGACAAAGGGCGCGCGATCGGTGAGTGTGACTTCGCTGCTTTGGTTCTCATTGGGTTCAAGTGAGCCCGGTTTGCGCACGAATAGAGAGGGGATATCTGCGTCTGCATTTCTAATTTCAGTGGGCGTGACGCCAACGCTTTTAAACAATTCTAGTCTAGCTAGGTATTTGAGTGCGCCTGTAACGGCTTGTTTTAATTCTGAATTTACAATATCTGGTGAGATGTAATCAACACTGGCAATATTGCCGATTTGGTCGCGATTGACGATGATGGCGGCAAACAATGTGTGTCTTCCAACAGGGCCGTTAAATGTCTGACCTGATGTCAGAATTTTTTCCACCTCTTCAACTGATTTATTAGGTAGTTTGATAGGATGAAAATTAATCGGGGAGGCTTTTAAATGCAGGGGCGCGTCGGCCTTGTCTAATGCTTCTTGGGGAGAAGAGCCTTCCGCATAAGCTTTTTCAAAGACGTTGATTATTCTGCGTTTTTCCGCTGGAGATGTCGTGGATAGGGATTGGCGGAGCATCATTTTAGTATCGCTGCTTTGCCAGCTTTCAAACTGCCAATCCAATGCTTCTTGCAGGCTATCTTGGGTGTCGACCACGGCATAATAGCGTGCGGGTTGAGCTTTCATGATCATGCCGGGCACAAGCACACCCACTGCCAGACCAAGTGGTGTCAGAATAAGGCCAAGCCAGAATCCCAATGCAGAGACATAGCCAAGATATTCGCGTCTTGCGACAAGCCAGATTGAGCGGATCATTAGTGGTTTTCCTCAGTCTCGGCAGGGCTTTCATCTTCACCAACAAGGGAGACGAAAACGTCGCGTAATTTGGCGCGGTGCGGTGTGAATGAGGTGATAGGTGCACCTGCATTGATCGCTGCGCGTAACACGTCTTGAGCGCGTTCACCGTGTGAAAGGTCTATGCGCCAGTGTTTTCCGGTCTCATCTTCCTTATCATATGAAGAAGTGAAGCCTGATTTTTCCAACGCAGCATGAAGGTCAAAATTACCTTCTGTGCTGATATCGGCTGTTTCAGGGATCAGGCTCATGGCTTCATCTATAGTGCCGTCAAAACGTTTTTGGCCTTTGCCGATAATGACTAAGCGGTCGCAAAGACGCTCTGCGTGTTCCATGACGTGAGTTGAAAAAATAATCGTTGCACCGCGTGCATGCTCTTCACGGATGAGTAATTCAAGGTCTTGTTGATTGACGGGATCAAGCCCAGAAAAAGGTTCATCAAGAATAATCAAGTCGGGTTTGTGCACAAGTGTGGATAGGATTTGGACTTTTTGGGCCATACCTTTGGAAAGGTCGGATATTTTTGTCTTTAGGTGATCGCCAAGGCCAAAACGTTGTAGCATTTCGTCTGCACGGGAAAGGGAGGTTTTGCGATCTAGCCCTTTTAAGCGTCCATAATAGGAAATGATCGCACGTGTTGTCATTTTCCGGTATAGGCCGCGTTCTTCAGGTAAAAAGCCAACGCGTCTAAGATTTTTCAGATTGGGTTTTTCACCAAAAAGCAATGCCTCTCCGCTATCTGGAGAGAGAACGCCAAGAGCGATACGCAGGCTTGTGGACTTGCCGGCTCCATTTGGGCCAAGAAACCCCAATATTTGCCCTTTGGGAGCGCTGAAGGACATATCTTTTACCGCAGCTTTTCCCTTGAAAAACTTGCTTGTTGCGCGAAGTTCAAGTGGTGACTGGGCGTTTATATTTGGGGCGTTCATAAAAAATCCAGAATTACTTAACGCGTGTGATTGGACTTCACACGCGCCAAGATCACCTAACACATAAAATCATTCAAGGCTGAACGCTTTGATAAAAATTTTAATTAGCCGACGTTTAGATCTTCTTCCTCATCATCGCGTACGCGCAGATCATATTCGCGCACTTTGCGATACAAGGTTGAGCGACCAATCCCAAGGCGTCTAGCCACTTGTGACATGTGCCCTGAATATAGATCAATTGCGTATTGGATTAGGTCGCGTTCAACACTTTCTAGGGGGCGTAATTCACCATTGTCATCGACAATGGAGACAGGACCGCCAAGTGGGCTGTTGAGCTGTGTCGCTGTTGTGGCTGCATCCGATATGCTTGCACCATTATTTGGTGTTTTTAATATCTCGTAATTTGGTGTAAGGCCAGAAATATGAGGGAAATCAACAGGCTGTAATTCGTCGCCTTCTGACAATATCATTGCGCGGAAGATTGAGTTTTCCAGCTGGCGTACGTTTCCAGGCCAGTCATGCGCTGCAATCATGCCCATTGTTTCCAAGGACGCACCTGTAATTGACATGCCTTCTTGTGCGTTGAAGCGGCGAATAAAGTGATCAACCAATGCCGGTAGGTCTTCTTTGCGATCGCGCAGAGACGGCATTTCGATTGGGAATACATTCAAGCGGTAATACAGATCTTCACGGAAGCGGCCTTCTGAGACAGCTTGCGCGAGATCTCTATTGGTCGCTGAGATAATCCGAACGTCCACTTTGGTTGGTTTGCGTGAACCAACGGCGTCGACTTCACCTTCTTGCAATACGCGAAGGAGTTTGACCTGCATATCAAGGGGAAGTTCACCCACTTCATCTAGAAAGAGTGTGCCGCCATCTGCTTCGGCGAATTTACCTAGTTTTTTCTCATGTGCACCCGTGAATGCTCCTTTTTCGTGACCAAAAAGGATGGATTCAACAAGGTTTTCTGGGATGGCTCCACAGTTCACGGTGATAAATGGTTTGCCTGCGCGTTCAGATGCACTTTGGATGCATTGAGACGCAACTTCTTTACCAACACCGCTTTCCCCAGTGATGAGGATAGGGATGTTCGATTTGGCTGCACGTTGTCCCAAACGAACGACTTGGCGCATTAGCGGTGCACCTGCGATCATGTCGTCAAAGCCTAAAGTGCCTTCAGATTTCTTGGAGAGACGTTTGACTTCACCGCGAAGGTCCGAGACCTTTAAAGCGTTGCGAAGCGAAACGACAATACGTTCTGGAGAAGCGGGTTTGACGAAGAAATCGACCGCTCCTGCGCGCATAGCTTGAACAACTGTATCAATACCGCCAGATGCAGTGAGCACGATAACGGGTAGGTCTGGGCGACGCTCTAAAAGACGCTCAAGTGTTTCCATACCGGAAAGACCGGGCATAATTAGATCAAGCAAAACAACAGAAATACCATTTTTAGCATCTGATGCTTCTTCTAGTGCAAGGTCTCCACTTTCGACCAGACGCGCTCGAAATCCTTGGCGTTCAACAGCCGCTTGCATTAATCGGCGTTGGGTAGGATCATCATCAACAATAAGAACAGTTTTCGCCATTATCTTAACCATCATTTAAGCGGCCGAAACAACGCGACCTCGTTTTCATGGTTCAACTTGGCACGAACTTATGAAATCGTGCTTAAATACTATGATGCAATTTTAAAGGACTGCACTAAAATGGCGCCAGATTGGCTCAAAATGAACCGAGATAAGCTGGGAGGATGGGGAAATAGCCTTTACCATAGTCCAGCTGACAAGAAATTGCTCAAAGACAAAAAACGTTTGCAAGCAATGGTCAAGGTTATGGTGAGCGATCGTTTGGCCGATAAACCTCATTTGTATAGTGAGATGGAACAAGCTAACGCGTTGATGCGAAAGATCCGGCTCTTCTTGCATATGTATTTGTCGTTAACGACAGATTTGCGAAGTGATATGGAAGTTGAAGCGTTATCTATACTTAACGATTTAAATACAGAACGTACGCAATTGCAGGCATTATCCATATGGTCTGTCTCAAATTCCACAGACGCCCCCGCCAAATGGAAGTCGTCTCAACGTAGGCAAGGCGTGTCCGTTATGCCTTGGCGTGCGGCTGTGAGTTATTCCGAGCAGGCACAATTTGCTTTTGATCATCATTGGGTATCTCAATATCGTTATGATAAATCCATTCACGATATGGCGCGCCGTTATGGTGGGCTTGCACAATTAGGGGCAGGTTTGCGCAATCGCGACAGGGAGATTCGCATTGCTGCGGCAGACCAAATGGGCGAATGGCTAAAAGAGGTTGGCTCGAAGGGGGAAGACTTATTTCGCGCACACGCTCGTCTTGCTAAGAAGAAGAGATTTAATTTTGCTGCAATAGATGCATCTGAAAAAACGCTAGAAATAGCGCGTCGCGTCGCGCTGGAGCGGGCACCTCAGCTTACGGAAAAATACCTAAAATCAAAAGCGGTTCAATCAAAAGCGAGTGGCGAATTGATCTTCTGGCATGATCGCTATGCGGGTATTGATGACAGTCGGGAAACCAAAGCGTGGCGTGATACAAAACAAGATGTATTACGAAATTTATCAAGCTTGGGCGAAGAGGTGAATAAAGCCGCGCGCAGATTGGTGGAGTCCAATAATTTGATTCAGCCGCGTGGAAGAGGCGGCGGTTTTACAACGCCTGTTCTATATGGCCGGAAAGGAAAGGTCGAGGCTGGCCCTTTTGTGTATGCGCCTTTTGATGGGTCTGCGGAAAGTGAACGTACTTTAGCGCATGAGCTTGGCCATGCTGTGCATGCTTATTTATCTGCTCCCTCAGGGGCGATGCAAAGTGACGCGGGGTGGGCGGTAGCAGAAACCATTGCACTTCTATTTGAGCATGTGAATCTGAGTGATGATAATAATGGTATATCTGACCAAGATTTTGCGATGTTGGTTCATCAGCCTGCAATTGCGATGTTTGAGCGTGAATTGGGGATTGCAACACAGGATATGTCGGCCGATGCGGTTTGGATTCATGCATTGAGAGCCCATTACGGTCCTGATATTTCTTTGAAAGGCTATGCGCCATTTTGGAGGCGGCATTCTTCCAGTTTATCTGCGCCGGGATACCCAATGGCATATTTGCTAGGCTGGGCATTGGCTGGATATGCTGCCAAGAGAATTGAGAGCGCTTCTGATAAAATGCAGCGGCCAATGCTGCGTATTTTAAAAGCAGGTGGAAATATCGGTTATGATGAGGCGGCGTCGCTTTTGGGTATTCGCAATATAAGTGAATTGATACACGGTGCTTTTGATCGCGCTTTGGATAGATTGGGCTCACAGTCTGCGTACGCCTTACCAAGCATTGAAACTGATCCTGATTTTAACATGGAAAAATTAGAGAGTCGGGGGCGCTGAATCTATGCTCAACTAGGTTCAGTTGATCTAGAAATTGTCAGTCTTTTAGGCGGAGACGCACTTATATAGCTAAATTTCCATTTCACATTTGTCTCTGATGAAAAAGAATTTGACGCTGAAGCTTAGAATAAAGTGCAGCTCGTTGATGTGCTTTCTTGTAGCTATAGAAAAAGCGATATCATGCCGTTTTCCGAACAAGTGGAACATATAATACAGAAAGTCACTGAATTGCCTTTGGGAGTGGGGCTAAGTTTGGCGATGCTAATAGCCTTTGTCGGGTTGTTTGCTTTTCGGTGGGTATTGATTTTTATTCTGTCACGTTTGTTGCCTGCACCGGAGGGGCGTCGCCGCAATTTAATTCTAACTGCTATAAAGGGCCCACTAACGATCGCACTCTTTGCCTTGCTCGTTGTTCTTTTGGGCGCGTTACTGTCTGAATATGAAGTCGGAAGCGATCGCATTCATGGATTGACGTCAGTCGTTGCGAATGTGTTTCTCATACTGGCGGTGATTTTGTTTGCGGATAAAATTTCTCAAACAACGATTGAAAGATATTCGAAAAGCTCTTCCTTGCTCAATAATAGCCGTGACCTTGTCAAAGGCGTTTCTCGTATCTTTGTATTGGTTATCGGTGTTCTTATTGGGCTTAGCACTTTGGGAATTTCGATCACGCCTATAGTTGCATCCATGGGGATTGGATCACTTGCTATTGCGCTGGCGCTTCAGCCCACTTTGGAAAGTTTCTTCTCTGGCTTTCAGCTTGTGGCAGATAAAATCGTACGGGTTGGTGATTACATCGAATTAGAGACAGGTGAACAGGGGTTTGTGGAGAAGGTTGGATGGCGGTCGACTTGGATAAAAATGTTGCCCAACAATTTCATAATTATTCCCAATTCTAAATTATCCAATTCCAAGCTGATCAACTATTATTATCCATCGCCAGAGTTATCGGTGCCGGTGGAAGTTGGTGTGCATTATGATTCCGATTTGGACCATGTCGAGCGAGTGACGTTGGAAGTGGCACGCCATGTTTTGAAAACACATAAATGGGGTGTTTCTGATTATGAGACATTTGTGGTGTTTCACACCTTTGATAGCTCTAGCATCAATTTTACGGTTATGTTGCGGGCCAAAGAGTATTTCAATCGCTTCTTTGTGAAATCTGAATTCATCAAACTTCTTCATAAACGATACGCAAAAGAGGGAATTACAATCCCATATCCAATTCGCGCGATTAATACGATGCAGGAACATCCCTCTGAAAGGCAAGATTGATTTTGCCAACGTGCGACCTTTGGGACAGCTTATATATAGATACAGCGCTGGACCTTTTGCGTTGTTGAGGATATTTCAAGAATTCGTGTTCTAAGTGTCTATCGACTAGGCTTGGAGTACAAAAAAATAATTTTGTGAAGATTGCGGCTTTAGTGGCATATTTTTGTCTTATCACTACGATTTATACCGTAGATATGAGGATGATTTTCTGCTTGTCTCAAAAATTCACGGTAGCTATCTAAACGTTGAACGAAAAAGGTGAAACTAATGAGCGAGACAGGCGAGTACGTACGCGGTCAGATGGATGTCAAATCACAAACAGCAACCTATTCAGGTTTCTTGAAAGTGACTGCTTGGACATCTCTACTTCTGACATTGATACTCGGGTATGCGACTTTCACACTGACCATGGGCGTCCACTGGATGGTAGCCATGGCACTTTTCGCCATTGTCGGTGTTATCGGCGGAATGGTGATGGGTCTAGGAGGCGGTTTCCTCCTTGCAGTTGGTGGTTTGGTATTTTTGGGCTTATTTGTCCAAGTCATGGTCTCTCTCGGCGGTGCCTTAATGTAAGACACACAGGACTGCCATGAAAATAGCCGTTCCCATGGAGCGGCGCGAAAAGGAACTTCGCGTTGCCGCCACTCCGGAAACTGTCAAGAAATTGATTGCTGCCGGACACGAAGTAAAAATTGAAAAGGGTGCTGGGATAAATTCTGGTATTCTTGACGATGAATTTGTTAGTTCAGGTGCACAAATCGCCGCTGATATGAAGTCGACCCTTGAAGGATCTGACTTGGTATTGAAGGTGAGGGCACCTCTAGACGATGAGAAGTCCTATTTCTCTAACGGTCAATCTTTGATTGCTTTGTTGGAGCCTCATGGCGCTGTTGAAGAAGCAAATGCATACGCACAGGCGGGTATTACTGCCTTTGCTATGGAATTTGTGCCGCGTATTTCGCGTGCACAATCTATGGATGCGCTGTCTTCTCAAGCAAACCTTGCTGGATATCGTGCTGTGCTTGAAGCATCTCACTTGTATGGCCGCGCCATGCCGATGATGATGACGGCTGCAGGCACGGTTGCACCCGCAAAAGTGTTTGTTATGGGGGTTGGTGTTGCTGGTCTTCAGGCGATCGCGACTGCGCGTCGCTTGGGTGCTATCGTATCTGCGACAGATGTGCGTCCTGCTACCAAAGAACAAGTTGCTTCTCTGGGTGCCAAATTCATCGCGGTTGAAGATGACGAGTTTAAAGCTGCTGAAACAGCTGGTGGGTATGCCAAGCAAATGTCTGCAGAGTATCAGGCCAAACAAAGAGAGCTTGTTGCCAACCATATTTCCAAACAGGATATTGTGATTACCACAGCGCTTATTCCAGGGCGTGAAGCGCCGGAATTGGTGACCGAAGATATGGTCAAATCCATGCGCGCAGGATCTGTGATAATTGATCTTGCTGCGGCGCAAGGTGGGAATTGCAAATTGTCCCGGCCAGATGAAGTCGTTGAGGTTCATGATGTTAAAATCTATGGCCCGACAAACCTTCCTGCATCTATCGCAGCTGATGCTTCTGCATTGTATGCGAAGAATTTATTGAACTTTATTGCTCTTATTTCGGGGCCAGATGGTGCTTTGATTCCCAATTGGGATGACGAGGTCGTTACGTCATCTGCTCTAACTAAAGACGGAAAAGTTGTTCATCCATCCCTCGTGCCGGAACCGGCCTAAAACAAGAAAATTTCTCGAAATGCTGCAACGCAACACGAATCGTGTTTTGCGGTATGGTGAGAAAAGAAAGGATAATTATGTCTACGATTAAGCCTGCATCCCTTGTGAGTGGTCTGGTTTTTATGGCTCTCATATTTTCGCCTGCAGCTTTGGCGCAAACTGGCAATGACGCGATCAATCCATTGATCTTTAGACTTGCAGTTTTCGTGCTGGCTGCATTCATTGGATATTACGTGGTTTGGGCAGTAACGCCTGCATTGCACACGCCCTTGATGTCAGTGACTAACGCTATTTCTGCTGTTGTGGTTGTTGGTGCAATTGTCGCCGCTGCGGCATCTTCGCTTGGTACAAGTGATCCAGAAATTGTACAAAAAGTCTGGACAGCAAAATGGTTGGGTGCAGGTGCGGTTGCGCTTGCATGTGTCAATATCTTTGGGGGCTTTATGGTCACCAATAGAATGCTTGCCATGTATAAGAAAAAAGAACGTCCCGCAGCTGAAAAATCTGCAAGTTCTTCAAGTAACTAACACTCACAGAAAGGAATATCATTATGTCTACGGTTGATATCTCAGCCCTTTTATATCTTGTCTGTGCGGTGTTGTTTATCTTCTCCATTCGCGGACTATCCAGCCCGGAAACGGCGCGTCAGGGTAACAAGATCGGTATTTTTGGAATGGCGCTCGCAGCAGCGACAACGCTCTTTCTTATCAAAGACAATCTAGATGGTGTCACTTTCGGCTTGATTGCTGGTGG
>JGI2924J29684_1077715_pt1 | contig 21257 bp, 20 predicted proteins | sample BenlonsequencITS_FD_29684 | JGI IMG/M metagenome (IMG submission 29684)
TTTTTTAGCTATGGGCATAAATCATGAACTCCTTTCTTTGCACTTTATGCAAAATATATTATTCTAGAGGAGTTAGTGTAGTTCCTAATAATTGATGGTATAATATAACATATATGGTTAAAATATAATCATTATGTTTTGTTAAACCTAAACTGAAGTAAAAGAATAATTTAAGAATTAATTGATTAAATAGACGTTAAGCCTTACAATAAAAATCAGATTATCGTATCGTTGTTTGATTTTTAAACTGCTTGGGCAGATAAGTTTTCTTCAAAAAGAGGAATTTTGTATATATTTATAGAATACTTAGACAATAAAGCAGCCTCTTAATTTACTTAGTAACTTTCGAGATAATTTCATATCAAATACTTAAGGCTCCTCAGTCAATGAGGATCTGAAAGGGGAAGCCGGTGTAAATCCGGCGCGGTCCCGCCACTGTGAACAAGGAGTTCTCTCCCGTCCATTTAGATCTTGAAATGATGGAGAGAATGATGATTTGAAGCCAGAAAACCTTACTTAAGTAATTCACTGACCTACGAGCGATAGGTAATGTGTGTGTTTATTAAGGGTAAACCATACGAGCCGCTCAGGCTCTTTTTTAATACTATCAGAGAGAAACCTTCGGCTAACTGCAAAAAGAGTTTATACGTGCGAAGACAGTGTCTTGGAGCGTTAGCTAAGTTTTCTTTATTCTCTATATTTTTCTCACAGATCTGCCGTCGAGTTTTTGAGACAGCGATCCAACCACGGAAGAAGGGGAAGAAATGTTAAAGGTAATCGGAATTGGTCCCGGCAGGTCGGAATGGCTGCCACCGGCTGTTGGAGATCTTGTTAATCACTGTGATGTACTAATAGGAGGGTCACGAGCCCTTGAATTGTTTCCTGATTTTCCGGGCAGTCAACATTGTTTGTCCGGAGACCTTGACTCCAGCCTCACTGTGATTAAAGATGCTCTTCTGGAGAAGAAAGTCATTGGTGTTCTCGTCTCGGGTGACCCTGGGTTTTTCAGCCTGCTGCCAAGGTTAAAAAAAGAATTCCCCGAGGAACAGATGGATGTGTACCCCGGAATTAGTTCTCTTCAGTTTGCCTTTGCCAGAGCTGGTCTGCCTTGGCAAGAGGCTGACTTTGTCAGTGTTCATGGACGAGATCTGTCATTACTCCCCCCCAAACTAATTCGTCTGACAGCAGTATTGACCGGCGGGGCAAATACTCCCCAAAACGTTGCTCAATTCTATCTCGATTTGGGACAAAATCCGAATATTTCAGTAGGGAATGCTCTGGCTTATCCTGAAGAACTATGGCAATTAATGGATGCCCGTCATTTGGCCCAGGAAAAAGATTTATTGAAGAACGCGATTCTTATTCTGCATCCGGATTCAATGCATTCAACAGACCATCAGTTTGAGACTGCAGCAAATGTTGCCTCCAGGAGTCGGATAGGGATTCCTGACCAGGAATTTTTGCGGGGAAAAGTTCCTATGACCAAGTCGGAGATTAGAGTCCAAGTCCTCGCCAAGGCCCAAATTTCCAAAACCGATACGATCGTTGACATCGGCGCGGGCACCGGAAGTATCAGTATTGAAGCTGCAGGTTTAGCTCCTGAGGGAGTTGTTTATGCCATTGAAAATAATCCTGAAGCACAAGCTTTAATTGTCGCCAATCAGCAAAAGTTTGAAGTTTCGAATCTTCGCTTGATCCCCGGAACTGCTCCAGACGTTTTTGCTGAACTTCCCGCCGTTAATGTCTGTATTATTGGGGGAAGTAAGGGGCGAATGAAAGATATTTTGCGAATGGTACCCCTCCTTGAGGGGGGAAGGGTTGTAATAACAGCTGTAACTCTCGAAACCATGTCTCAGAGCGTAAACTTACTGACTGAACTGAACTATCAGGACATTGATATTGTCTCTCTGCAAGCTGTCCGTTGGCAGCCCGTTCAAAATCTGCATATGGCCCAAGCCTTAAATCCTGTCTTTATACTATCTGCACGAAAAGGGGTACGATGATGACAACAACATGGGGAAAATTTTATGGAGTCGGAGTAGGACCGGGAGACCCTCGCCTTTTAACTCTGCAGGCTGTCGATGTCTTGCAGGCAGTAGATCTGGTCGCCATACCAAAATCGAAAATGGAAAGGGAAAGTGTTGCCTGGGACATCGCTAAAGTCCATTGTCCAGCGAATGTGCGTCTTTTAGAATTAGAAATGCCCATGACAGCTGATCAGCAAGTTTTAGCTAAAGCCTGGCAGGATGGAGCTGAAATGCTCTTAAAGGAGCTAAAGCAGGGTAAATCTATCGCCTTTATTACCTTAGGAGACCCCTCCTTATATAGTACTTACAGTTACCTGCTAAATCTTTTGGAAGAAAAATTACCTTCCGATTTAATTACTACCATCCCAGGCATTACTGCTATGGCGGCTGCGGCTGCGAAAATCAATTTGCCGCTGGCGACGGGGGATGAGCCTTTACTAGTTTTGCCGAGCACGGAGGATGTTGGACAATATCTTGATTTTCCCAATTTAGTTTTAATGAAAGTCTCACGCAGACTTCCTGAAATATTAAATCTTCTTAAAGAAAGAGATCGCAAAGCCGTCTTACTGACACGCCTGGGACAGTTCGGAGAGGAAATCCGCTGGGAACCGAAACCTGAAGATTTTCAAACAGATAAGGTAGACTATCTCAGTCTGCTTCTGGTTAAAAAGAATTTATTGGGGAGGGAAAAGGGTGAGCGAAACTAAGACAAAGGGTGAAGTTATCTTTGTAGGTGCTGGTCCTGGTGATCCGGAACTGATTACTATCAAAGGATCACGAGCAATTGAGAAAGCGGATCGGGTCATATACGCCGGGTCTTTAGTCAACCCTGAGTTACTTAAGCTTTCTAAACCGGGAACTCCCTGTCATGACAGTGCTTCTTTGACCCTGGAAGAGGTTATCACTTTAATGATCGAGGGAACTGCAAACGGTGAAACCGTCGTTCGTCTCCATACCGGAGACCCAAGCATGTATGGAGCCATTAAAGAACAATTTGATCGGTTGGACCAGCAAGGGATTTCCTATTCAGTAATTCCGGGAGTCAGCTCAGTTTTTGCCTCTGCTGCAGCAGTCAAGCGGGAATTTACCTTGCCGGATATCAGCCAAACGTTAATTCTCACTCGTTTGGCCGGTCGAACCCCAGTCCCGGAGCGAGAAGCCTTAACTCTTTTAGCTAAACACCAATCCAGTATGGCAATTTTTCTAAGCGTTCAAGATATGAAGTCTGTGGTTGAAGCTTTACTTGAGGGAGGATATCCTGTCACCACTCCCATTGCCGTAGTTGCCAAAGCCAGCTGGCCTGACGAAGAGATCGTTTTCGGAACCTTGGAAACCATCGTCGATAAAGTGAAAGCCGCCGGTATCCGAAAACAGGCCCAAATCCTTGTGGGAGATTTCTTAGATCCTGCAGGGGGATATGCTCGGTCCAAGCTTTATGACCCAACCTTTACTCACGAATTCAGACAAGGAAAAGAATCGTGAAGATAGCGCTGCTTGCCATAACAGATCGCGGTTTGACTACAGCTCTTCGCATTGGAGAGAATCTTCCCAGTTCTATGGCCCCGACTCTTTATCTTCATGAAAAAGCGATTCCAAAAATGATCACATCCGAAGACAAAGAAAGAGAAGGCTCTATCCCTATTCGAATTTTTCAGCGTTTAGGGGACCTTGTTCCTGCACTATGGCAGGAAGGTTCAGTACTTATCTTTATCATGGCTTCAGGAATTGTGGTTCGAAAGATAGCTTCATTGATCGACAGGAAAGACCGAGATCCTGCCGTATTGGTTTTAGATGAGGCAGGGAAATTTGTAATTCCTTTGCTTTCCGGGCATTTAGGAGGCGCGAATGCCTGGGCCAGACTAATTGCCAAGCAAATTGATGCCCAGGCAGTTATTACTACCGCTACAGATGGCCGGGGGATCATAGCACCCGATGAATACGCTCGAAGGTTTGGCTGGAAGGTAGAGCCTGTTGACCATTTACCGGCAGTCAATCGTTTGCTGCTGGAAGAGAAAGTCCTCAAAGTAGTAACTCCATATATTCTGAGCATTGACCCAACACTTCTCGACGATCCTCACTATTGTTTTTCTGTGGGGCATGGAAGAGGAAAATCTCTAGATTATTTGAATTGCAGAGGCGAAGGTGATCAATCAAGAAATGGAATGAAGGACTCTTTAGATAATCATGCTTTAGATAATCATAATGTAGGAAACATAAAGGCTGAAGATGAAGCAAATGTAATTATCGATGCTTTTCCGAAACGTGACATCCCGGCGAATTGTATTTATCTTATCCCTCCGGTTTTAAGTGTCGGAGTCGGTTGCCGCAGAGGAGTTTCCGGCACTGTGGTCTTAGAGCGTATCACTGAAGATATGGAAAAAATCGGTGCATCCTTAAAAGCTATTTCCGGCATTTATAGTATTGATTTAAAAGCTGATGAGGAGGGATTGCGGAAAGCGGCTCAATCCCTCGGAGTTGATTTTCAAACCTTTTCCGCCGCTGAACTTCAAACAGCAATTAACCAGGAACAACTAACCCGATCAAACTTTGTAATGGAAAAGATAGGAGTGGACGGAGTATGCGAAGCAGCGAGTATACTGGGAGCACACAAGGGGCAGCTGATTCTGCCCAAGACCAAAGGACAGGGAGTCACGGTGGCCATCAGCATAGCAAACTCTTTGTCGTGGGACTCGGACCCGGAGATCCTGAACACATGACAGCACGGGTTCAATCCGTATTAAATGAGGTAGAATACATCGTAGGTTACAAAACTTACATAGATTTGATTCGGCCCTTTATAACCCATCAAGAAGTTGTTGCCACCGGCATGCGGCAGGAAATTGATCGCTGCCGGGAAGCCATTCGTTTGGCAGGAGAAGGGCACCGAGTTGCCGTGGTAAGCAGCGGAGACGCCGGAGTCTACGGAATGGCTGGGATTATCATTGAATGTATGGAACAGGCGGGACTTATGGACCTCCCTTTGGAAATTATCCCGGGCGTTACGGCAGCCTCAGCGGCGGCCTCCATGCTTGGGGCACCTCTCATGCATGATTTTGCCGTGATCAGTTTAAGTGATTTACTTACCCCCTGGGAAGTTATTGAAAAACGGGTTCGCTTAGCCGCTGAAGGGGATTTCATTTTTGCTATTTATAATCCGAAAAGTCAAGGCCGTACCCAACATATTGAAACAGTCCGGGAAATCCTTTTGCAATACCGCCGTCCTGATACTCCCGTCGGGCTTGTTCGTGAAGCCTTACGAGGTGACGAATCCAGTGTCTTAATCACGAACCTTGCCGAATTTACTAATCACCCCATCGATATGCTGACGACGGTCATTGTCGGAAATTCCCAAACCCGTATCGTCGGACCTTATATGGTGACTTCCCGAGGCTATAAATTATGAAGTTCCTGGTCTTAGCTGGGACAGAAGACGGACGCAATTTGGCTGAAGCCATAAAGAGCCGGGGACATGAGGTATTAGTATCGACTCTCACCGCTTACGGAGCAGATTTAGTCGCGGAATCAGGTCTGGATGCTCGTTCAGGAGCTATAAATGCCGAGCAGCTAACAGACCTTCTTAAAGGTGGATCTTATTCAGCTCTCGTCGATGCCACCCATCCTTATGCCTTGCAGGTCAAGGAAATAGCTCAAAATGTTTGCAGCGAACTAAAAATACCCTATCTGCGCTGGGAGCGTTTGCCCCTGGATCTTGAGGATCACCGTCTGATTCATTGGGCCGAGGATATTCCAGGCGCTTCCCAAAAGGCGGCCGCTCTGGGGGAACGCATCCTGCTTACCACCGGGAGCAATTCCTTGCCGGATTGGAGGGCACAACCCTGTTTAAACAATAAAAGCCTTTTCATACGTGTCTTGCCCACTTCCCAGGTTTTATCACGTTGTGAAAACCTAGGATTTAAGCCCAATCAGATCATTGCTGCCCAAGGGCCGTTTTCTCAAGCCTGGGACGAAGCCATGTTCCGGCAATTAAAAATTAATGTTGTGGTTGCTAAGGAAAGCGGCCAAGTAGGAGGAACCTTGGAAAAAGCAGAAGCTTGCCGCAGGTTAGATATACCTCTGGTTCTTTTAAAGCGGCCGTCCGCTAAAACAATAAGCAGCTCGGATATTCCGATAGTTGTTGCTCATTCGATACCGCAATTTCTAAAACAAATGGAGGAACTCTTTGATGAAAACTGAGATCATTCTTTTAGGACATGGAAGCCGCCGCGCAGAAGCAAATCAAGGACTTTTAGAGGTCGCTGAAAAAGTAAGTTCCTTACTAGATCAACAAGTTACGCCTGCTTATATGGCTCACGATCATCCCAGTCTTCCTGAAGCTGTAGCGGAAAAAATCCAGGAAGGTGCCTCTCATATTGTTATTATGCCGCTGTTTCTCTTCCGGGGAATTCATGTCACCTATGATATTCATGAAGAACTGAAAGAGATACGCGAACAGCATCCGGAAGTCGAAATTGTCTTTACCAGAGAATTGGGAGCTGATGACGGCATTGCCCAACTGGCGTCTGAGCGCATCAAGGAGGCCAGTCGAGGATGACAGAGTTTATATTGGATCCCCAGCAAATTGAAAAGAAAAGTATGAATATCATTCGTTCTGCTCTTACGCGTGACTGGCCGGAAAAAGAATATCCAGTGGTCGAACGCTTAATTCATACCAGTGGTGATCCATCCTTGGAACAGGTTATTGCCCTCCATCCTCAAGCTATTGATTGCGGCCTTGAAGCCCTGAAACACGGAGCCAGGGTTATCACGGATGTGGAGATGGTACGCGCCGGAATCGCCAAAGAAAAACTTAAATCCCTAGGAGGAAGTGTTGAGTGCAATTTGAATGCACCGGAAATTGCTCAACAAGCTAAAGAGTGGGGGATTACCCGCTCAATGACCGCCTTTCGGATGTATCCGGATCGATTGCAGGGCGCAATAGTTGCGATTGGCAATGCTCCTACGGCTCTGTTGGAGGTTTTGCGTCTGGCCGAGAATCCCGAAACACGTCCGGCTTTAATCATCGGCATCCCTGTGGGCTTTGTCGGTGCCAAGGAAGCCAAAGATTTACTTTGGCAGCACCAGGAAATCCCTTCGATTACTGTTCTGGGGACCCGCGGGGGAAGCCCCATGGCAGCAACCGTAGTCAATGCCTTAATCTATACCGCGTTGCGGCAAAAGAATTGAAGCGAATTAACACCACCTTAGAAAAGAGGGTGAGGATATGTCTCCAGAGAAACAACCGGCAGCCAGACTCATGATCCAGGGAACCTCCTCCAGCGTGGGGAAAAGCGTGTTAGCCGCCGCCTTCTGCCGGATCTTTTACCAGGAAGGTTACCGGGTCAGTCCTTTTAAAGCCCAAAATATGGCCCTTAATTCCTTTGTTACTGCAGCAGGGGGTGAAATGGGACGTGCTCAAGTGGTTCAGGCTCAAGCGGCGGGTGTCGATCCTGATGTGCGTATGAATCCTATATTATTGAAACCCAGCGGTCCCAAAGGTTCTCAAGTCGTCATTATGGGAGTTTCCCAAGGGAATGTGACAGCCCTGCGTTATCATGGGGAATACCAGCGCTTGACTTGGCCTCATGCCCAAAAGGCACTGCACGAATTGCTCAATGACTATGAAATCGTTGTTATCGAAGGGGCAGGCAGCCCAGCGGAAGTAAATCTTAAATCCAACGACATCGTAAATATGCGCGTAGCCATGGAAGCGAAGTCGCCCGTCTTACTCGTCGCCGACATCGACCGGGGCGGAGCCTTGGCCTCCGTGGTGGGGACCTTAGAATTAATAGAACCGGAAGAACGGGCTTTGATTAAGGGAATTATCTTTAATAAATTTCGGGGGGAACTGGCTCTTCTTCAGCCGGCCTTAGATTTTATTGAAGAAAGAACAGGAATACCTGTAGTGGGTGTTGTTCCCTATTTTAAAATACGGATTCCGGACGAAGATTCTGTAGCTATCAGCGAAGCTGCGGAAAAACCTGCTGTTTCCTCCGTTGATCAACTGGATATTGCGGTGATTCGCTTGCCCTATATTTCTAACTTTACTGATTTTGATGCCTTGCAGGACGAGCCTGATGTCTGTGTGCACTATGTTACAGAACTTGGCAATTTAGGGAACCCGGATTTAATCGTTATTCCTGGCAGTAAAAACACTCTCGCTGACTTACGCTTTTTACACGAAAGCGGGTTGGGAAATCAGATATATAAGTCTTGGAAAGAAGATCTTCCTATCCTTGGGATCTGCGGAGGCTACCAAATGATGGGGCGATTAGTGAAGGACCCTCTTCATACGGAATCCGATCTGGAAGAAGTGCCCGGACTGGGAATTCTCCCCATGGTCACCGAATTTTACCCGCAAAAACATACGGTCCAAAGTAAAGGGACCATCCGATCGACGGGAACCTTTTTTCAAGGTTGTACCGGAGAGTCTGTGGCAGGCTATGAGATCCATATGGGGCGTTCTATCCCTGATGAAGATCAAGAACCGCTATTTGAATTAACGTCTAACGGTGTATCATATCCTGACGGATTACAGGCAGGGAATGGTTACGGAACGTATCTGCACGGGATTTTTGACAATGATCAGTTAAGGACTTCTCTTCTGAATTGGCTTTGGCAGCGTAAAGACCGCATTCGTCCCAGTGAAGCGACTCAGTCTCAGGCGGCCCTGAGGGAATCAGCTTTTAATGAATTAGCTGATCTCGTACGTCAGAATGTTGATGTTGAGCGTATCCGCAGGATTATGGGACTGCCGCCAAATGACGATCAGGAATTTTCAAATGCAGCTAAAGTTTCTGTAATTGGGAAATCATCCATTAAAGAAAATTGCTAGGAGAAGGATGATGGATGATGACAGAAATTCATTATTTGACCCTTGTGGTTTTACTGGGTTTTATTCTCGATCAAATGATCGGTGACCCGCCGAATTGGCCTCATCCCGTCGTGATGATCGGTAAAACCATAGCCCTTTTAGAGGGACTGCTTAATCATGGCCCAGGAAGATCGAGGCGCATAAAAGGAGTTTTGCTTACATTTTTAATTGTCGGCGGCACTTATTTTTTGACCTGGGCTATTATATATGGAGTAAAGACGATCCATCCGATATTGGGTTTCATCATCAGCGCTTATTTTGTTTTTACAACCCTGGCCGGCAAATCCCTCCTGGATGCGGGACAAAGTGTTCTGAAACCCCTTGAACGAGGCGATTTGGAAGAGGCACGAGTCAAACTTTCTTGGTTTGTCAGTCGTGATACTTCTAATCTTAGCGAAAAGGATATTGTCCGTGGCACGCTGGAAACTCTGGCTGAAAACTTCGTGGATGGAATTCTGTCGCCGCTTTTTTACGCAGCCTTGGGAGGGGCTCCCCTGGCAATGGCTTTTAAAGCTATTAGTACCTTGGATTCCATGGTAGGCTATCGCAATGAACAGTATGAAGACTTTGGCTGGTTTTCAGCACGAACGGACGATTGGGCAAATTACATCCCGGCACGTTTATCGGTATTCTTTTTGCTCATGGCAGGATGGTTACAGAGACTTCCGGTCAGACGGGCCTATAAAATTTGGCAGCGAGATGCTTCAGGTCATCCCAGCCCTAATGGCGGAAATCCTGAAAGTGTTGTGGCCGGATTATTGGGAGTTCAGCTTGGCGGAATCAATATTTACCATGGCCGTTCTCATCATCGAGCAGAAATGGGAGATGTTATGCATGTCTCGAACTTCAGAGACATAGTTCTTTGCCAAAAGCTTGTCAGATCAGCCACATGGCTGTCACTGCTCCCGGCTTTAGGTTTAGCTTATTGGGTAAGTTAACCAAAGTGAATCTGGCGCCAAACAATAATATTTGTGAGTATGACTTATTCTTTAGTCATATTCTCTTTAAACTATCTATTCATAGCAGCTTTTAATTTCTAGTGTCTTGAAAGGAACTAACTTTTTTAGAAGAGGGGGCAGCGGCGTGAAGATTCCTCGCATAGTCCTGGCGGGTACCCACAGCGGCGTGGGCAAAACTACTCTGGCAACGGGATTGATGGCAGCGTTAAATAAACGCCAGCGTCCGATTCAAGGGTATAAGGTCGGTCCTGACTATATTGATCCCAGTTATCATGCGGCTGCTACCGGCAGGCCTTCCCGTAATCTTGACCGTTGGCTGCTGGGAGAGCGCCTTCTTCCGGCCTTTCTGCAAAGTTCTCAGGAACGTTGGGCAGTGATCGAAGGTGTTATGGGAATGTTCGACGGTATGAGCGGGACCGCAGGTTTTGGGAGTACGGCAGATGTAGCGAAGCTTCTCAAAGCCCCAATATTACTTATTGTTGATGCTTCTTCCATGTCCCGCAGTGTAGCAGCCTTGGTACATGGATTCAAAACTTATGATCCTGAAGTGAACCTGCAAGGCGTTATCCTTAATCGGGTCAAGTCCTCGGCTCAGGAAAAAATACTGCGAGACGCTCTTATAGAACTGCAAATCCCTGTACTTGGGGTCCTTCCGAAGGAAACATCTCTTCACCTGCCGGAACGGCATTTGGGGTTAATTCCTGTTGGCGAAGGCGGCTTGCTGGAAGGATATATTGAGTCTCTGGCTGAATTTATTGGAACTTATCTAGATCTTGAGCAGATTGAGAAAATCATGCTTAAGGCACCTGATTTTCCGGAAACATCTCGAGCAGACATTTATGATTATTTATCTTTGGATTTAAACTCATCTGACAACAACGAAATTTTGAACAATAGTCACTCAAATACCAGAGAGAACTTTGACAATCTAGATAAAGTTACAGTTGCTGGCGGCAGGGAATCCGGCATTGCCAAAAGTAAGGGAAGCTTAGCCTCAGACTTTGATGTTTCCAACCATAGATTTCGCTTAGGTTTAGCTTGGGATGAGGCTTTCTTATTTTATTACCAGGATGCTCTGGATATGGCCGCAGGCTTGAACTGTTCCGTCGTACCCTTCAGCCCTTTGCACGATCAATCGCTGCCGAAAGATCTCGATGGGATTTTTCTTGGCGGTGGTTTCCCGGAACTGCATCTAAAAGAATTGAGTGCTAATGTTTCCTTTCTTGAGTCTCTTCGCAACTTTGCGGCAAGCGGAAAACCCATTTATGCGGAATGCGGCGGCTATATGTACTTAGGAAAATCAATTACAAGTTTTGATGGTACAGAACTCCCCATGGCCGGTCTCATCCCCATGAAAGCAGAAATGACAAAACGTTTGCAAGGTATTGGTTATCGCAAAGGTGTTTTCAGGGAAGATAATTTTCTCGGACCCAGAGGAACTATGGTTCAAGGCCATGAGTTCCATTACTCACGAGTTACTTATGAGTCCGAGGTTCCGGCAGTTTATGAACTGTATAAAGGAGACCAGGCGGATCGCCTGGAAGGGTATGCCCGGGATAATCTTGTGGCTTCTTATCTCCATCTTAATTTTGCCGGACAACCGGAGTTAATGCAGCACTGGTTTTCCTCTCATGAGAGGAGACGATCATCATGATTACAGTCTACACGGGCCAGGGAAAAGGGAAAACTACATCAGCCATTGGGGATGCAATTCTTGCCTATTCCGAAGGCAAAAAGGTCCTTATGGTACAATTTCTCAAGGGGAGCACGTATAGCGGTGAAATTATGGCCCTAAATCAATTAGGAATTCCTCTTCTTCAGTTCGGAGTAGGATGCCGTTGGTCGGGAATGATACGCACTGGTCTGAAGCATTGCACAGGGTGTGGTGAATGCTTTCGTCAAAATCGAGACCCGGAGATAGCTCATGGTCTTGTAAACATGGCCTATGAATATGTCCTTAAAGAAGCTAAAAGCAACAGCTATGATCTCATTATATTAGATGAAGTTAGTCATGCAATTAATAGAGGTTTTTTAAACCTTAAGCAATTACAGGAACTTCTTGCTGATAATATTTCTATAAGTTGGATTCTGACCGGACGGGGAATGCCCGAAGCAATAGACTCCTGGGTGGATTCATGGTGGGACTTAAACTTGATTAAGCATCCCTTTGCCCAGGGGGTACACAGTCGTAGGGGGATTGAGTATTAATGAATGTCTCGGTGGGGCTTGCTCGGTGTCCGGGAACATGCGGAGAATGGGTACAGGGGGCTCACAAGGGAATCCCTTTTCTAGTCGATTGTCCTATTGACCGTTTTTCCGAGATCAGAGTGACCGTTGACTTATTTAGTAACCGTTGGGAGCTTCCTTCACAGAAAACAAAAGTGCTTCAAGTCTTGAATTTTCTTAAAGAAGATTTGGACCTGCCGGCATTAGGAGGAGAAGTCGAGTTTCTTCAACAGTTGCCGGAAGGGAAAGGGATGGCCAGTTCAACAGCCGATATTTCTGCAGCAGCAGCAGCTCTTTTGCTGGCCTTAAACCAAAATCCTTCATCTGAACAATTGATGAAACTGGCTATGCGCATTGAGCCTAGCGATAGTGTGATGTTTCCGGGAATCACAGCGTTTGATCATGTTCAAGGACATAACTATAAAATTTTAGGAACTACCGTGCCTGCTATATTTTTAGCTTTGGATTGGGGCGGTTCAATCGATACTAAACTCTTCAATGCCCGACCGGGACTCAGCGAACATTACCGGCGTTTCGAAGAGACCATTGGCAGAGCCTATAAATTGGCTTGTGAAGGGATTGAGCAAGGGGATTTAGAAAAATTGGCCATAGCCGGGACAATGAGTGCCCAGTGCAATTTAGAGATGAATCCTAAACCACAATTCAAACCGTTTTTAGATTGGGTTTTAAAAAATAATGGCTTGGGTGTCGTTACAGCTCATAGCGGAACCTTACTGGCAGGCGTTTTTCCTTCTTCGGAATCTGTGGAACGTACCTTTCACAATGATTTACGGTGTGAAATTCAACGACGGTTCAATCCGGTTTACCTTGATTTCTTTAAAAGCCATCCTGGAGGAATCATTATAAATAAGCTGCGGTTTGCAGAAAATGCGGGGTGAGGTTGTGCACGGCGGTAATCTTAGAAAAGCTCAAGAAAATTTTGGCCAACGTGAATTCGTTGATTTATCCGCTAATATTAATCCCTTTGGACCTCCTCAAGGAGTATGGGATTGCCTGAAAGAAAGTCTTAAGGAAATAGTAAGTTATCCCGATCCCGAATGCTTGGCCTTAAGAACAACTCTTGCGGGTCAATTAGGATTACCTCTTGAGGAAATCATGGTTGGCAATGGCGCCGGGGAATTAATCTTTACCATCGTAAATGCCCTAAAGCCTCGAAAAGTCGCCATTCCTTTGCCAACCTTTAGTGAATATGAACGAGCAGCATACTCTGTAGGGGCTCAAGTTAGTTATATCCCTTTGGGAGCAGAGGGATGGAACGGGTATCATTTTTCAGAGGAACAATGGAAGGAATATCTTCGGGAATGTGATCTTCTATTTCTTTGTTCTCCCCATAATCCAACAGGAAGTATTCTTCAAGAGAAAACTTTTGAAAGTATCCTAAAACTCAGCAGCGAAATGGGCTGTAAAATTCTCTTCGACGAGTCATTCTTTGATTTTTTACCGGAAGGACAGTATAAATCTGCTCGTTCTTATTTAACAAGGCATAAACATCTCATAGTTTTATATTCTTTAACAAAGTTCTATAGCATCCCCGGCTTGCGTTTGGGTGCAGCTTATGCCTCTAGATCAATGTTAGACCGATTTGAAGGCTACCGGGATCCTTGGTCTGTTAATGTCCTTGCTCAAAAAGCAGGGATTTCTGCCTTAATGGATCAGTCGTATTCTAGGGATGTTCGCCATAAAATCGAAGAGAGCAGATCCTATTTTTATCAACAATTTGAATCACTGGGTTTTACTCAATTGAAGCTTCTTCCCACCACAGTAAACTTCTCCTTGCTTGAGATTCTCGATTCTTCAATTTCTAAATTAATTCAATATCTTGGGGAGAGGGGAATTCTTGTCCGGGATTGCCGAAATTTTGCTGGCTTAGAGGGGAACTTTATCAGAGTAGCGATTAAAGATATCTCAGCCATGAAGAAATTGCTTGAAGCGCTTAAAGCTTTCTATTTCTAAACTTCTTTTGCAAAGAACGATACGATCATTATGTCAATTAAATTGAGCCCGATAGACTTTTGGACTCAATTTTTCGCTTCAACTACCTATACTCAACAATTAATACAATTATGAACATAGGAGGTCCGGTCGTACCGGACTTTTCATCGTACTATCAGAAAGTATAACTTTTGGTTAAATACTTTCCTCTGGCATAAGTGCAACTAACCTGCCGCTTTCGCCGGAGGCTTAGCGCCAGCTAAGTTTTCTTTATTTTATAGAATGAGCATCGTTTAAATCGCTTCATATTTTATATTGTATCTATGGATATCACATGGACGATGTTATCTTCTTGAAATTTGCTTACAACCAAAAAGAAGACTGTCCTAATCAAAAAGGACAGTCTTCTTATGCGTATTGAATGTTACTGAAGTGCAAGCGACACGTGGGGTAACATACCTGGGAAAACGTAAGCCTGAAGTACAATGATTATGCCGACAATAACTACAAAACCGAGAGAATGTTTAAAGGTAAAACGGAACAAACTTGATTCATTACCGACTTGATTGGTACCCGCTGCTGCAACAGCCAAAGATTGTGGAGAAATCATTTTACCCATAACACCTCCGGAACTGTTTGCCGAAACAGCCAAGACTGGGTTTAAGCCTAACTGCGAAGCAGTTGTCATTTGCAGTTTGCCAAACAAGGCGTTGGAAGATGTGTCCGAACCAGTTAAGAATACACCCAACCATCCCAAGATAGGAGACAGGAACGGGAAGATTTTTCCGGTGGAAGCGAACAGTAAACCAAGTGTAAATGACATTCCAGAGTAGTTCGCCAGATAAGCGATTCCTAATACAGAACCCATCATAATAATCGGATAGAGAAGTTGCTTGAATGTCGCTCCAAAAACTCTGATCGTCTTGGATGGCTTCAGTCCGAGGACAAAGGACGAAATGATAGCCGCCAAAAGAATGGCTGTTCCTGCGGCAGAGAAGAAATCCCATTCATAGTTCGCAGGATAAAGAGTAGGTTTGGGAACAATAGGTGCTGCTTTATAAATTAAGCCATCAAGACCCGGCCAATGTTTAATATTGATAAACCATCTCAGATCTTTTGCAACGAAATCTTTAAAAGCAGGTACACCCCAAATTCCAACAAAGATGGTTAAGATAATAAATGGAGTCCAAGCCTTCAAAATTTGAGCTCCCGTATATTTGACAGTGGTTCCTGTTTCAGTGTCTTTTTCATGCGGGAAACGCCAAATAGTTTTTGGTTTCCAAACTTTAAGAAAAGCTGCTGTGCAGACAAGAGATACAAGAGAAGAGATGATGTCAGGGAGATAAGCTCCTAAATAATTTGAGGATAAAAATTGTGTTATAGCAAACGAACCACCAGCTATAAGGACTGCTGGAAGCACTTCAACGGTTTTCTTCCATCCAGCCAGCACAATGATAAGATACATAGGAACCAAAACAGAAAGGAATGGCAGTTGACGTCCGACTGCTTGGGAAATAACATTGGCGCTGATTCCTGTAACTGAAGCTGCAGCGATAATTGGGCTGCCAATGCCGCCAAATGCTACAGGAGCAGTGTCCGCGATTAAGCAGAGTCCTGCAGCATATAGAGGTTCAAACCCTAAGCCGATAAGAATAGCCCCAGCAATAGCAACCGGTGCGCCAAAACCAGCTGCACCTTCAAGAAACGCACCAAAGGAAAAAGCAATTAACAAGGTTTGAAGTCGTCGGTCGTTGGAGAGCGATGCGATTGATGATTTAATGATATCGAATTGCCCTGCTTCAACGACCAAATTATAGAGAAAGACAGCCGAAAATACAATCCAGGCAATCGGGAAGAGTCCATTAAAAACACCCAAGATGCTGGCAGATATCGCCATTGAAACAGGCATTTTGTAAACGATAACAACATCTAGAATAGTTAATATAAGAGTGGTTACCCCAGCAATGTGCCCCGTCATTTTTTTAACAGCTAAAGCCCAAAACAAATAGAGGATAGGTACTGCTACAGCGAGTGAAGTTAATCCAACATTACCAGCCAATGCTGAATAATTCTGTGTCCAAGGCATCGAAAACCCCTTCCTTCCTATCAAGATAGTTAGTCAGTTCATAGTAGAGTGATTAGTTTCTAGTTAAGACAGAACATGGAGGCCCGCAACTTACTCTGTCAAGATATTCTTTAGCTAACAATTGGATCATCCTCCTTTAGATCAAAGAATTTTGTGAAAAGAAAATATATATAAAGTTTAACCGCTTTTACACGATTTATCAAAAAGTTTATTGTTTCACTTATATTCGACAATTCATTTATAATGTGATACATTAAATGATAAATATTAAAATACAGTTTTATATATTGAAACAGAAAGATTGATCAAAATGCCGCTCCAGCAACTCCCTTGCAAACAGCCCAACAACTTTCAATAATTTGATATTATGTTGGCGGAAAGGTATCGTTTGAATGACGCGAGGTTCTGAAAGTATGAAAAAGCATATTGATTTTGTTTGCGATAAGTAGTAGTAAAAAATGTAATACCAGAAGAATGGAGTTGAAAAGATGCGTAATTTTTCTTGCTAAAATAAAACATGATGAATTAGTGCAGTTATTTTTACCACTTATTTTGTTGTTCTTAAGCAAGAAAGTTCCTATCTTTTTCACTCAAATAATACATCCCTACTACACCCAAGATGGGGTTGGTTTTGCTGTATATTAACGAGCTGCGAGAATTAGCTTTCTTGCAGCTCTTAATTTTTCTCTGGAGGATAATACTATGTCTCAAATTAAAGTTACAAATCTAACCTTTGCTTATGACGGAAGTTACGATAATCTCTTTGAGATCGTAAGCTTTCAGAAGAAAATCTTGAATAGGCTGCAGGCGAATAATAAATTGGGTGCCATTATCACCACTTTGCTTTCAACTGTGATTGTTCCATTGATTCGTAAACTCAGCTTGTATCTTCAAAAGCAAATGGGGAAGGCGTGTAATTTGCAAATTTACAAGATATAATCGGTATATATTTATCTTGTTTTAAGGAGAGAGGGTATATGTTAGTTAAAATCGTAACCATCTATGTCAAAGAGTCAAACATCAAGGCGTTTATTGAGGCAACTAAGGAAAACCGAAGGAATTCCCTTCAGGAAGAAGGCATAGAGAGTTTTGACCTTTTTCAGTGCCGAGATGATGCATCAAAATTTGTGCTTTATGAGGTTTACAGTTCCCAGCAGGCCATGGACGATCATCTTAAAACTGAGCATTTTAAAACATGGAATGAAACCGTCGGCCCTTATTTAGCTAAACCGGTAGACAGGGCAGTCTACATTCCAACGTAATACTCAAAAAACGTCCTGAAATTTTAGTAAGAAGCTGATAAAGGCGAAACTTGATTAAAACTCATATGTTGGTACTAAACATTTTCAAGCTTTCTTCTATTAGGAAGCACATAGGAAACGATCGGATACTTATAATTTAAGTTGGAAACAATAGCAAAAAAGAAAAGGAACCGGCGTAATTAGATGACCGCAAATCTCAACGAATATAATCAAAAAAGAAATCTTACAAGAACCTTGGAACCGGAAGGGAGAACAGAAATAGCCCAAGCGGATCTAAGGTATGTCGTCCAGCACCATTTGGCCCGCAGAGATCACTACGATTTCCGCCTGGAATGGGACGGTACACTCTTGAGCTGGGCAGTACCCAAGGGCCCTTCCTACGATACTCGGGACAAAAGGCTTGCAATAAAGATGGAAGATCATCCTTTGGAATACAGAAACTTTGAGGGTACGATTCCCAAAGGGGAATATGGCGGCGGAATTGTTATGATCTGGGATGAAGGCAGTTGGGAACCTTACGGGGATGTAGCTGACGGGCTCCGTGCAGGTATGCTGAAGTTTGTTCTGAAAGGGCGAAGGCTTAAGGGGAAATGGGCTCTTGTGCGGTTAAAAGGTAAGGCTGAGGAGAAGCAGGATAACTGGCTGTTACTTAAAGAGAACGATGAATATACTAAAAAGGACAAAGAACTATCAGAATTCACCACCAGTATCAGAACCGGACGGACCATGATGGAAATTGAAGATGGGGAAGAGGAAAAGTTCACGAGTAATCCCTTCAACAATACCGACGTGCAGCTTGCTAAATTAGTCAGCACGGTTCCTAAGGGTGAGGATTGGCTTTATGAGTTGAAATACGATGGTTACAGGATAATGGCGTATGTTGAAGGTAACAGCGTTCGCCTTGTTACCAGGAACGGCAATGATTATACCGAACGATTTCAGGAAGTGGTCCATTCCCTTATAGAATGGGCTGCGGGAAGGGCAATGATTTTAGATGGTGAAATGGTCATCACGGACGAAGCGGGTAAAACGGATTTTCAAGCTTTGCAGAACTATCTAAAAAATCATCAGACTAAAAACTTGACCTATATCGTCTTTGATCTCCTGGCCTTAGATGGAGCGGACCTTCGGGGACACCGTCTAATTGACAGAAAGAAAACCCTTGAAACTTTAATGAAGGGTGCCCCCATTAATCTCCATTACAGCCGTCACATGAGAGGAAACGGCAAGGAAAGTTTCCGTGCGGCCTGTGAGGCAGACATGGAAGGGATCGTAGGTAAAAAAGCCGATTCCGTATACAGGGGAACAAGAAACGGCGACTGGATCAAACTAAAATGCGATACGAGACAGGAATTTGTCATCGGAGGATATACTCTTACTGATAGAAAAACGAGCGGGATAAGTTCTCTGCTCCTTGGCATCTATGAAGGTGAGGAATTAGTTTATGCAGGACGTGCCGGGTCCGGACTGAGCGAAGCCGATATGAAAGAGCTGGAGGAAGAATTTACATGCCTTAAAAAAGAGGAGTCATCTTTCCGGCCCGTCCCCAAGCCCAGGTCAAATGAAAAAATCACCTGGCTTAAGCCCTTACTGGTCGCAGAAATTAAATATGCCGAATGGACAAACGATAATCTTTTAAGGCAAGCAAGCTTCAAAGGCCTGCGGAGGGACAAAAATCCCAGAGAAATTAAAAAGGAAAAAACGGATGAGGAAATGCCATCCCCATCATCCGGCAAAAAAGTGGAGAGAACCATGAAATCAAGCACCAACAGTATCATCATCGAAGGAATAAAGATTAGCAATCCGGACAAGGTGATCTTTACAGACTCTGAAATAACCAAAGGGGATGTGGTTAAGTATTATGCTAAGGTGGCAGAGTGCATGCTGCCCTATGTTAGACGCAGGATCCTCAGCATTGTACGCTGCCCTAAGGGCATCTCACAGACTTGCTTCTATAAAAAGCATCCGGGTCCTGGGAGTAAAGGGATCGTCACTATCCCTATTTTAACCGGCAGCGGAGAAATGGAAGACTACTTCTATATTGAGAATATATCTGGACTGATAGCGGAAGCACAAATGGGTACCCTGGAATTTCATATCTGGGGAAGCCATGTCGACGAGCTGGAAAAGCCGGATATGATGGTATTTGATCTGGACCCCGATGAGGGGATGGAACTTAGCAGGGTGCGACAGGGTGTGCGGGATATGAAGAATATTCTTGCCGAGCTTTCCCTGAACTCATACCTTAAGACCAGCGGCGGCAAAGGGTACCACGTGGTTGTCCCTTTAAAACCTGCCGTTGCCTGGGAAGGGTTTCGCGATTTTGCCAGGCGAGTAGCCGAAGTAATGGAGAAGAAATGGCCTGACCGCTACACAAGTAATGTAAGAAAGGCTAAGCGTACTAACAAGATATTCATTGACTGGATTCGCAACGGCAGAGGCGCCACCAGCATTGCCCCGTATTCCTTGAGAGCAAGGAAAGGAGCGGGGGTATCCATGCCCATTGCGTGGGAAGAATTGGACACAGTAACTCCTAACGGTGTCGATATGGCGGAAGCCCTCCGAAGGATCGGCGGCAATGACCCGTGGAAAGATTTCTTCCATAATAATCAACAGCTTAAATGAAGAAGCGCGAATGGCAGTCGAAACGGTTTCCTGAAGCAAATTTCGAAATGCTTCATCATTAACTTGTTCCCCGGAGAACGTTGGCGTATTACTTCATAAAAGTAAATCCCAATGTTCTTCAATTACATCGTCTCCCCAAGACGGATTTTTATGGGTTTTGGTTATTTTGAATCCTTTGCTTGCATAAATATGCCTAGCCGCTTCAAGAAAACAAATCGTTTCAAGAAAAACTTGTTTATAGCCTTTTTCTCGGCAAAAGGCCAGAGCCATATCAACAAGTTTGCGCCCCAAACCCGCACCGCGAGTTTCAGGCTCAAGCAGGAAATATCTTAATTGAGCGATTCCTTCATCTGCCTGAGCTATCACAATGCTTCGTTCATTGCAATTTGGCAGATAATAACTTACATTAGATGAACAAACACCTTTACCTGTTTCTATATCAAACAGGTAAAGGTGTATTTCTTTTGGGGGAGGAACTATGAAAAAAGCCAAGCACCGAAAGTGTATGAGTTTTTAGAGACTTTTGATTTATTCTTAATGACAGTTATGATTGAGCTTAATTAACTTAGTTTTCGCCCCAGTTCTTCGGCTTGCTCTAAAACTCCTTGTTGTTTTAAGATATCATCTTTATTCGTTAAATTACCCGTTATTATATTTCCGACATTCTTCATTTTAAATGAACCGTTAAAGAGCTGATTGAGGTACTCCGTAACATTTCCGAATGCTTCTGCTGGTGCACCATTACAAGTAACCGTCATATATTTTTTCCCTGGCAAGTATCTTGCAGTATGATTGGACCGTCTATAGAAAGTAAATAATCTGTCGAGAAAATTCTTCGTGATCCCGCTCAATTGCAGCATATAGACCGGCGTCCCCACAATAATGCAGTCTGCATCCGCTATTTTTGGTAAAAGGGTGGTCATCTTGTCATTTATTGCACAATATTCGACTTTATTTGCCTGACATGAGTCACAGGCTTTGCATCCCACATTATCAAGCTCCGATAAATAATAAACTTCAACCGCATGCCCATTCTCTTTAAGGCCCGTGCAAATAGAATTAACAATTTTCGAGGTGTTTCCACCTTTCCTAGGACTTCCAACGAAAGCCATTACTTTCATCATTTCTTTCCTCCCTGATGTCATCTAATAATGTAAATCTTCTTAATTAGATTCCCCTGAAAAAGTCGGTTAAAAAATACTCGTTTTAAACTCGTCTGGAAACAACATAGTTTTTAAGCTTTATACT